>CAJDTM010000006.1_pt2 | contig 64569 bp, 62 predicted proteins | sample 7389831 | NCBI WGS metagenome assembly CAJDTM01 (sample SAMEA7055656, study PRJEB34461) | soil metagenome | biome: terrestrial ecosystem; feature: Peninsula; material: soil | place: Antarctica | collected 2016
AGCCTAACTGCAGCATGCGAGACAAGGTAGCAAGACACCGAAAAGGTTGAAAATTCAAGGGCACCAAAGTGTCTTGCCGGCCGGTCTTGCATCCCTAGGCTCACAGGACAACCCAGTTGCTGCGGCATTTCACGTGCCGGGGTCCACACCCGGTCAGTAGTCGCTTGCAGCCGGATCCTGTCCCGCTGTTTGGCGGTCCAGTACGTGGCCGAGTGCACCAACGGGATGCCTCGTAGACGATGGCGGTGAACGGCCGTGTAAGTGCGGGCCTGATTTTGTTCAGCCTTCCTCCCGGGAATGCCGACGGTAGAATCCGTCCATGGCCAAACGGGAGATTTTCATTGTCCTGAGTGCGGACGACCATCAACCAAGGGGGAACATCTGGAAGCTCACGGCCAAAAAGTCTGACTTCTATCTGGCCTACGAGTGTCAGCACAACGGGGGATTTCATCTGTCCGTCCACGGGCCGAATGACGACTTCGACGGACACCGTTTCCACGTCCGTATAGACCGCTGACACGGTACTGCTGAAGTGACTTTCAGGGGCAGTTTAGGGGCTTGGGTGGATGCTTTGGTACACGGCTTCCGGGCTGATCCCGGATGCGCGGTCCTTTGAGAGTTGAGGTTATCCGTCTGCGGCACGTCAGACCAATTCTGTTGCGTGCCCGGTGGGGGGGCTTTTGTCGAAGGCCCCTGGGCAGGCTTAAGCCCGCAGACACCGAGGGGGATTCATGTGCTGATGATTCCGGTGGGCCCGCCAATGTATCTGTCGGTACTGCCTCGTGGGCGTCGTCCCTGAGGGAGCTTCGGGTGGATCAGCGGGCACGTCGGCAACGGGCGTCATACCGATGCCCGGGATCGGCTGAGCGCTGGTTTTCCGCGAGATGGTCCCTAAGCCTGCGAGGCAGTGGTGACGGGTCTCATTTCGTGGGTGGAAGGCCGTGAGGGGAAGGAAAGAGCCGCCGTACGGCCCTGATGAAGGTGCTCATCGTTGGATTGTTTCTGCCCCATGGGGTAGCGGACGTCAACAATCCTGGCCAAGGAGAACGGCGAGTGTTGAACGCTGTACCGACGATCTCCGGAGATCAGGTAAGTAGTGTCCAACAGCAAAGCATCAGCGAGGCAGGCCAGCTCGATCGTTTCGATGTCCTCCAGCGCCACATCCGGGCTGGTGACGCGTGCCCAGAGCGCATTGCTGAACCGGCACTTGCTCTGAACATCCTCGGCTGTGACGCCGTAGTGGGAGAGCCTGAACAGGGATTCTTGGACGCGCTGGCCCACGGTGGTGTACGGCCCGTTGTGGGGGTTCTCGGGTAGTTCAACGGCAAAAGTGGCGGTTTCCTCGGTGATGGTCATGGCCGGCTCCTGTGCTTTCTGTCGTCTGACAGGAGTTCGGTGCAAAGGGTGTGGTTGGATTGCTTGGCCACAGCAATTCCCGGTCGCAGCCAGGCTGTGACCCGCGTCCGCGGGCAGGAAAGAATACCCCCGTGGACCCACGAAGAATACGCGGGGTGTTTTAGTTGAAGTCGCCAGGGAGGTTTCGCTTCTTTACGCCCTGGTAAGGGTGGAAAAGTGAAATATCCGGCGCCAGGTTTTTGCCGGCCATCTCTTACACGATCCGTGGAGGGTTGATGCGCGAATCCCAGAGGATTGTGTATCCCCGCACGGCGAACCGCTACCGGGAGTCCGGCATCCAATTCAACAGCCACCGGACTCCTCAGCGGGCCCTGGTCGTTGAGCACTTCAGGTACCAGCGGTGGAGGATACCAGGTTTGGCGACAACCCTGGTGCATTCGTTGGTTCCAGGGATTTTCCACCGTCAGTGAGGGGAGGTCATGTCTGTCAGTGGTTCGGGTTAGGGTTTGGTCATGGCATTTCTATTCGCTTCCGGTGACGGGACAGGAGACGGTGGCATCATTGAAGATGGCCTGGGCTTCGACTCCTGGGATCTTCTGAACGCTGTGGACCACTTCGATGAAATGCGAACCCATCTCAACGACGCCGGGCCCGCCAGCCACCGATTATGCGTGATGAGATTCTTCCCCTCCACCAACTGGCGATGGAAGCATACCCGGGAGGAAACAAGGAAACCCTGGTCAAGCTCTACGACGCCGCCGAGGACCTGGAATCCATCGCATTCGACTTGATGATCCGGGCCGAAAAGCTCCACGAAATCCTTCAAGCACTCACCAACACTGAACCCGAAGACCTCCGCGGCTACTAATTACTTGAGGACCAGCGGTACAGCGGTTGGCGCCAAACACCACGCGAATCGTACTCAACCCACCAGATGCCATAAAAAAGGGCCGACCAAAAGGCCCGCCCTCCCCGATCATCACTCACACGCCCGGGAAGACGGTGGGAAAAATACCCGGGACGAACCACAACTCCAACCGCAACCACCAGGACGGCCACGCCGCCGCCACACCCCTGGCGCGGACACTCCAGCGACCGCCGTCCCGATCATGGAACCAAAGGGGGTTCAGTAGTACCCCTACAGCCATAGCGCCAAGCACCTTCCAGTGAGGCGGCTGAAGTGCGGCACCCGGACCTGCCAGCGCCCGGACAGATCCGCTGACCACCGCGTGATCACGCCAACAAGCACCCGCCAGCCAGCGCAATGACAACCGCCACCAGAACCAAAAGAATGCCCGCCCGCGCGGGGCATGGGACGAGGCAGGGATGCGGTCGCAGGTTCCGGGTGGGGAGGGGCCTTCGCGCCAGGGGTGTTAGGACCGGGGGTTTTGGTACCGGGATTTTGGTGCCGGGATTTTGGTGCCGGTAGCAGGTGTGGGGGGATGCGGTGCCATGAGCAAGCGGGGCACATGGTCGTCCGTCTCGTCAAGATACATCGCCACGGCAGTGTCATCCTCATCCGCCCCGTGAAGAGATCTGTTTCGCACATGTCGAACGGCCTGGCGTCTGTGTTGTGGTTTTCGATGTACCGATCCGTGGCCGCTTCCAGGTCCTTGATCGAGGCGAATGTTCCACGCTTGAGGCATTGGCGGGTGATGATGCCGAAGAGGATCTCCACCGTGTTCAGCCAGGAACAGCTGGTCGGGGTGAAGTGCATCCTCACCCGGGGGTTGGCGGCCAGCCAGCTTTTCACGTTCTGATGCATAAGCGTCGCGTAATTCTCGCAATTGACATGTACCACGACGCCGGGATGGGCGTTGGCGACTTGGCCCAGGAAGTCGACGAATTCGACCTTCGTGTGCTGGGGGGTAAGGCCTTGGCGCTGAGTTTGCCGGGAGGACCTCCAGGGCGGCCAACAAGGTCGTGGTGCCGTTGTGCATGTAGTTGTGGGTCTGCTGCTGCGGGGGCGACGGCTGGCCCGGGCCGGTGCAGGAGAGGGCCTGGATCTGGGTCTTCTCTTCGATACTCACCGTCACCGCGTTTTCCGGCCGGGACATGCACGGGCCCACCACGTCCCCCAGCTTGGCCGACGGGTTCCCGTCATCGGCCAGGGTGTCGGCGGTCACCGCGATCTCATGGACTTCCCGCTCCCGGCCCGGGCGCTGGACATCAGAGGGAGCCTCGATCCTGCCCTCGACAAAGCGGTTGTGCCCCTTCAAAACCGTCGGCGCCGAAAACTCGGTGAACTGCTCAATCCGAAAATTCGGCACCCCGTCGGCAGCCAGCACTACAGAGCGGGCCTGCAGGGGACCCGTCGCGGTTGATGATTTCCCACGAGTCAACGCCTCCAAGGCTTCGCGGTCCCAGTCAGGCAGTTCCAATCCCTTAGCCGGATACACCACGGATGGCAGCGCGGTCAGCCACTTGACGGCCGCCAAGGTTCACGGCCTGTTCCGGCCGCAGTGGTGCTTGGCCTACGAATCCCTGCACAGGCCCGGGCCAAGGGAACGTGCCTGCCGCGCCGGCGGCGAGTCTGCGGCCATCGGCACGACCTTGCGCCAAATGACGTCGAGGCGGCCATCGGCGACCAGGCCGGAGGCGAACACCCGCGCAGCTGCGGTCCGCCAAAGATGGCCATGGTGGGGCTGGCCTCCCTGCACCACTAGATCGCCGCGCTTCCGGGCGCGGGCGGGCTCCGCCTATTGCGTGAAGCAATGGACCTGGTCCGAGTGGGCGCAGACTCTCCATCGAAATCAAGGCTGCGGCTTCCCCTTGCACGGACCTGGCTGCCAGAATTTGAGCCCGACGCCAAGCTTCTGGATCCTGTCGGGAACCCGCTCATATCCCCTGTGCTCGCCTGCGGGCAGTACAGGACGTGGGTGGAGTCCGACGGCAAACACCACTTCACGCCCGAACAACAAGGCAGGGACCACAACCGGGACCTCATCACAAGTTTGCTGGGCTGGCACCAGGCGCGGATCGACAAGGCGGGGCAGTCACCGCGCAGGCGCCTTGGCCCCCGGAAGGGCGTTGCCTGAGCAGCAAGTGCCCGGACCACCCCCTCTGGACACTCGGCCAAGTAGGCTCGGCGCAGGGTCAGCTTCCAACGCCGGCGTAGGAGTGCAGGCCGGAGAAGTACATGTTGACGATGGTGAAGTTGAAGACGACACAGAGGTAGCCCACAATGGACAACCAGGCTGCTCGGGTGCCGGTCCAGCCGCGGGTGGCGCGGGCATGCAGGTATCCGGCGTAGACCACCCAAATCACGAACGTCCACACTTCCTTCGTGTCCCAGCCCCAGAAGCGGCCCCACGCCTTTTCGGCCCAAATGGAACCGAACATCAGCGTCAGGGTCCAGCCCACAAACGCGATGCCGTTGATGCGGTAGGACATGTTTTCCAGGCTCAGTGCGTTAGGCACCAGGCGCATGACCAGCGCCTTGTCCGGTTTCCCGGCGGCAAGGGAGCTCTCGCGGCGGGACTGCAACAGCTGCAGCACCGACATCGCAAACGTCAGGGTGAACAGCGAGGAGGACATGACCGCAATGGAAACGTGGATGATCAGCCAGTAGCTTTGCAGCGCCGGCACCAGGTGTCCGGCGGGCGTCCAGAACGCGACGGACGCGGCCGTGAGCATCAGCAGCACCAGCCCAATGACGAACGTGCCCAGGAAGCGCAGGTCGCGCCGGGTCAGCACCAGCAGGAACACCAGGGCAACCGTAAAGCCGCCGGTGGTGCAGAATTCGTACATGTTGCCCCACGGCACGCGCCCGGCGGCCAGCCCGCGGAACAATACGGCCAGGCCGTGGACGACGGCGGCCACCACGGTCAGTGCCACGGCTACCCGGGCCACAACGCGCCGTTGACTGCCATAGCGCATGGAGTCGCCGGCGGTGATGCCGTCCGAGCCTTCGTGGGTCTTGCTGGAGGGGCGGATGCCGCGGTCCTGGGGCCCGGCACCCAGGTCCTGGCCGATGGAGCCCGATGCGCCGACGCCCACGAGCCGGTCCGCCTCGGCGGCTGTGGTGCCCGCGGAGGATTCGACGGCCAGGCCCCGGCGCACCGTCTTGCTGTACGTCACCAGGTCCCAGGCATAGGCACAAAACGCGACAGCATAGGCCAGGCCGGCCATTAGCATGAATTGCTCACTGAGCAGGGCGAAGCCTTCATTGATTGCAGGCATTACTGGTCCTTACTTGACACGGTGACACCGCTGTCGGCGTCGGAATGAACAATGGGTGTCCGGATACCATCTTCCACCGGCACGTCCCAAGGCACCACCCACTTGGCATGGAGTGCCTTGTTGATGGCTGCAGATTCGCCCGCCAGGCGGTGGTCTTCCCCACGGGCCAACAGCCCGAATTCAACCATGGTGCGCCCGTCCGGATGGTTGCCGGTGCGGATCCACACCCGCCGCCGGTTCAGGAAGAGTGAGGCCATGAGGCCGGCCAGCGCCAGCACCGCGAAGACGAGGACGTACACCTGGCCCGGATCGTGGCGGATGTCCAGTGCGGCGAAGCGCTTGATGCCGTCAAAGCTGATGGTGCCGTTGCTTGCGGGGAGCTTGTAAGTTTGGCCCGGTGCCAGCACGATGCCGCCGGCCTTGAGCTCGCGGCCGTTGATTTGCTTGAGCTTTGAGGTGTCCAGGGTGTAGACGTTGCGGGGGATGCCGTTGTCCAGGCCCAGGTCGCCGGTGTACGCGTTGAGGTTCAGCTGCGGGTTGAACGGGTCGGGGTCGGAGCCAAAGGCCACGCCCTTGTCGTCAACCAGTGCCGTGGGCAGGAAGAAGCCGACGAATCCAAGTTGGTTCGGTTTGGCGTCCGGGACCTTGATGACCATCAACGAGGTGTAAGCGCCGTCGGTGGGGATGGTGACGACCGGCCCCTGGAAGGCCACTTTGCCCTTGCCGTCCTTGACGGTGACGACCGGGGCATAGCCGTTTCCGACAAGGTAGATGTTGGTGCCGCCCAGGGCAACGGGGTCATTGACCTTCAGGATCTGCTGCTTGGCTGCGGCGTCGGGGCCGTCCTTGGTGGTCAGGCTGGCCGTGAAGTCGATCGGCTGGCCGTAGTGGCCCGGTGATTCCCTGTCGTACTTGACCGCCAGCTTGTCCAGCTGCACGGAGTAGGGGCTCAGGCGGTCGCTGTTGAAGTAGGCGCCGGGCGTGAAGGTGTCGTAGCCGACCAGCGTATTGACGAACGTTTCCCCCTCCACCACCACGCGCTGGCCGCTGTAGCCGGCCAGTCCGCTGTAGGCGACGGCTGCCAGCACCCCCAAAACGGAAACGTGGAAGACCAGGTTGCCGACTTCCTTCAGGAAGCCGATTTCGGCGCCGACTGAGGGGCGTCCGGTGCCAAGGTCGCGGACGTCCACCCGGTAGCGCCGGGACTTGAGGACGGCCGCCGCATCCTTTATGGCCTGCTGCGCATCGATGCCGCTGCCGGCGGGGATCTCCACGGTGCCGTATTCGGCCAGCCGGGACAGTCGCTGGGGCGTGCGCGGCGGGGCCGAGCGCATGGCCTTCCAATGGATCTTGGCACGCGGCAGCACGCACCCGACGAGGGAGGTGAAGAGGAGCAGGTAAATGGCCGCAAACCACGGTGAGGAGTAGACGTCAAAGAGCTTGAACCAGTCCAGGATGGGGCCCGAGGCCGGATGGTCCGCCAGGTACTGCGTGACGTTGGAGGGGTTGGACGCCCGTTGCGGGAATAGGGACCCTGGGACGGCGGCCACGGCCAACAGCAGCAGCAGAAACAAGGCGGTCCGCATGCTGGTCAGCTGCCGCCAAGCCCACCGGAGCATGCCAATGAAGCCCAACCGGGGCAGCTCAACGTCATCCCTGGACGCCTTCTTGTTTTGCGCTTCTTGCACCGAGTCATCCCTCATCAGATTGGCAGTCTCACTTCACCGGCAAACCAGAACTGCAGTTCGTTGATCCACGTGCCCCACAGCCCTGTGACCATCAAGAGCCCCAGGGCAATCAACATCCCCCCGCCGAACCACTGCAGCCCGCGGCGGTGGGTGCGGAAGAAGGCCAGGGCGCCCAGCCCGCGCCGCACACCCAGTGCGATCAGCAGGAACGGCACCCCGAGCCCCAGGCAGTACACGAACGTCAGGAACGCACCCTTGGCGGCGGTGGATCCGTCAAGGAACGACAAGGCCAGGACCGCGCTGAGCGTCGGTCCGATGCACGGTGCCCAGCCCAGCCCGAAGGTTATGCCCAGCACGGGGGCGCCCCACAGACCCGCCGGCGGCTTGGCGTGGATCTTCACGTCCCGCTGGAACCAGTTCATGCCGCCGAGAAACACCACCCCCAGCAGGATGACCACCACCCCCAGGGCCTGCGTCACCCAGCCGGCGTCGGGGGTCCGCAGCCAGGCCCCCACCTGGCCAAACACGGCCCCGATGAGGACGAAGACCACGGAAAACCCCAGGACGAACAAGCTGATCCCGGCCAGCATCCGCCCGCGGCGCTGTTTTTCCAGGTCCGCCCCCGTCAGGCCGCTAACGTAGCCCAGGTAGCCGGGCACCAGGGGCAGCACGCACGGGGAAAGAAACGACACCAGCCCCGCCAGCAGTGCAACCGGAATCGCCAGCAGCATGGAACCGCTGCTGATGACTTCGGCAAATGGATTGTTGGCCAAGGTCCCTACTTCTCGGCCAGCGTGGAGGTGATGAGGGCCTTGAGCGTGCTCTTGTCGGCGGTGCCCAGAATACGGGCCGAGACCCGGCCCTGGCGGTCCAGGACCAGGGTGGTCGGCACGGCCGCCGGCGGCACGAACTTCCGCCGGGACAGGGCCAGCAGCACGCTGCCGTCCTTGTCCATGAAGCTGGGGTAGCTCAGCTTGAAGTTGCGTTCAAATGCTTCGGCGGTCGCCTCCTCGTCACGGATGTTCACACCGTAAAATTCCACGCCCTGGGGTTCAAATTCCGTGTGCAGCGCTTGCAGGTCCGGCGCTTCCAGCCGGCACGGGGAGCACGCCGCGTACCAAAAGTTCAGGACCGTGACTTTGCCGCGCAGCATGGCCGCGTCCACCGTACTTCCGTTGAAGAGCTTGCCGGAAAACTCCACGGGCTCCGAGCGGTTGTCCAGGGCATATTCAGTGACGGAGCCGTCGCCGGCAACGAAGCCCTTGTTGTCCCCTGCCACAGCCTGTTTCGCGAGGGGATCGTTGGCCGTGCACGCGGACAGGGCAACGGCCATCACGGCGCCGGTGGCGGCGAACAATGCACGGCGGCTCATCGAGGAAGTCACTTTTCTTGTCTCTCATCTTGGACGAATCCGGTGCCGGGCACGCGTGGTTTGTTGCATCCGGGATTTCTACATTACGTCGAAATGGGGTGTTTAGCCTAGCCCGGACTCACGCTCAGGCCCCCGGGGTGGTTGCGGCGCCAGGCAGCAGCGCTGCGGCGGGTTCGCTGTACGCCACATCCACCACGTCGTCACCGTCGAAGGTGAGCGAGGTCAGGGACGCGAGCGTGCATTCGCGGTTGCGGGGGTCGTGCCACAGGCGTTTGCCTTCCGCGCGGCGCCGCGCGGCCCAGATGGGCAGCTGGTGGCTGACCATGACGGCCTGCGCCCCATCCCCGCCCACTTCGAAGGCCCGACGCCGGGCATCCCTGGCCGCCTGCAGCATCCGTTCGGCCTGGGCAGCGTAGGGCTCCCCCCAGGACGGGCGCAAGGGATTGACGAGGTAGCGCCACTGCGCCGGTCTGAGCAACTCGGCCTTGGTGACCTTCATGCCCTCAAAATGGTTTTCGGCCTCGATGATGCGCGGATCCGTGACGATCTCCAGGCCCAGTGCCGCGGCCGTGGGCTGCGCCGTTTCCTGGGCCCGGGCCAGCGGCGAGGCCACCAGGTGGACGGGCGCGGCGCCGTCGTTCGCCAGCGCCCTGAAGTGGTCGGCGACCATCTCAGCCATGGCGCGTCCGCGTTCGGAGAGGTGAAATTCCGGAAGCCGGCCGTACAGGACGCCGTCGGGGTTAAAGACCTCGCCATGGCGCAGTAGGTGAACAGTGACTCGTGGCATGTCTCCAAGTTTCTCAAAGTTACGCGGATTGGGGTTAATCAGGGAACTCCCAGACTCCCGAGGCACTGTGGCGGGCGACCGGCAAAAAGCGCGGAGAATTTTCGAAGCCGGGAATATTAGATGCAAACGCATGCTTATAGGTGGTGAAGGACGCACCACCGTTGGTCCTGAAAATCCGCTTTCCACTACTTCCCGAGGAGCAACCCATGACTGCAACCACCATTGAAACCTTAGGTCTGAGCCAGGGCGCCTGGAACTTCGACGCCGCCCACAGCGAGGTTGGTTTCACCGTCCGCCACGCCGGCATCTCCAAGGTGCGCGGCCAGTTCACCGACGTCGACGCCACCCTTACCCTCGGCGGGGCACTTTCCGAAGCCGCCGTCACCGCCACCATCCAGGCCAAAAGCTTCAGCTCCGGCGACGCCAACCGTGACGGACACGTCCGCAGCGCCGACTTCTTCGACGTTGAGACCTACCCGACACTTTCCTTCGTCTCCACGGGCGTTTCCGGCGGCGACGGCGATTTTGAACTGACCGGGGAGTTGAGCATCCGCGGCGTCTCCAAGACCGTCACCTTTCAGGGCGAGTTCAATGGCGTGGCCGTGGACCCGTTCGGGGCCACCCGTGCGGGCTTCGAAGCCAAGACGGTGATCAGCCGCAAGGAGTTCGGCCTGACCTGGAACGCGGCGCTGGAAACCGGCGGCGTGCTGGTCTCGGACAAGGTCACGATCACCCTTGATGTGGCTTTCGTGAAGAGCGCCTAGGCACCTTTTCGCGGCCAAATTCCACCCTCAAAAGTGCCGGCGGGCCTCGCGGCGGGCCGGCACTTTGGAGTGTGGGTTGCTGCTGTGCGGCCACACCTATGCAACGGCCCGGCCCTTGGCTAGGGTGGCTGCTATGAGCACCCACCCTGAGCAGCCCGGGCCCGGACAGCCCCGTCCCGACCAGCCCCGTCCCGACCAGTCCCGTCCCGACCAGTCCCCGCCCGGGGCTGCGCGCAACCCCTATCCCGGTCACCAGCAGTCGGCTCCACAGGTCCCACCGCCCGGTTACGACGGCGCCCCGCCGCCCGGCTACCAGCAGCCGGGCGGCTACCAGCAGCCTTCCTACCAGCAGCAAGCGCCAGGCTATCAGCAGCAGCCGCCGGCTCCGTCCGGCGGCGGCTTTGAGATGCCGTCGGACTGGCCGAAAAGCATGAACGACTTCCTGCCGGTTGGCGGATTCCCCGGCGTGTTCAAGCTGGCCGGGCTCCCCCAGTTGATGAAGGTTTCCTACATCATGTGGCTGGTCACCGCCGTGTTGTGGTTTATCGGCACCTTCTTCGGTTTTCTCTTTTCCCTGCTGTTCTTCAGTCCGAAAGGCGTGGTCTCCTCCATCATTTCGCTCGCCCTGATAGCGGTGCTGGTGGCCTGCGCCATGAAGCTGAAGGAAGGCAGGGCGTGGGCGCGGATGGCCTTGAGCGTCATTGCCGTGCTCAGCATCGTCATGGCCTTCGCGGGGGCCGGTTCCGGGCTGCTCGCCATCGTCGCCACGGTGCTGATGTGGCTGCCGAAATCTTCCATGTGGCTGAACGCGCGGGCACGGGGCGCAGCCTGACCCGGGCGCCCGGGTAGTTCCCCGGCACGAGGTCGCGTAGGGTTAAAACAAACCCGGCGCGGCCTTTTTGCCTGCCGCCGGCCGCCACTGAAAGGGACCACTCCCATGAGCACTCCTGACGAAACACCTCAAGAGCGGCCCAAGACCGGTCCCGGCCACTATGGGGAAGTTTCCCCCGGGGTGCCACGCTACGGCCAGTACGCGCCGAAGGGGTGGCAGCCGCCGTCGTCCACGGACGCCACCAACACACCGCACGACGGCGGCCCCCCCGCGGGCCTCCCTCCCGCCTCCGCCTACCCCGGCTACCGCAACAACAACGCAGACTTCCCGCACCGCGGCGCCGGCCCCGTCCCGGCGGGGCAGCATTTGGCAGCGCCCCGGCAGGTGGCCGTCGCCAGCAGGCTGCTCATGGCGGCCGGCACACTGCAGGCGCTCTCCGGGGTGCTCCTGCTGTTTGTCCTGTTCCTGCCTTCGGTGCGGATCACCATGGTGGACGCCATGAGGGCGGCCCTGCCCAGCGACCCGGCCTATGACACCTTGCTGACGGACCCCGCCGTCGTCACCGGGCTCCTTGTCAGCGCCACCATCCTTAGCCTGGTGGCCGCGGCCGCATACTTTTGGCTGGCAACCAAAATCCGCCGGGGCGCGCCTTGGGCACGGACCACGGGCCTGGTGCTGGCCATCGTTTCGCTGCTGGCCTTGACCCAGCCCAACATTTTCACCATAGTGCAGGTCGGGTTGGGCGCGGCGGCCATGATCATCCTGTTCCGGTCCCCCGCCAAGGAGTATTTCGCGAAGTCCATTCCGGGCAAGGGGCCGCACGGCTACTGACGGCGGCCGCCATCACCCCGCCAGGCTGACTCACCGCCCGGGTGGGTGGTTCAGGCCCCCGGACGGTCCTCTTCGAGCCTCGGGTCCGCCAGCCGCTGGGCGTGGTACGCCAGGATCTGCAGCTCGGTGGCCATGTCCACCTTGCGCAGGTTCACGTGAGGGGGGACCGAGAGTGCCACGGGGGCAAAACTGAGGATGCTGTGGATGCCGGCGGCCACCACACGGTCGCACACGGACTGGGCGACGGCTGCCGGAAGCGCCAGAACCACCATGTTGGCCCGGGTTTTCTCCAGCGTGTTTTCCAGCTCTGCCACGTCGCCGACGCGCAGCCAGCCAATTTCAGTGCCTACCACCATTTGGTCCGCGTCAAGCAACGCCACCACGTCAAAGCCCCGCGACTCAAAGCCGGCGTAGCGGGCCAAGGCCCTGCCCAGGTTTCCGGCACCGACAATGGCAACGCGCCACTCGTGGGTCAGGCCCAAGGCTTGGGCGATCTTGCGGCTCAGGTGTGCCACGTCGTAACCTACGCCGCGGGTCCCGTAGGAGCCCAGGTAGGAAAGGTCCTTGCGCACGTTGGCTGCCCCCACGCCGGCTGACTCGGCCAGGGCGTCCGAGGAGACACGTTCGGTGCCTTCGGCAAGCAAGGCATTGAGGGTGCGCAGGTACAGGGTCAGCCGCGATACCGTGGCAGGTGGCAACTGCCGGACCGCCTCGGCAGCCGGTTCCTCCGGTGTCTGCGCTGTGGACAAGGTGACGCTCCAGATTCTCTTGCAAAGGCCGCACCCGGGAGGTGGACACCTGTCGCCACGGTCCGCTGTCAGCCACTACCCACTGTAGGACGTGGCCGGATGTTAGCCAAAGTCGGCACCGTTTGTGGCATCCTGCCCGGGCACTGTTGCCGGCCGGCAAGCGGGGTGGCAGCAGCCCCCGTCAGCTTCCCGCTTTCCCCATGGCCCGCACCAGGACGGTCCGCAGCCGCACAGGATCTATGTGCCAGAAGTCCCGGGGCACGCCGTCGACCAGGACAACGGGTACTTCCTCGCCGTAGCGGGCAGTGAGGACCGGATCGCCGTCGATGCCTTTCTCGCTCCATGACAGGCCGAGGCCTGCTGCCACACCGGCCACCACCTCCCGCGCGCCATCGCACAGGTGGCATTCGCCCTTGGTGATCAATTCAAGCGACGGCGTAGCGCCGGAAACTGGCTCCATCCCTTAACCGTACGCACAGTTTTCGCCCGGTCCCTGCCCTCCGGTGCCCATGGGGGTGTCGGGAAAGCATGCCGGCGGGAGAATTTTGCCGCTGTTGGCCGCGCCACAGCCGTCCCGGCGGGCAAGGCCGCGGCGCATTGACTAGACTCATTCCATGCCCGACGTGACTACCGACAGTGCCGAGGCCGTCTCGACCGCTGTGAAACGCCAGGGCGAAGCAGCCTTCTTTGACGTGGACAACACGCTCATGAAGGGCGCCAGCCTGTTCCATGTGGCCAGAAAGATGTACCAAAAAAAAGCGTTCACACTGCGCGACGCCGCCGGCTTTGCCTGGAAGCAGGCCAAATTCATCCTCCGCGGGGAGAACATGCAGGACGTCCACGCAGTCCAGGACTCCGCCCGAAAGTTGGCTGCCGGCATCAGCTCCGACTTTGTCCGCCAACTGGGCGAGGAAGTCTATGACGAGATGATCGTCTCGAAAATCTGGCCGGGAACGCGGGCGCTGACGCAAGAACACCTCAAGTCCGGCCGGCAGGTGTGGTTGGTGACGGCCACTCCCGTCGAAGTGGCCGGCGTCATTGCCCAGCGGCTGAACCTGACGGGCGCCTTGGGGACGGTGGCCGAGATTGACGACGGACTTTACACCGGCCGGATTGTGGGCGATATCCTGCACGGGGAGGCCAAGGGCCGGGCGGTCCGTGAGCTGGCGGAACAGCAGGGGCTGGACCTGGCCCGGTGCTGGGCCTACAGCGACTCCTACAATGACATCCCCTTGTTGACCGCCGTTGGCAATCCAGTGGCGATCAACCCGGATGCCAAGCTGCGCCGGCACGCCCGTGAGCACAACTGGCCCATTTACGACTTCCGCTCAGGCCGCCGCGCGGCCACCCTGGGGCTGCAGGCCGCCACGGGCGCTGGGGTGGTGTACGGCCTGTGGAAGGGCATCGCCTCCATGCGACGCAGGTGATCCGCCATGGAACAGGCTGGCTTACTTCTTGTTGCGGCGCTGGTGGCGTGTCTTGCGAAGCAACTTGCGGTGCTTCTTCTTGGCCATCCGCTTGCGGCGCTTCTTGATAACTGAACCCATGGATTCCTCACAAACTACATAGTTGGCCCCAAATGAAGCCATAAACGATTAGGTTGACCGATCGCAGGAATCGGTCAAAGCCGAAAATGGATCTTTCCTAGGGTACCGCCTCTAGCCGGTATGCGCCGAACCGGAGGCTCCACCGTGGTCCCTGTCTTCCACCACGGAAGACTTCAGGATGGTCTCCACGGCGTTCTGCGGGACACGGTACGAACGGCCAAAGCGGACGGCCGGCAATTCCCCGGCATGGACCATGCGGTATACGGTCATTTTGGACACGCGCATGAGCTCCGCGACTTCCTGGACAGTCAAGAAGTTCACATTGGAGAAATTTTGCTCCTGCACCATGGCCTCTTGCTTCCCTATGACCAACCCACGACCGGGCCGGAACGTCTTTGCCGGCGGATGGAACCGGGCAAACTATAGGCCTCACTCTAGATGCTGGGGAGACCAAAGTGAAAGCTGTTACCGCAAAATTGCCCTTCCGCCGCGCTGCTCCGCCGCGGCTTCGGTTCGCGTCCGGCGGGCCCTCGAGGCCCCGGCCAGCTTAGCCAGCACATCCGCCGTGACGTCCCATCCCATGCAGGCGTCTGTGACACTTTGGCCATACGTCAGCGCCGCGGCACCGGCGCCCGCCGCGTCGACGTCCAGCTTCTGCGCCCCACCCACGAGGAAGCTTTCGAGCATCACGCCGGCAATGGCCTGGGCGGAGGAGCTTCCGGCTTCCATTTGGGCACCAAGTTCCAGTGCGACCCCGGCCTGGCGGTGGTGGCTCTTGCCGGAGTTGGCGTGGCTGGCGTCCACGATCAGGCGCGGGTTGATCCCGGCGGCCGCCGCTGCCCCCGCCGCGGCTTCCACATGGGCGGAAGAATAGTTGGGCCCGGTGCGTCCGCCGCGCAGGATCACATGGGTGTCCGGGTTGCCGGCTGTGCCTACCAGGGACGCGTGGCCTGCGCCGTCGATTCCCAGGAACGACTGCGCAGCACTGGCGGCCCGGCAGGCGTCCAGCGCCACCTGGAGGTCGCCGTCGGTGCCGTTCTTGAAGCCGACGGGCATGGACAGTCCGGAGGCCAGCTGACGGTGGATCTGGCTTTCGGTGGTGCGCGCCCCGATGGCGCCCCAGGAGATCAGGTCCGCCGTGTACTGCGGGCTGACGGGCTCCAGGAATTCGGTGCCGGCGGGCAGGCCCAGCCCGGCCACGCCGAGCAGGAAGCTCCTCGCCAGGCGCAGCCCGGCGGCGACGTCGTGGCTGCCGTCCAGGTGGGGGTCGTTGATCAGGCCTTTCCAGCCCACAGTGGTGCGCGGCTTTTCGAAGTAGGCGCGCATGACCACCAGCAGGTCCTCCTCATGCACCTTCGCGGCCACCGCCAGGCGGCGGGCGTAGTCCAGGCCCGCCGCCGGGTCGTGGATGGAGCAGGGGCCCACCACCACCAGGAGCCGGTCGTCCACCCCGTTCAAGATGGCCCGGATCTGGTCGCGGCCGCGTTCGACGACGGCGTGGGCATGGGCATCCAGCGGCAGTTCCGCCTGGAGATCCGCCGGTGACGGGAGCTCCGTGAACTGGCTGACGCGCAGGTTTGAGGTGCTGTTTTGGGTGGCGGGTGCTGTTGCTGTCGTAGTCACGGGGCTGGTCCTTTTGCGGGGTGGCAGCGGGCCCCTTTTCAGAAACCCGCCTGGAAATGGCGAAGGACAGGGAATGGTCCCTGTCCTGTTGGCTCTGAAGGAAAATTGGATGCGTGTCAGTTTGACGCGGGCCCCTCCAGAGCCAACGAAAAATACGCATACCAACGGTTAATCATGAGATGACTGTAACCCGAGTCCGGACCGGTGCCAAATGACGGCGGCTGTGTCCGCGTCACGCCGGGGACGCGGACACGGCCGCACCGCCGTCGGCCGGTGCGCGGGGCCTCGGCCGTCAGCGCAGCGGGTTGAAGTGGCGCATGATGGCCGGCGGGGTGGTGCCCGTCAGTCCCGCGGCAATCATTTTCCCGGTCAGCGGCCCCAGGGCAATGCCCCACATGCCGTGGCCGCCGGCCACATGGACGCGTGGCGACCTGGAGGCACCCACCAGTGGGAAACCATCGGTGGTGCAAGGCCTCGATCCCACCCATTCCTCGGCCCGGTCCTCCCAATTGATACCGGTGAACATGGGTGCGGCGGCCTCCACGATGGCCTTGATACGCCGCGGATCCAGCGGCGAGTCGGCATCACGGAACTCCATCATGCCAGCCACACGGAACCTGTCCCCAAGCGGCGTGCAGGCCACCCGCTGGGCCGGGAAGTAGATGGGGCGGCTGGGCATGGCTTCGGGCACCACCGTGAAGGAATAGCCGCGGCCGGCCTGAACCACGCGCTTGACGCCGAACTTGCGGGCCAGCTTGCCCAACCACGCACCGGTGGCCAGGACAACGGCGTCGGCCTTCAGGATCCGTCCCTCGGAGCCGATGATGTCAACCCCCTTGCCGGTGTCGCGGACGTCCAGCACGTCGAAGGCACCGGCAATTTCCCCGCCGCGGGCCGTGACCGACGCTGCCAGCGAATCCATGTACGCCGGCGGGTTGATGTAGCGCTGGCCGCGAATTTCAATACCGGCCACCACACCGGCACCCAGTGATGGTTCCAAGGCACGGATCTGCTCCCCGGAGACCAGGGAGTAGTCAACGCTGCCGCCGGTCTCGCGGATGACATTGAATTCCTTCACCAGGGCGTCCCGGTCGGGGAGGGAGGCAAAGCCTGTCAGGAAGGGGTCCGCGGGGTGCGTGGGCTCGGCCCCGGGGCCTGCCGCCTGCGCGATCTCGTCAAAGGCGTCCAGGCCCGTGTGGCCCACCTCGGCAAAAACCCCCATGGCGGCGCGCCACTTTCCGGGTGTGCAGTTGCGTGCGAAGCCGGCGAGAAACTTCAGCAGTGACGGGTCCGCGGAGAGGGGAATGTACAGCGGCGACGCCGGGTCAAGCATGGCCTTGAGTCCGTATGTCAGAACGGACGGTTCACTGAGCGGCAGGGTCAGGGCCGGGGTCAGCCAGCCGGCGTTCCCCCAGGACGAGCCGCTGGCCACACCGCCACGGTCCACGACGGTGACGGCGATTCCGCGCTCCTGCAGGTACCACGCGGTGGACAACCCAATGATCCCCGCACCGACAACAACCACATGTCCAGGCGTCCTTGCGCTGACCACGATTCACGCTCCTATGCACTTGGCCGGCATCTTGGGCACCGGCCCCCATCCCAGCGTAACCGGAGAGCCGCCGTGGCCTGAATCGGGTGCCAGGCTGCCCTTTGCACAGCGCCGTTGAGCGTTGAAGACGACCGGGTGCTAGATCAGCCCCTGCGCCAGCATGGCGTCGGCGACCTTGACGAAGCCGGCGATGTTGGCGCCCACCACGTAGTTGCCGGGGGATCCGTAGGTTTCGGCGGTCTCGGCGCAGCGGTCGTGGATGCCGACCATGATCTGCGTGAGCCGCTGCTCGGTGTGCTCGAACGACCACGCGTCGCGGCTGGCGTTTTGTTGCATCTCCAGTGCGGAGGTGGCCACGCCGCCGGCGTTGGCAGCCTTGCCGGGTCCGAACAGGATGCCGGCCTCCTGGAAGACGGCGACGGCACCGCTGGTTGAGGGCATGTTGGCGCCTTCGGCGACCGCGACCAGGCCGTTCTTCACCAGGCGTGCGGCGGCGTCGGTGTCGAGTTCGTTCTGGGTGGCGCAGGGCAGGGCCACGGCCGTGTCAACGTCCCAGACCGATCCGCCTTCAACGTAGCTGACGGCGGCGCCGCGCCGCACCGCGTACTCCTTCAGGCGGCCGCGCTCCTTTTCCTTGATTTGGCGCAGCAGGGGCACGTCGATGCCATCCTCGTCGACAATGTAGCCCGAGGAATCCGAGCAGGCCACCACCTTCGCGCCGAACTGCTGGGCCTTGGCGATGGCGAAGGTGGCCACGTTGCCGGAGCCGGAAACCACCACGCGCTGGCCGTCAAAGGACGTGCCGCGGGTCTTGAGCATTTCCTGGGCAAACAGCACCGTGCCGTAACCCGTGGCCTCGGGGCGCACCAGAGAGCCGCCCCAGCCGATCCCCTTGCCCGTCAGGACGCCGGACTCGTAGCGGTTGGTGATGCGCTTGTACTGGCCAAAGAGGTACCCGATCTCGCGGCCACCCACCCCAATGTCACCGGCGGGCACGTCGGTGTACTCGCCAATGTGGCGGTAGAGCTCGGTCATGAAGCTCTGGCAAAAGCGCATCACTTCACCGTCAGACCTGCCGCGCGGGTCGAAGTCGGAACCGCCTTTGCCGCCGCCGATCGGCATGCCGGTCAGGGCGTTCTTGAAAATCTGCTCGAAGCCCAGGAACTTCACAATGCCCAGGTACACCGAGGGGTGGAAGCGCAGCCCACCCTTGTACGGGCCCAGTGCCGAATTGAACTCAACGCGGAAACCGCGGTTGATCTGCACGCGGCCTGAGTCGTCGGCCCACGGCACGCGGAAGATGATCTGGCGTTCAGGCTCGCACAAGCGCTGCAACACGGCCGCATCGGCGAATTCTGGATGTTTATCCAGTACGGGGCCGAGGCTTTCGAAGACTTCGACGACGGCCTGGTGGAATTCCTTCTCCCCGGGATTGCGGGCCAATACCTGCTCCCGTATGGCTTCGAGCCTGATGTCCATGAGTCTCCTGACAACGGTGTGGCGCCGCATCGTGGCGCATAAATATGTTTGATTGCCATCTTCCAGTCATCCCACGTCTTTAAGCCAATAAATCTTGGGATTCAAGACGACGCGCATGATCTTGCAGATCTGGACACCAGAGGTCGGTGTTGCGGTGCTTGTGGCTGCCACGAAGGCGCCCCGTGGCAGTCAGTCCTTGCGGCGCCGGAAGGCCGGCAGGTTCGCCAGCAGGTCCGCGGCCTTGTTGGCGGCCCTGCCCATGCTGCGCGATATATGCTGCTGCACGGTCGCGTCATGGTCCCCCTCGTGCGCCACGGACACCACCTTCGCAGGGGCTGGCACTGCCATCGGTGGTGCCAGGGCTGGTGACTGGGCTGGTGACTGGGCGGCGATGGCGGGTGCCGGGGATGCCGTCCCGGTCCTGTCCGGCGTCGCCGGACGCGTGGCAGCAGCCGATCCATCGGACGGAGCGATGACCGGCGCGGACTGCACCGTTCCGGGAGTCGGTCCGCCGTTATGGGCGGCGCTCGCGGCCGTGGCGGCAGCGGCCGGGGTTGCGGTGTGGACGGCTGCCGTCGCACGCGCCCCGGCCCCAAGTCCGTCAAGCCATTCCGAGACAAGCGACAGCGGCTCGGTGTTGATGCTGTAGAAGCGCTTCTGGCCCTGGGCGCGCATGGTCACCACGCCCGCCTCGCGCAGCACGCGCAAGTGCTTGGAAACTGTCGGCTGGGACACTCCGAGCTCTTCCACCAGCTGGCCCACGGCCTTGTGCTCGCGCGCCAGCGCCTCCAGGATGTCCCTGCGGGTGCCTTCGGCAATGACAGCGAATACTTCCTCTACGACCATCCCACTACCCTAGCGACATATGCCGGGCGGGGCATCGTCAATCGAACCACGGATCCAGCCCGTACAGCGGAAACACGGCCTTGCGCGTCGCCATGACCGTCCGGTCCAGGGCGTCGGACGGGTTGTAGCCCACTTCCCACGACCTCCACCACGTGTCGGCGTCCTCGCCCATCAGCAGCGGCGCCACCTGGCCGTGGCGTTCAAGTACATAGTCGCGCCACCGACCGGGCACCGGCGTGCGCAGCGGTACCGGCCGGCCGGCGGCGATGCCCATCAGGTGCGACCACACGCGCGGCACCACGCTGACGATGTTGTAGCCGCCGCCCCCGGTGGCCAGCCAGCGGCCCCCGCACACCTTCGCCGCCAGGGCCGCAATGGACAGGGCGGCCTCGCGCTGGGCGTCCACGGTGGTGTTCAGGTGCGAGAGCGCGTCGTCGCGGTGAGAGTCGCAGCCATGCTGGCTGACAATGGCTTCGGGCGCGAATGCCTCCACCAGCTGCGGGACGACGGCGTGGAACGCCCGCAGCCACCCGGCATCCAAGGTGCCGGCGGGTAGGGCAACGTTCACGGCGGTGCCCTGCGCCCGGGGGCCGCCGATCTCATTCGCAAAGCCCGTGCCCGGAAAAAGGGTCATTCCCGACTCGTGCAGGGAGATGGTCAGGACACGTGGGTCGTCCCAGAAGATGTTCTGGGTGCCGTCACCGTGGTGGGCGTCGATGTCGATGTAGGCAACCCTTGCAACCCCGCTCTCCAGGAGTCGCGTGACGGCCATGGCGGCGTCGTTGTAGATGCAGAATCCGCTGGCTTTCCCGCGGCTGGCGTGATGCATGCCCCCGCCAAAGTTCACCGCGTGCACCGCAGCCCCGGAGGTGATCGCGTCGGCGGCCACCAGGGAGGCCCCGCCGAGGCGGGCGCTCGCCTCGTGCATGCCGGCAAAGGCGGGGTCGTCCTCGGTGCCCAGCCCCCGGTCCGGGTCCGACAAGGTGGGATCGGCACCGACCCGACGGACCGCCTCGATGTAGTCGCGGCTGTGAACGGTGGCAAGTTCGTCGTCGGAGGCCACACGGGAGGCTTCCACGCGCACTTGTGGAAGGTCAAGGATGCCCAGCTCCCGGGCGAGGCGGGAAGTCAGCTCCAGCCGCTTTGGCGACATGGGATGGTTGGGGCCAAAATTGTACGCAGACATGGCCGCATCGCAGACTATGCTTGTCGGGACGGCCGCTGGCCCGGTGCTGGCAATGGATGACATCCATCACAGGTTATCGAATTCCGATCGGCAATGCCGTATCGGCAGCGCCGCGCAAGGTTCAAAAAGGCAGATCACGGGCAGGAGGGGCGGCACACCTTGGCCACCAAACCCATCCAAGCCACCTCAGCCCAACGGTGGCCGACCACCCTGGTGGTGACGGTCCGCGACTTTGTGGACAGGGTTGCCAACAGCTCCCCGGCCAGGCTCGCACTGGTCATCTTTGCGTTGGTCATCATCGTCTTCACCTTGGCTCTGTCCCTGCCGGCTGCAGCCCGGGACGGCCGCGCCACGGCGTTCCACGACGCACTCTTCACGGCAACGTCCGCCGTGTGTGTGACCGGCCTGACCACCGTCTCCACTGCCCTGCATTGGTCCTTCTTCGGCCAGCTGGTGATCCTGATTGGCATTTTTGTGGGCGGTTTGGGCATCCTGACGCTGGCCTCGCTGATGTCACTGATGGTCAGCAAAAGGCTGGGGGTGCGGGGGAAGCTGATTGCCCAGGAAGCCATGAACGCCGGCCGCCTCGGCGAGGTCGGCACCCTGCTGCGCATTGTCATCAGCACCTCCGTGGCCATTGAACTCGTGCTGGCCCTGGCCTTGGCACCCCGATTCCTGATTCTGGGCGAGCCGCTCCCGCAGGCCATTTGGCACGCTGCGTTCTACTCCATCTCGGCCTTCAACAACGCCGGCTTCACGCCGCACTCCGACGGCGTGGTGCCCTACGAGTCGGACCTGTGGATCCTGGTGCCGCTGATGGTCGGCGGCTTTGTCGGCAGCCTGGGCTTTCCCGTGTTGATGGTGTTGCTGGCCACCGGCTTCAAGTTCAAGAAGTGGACGCTGCACGCCAAGCTCACCGTCCAGGTTTCCCTGATGCTCCTGGTGGCGGGGGCGGTGCTGTGGGGGGCCATGGAGTGGACCAACCCGGCGACCATCGGCAACATGAGCGTGGGCGACAAGGTCACCCATTCCATCTTTGCCTCCGTCATGACCCGCTCATTGGGCTTCAACCTGGTGGACATGAACTCCATGCACTCCCCCACCATGCTGCTCACGGACGCGCTGATGTTTGTGGGCGGCGGGTCCGCTTCGACGGCCGGCGGCATCAAGGTCACCACCTTGGCCGTGATGTTCCTGGCGATTGTGGCCGAGGCGCGCGGTGACAACGACGTCAAGATCCACGGACGCACCATTCCCCAGGGCACCATGCGCGTGGCCATCTCGGTGATCATGATGGGGGCCACGCTGGTGATGATTGCCTGCGGGCTGCTGCTGGCCATCAGCGGACAGCCCCTGGACCGGGTTCTTTTCGATACGCTTTCCGCCTTTGCCACCGTGGGCCTGAGCACCGGGCTGAGCTCCGAGCTGCCGCCCGCCGGCGTGTACATCCTCACCGTCCTGATGTTCGTTGGCAGGGTTGGCTCCATCACGCTCGCCTCGGCCCTGGCCCTGCGCCAGCGCCGCCAGCTGTACCACTACCCGGAAGAGAGGCCGATCATTGGCTGACAAAGTGAATTCCAGCGACCGCCCGCCGCACAATTCCCCGGTCCTGGTGATAGGGCTGGGCCGTTTTGGCGCGGCCACCGCACACCAGCTGGTCAAGCAGGGCCGGGAGGTCCTGGCCATCGAGCGCGACCCGCTCCTGGTGCAGAAGTGGGCGGGGGTCCTCACCCACGTGGTGGAGGCCGACGCCACGAACATCGACGCGCTGCGCCAGCTGGGGGCGCAGGACTTCAGCTCCGCCGTCGTCGGGGTGGGCACGTCCATCGAATCCAGCGTGCTCATCACCGTGAACCTGGTGGACATGGGCATCGCCCACCTGTGGGTCAAGGCGATCACCCAGTCCCACGGGAAGATTTTGACCCGCATCGGCGCCAACCACGTCATTTATCCCGAGGCGGACGCCGGTGTCCGGGCCGCGCACCTGGTGGGCGGGCGCATGCTGGACTTCATCGAGTTCGACGACGACTTTGCGATCGTGAAAATGTACCCCCCGAAGGAGACCCAGGGCTTCACGCTGGAGGAGTCCAAGGTGCGTTCCAAGTACGGGGTGACGGTGGTGGGGGTGAAATCGCCGGGCGAGGACTTCACCTACGCCCAGCCAGGCACCCGCGTCTCCGGCCGTGACATGCTCATCGTCTCCGGCTACGTGGAACTGCTGGAACGCTTCGCCGCCAGGCCGTAACCTCACATTTTGGTGCCGGCGGCCGTCTACAGGGCATGGAGGAGGACGCAATGATCGTGCATGTGGTTTTTGACTCGCCCCTTGGCCCGCTGACCGCCGTGGCGAACGACGCCGGGTTGTCGGCCGTGTACATGGCGCAGCACCGGCGCCGGCCGGGGTGGGAGACGTTCGGGGCGCGGGTGGAGGCGGCCGCTTCACCGGTGCTGTCCGCCACGGTGGGGCAGCTGGGCGAATATTTTGCCGGGGAACGCCGGGAGTTTTCCGTGCCGCTGGCGCCCGCCGGCAGTCCGTTCCAGCAGCGGGTCTGGCAGACCCTTCGCGAGATTCCATACGGGGAGATGCGCAGCTACGGGGAGCTGGCACGCACGCTGGGAGACAAGTCCCTGGCACAGGCCGTCGGCACCGCTAATGGCCGCAACCCCATCAGCATCATCGTTCCGTGCCATCGCGTGGTGGGTGCCGACGGTTCCCTCGTGGGCTACGCCGGAGGGCTGGAACGCAAGCAGTTCCTGCTGGAACTGGAAAACCCTTCTTGGGCCCGCACCGAAGCCCTGTTTTGAACCGGCGGCCCGCCCCGCCCCCGTTCGAGTCGCTCGTGACGGCCCACGGCACAGCCGTCCTGCGCGTGTGCCGGGCGCTGGTCGGACTCCAGGACGCCGAGGACGTCTGGCAGGAAACGTTCCTGGCTGCCCTGCGGGCCTACCCGTCCACCGAGGTGCTCAACTATCAGGCCTGGCTGGTGTCGATTGCACGCAACAAGGCCATGGACCACCACCGGACGGCGGGCCGGCTGCCCATCCCGGCCAGTTCACCGCTGTCCGGCCCGGACGGCGTGGCCCGCGTGGCCCGCGTGGACGGCGGCGTGGACGACGTCGCCCACGCAGTGGTGTCAGGTGAGGACGCGGCCATGGTGTGGGCGGCGCTGGGATTGCTGCCGAAGAAACAGCGCGAGGCCGTGGTGTACCACCACCTGGCGGGGCTCCGGCATGCCGAGGTGGCCGAGTTGCTGGGGAACTCGGAGGCTGCGGCTCGCCGGGCCGCGGCCGACGGCATGAAGGGGCTGAGGAAACTATTGGCCGGGCCGGCCACATCGGAAGGGGACGGGAAATGAACGCACCAACGGGGCTGCCGGCGGAACTGGCCGCCGTGGAAGTGAACGAGGCAGCGGCCGTGGCCCGGCTGCGGGCATCGCTGCTGGCGGCAGCAGCCACACACGGGCTCGTCGATGTTGCTTACCGGGTCATTGACTCGCCGGTGGGACCGTTGCTGCTGGCCGCCACTGACGTTGGGCTCGTGCGTGTGGCATTTGCGCGGGAGGGGCACGATGCAGTGCTCGAGTCGCTGGCGTCGAGCGTCAGCGCGCGCATTTTCCGTGCCCCTGCCCGCCTGGACGCCACAGCCCGTGAACTCGACGAATATTTTGCCCGGCGGCGGCGGCTCTTTGACCTGCCGCTGGACTTCCGGCTGGCCAGCGGCTTCCGGCGCGAGGTTCTGGCGCGCCTGCCAGGGATCGCCTACGGGCACACGGCCAGCTACGCCGAGGTGGCAGCGCTGACGTCCAGCCCCCGTGCCGTGAGGGCCGTGGGCAGCGCCTGTGCGCGCAACCCGCTCCCGCTGGTGGTGCCGTGCCACCGGGTGGTCCGCTCCGACGGGAGCCGGGGCGCGTACGTGGGCGGGGCGGAGGCCAAGGCGCAGCTGCTGGACCTGGAAATGGCCCCGCCTCGTTGAGGTTTGAGATGATGACCTCCCTGGGAGGTCATCATCTCAAACCTCAACGGTGGAGGGTGCTACTTCCCCGCGAGCTCCTGGGTGATTTGGGCGGCACGGGCAGCGGCTGCCTTGGCTCCGGCACTCACAATGCCGGGCAGGCCCAGCTTGTCAAAGGTGGCAATGGCCTGTTCGGTGGTCCCATGGGGGCTGGTCACGCCACGGCGCAGCGCCCCCGCATCGGCGCCGGGCTCTGCCAGCATGAGGCCTGCCCCGGCCACGGTCTCCCGCGCCAGGACCTGGGCAATCTCAGCGGGGAGCCCCATATCCCGTGCCGCTGCCGCCATGGCCTCGGCCAGGTAAAAAGCGTAGGCAGGGCCGGAGCCGCTGATGGCGGACACGGCGTCCTGCTGGCCCTCCGGGACGTCAATCACCACCCCGGATCCGTCAAAGATTTCATGCGCCGCGGCCAGCTCGTTCCCGCCGGCCGAGGTCCCGGCGGAGAGCGCCACCACGCCACGGCGCACCTTCAACGGCGTGTTGGGCATGGAACGCACCACGGGCTGGCCGGGGCGCAGCGCTCCTTCAAGCTGCTCCAGCGAAACGGCCGCCGCCACACTGATGACCACAGCCCCAGGGTCCAGGCCATCGGCAATCTCACGGCACAGGGCCGCAATGCCGACCGGCTTGACGCCCAGGATGACGACGCCTGCACCAGCAACCGCCTCCGTGTTGGCATTGTCTTCCTCGTTGGAGGCCAGGGCGGTCACCCCGTGGCGCTGGGCCAGTTCCTCGGCCCGCTCGGTTCGGCGGACGGTGACGGTGACGGACTGTGGCGGCGTTCCGGCAGCCAGCAGGCCGGTCAGAATCGACTCGCCCATGGAGCCACAGCCTAGAAATACTATCTTTTTGCTCATCCCCCCATCTTTCTGGTCGGGCCCCCGGCATGCAACACGTACCCGGCCGTTCCTCCGGGGCAGCGTGCAACTGCCAGTCTTTTCCCAGCCCCATGGGGGTCTTTGCCCAGATAAGCCCCTTAGTGTTCTAACTACCTCATAAAGGTGCGAGTGATGACGGGCCAACGGTTGTTTACGACGGTTGGTCCAGAGCGCCGGAAGCGGCCAGGTATCCCCCAAGGCCTGGCATTGCTTCCGGCGTTTCGCGCGTTCCGGGACACCATGCGCCGGGCCTGGGAGCCGCTTCACGGCAAACGCACAGTCTGCGCCCCGGCTATTCCCAAGGATGGGCCCTAGTGTTTTAAGTACCCCCTGAGGGTGCGAGTGATGATCGGGCTGGCCCTGTCCTGAAGGCCAGCCAAATCGCCGGAGAGCCCGCCAGTGTTTCCCCCCATCCACTGGCTACATGTTCTCCGGCGATTTCGCTTTTAAGGCCGCCCGGGTTTCGGTATGCGCTGAACCCGGGCGCCACGGTGCGCAGGGTCGCCTCTGCGCACCTTTGCACCGCGGTCCTGCGCATGGGGGAACCGGACGTGCTAATCCAGCGTCTGCCCCAGGTGGACGCGCGCGAACTCCAGCGTCTCGGCCAGCCATTCCTCGCGCTGTCCGGCACCTTTGGCCTTGCGGGTGGAAATCTCCGCGACCACTGCCCCGTCAAAGCCGTTGTTGGCAATGTGCGCAAGCACCTCCACGCATTCCTGGTTGCCGTGGCCCGGGATCAGGTGCTGGTCCTTGGTGGAGGAGGTGCCGTCCGTGAGGTGGATGTGGCGCAGCCGCGAACCCAGGGCCCGCACGGCGTCCAGGCTGGAGGCATCGGCCGTGGCGGCATGGGAGAAATCCCACGTGACGTCCTGGTAGTCCTGCGGCACCGGGTCCCAATGCGGCAGGTAGGCCAGCGCTTCACGTCCGCGGACCCGCCACGGGTACATGTTTTCCACGGCGATGCGCACCCCGAAGGCGTCGGCTATGTCGCGCACACCGTGTGCGAAGGTTTCCGCGTAGTCGTTCTGCCAGCGGAACGGCGGGTGGACCACCACCACGTCGGCGCCCACGTCCACGGCCATCTGCGCGGAGCGCTGGACCTTGTTCCAGGCACTCCCCCACACCTGCTGGGTCAGCAGCAAGGTGGGGGCATGGATGGCCACAATGGGCTGCTGGTACCGTTCGGCCAATGCGTTCAGGGCGTGTGCGTCCTGGCTGTCGCCGTTGTGGGTCACGAGCACCTCGACGCCGTCGTAGCCCAGGTCCGCCGCGATGGCAAAGCCGTCGTGGACGCTCAGGGGATAGACCGATGCCGTGGACAGGGCCACTGGAATTGGCCTCCGGGGCACCTGCCCGCCGGCCGGCGTCGGACTTTCGGAAGGATGGGGACCAGCTGGTGTTGTGCTCATGACCGCCTAATGTGTTGCCGAATTGGTCAGCTTACCCACATGCGCGGGCGGATCCAACGGCCCGTCAAAGACCAACTGGTCCAGGCGCCGCAGGATCAGGCCCTCACGCAGCGCCCACGGGCTGATCTGCATGGACTGGACCTTGAAGGTCTCCAGGGCAGCCTGCGCCACCAGCGCCCCGGCCAGCACCTGTTTGGCGCGGGCCACGGACACTCCGGGCAGGTGCAGCCTGTCGGCCGAGGACATCGCGGAGAGCCGCTGGCTCCACAGCCCCAGGTCCGTCAGGTGCAGTTCGCGTTTGACGTAGGGCCCCATGGACGACGGCGCGGCCCCCGTGATGCGTGCCAGCGCCCGGAACGTCTTGGAGGAGCCTGTGACGATGTTGGGCGCCCCCAGCGCCTGCGTGGCGGCAATGGGTTTTTTCAACGTGGCCTTGATGTGCTTGCGCAGTTCCTTCACGCTCTTGGCGGTGGGCGGGTCTTCGGTAAGCCAGTCGCGCGTGAGCCGGCCGGCACCCAGCGGCACCGAATGGGCGACGTCGGGGAGTTCGTTGGCGCCCTGGGCGATTTCAAAGGAGCCGCCGCCAATGTCCAGGTTCAGGATGGTCCCGGCGTCCCAGCCGTGCCAGCGGCGGACGGCGAAGAATGTCATGGCGGACTCTTCCTGGCCGGTCAGCTCGGTCAGGCGGATGGTGGTCTCGTGCTGCACGCGCTCCAGCACGGCCGCCCCGTTGGTGGATTCGCGGATGGCGGAGGTGCAAAAAGCCAGCAGGTCCTTCGCCTTGTGCCGGGCGGCGAACTCCCAGGCCTCCAGGATGAACTCGATGAGCTCGGTCTGGCCCTCACCGGTGATGTTGCCGTCGCCGTCCAGGTACTGCACCAGGCTCAGCGCCCGTTTGTGCGACGCGTAGGCTTCGGGCTTGGCGCCGGGGCGCGCATCAAGGAGCAACAGGTGGACGGTGTTGGAGCCGATGTCGAGCACGCCTAATCTCATGTGCCCATTATTGCGCGTTCCAGCTGCCCTGTGTTGCCCGCCGCGGGTCCAAGATGGACGCCTGCGGCGGGATTCGGCGTCACTTCCTGGCCGGCGCCTTGCGCTTGGCCGGCGCCTTGGCGGTGCGCTTGACGGGGCCACGTTCGCGTTTGTCGGCCAGCAGCTCGATCGCGATCTCCCGGGTCAGCTCCTCAACATCCGTGCCGCGGGGCACCGTGATGTTGGTGATGCCGTCGGTGATGTACGGGCCGAAGCGGCCCTCCTTGACCACAATCTTCTTCTCCGACACAGGGTCGTCGCCAAACTCGGCCAGCGGGGGCACGGCGGCACGGGCGCCGCGCTGCTTGGGCTGCGAGTAAATCTGGAGTGCCGCCTCCAGCGTGATGGTGAAAATTTCCTCTTCACTGCCGATGGAGCGGGAGTCGGAGCCCTTCTTCAGGTACGGGCCAAATCGGCCGTTCTGGACAGTGATCTCGTTGCCCTCGGCGTCGGCGCCCAGCACGCGGGGCAGGCTCATGATGGCCAGCGCCTCTTCCAGGGTGACGGTGTCAACGGTCATTGACGTGAACAGGGAGCCTGTGCGGGGTTTGGCCTTGACGGGCTTTTTCGGCGGCTTCGGCTTGCCGTTCTTGTAATACTCCACCGGCTGGTTGGCGATTTCCTCCTCCGTCATCTCCGGGATGAGCTCGGTGACGTACGGGCCGTAGCGGCCGTTCTTGGCCACGATGGTGCGCCCCGTGGCCTCCTCGACGCCGAGCACGCGCTCCTCGGGGGCCGCCGTCTCCATGAGTTCCCTTGCCTTGGCGGGGGTGAGCTCGTCCGGGGCCAGGTCTTCGGGGACGTTGGCGCGGGCGGCCTCGATGATCTCCCCGGTCTTGGGGTCCAGGGTCGGGACGGTGCTCTCCAGGTACGGGCCGAACTTGCCGACGCGCAGCACCAGGTTCTCCCCGATGGGCATGGAGTTGATGTCCCGGGCGTCGATCTCGCCCAGGTTGTTCACGATGGCGAGCAGGCCGGCGTCGGCACCGTCACCGAAGTAGAAGTGCTTGAGCCATTCGGAGCCCTTGTCCTCCCCGTTGGCGATGCGGTCCAGGCCGGTTTCCATGCCGGCGGTGAACTTGTAGTCGACGTAGGAGGTGAAGTGCTGTTCCAACAGGCGGATCACCGAGAAGGCGATCCAGGTCGGAATCAGCGCCGAGCCCTGCTTGCGCACATATCCCCGGTCCATGATGGTGGACAGCGTGGAGGCGTAGGTGGAGGGGCGTCCGATGTCGCGCTCTTCCATTTCCTTGGTCAGCGACGCTTCGGTGAAGCGCGGTGGCGGGGACGTTTCGTGGCCGTTGGCCGTGACGTCGGCCGCCTTCAGGGTGTCATTTTCCTTCACATTGGGAAGGCGCCGGTCCGAATCGTCGGCGTCGTTGCGGGACTCGTCGCGGCCTTCCTCGTACGCGGCCAGGAAGCCGCGGAACGTGATGACGGTGCCGGAGGCGGAGAACTCGGCGTCCTGGCCGTCGGCAGCGCCGCCGGAAGCGGTGGCGCCGAGCTTGATGGTCGCCGTGGAGCCCTTCGCGTCGGCCATCTGGGAGGCGACGGTGCGCTTCCAGATCAGCTCATACAGCTTGAACTCATCCCCGCGCAGGGCGCCGGCCACCTGGGCCGGGGTGCGGAAGGAGTCGCCCGCGGGGCGGATGGCCTCGTGGGCTTCCTGGGCGTTGGAGCTCTTGTTGGCGTAGACGCGCTTGGCGGCCGGCACAAACTCGGGGCCGTACAGCTCCGAGGCCTGCCGGCGTGCGGCGTTGACGGCCTCCTCGCTCAGCGAGGATGAATCCGTACGCATATACGTGATGTAGCCGTTTTCATACAGGCGCTGGGCGGTCTGCATGGTCGACTTGGAGGAGAAGCGCAGCTTGCGCCCCGCCTCCTGCTGGAGGGTCGAGGTCGTAAACGGCGCCGCCGGCCGGCGGGTGTAGGGTTTGTGCTCCATCGAGCGGACAGCGAAGTCCGCCTGCTGCAGGCCCGCGGCCAGGGCCTTTGCGGCAGCCTCGTCCAGGTGGGCCACATTCTTGCCCGTCAGCCCGCCCTGGTCGTTGAAATCGCGCCCGGAGGCCACGCGCTTGCCATCCACGGCGGAAAGCTTGGCGCTGAACGCTTCACCGGCGGAGGGGTCCGGGGCAAAGGTGCCCAGCAGGTCCCAGTAGCCTGCGGAACGGAAGGCCATGCGTTCGCGCTCACGCTCCACCACCATGCGGGTCACTACGGACTGCACGCGGCCGGCGGAGAGGCCGCGCGAGACCTTGCGCCAGAGGACGGGGGAAATCTCATAGCCGTACAGCCGGTCCAGCACGCGGCGCGTTTCCTGCGCATCCACCAGATCGGTGTCCAGTTCGCGCAGGTTGCCCAGGGCGCGCTGCAGGGATTCCTTGGTGATTTCGGCGAAGGTCATGCGGTGGACGGGGACCTTGGGCTTGAGCACCTCGAGCAGGTGCCACGCGATGGCTTCGCCTTCGCGGTCCCCGTCCGTTGCGAGGAAGAGTTCGTCGGCGTCCTTGAGCTGTGCCTTCAGCTCCGCGACTTTTTTCTTCTTATCCGGGGAAATGACGTAATACGGCTTGAAATCGTGCTCCAGGTCCACGGCGAACTTGCCGATCGAGGACTTTTTCAACTCTGCGGGCAGGTCAGAGGGCTGCGGCAAGTCCCGGATGTGGCCGATGGAAGCCTCGACGACGAACCCCTCGCCAAGGTACTTGGCGATGGTCTTGCTCTTGGCAGGGGACTCGACGATGACGAGCTTCTTGCCGGTCTTTGGCTTGCTGGCTGCCTTGCTTGGCACGGTACTCCTACAGGGAATGAAGAGGTGGGCTGGAGGCGCCACCATGAGCCTAGTTCACCATATTTTTACCGTGAACATGTATTGCTGGCGAATTGGCGAGGGGAATGAATCCGGATTCCGGACCGCTCCACAGCGCCGCGGCGGGCGGTGCCCGAAGCGTTCGGGAAGGCGCCCCGCTACTCGATTTCGTCGTCGAAAGTCACCGCGGTGATGGTGGGCAGCCGGGCCAGTTCCGAGAGCAGGTGTTCCTTGGCGCCGAGGCCCTCGATTTCCAGTTCAACTTCCACCAGGCTGGCCGATTCCGGCACGGATTCGGCGTTGAAAAGCCGGCCGATGGTGTTTCCGCCGCCTTCCGGCAGCGCCCGGGTAGTGAAACCGAGGATCTGAAAACCCTTCTGAGTGCAGGCCTGCAGGATCTCACGCAGCGCCCCGGTGCCGTCCACATACTGCACCTGCAGCACGTGGTAGCGGCGGCCAAACAGGCGCCCCCGTTCCAGGACCCTTGAATAGGCCACCACGACCAGGAAGTACGCAGCTGTGACGAATGCCGCATATAGCACCAGCCCGGCTCCGGCGGCGGCACCCACCGCAGCGGTAAGCCAAATGGAGGACGCCGTGGTAAGCCCGCGGACCTTGTTCCTGCGTACAAACACCAGCCCGGCGCCGATGAAACCGATGCCGGAGACAATTTGGGCGGCCACGCGTGAAGGGTCAAGCCTGACCAGATTGGTTTCCACCACGTCCGAGAACCCGTATTTGCCGACCACCACAAACAGCGCCGCACCCAACCCGACCAGGGCGTGGGTGCGCATCCCGGCCGACTTGTTGTTGACCTGGCGTTCCAGCCCAATCAGGGTTGGAAGCACGACGGCGGCGCTCAGGCACAGCAGGATGGCCCACCAGGGTGCGTTGGCCGTCAGGATCATGACACCGGCCCGCCGGCGGGCAGCAGGAATCCGTCGCGCACCAAATTGCACACTTCGCCGTAGAGGACGTCGGAAAAGTCGGGGTCCGTCCGTTCCAACAGGGCGGCGAGCGCGCCGATCAACTGGCCCACGGTCAGCTCGCCGTCGCTGGCGGAGACGAACCCGGCGAGTTCGGTGCTGAGCAGGTTGGTGCGGCGGAGCCCGGCACCCTGCCGCAGCAGGATCACGCCGGGGTGTTCGGCCCCTGGCCTTTGGTGGCGTTCCTCGGTGACGTCCCCCGCAACCACCAGGCGTTCCTTCAGGATGGATTGCCGGGCGTCGAGCCAGGATTCACGGTCCAGGGTGGCGGCCAGGTGCGGCCCCACCGGTTGCTCGATCGGGTACAGGATTTCCTCAAAGCGGGTGTCCGTGCCGAAGTTCCCCATGAACCCCCCGTCCACGGACGCCGTCTGCGGCCGGCGCAGGAGGATGTAGCCAAAACCGATCCCGGCCACGTTGCGGGAGGCAAAGTCGTGCAGGTAGTCGGCATAGGCCGTCGCGTAGGCAACCTTGTCCCGTCCCTGCGAGGCGTCCTGCAGCCACGTCTCGGCGTAACCGCCGGGGGCGAGACGTTCGCGTTGGATGAACCAGGCCTGCACCCCGTCCGGGACCCACCGCCTGGGGCGGGCCGCCCACTCACCCGGCCCACCGCTATCGACCCTGGTGATCTCCCAGTTGCCGAGCATCTGCGCCATGCCGCCGGGTGCCAGCACTGCGGGCAGTTCCCGGACCAGGCTCTCGATGATCGCGTCGCCGGCCAGGCCGCCGTCGCGGTACGTGAACTGCTGTCCGGTTTCCTCGCCGCGGCGCCGGGGCGTGATGACAAACGGCGGGTTGGAGACCACCAGGTCGAAGGTCTCGCCCGCCACGGGCTCGAGCAGGCTGCCTTGGCGCAGGGACACGCGCGCATCCTTGTTGGCGGGGTCGAAGTCGCCCGTGGTGAGGGCCAGGGAAGCGGCGTTGAGCATCAGGTTGAAGCGGGTGAAGGCCAGTGCGCGGGCGGAAATGTCCGTGGCCACCACGGTGCCCGCGTGGTGGAGCAGGTGGAAGAGCTGAACGCCGCAGCCGGTGCCGAGATCCAGCGCCCGGCCCACCACGCGGCGGATGGTGCCCTGCGCCAGCGTCAGGGACGCCTGGCCGATGCCCAACACGTGGTCCTTGCGCAGCACCCCGGGACGCTGGTGGGCGCCGAGGTCGCTGGCCACCCAGAGGTCCGTGTCCGCCCCGCCCGGGGTTTCGGCCGCCCAGCCGTAGGGGCGCAGGTCCACGGCGGCACGTACCAGGGCACGGCCGTCGGGTGCCGTCCCGGATGGTTCCACCAGGCCCAGTGTGGCGAGCGCGTCCAGGCCCGTGCCGGGCAGCGCATCCGAAAGCGCACCGGCGTCGACGGGCTCAGCCAGCAGCCACAGCCGGACTACGGCCGCCAGCGGCCCGCCCCGCCCCCGCAGCGCGAGCAGTGCGGGCACCGTTTTGTCCCGGCCCAGCGCCTGGTGCGCATCCTCACCCAGGAGCCGCGCCACGCCGTCGACCGTGTAGTCCAGGGCGGCCAGATCCGCCGCAAGCACCGCCAGCAGGGCGGGGTTGTCGCTGCGCGGGGTGTCCGGGACGGCAGCGAAATCTCTCATGCCGCCAGCCTACCGAGTTGGGGCGTAGCATGGTTCCGTGCACACGGTCCAGCGATTTAGTTGCCCTCGGCCGCCTTTGGCCGCATGGGCTGAATCGCTGACGCGCTGAGTCCATCCGGCAGCGGCTGAGGGATTACGCCCCACCGCTCCCGGACCGAAGGACCCACCCATGCTCAACTATCTAGCCCCCACCCGGCTCACCGCCGCCTCGTCCGTCCCGGAGCTGAGCGAACCGTCCTGCGGTCACGCCCTCGCGCACCTGGCCGCCGCCGTTTCCGGCGCCCTGGCCGCCCGTTGGGGCGTGCCGGTTGAGGAGCACCGGCCCGGCCCTCTGGTCTCCGTCCGCGACAACTACGACCGCCCCTGCTTCAGCCTCGACAACGTCACCCGGGATTCGCGGTATTCCCGACATGTCAGCCCCACGGTCATGCTGCGCAGCCACACCTCGGCCGGCATGCCGGCCGTGCTGCCGGGTGCGCGCTGGCGCGCCGTTCCCAGCATCCACCCCCATACGAGCACCGGGGTGCAGCTGGATGTGCACGTCCGCGGCGGGCGGCTGGAGCTGGCCGCGGCCGGGCTGGTGGCGGCCGGGCTGGTGGCGGCCGGGCTGGTGGTGGCCGGGCTGGTGGCGGCCGGGGTGCCCGGCATGACCGTCATGTCCCCGGTGCGCCGGGACCTCTCGCTGGTCTGCCCGGACGACGTCGATGCCGAGGTTTTGGGGGACGCGGCACGTTCGGCCTTGGGTGCGGACGCAGACGTTCTGGCCAGGCTGGAGATGCTGGCCGTGACGTCGTCGCAGGCCAACAAAGTGCGCAACCGGGTTTACCTGGCCCTGCACGACGGGCCGGAACTGGAGCTGATTGCCGGGTGACCGGCGTCGTGCCTGCCCTGGCCGGCGCAGCCTTGGGGGCACTGCAGCGTGGCTGGGTCGCCCGCGCAGCCTGCGCAGTACAGGTTCAGGTTGCGGCAGCTCGGGTTGGAGCAGTTCTCGAATTTGCTGGTGGGTGTCTCGCAGCGGATGCAGCGGCCGATGGTTTTGGCCTCGTCGCTGAATTCCAGGTGCATGCGCTTGTCGAACACGTAGAGGGAGCCTTCCCACAGGCCCTTGTCCTTGAACGCCTCCCCGTAGCGGACAATGCCGCCGTCCAGCTGGTAGACCTCCGAGAAGCCGCGGTTGACCATGAGCGAGCTGAGCACTTCGCAGCGGATGCCGCCGGTGCAGTAGGTGACCACCGGCTTGCCCTTGAGGTCGTCGTACTTGCCGGAGTCCAGCTCCTTGATAAAGTCGTGCGTGGTGGCAACGTCGGGAACCACGGCGTTCTTGAATTTGCCGATTTGTGCCTCGAACGCGTTGCGCCCGTCGAAGAAGACCACTTCCTCCCCAGCCGCCTTCTTCACGGCGACCAGTTCGTGGAGCTCCCGGGGTTGGAGGTGCGTGCCGCCACCCACCACGCCGTTTTCGTCCACTTTGAGTTCGCCCGGGGCACCGAAACTGACAATTTCCTCGCGGGCTTTCACGCTCAGCCGGGGAAAGTCATACCCGGTGCCATCGGACCACTTGACGTCGATGTCCTTGAATCCGGCGTATTCGCGCGTGGTTTTCAGGTACTGCTTGAGATCCCTGATGTCCCCGCCAACCGTCGCGTTGATGCCGTCCGGGGAGATGAGGATACGGCCCTTGAGCTGGAGTTTCTCGCACAGGGCGCGCTGCCAGAGACGCAACGCCTCCGGATCGGGGACGGGGGTAAAGCCGTAAAAAAGCACAATTTTGTTCAAAGCCACGTATTTAAGCGTACGGGGTGGCGCCAAACCGGGCACACCGTGGCCCGGTGACAGGTGGGAGCATAGGCTGGTGGCATGTCACCTGGTTCCGCGGAACTTGAGGAACTGCTGGGCGCCTGGTTTTCCGGTTGGGCTGCACTGCGTAGCTACCGGACGCTTACGGGTGCCGGGTACCATGCCGCGTTGCGCCTGGACCGCGGCGGCGAGTGGGAATACTTCACCAGCGACCCCGAACCCGCCCGTTTCGCCGTCTTGGCCGCCGAGGTGGCCCGGGCCGAAGACGCGGCCATGAGCGTCCTGGGCCCGGACATCCACCGCTACGTGCACCAGGGGCACGCCGCGGGACTGGGAATGCTCTCGGCGTCGGAGCAGATGATGGTGGCCGGGATGGAAACCCAGGACAATCAGGACCCGTTCCTGGGCGACCCCGAGCTGGTGCTGGACGTGCGCCGCATGGGCGGGCGCCGTGCGGCGTCACGTTGCCAGGCCCGGCTCTCAGGCGCCATTGTCCGGGGCGGGACGGTCCTGGCCAGTGGCAACGTGGCGGTCACTGGCGACTACGCCGTCTTCGACCAGATCGAGACCCACGCCGCCTACCGCCACCGGGGCTACGGGCTTTTGCTGATGCAGTCGCTGGCCGCGCACGCCAAGGAATACTCCGTCACCACCGGGCTGCTGCTGGCCAGCACTGACGGGCAGCGGCTTTGTTACAAGATGGGCTGGCGAAGTGCCGGTGCCATGACCGTCCTGGTGCCGCGGGCCCGCCTGGAGCGGGACATGGCCAGGAAGTAGCCGGTCGGTGCCGCCGGGCGGTGGCACAATGATGGGGTGCCTGCCAACAGCTCCCTGATCGCCCTGCTGGGCGGGGGTGAACACCCCGCCCAGCTCCAACATGTCCGCCACATCCCGGCCCGGCAGGCGGTGACCGTTCCCTGGCCGCCGTGGGTCCATCAGGATCTGGTGGAGGCATACTCACTCCTTGGCGTCGACTCCCCGTGGCGGCACCAGGTTGCCGGTGCGCAGGCTGCCCACGACGGCGAACACGTGGTCATTGCCACCGGCACCGCCTCGGGGAAGTCGCTGGCGTACCAGTTGCCGGCGGTCGACGCCGTCCATCGGGCAGAACTGGGGGTGCTGGCGAATCCCGGCAGGCTGGAGCATGACGGCGCCGTCACGTTGTATCTCTCCCCCACCAAGGCCTTGGCCGCGGACCAGCTTGCCGCCCTGGCATCCTTGCACCTGCCAACGCTGCGCGCCGCAACGTACGACGGCGATACCGCCCCTGGCGATCGCCGCTGGATTCGCGACCACGCCAACTTTGTCCTGGCCAATCCCGACATGCTGCACTTTGGGGTGCTTCCCAACCACGCGTGGTGGGCCAGGTTCTTTCGCCGCCTGAAGTTCGTGGTCATTGACGAGGCTCACAGCTACCGGGGCGTTTTTGGATCGCACGTGGCGGTGCTGATGCGCAGGCTGCGGCGCATTTGTGCCCACTACGGCTCGCGCCCCGTCTTCATTGGCGCCTCCGCCACGTCCTCGGACCCGGGCACGTCATTTTCACGGCTGATCGGCGCCCCTGCCACCACCGTCACCGAGGATTCCTCCCCGCACGGCGCCACGACGGTGGCCTTCTGGGAACCCGAATTGACGCAGTTCCAGGGGGAGAACGGCGCCAAGACCCGGCGCACGGCCCTGGCTGAAACCTCCGAGCTGCTCGCCAACCTGGTCGCCGCCCGGGTCCGCACCATCGCGTTCATCAAGTCCCGTCGCGGCGCCGAAACCATCGCCAGCATGACCCGTCGCCTGCTGGAGGATGTGGATCCCAGCCTTCCCGGACGCGTGGCCGCCTACCGTTCCGGCTATCTTCCCGAGGAACGGCGCGCCCTGGAACGGTCGCTGCGTTCGGGGGAACTGCTTGGCGTCTCCAGCACGTCCGCCCTGGAATTGGGCATTGACATTTCCGGCCTGGACGCCGTACTGGTGGCGGGCTGGCCGGGAACCCGTGCCTCGCTCTTCCAACAAATAGGCCGGGCCGGCCGCGCCGGACAGGACGCCATAGCCGCGTTTGTGGCCAGCGACGACCCGCTGGATACGTATCTGGTGCACCATCCCGAAGCCATCTTTGACGTGCCGGTGGAGGCCACCGTATTCGACCCGTCCAATCCTTATGTGTTGGGCCCCCATCTCTGCGCAGCCGCCGCGGAACTTCCCCTCACACAGGGGGACCTGCCGCTGTTTCCGGCCAACACCTTGACGCTGCTGGAGCAGCTGGTTGCCGACGGCTACCTGCGCCGGCGCCCCGCCGGATGGTTCTGGACGCATCCGCAAAGCGCGGCGGCCATGGTTAGCCTGCGCGCCGACGGCGGTGGCCCCATCAACATCATCGACGCGGACACCGGGGCGCTCCTGGGCACCATGGACTCGCCGCAATCGCACTACCAGGCCCACCAGGGTGCCGTTTACGTGCACCAGGGCGAGCCGTATGTGGTGCTCGAACTCAATGAACAGGACCACTGCGCCCTGGTCCGCCGGGGCAACCCCGACTACTACACCACGGCCCGCGACGTCACCGCAATAGCGGTGCTGGACTCCGAGCGGCACGAGGTGTGGGGGCCGGTGGAGATGCACTTTGGCGAAGTCCAGGTCACCACCCAGGTGGTGTCCTTCCAGCGCAAGGCCTTTATCTCCAACGAGGTATTGGGCGAGGAACCGCTTGAGCTCGGCGCCAGGGACTTGTTCACCAAGGCCGTGTGGTTCACCATGGACAACCGCACCCTCCTGGACGGCGGCCTGGTGGAGCCCCAGTTCCCGGGCGCCCTCCACGCCGCCGAACACGCGGCCATTGGCCTGCTGCCCCTGGTGGCCTCCAGCGACCGCTGGGACGTAGGCGGGGTCTCCACTGCCGTCCACGCCGATACCGGCCAGCCCACCATCTTCGTCTATGACGGCCACCCGGGCGGCGCGGGTTTCGCAGAGCGCGGTTTTGCCATGGCCCGTGTGTGGCTGGCGGCCACCCGCGACGCGATCGTGGCGTGCGAATGCGACTCAGGCTGCCCGTCCTGTGTGCAGTCCCCCAAGTGCGGCAACAAGAACAACCCGCTCGACAAGGCCGGCGCCGTCCTGCTGTTGGAGACTCTGCTCAGGCACGCCGGCTGATCCTCAGGGCGCCGGCGGGGGGCCTGCCCGGGCCAGTCCGTGCGCCGGCCATGGCAGGGACGTACCCACCGCCACTTCAACCTGGACGGTGTCCGCCCCCAAACCCAGCACGCGGCAGGACGTCAGGATGGCGCCATGGCGGACGGCCAAATCCTCCGCTACCCGGCACGGGTCCCCGGCCGCCAGCCCGCGGGCGGCGTCGGCGGCGGCGAGCGCGGCAAGGTCTGCTGCGGTGGCAGCCTTCGACGCTGCCGCCGTGCCCTGGCCCAGCCAGAGAACGCCCGCCAACAGCACCAACACGGCCATGGCGAGACCGGCTGCCACCACCGTTCCGGAGCCGCGCTCACCCTCATCCATGCCTGCCCCCGCCTGGCGGCAGGCCAGCCATGGGCGGGCCGCCCCGCTCAATGCCGCCTGCGTGCGGGCTGCCTGCGCTCTCCCGCTCCATCAGCAGCGGACTCGGGTCCAGGGATGCTGATTTCTCAGGGACTGTTTCCACACAGGCTGCATACCCGGTCCAGCCGTTGGCCCTCACCGATGTCGCGACGGTGGCCGCCGCGGCTGGAAGGTGGACCCACCGCCAAAGGGTGCTTTTTCGCCGTGGCACCGGCCACTCCGGGCGCTGGCCCGCCGATGCGCCCGGTTTCGGCCCGTTGCCTTCCAGGCGGGCTGAGGCCCTGGCACTCTGCTGCCATGGCATCATCGCGGCCAAGGGGCCTGAAACCCTGCCGGTGAGTGTGACTGTGGCGTAGCCGCCGGCCAGGTCCACCGAGACCACGCCGGCGCCGCCGGAGAGGTCCCTGGCAATGTCCGCCGCCCGCGCGCTCGATTCACCCCTGGCCAGCGCCCGCGCACCGGCACGGGCGCCCTCCTCCAATCTCAGCTGCAGGATCCCGGCACCGGCGCCCAGCAGCAACAGGGCCAGCAATGCCGTAACGGCGGGCAGGACCACCGCAAATTCGGCCGTCACCGACCCCCTGCCGGTGCTCGGCGTGCGGCCGCGCCGGCGTGAAGCTGCAGGCCTTGGGCCGAATGGCCGTGACGTCATCATTTCCACCATCTCCTGCCCCGCACCAGTGCCCGGACGGACGGGCTAGAAGCTCAGGGCGGCGCGGATGATGTTGAGCAGGAAGCCCCGCACCTCGTCGCTCTTGAGAATGACCACCAGCAGCCCGGCGAAACCGACCGCCGCGAGGGTGGCGATGGCGTATTCGGCCGTGGCCATCCCGGCCTCCGCGCCCGGCCGCCATCGGCGTGCCCTGTTCGCAACCGGCGCGCGGTTACTGGCCCCGGGAAAAATCTCCCGCACATTGTTGATCTCTGGCGTCCGCGTATTTGCGGGTGCCGCTGACCCATTGAAATCGTTGCTGTACATCTTGTGGCTCCTTTTCTGATTCTGACTTGTTTGACGGTTTCTTTCTTGACGTGGTGACCTGTTTGCCGCCTCCCTCCGCCGGACGGCAGGGTCGGTATCTGCCGCCCACTTTTCCCTGTCCCTGCACGGCATGAAAGGCCCTCCCGCCCTTTCGTGGATCCAGCCGGCCCCAGGCGCACCTGTGGAGGACCAAAATGGCAATTGCCGCTCAGCTGCCATGGTCCTCGCCTCAAAATGCGGGGACCATGGCCACCACGACAGGCACAATGCCGAGGCAGATGAACGCGGGAAGTGAGCACAGGCCCAATGGCACCACGAGCTTCACACCAAGTGCGCCCGCACGTTTCTCGGCATCCCGTTGGGACTGTCTGCGGCGCTGCCTGGCTTCGGCGTAAAGCAACGGTGCCGCAGGTGCCCCGGTCAGCGCCGCAAAGCTCAGAGAAGCATGCAGCTGGCCAACCTCGGGCATCTCCCACACTCCCTCCCAGGAGTGTTCCCACGAGGCCCCCATTTGAAGTCCGGCCACAACATGGGACAGGCCCGCATGGATTCTTGGCGTGGACACCTCTGCAACGAGTTCCAACGCCGACGGGACGGCCAGCCCGGCCTCCAGCGCGGCCCCCAACAGTTCCAACAGGAGCGGCACGTCCGCGATCCCGTCGGCGGCCGCCTCACGGTGCCGCTGGCCCGGGCGTTCGGATCCTGCGCCGGCGGCGGGGTCGGTCCAGCGGCGGGGCGGATCCCCCGCCAAGAGGCAGCCTGCCGAGAGTGCCAGCAAGGCAAATATTCCCCAGGCTGCCATCACGTCCGCACCCCCGAACCCGGCCGGTCGGAAGAACGGGTGGCCGCCGTGGTCCTTCGTCGAACGCGCCTGGACCCAGCGGCAATAGCGGCACGGGCGCCAGTATGCGACGGGGTGTGCGCAGCCGTGGAAATCAAGCGGTGTGACCACCACCGGCCGGCGGCCGCCAGCATCAGGCCGGTGCCGAGGCATCCCCAACCGAAGGGGCTGCCCAGCAGGACGCCCAGCGGATCCACCCCCATGGCGATTCCCAGACCGAGTCCAACAAAGGGAAGCCAGGAAAGCAGGCGCACTGTGGCCCGCGGGCCCGCCAGTGCCCCTTCCCGCAGGGCAGCCGTGTCCTGCTCAACCTCCAACCGGTCTGCCAGCCTGGAGAGCACCGCCGCCACCGGCGCACCGCTGGCCTCACAAAATTCAAAGCACGCAGCCAGTTCCAGCCATACCTGCACCTGTGCGCGAGACAGCGCCCCAGCCCTTGGCCGCAGCCCCGGACCGGGCGCCGGGCCCGTGCCGTGCCGGCAGGCTGACTTCACCGCGTCGGCGGTGGGCAGACCCAGCGTGCTGGCGCGCTGCACGGCCCGAACCAGGGCGATGCCCGGATGGCCCGCCGCCAGACCGTCCCGCTCCGGGACCCGGCCAGGCCGGCTCGGGGGGTTTTCTCTTTGGCGCCGCTTTTTGAGAGGCCGTTGTTCGATGGCAAGGACGTCGGCGAGTGCCGCCCACAGGGCCGGTCCACTGCGCCCCGAGCCCAGCAGCGCGGAAAGCTGGCGGACCAGCCGGGGCATGGAAACCTCCGGTTCACCGCCTTGGACCTGCCACGGCAGGACGGTCATCAGCCGCTGGGCCCCGGCACGGCACTGCCACCATGTCCCGGCCTGCTGCGGCCCGGGCCAGGGGCGCCGTCGAACACAAAGCAGCAGGCACGCCGCTGCGGCCAGCCCAAAGACCGTCACCGCCGCCACGTTTGGCTCCCGCCGGGAAGGGCCGCGTCCAGTTCCAGCCGCGCCGCCAACTTCGGCCACGCCGGGCCTGCGGACAGCCGGCAGCGCCCGGCCATCAACCCGCCCGCGCTGCCCGTGCCGCCCGCGCTGCCCGTGCCGCCCGTGACGTCCGTGCCGTCCGTGCCGTCCGTGCCGTCCGTCGGCGACGGTGCCGCCGGGATGACCTCCAGCGCCGGTACTACTTCCAGACTGCCCTCCCGCAACTGCACCACTCCGATCTCGGAGACCAGGCGGCCTGTGGCGCTGCGTTCCACATGGACCACAACGTCCAGGGCGCTGGCCGCCTGGAGGGCCACGGCCTCGGTGCTCATCCCTGCCAGCACCCCCAACGCGGCCAGCCTGGCCGGAACGTCGGCGGCACTGTTGGCGTGAATGGTTCCACCGCCGCCGCTGTGGCCCGTGTTCAATGCCATCAACAGTTCCCGCACCTCCAATCCCCTGCATTCGCCCACAATCAGCCGACCGGGGTTCATCCGCAGCGCCTGGCGCACCAGTTCCTGCAGGTCAACGCTGCCGGCACCCTCGGCGTTTGCATGCCGTGCCTCCAGCGTCAGGACGTGGGGATGGTCCGGTTCAAGTTCCGCCGCGTCCTCAATCAGCACCAGCCGTTCGGTGGCCTGGCAAAGGCCCAGGAGTGTGGAGAGCAGCGTCGTTTTGCCGGCACCCGTGGCACCGCTGACCAGGAATCCAAGCCGGCAGCCGATGATACGACTCAAGACGTCCGCCACGACCGGGTGAACACAGCCGTTGGCCCGGAGTTCGGCCAGTGAGAAGGAGCGGCGGCGCCCTATCCGGACCGAGAGCAGCGTGCCGCTCGCGGAGATGGGCGGAAGCACGGCATGGATGCGGTACCCCGGAGCAATCTTGACGTCCACGCAGGGAGAGCTATCGTCCAACCGCCTGCCGCCGGCGGCAATGAGCCGCACCGCCAGGGCACGCAAGGATCCTTCACTGTCGAAAGCCACATCCACAGGTTCCGGGCCGGCGCCCCGGTCCAGCCACACGGAGTTGGGCGCATTGACAAAGATGTCCGTCACCCGAGGGTCCAGGGCGAGGGGCTGCAGCGGCCCCAGCCCCTTGAGCTCGGCACTGATCCTGTCCATGGCCACCAGGGATCCGGCCGCGCCAAGCAGCCGGCCGCTGTCACGCACCGCTGCTGCCACGCGAAGGTCCGTCACCGGCCCCGAATCGGCCAGCACGGTTTGCCGGACCGCTGCCAACAGTGCCGGGTCCACCCGCGCCCCGGCGTGCAGGGACGCGGCCAAGGCGTCCCCGGCCGCATGCCGGGTCACCGGTCCGTCCTCCTGTGGCCCGCAGGGTCTCCGTCCAGGACGCCTTCCCCGGCCAGCCAGTCCAGCGTCTCCCCGGCCAGGCGGTGCACCTTCCGGCACCGGACCACCTCCCGCAGGCGGCCGGCACCCAGCGCCTCCTCCACACCCTTCAGCCGTGGAAGATGGCCCACAAGGGGCACTCCCACGGCATCGGAAACCAGAAGGGGGTCGACCCCCTCACTCAGCCGTCCCGCCACCACCAGTCCCACGGGAGCCGCCGGCAGGGCCCGGAGCACGCGCCGTGCCGCAGCCGCCGCCCGCGGCCGGCCAGGGACCAGCAGCACAAATCCGTCACAGTGCAGGCCGAGCCCCTGCGACGGCTCCGCCGTCCTGCCCACGTCCACCACTACCAGTCCGTAGGCTTCCCTCGCAGCACGCATGACTTCAGCCGCCGCCCCGTCGCTGCCGCCCGGGCCGTCGCCGCCGCCCGGGCCGTCGCCGCCGCCCTCCGGCGAGCACCACGACAGCATCGATATTCCGGCCAGCTGCGGCAGGGAGTCAGTGAGTTGCTGGGGGTTGATGGCTCCCGAGGCCCGCAACAGGTCCGGCCAGCGGAGCCCGGGCAGCTCGTCGGCGGCAACGGCGGCATCCAGGCCTCCGCCCCACGGGTCCCCGTCCACCAGCAGCACCGCCGTCCCCCGTCCTGCCGCATGGCCGGCCAGGAGTACGGACAGGGTGGATGCGCCTGCTCCGCCGCACCCGCCGACAATACCGATGATGCCGCCACCGGTCCCGGGTTCCCGGAGCCGGGTGAAGTAGTTGGCCAGCCATTGGGCGGAGTCCGGCAGGACGGCCACCCTGTCCGCACCCAGCCGCGCGGCCTGTAGCCACATCCGCCCGGCATCTTCCGCAGGCCCCACCACCACGGTGGGCCCCTGCCACCCGGGAAGCCCCCCGGCCATGTCGCTGCCGATGAGGACGGCTGCGACACCACCCCATTTTCCGCCGCTCTGTTCCACGCTTTCGGCGATGACCAGGCCGACGGCGGCCGCCGCACTGACCCGACCCACCTCTCCGTGAAGCCTCGGGGATCCGGAGATCACCATGACAGTGGTTCCGGGGCCGGGAAGCCACGGGCTTCCGGACCCCGGGGGCGCCGGCACCGGTCGGTGTCCGTGCCGGGCAGTCATTCGCGTCGTCATGGCACCACTGTCCGCCCGCGCCCGGACCCGTGCCAGTGCCCGGCGGCCGAAATGTGGACAGTGCGCGGCGGCAGCACAGCTGTGGAGGAAGCAGGCGCTGCACGGCATTATTTCTACGTTTTAGTAAGAAGTTGACACGGTGTCGATCAAATATTCGAAGGACGGCTTCGGCAGTGGACAATGGAGGGATGTACGCACTATTGGCCGCAGCACGGCAGGACGCCGCAGTGGAGCTCCAGCTGTGGACCCCGGAGGGCACCCCTGCGGCTGCTGCGCAGACCGTGGCGCGAGCTTCCCTGGCCGCCGTGGTGCGGACCTTGGAAGAAGGACACCAGCCCCGTTGGGTCTGGGACCGGGCCCGGCACTGGTACCCGGGGCTGCTGGCCGCCGGCGTCCGGGTGGAACGGTGCCACGACCTGGCGTTGTGCCAGGCGATCCTGCTGCCTTCGCAGTTCACATCCCCGACCCGCTACCGGCAGCATGCCCAGGCGCTGCCTCCCGAGGATGTGGCGCCCCCGCACGCCAACACCGACCAGGGCAGCCTGTTCGACCAGCCTGGCAAGATCCGGCCGTGGGGACTTGCTGCCGTCGCTGCGGAGTTGGCCGCCCAAAAAGCGGCCATTGCGTCCTCCACACACCCGGCCAGGCTCGCACTTCTCACCAGTGCGGAATCCGCCGGTGCGCTGGTGGCTGCGGAGATGCAATATGAAGGTGTGCCTTGGCGCGCGGACCTGCATAGGAGGCTGTTGAATGAGTTGTTGGGAACCGAGCCGCCGGGCCATGCCCGGCCGCCAAAATTGGAAGCCCTGGCCGCCGAGCTGCGGGCCACCCTGGACGCACCAGGCCTAAATCCGGACTCTCCGCTGGACCTCATGCGGGCCCTGCACCGGGCGGGCATCGAGGCAAAATCCACCCGATCGTGGGAGCTGCAGGAGTACAAACATGCCGCGATCGAGCCCCTGCTGGCGTATAGGAAGCTAAGCCGGCTGTTCACCACCAATGGCTGGGCCTGGCTGGGGCAGTGGGTGCGCGGCGGCAGGTTCCACTCGGAGTACGTGGTGGGCGGCGTGGTGTCCGGCCGGTGGGCCTCCCGCGGTGGCGGCGCAATGCAGATTCCCAAGCAGATCCGTTCGGCAGCGGTGGCTGATCCCGGCTGCAAACTGGTGGTGGCCGATGCCGCCCAACTGGAGCCGCGGGTGCTGGCGGCCCTGTCACAGGACTCCGCCATGGCGGCGGCAGGCCACGGCAAGGACTTGTACGCCGGCATTGCGGCCCAAGGGTTTGGCGGGGAGAGGGCCATGGCCAAGGTGGCACTTTTGGGTGCCATCTACGGGTCCACCTCCGGCGAGTCGGGCCGGCTGATGCCGCAGCTGGCGCGCATGTATCCGCGTGCCGTGGGCTTCGTGGAGGAGGCGGCGCGGGCCGGGGAGCGCGGCGAGCAGGTCTCAACCCATTTGGGACGCAGCACCCCCCCGGTCGCCGAGCAGTGGCGTGCCAGCCAGCGCAGCAGCACCTCCGATGAACAGCGGCGGGCCGAATCCGCGGCACGGTCGCGTGGGCGGTTCACCCGAAACTTCGTGGTCCAGGGCACGGCGGCAGAGTGGGCCTGCTGCTGGCTGGCCGACTTGCGGCGCCGGCTGCGCGCCCTGGTGCCCGACGACGGCACACCCGCAGGAGCCGGCGGCGCCCCGGCGGGCCTGGACGCCCGGACAGGCACGGACGGCCCCGCCCGCCCGGCGCTGGTGTTCTTCCTGCACGACGAGGTTATGGTCCACTGCCCGGATGCGATGGTGGACGCCGTGACGGAGATCGTGCATGAGTCCTCCCGTGCCGCGACCCGCCTGCTGTTTGGCCCCATTCCGTTGGAGTTCCCCGTCAATGTGAGCGTGGTGGAGTCGTACGCGGATGCGAAGTGAGCCGCCCGCCTACAGGGGCGCCGGAATTTCCCGGGCTGCATCCCACGGGACAGACCAGCCAAGTTCGTCAAAGACGTGGGTGAGGATTCCGGCGGTAAACCCCCACACCACCACGCCGTTGACGGTGAAGGCCGGCCCCTTGTAGGTCTGTCCGGAGCGGGTGAGGGTCGCCGTGCAACGGTTGTCCGGGTCCAAGAGGTCGCGCACGGGGACACGGAACACCTGGGCCGATTCACCAATGTCCACGACGTCCACGGGAGTCTGCCGCGCCCACCAGCCCACCACCGGTGTGACGATGAAGTTGCTCACCGGCACCGGCACCTCGGGCAGCACCCCGAGGATTTCAACCCCGGACGGGTCCAGCCCGGTCTCTTCCTCCGCTTCCCGCAAGGCCGCCGCCAGCACGGAGGCATCCCCCGGATCGACGCCGCCGCCGGGGAACGCCACTTGGCCCGGGTGGTTGGTCAGCGTCGCCGCCCGCTCCACCAGCAGCAGGTCCAGGTCGGCGGACGCCAGCGGCTTCAAGGACGCCGCCGGGACGCTGTCAAGCGCGCCGAAGAGCAGCAGTACCGCAGCCGGGCGGGCCGTGCCCCGGTCCATGGGCAAGTTCCACAGGGCAGCCCTGGCGGCGTGAAACTGGCCTGAGCGGGCCCGGCCCGCCATGGCCTGCAGGTCCGAGTAGGCGCTCATTCCACGGATCCGGCGGTGCCTTCGGGCACCTGCCCGGGCCCCGGAAGCCGGTCGCTTCCGGCGCCCAACCGGGCCGTACGCTGGGACTGCTGCCGATATTCTGCCGCCCGGCCAACGTCGGCCAGCATCCTGGCCAGCAGTTCTTCCTGCCCGGGTGCCAACTCATACTTGAGCAGCTTGGCCGCTTTCACCGGGTCAACCTCCCCCTCCCCGTAGGAAGGGCACAGGTGGGCGATGGGGCAGGCCCCGCAAGCCGGGCGGCGTGCATGGCACATACGCCGGCCGTGGAAAACCACCCGGTGCGAGACCATGGTCCAGTCCCTGCGCTCAAACAGTGCCGCCACGTCGGCCTCGATCCGCACCGGGTCCTGCGACGCCGTCCAGCGAAAGCGGCGCGCCAACCGGATGAAATGGGTGTCCACGGTGATGCCGGGGATGCCAAACGCATTGCCCAGCACCACGTTGGCCGTTTTCCGCCCCACTCCCGGCAGAGTGGTGAGCGCTTTGAGGGAGCCCGGGACTGCGCCGTCGTACTCGTCGACAATCCGTGTGGCCAGGGCGAGCAGGTTGGCGGCCTTGGCCCGGAAAAACCCTGTCGGCTTGATCAGGGTTTCCAGCTCCGCGGTCGTCGCCTCAGACAGCGCCAGGGGGCTGGGGTAGCGGGCGAAGAGGGCCGGAGTGACCGCGTTGACGCGCACGTCGGTGGTTTGGGCGGAGAGGACCGTGGCCACGAGCAGTTCGAAGGGGTTCGAAAAATCCAGTTCCGCATGCGCATACGGGTACAGTTCCGCCAGCTCGCGGTTTATTTTCCGGGCGCGCCGCTTCAGGGCCAGTGGAGATTCGTTTTCGACCGGTTTCAAAGCCTACGGCCCCTCCGGCGCCCGTTCGATTCCCACCAGGTCCAGCAACAGCCCGGTCTTTCCGTGGCCGTCCTGGACCAGGAAGCTGCTGCCGCGGTCCTCCAGTGCGAGGATCCAGGAACCGGGGGTCAGTTTGAACACGAATTGGCGCGTGCGCTCGTCCACCACGTTCTGCGGACGGTCCACGGCAAACCAGAACGGATCGGCCGTGGCGGGCTGCGCCTGGGGGTCCACAGTGGCGCCGATGCTCTCGCCGGCCGGCATCACTTCGCCTTCAATCACCTTCGGGTTCAGCATGGTGGCCGGGGCGCTCCCTGCCCCACCGTCGGTTGTGGGGCCCTCATCCGCTGCCGAAGGGACGACGCCGGCACCCTGACCGGCGCCGTGCGCGGCCTTGGATTCAGCCACATTGGCGGACGCCGGCCCCGTGGCGTGTGGTTGTACCGAAGCAGCCGTCGCCTCATCGTGAGATTTGCCCGCAACGGGAGTTGCCCGGGTTGCCGTGTCCGGCACGCCGGCCTGCGCACCGGCGGATCGGGTACCGGTATCAGGGGTCCCGGTTTTAGAGGGGGCAGCGACGCTGCCGGCAGGGGTGAAGATCTGCCCGGCCGCGGTGTGTACGGGGGCCGGGGTGCCGGCGTTCCTGCCTTGGCCCGGCTGGGCCTGGTCGGCCTGGTCGGCCCGTTCCCCGCCGGAACCGCCGGCACCGGGTCCTGCGGACAGGGCGAGGACCGGCTTGGGTGCGCCCGGACGGCGGACGGCAGGGACGGCGTCGCGCGCCACCGGGTGGGCGGGACTCGCGGAGCGACCGGCAAAGTCGGCAGCGAAGAGGGGGATCCAGCGGGCCAGCACCGTCGCACTGAGCAGCACCAGCGCCCCAACCAAGCCCACCACCTGGCCGATGCCGAAGTTGGTGACGGTGTCCAGAAAGAAAAAGGCGGTGGCAAAGCTGGCCACCACGGAAGCAAACTGGTCAACGGAAAGCGAGCCGACGCGCGGCTTCATTTCCGGGCTGAGGCGGCGGATCACAAACAGCACGGCTACGGCCAGCGGCAGGATGACGCCGACGCCGATGAAGTACAGGCCGTAGACGTTCCACAGGTTCCCGGTGATGCCCAGGCCGAAAGCGATGGGGAGCAGGGATGCGATGAAAATTATCAGGACGCCGGCGAGCGCGGCAATGTCACGGACGGTCAACGGGCCAAGGACGGCCTTGCCGGCCCCGGGGCCCTCGTGCTCCGGCGCCACCGCGGTGGTTGACGCGTTTTGCTCTGTCATGGGTCACTCCTCAAAGTCACGGTTCTGTTACAGCCTAGTGAACGCCGAAGGCCAACACTAGCCAGCCACCAGCCGCACTGATCAAGATCGTCACACTCGGGGAGATCTGCCGGCGCAAGCCGTGCGCGCGACGAACTGCCGCATCCTTTGCTGCTGGGCGCAGAAACGACCCCGCTAAACCCGTTGACTGTGACGGCAACCACCTTTGGGGCCCCAACGCGCTACAGTAAAAGTTGGAACACAACGTTGTGCCGCCAACTGCCCTTTACGTACCCGCACAGGGCCTGGATGCGGAGTGCACGGCGCCCGCGCGGCGGGAATGACACAGCGGGAATGGCGCAGCGGGAATGACACAGCGGGAATGACACAGCGGGAATGACACAGCGGGAATGAAGGGGTTACAGATGTCCAAGGACACCACCACGGCCGGGACCAACGGCGACGCACTGGAGAATCTCATGACGGAGAACCGCCAGTTCCCGCCCAGTGCCGAATTTGCCGCCAACGCAATCGTCAAAGCCGGCGAATACGATGCCGCCAACGCTGACCGCCCCGCCTTCTGGGGCAGGCAGGCCCGGGAACTGCTGAGCTGGAGCAAGCCCTTCACCAAGACCCTTGACTGGAGCAACCCGCCGTTCGCCACCTGGTTTGAAGACGGTGAAATCAACGCCGCCTACAACGCGCTGGACCGCCATGTGGAGGCCGGCAACGGGGACCGCGTCGCCATTTACTTTGAGGGCGAGCCCGGGGACACCCGCAGCTACACGTACGCGCAGCTGACCGAAGAGGTCAAGAAGGCCGCCAACGCCTTTGAGGCGCTGGGCCTGGCCAAGGGCGACCGCGTGGCCGTCTACCTGCCCATGATCCCCGAGGCCGTCATCACGCTGCTGGCTTGCGCCCGCATTGGCGCCATCCACTCGGTGGTCTTTGGCGGCTTCTCCGCCGAGGCACTTCGTTCACGCATTGACGACGCCCAGGCCAAGCTGGTCGTGACCGCCGACGGCACGTTCCGCCGCGGCAAGCCCAGCGCCTTGAAGCCCGCCGTGGATGAAGCGTTGGCCGCCCCCGGGCACACGGTGGAGAACGTCGTCGTGGTCAAGCGCAACGGAGCGGACGTCAACTGGGTCAAGGGGCGCGACCAGTGGTGGGCCGACACCGTCGGCACCGCCTCCACCGAGCACACCGCCGTCGGCCATGCCGCCGAACACCCGCTGTTCATCCTGTACACCTCCGGCACCACGGGCAAGCCCAAGGGCATCCTGCACACCACGGGCGGCTACCTCACCCAGACCGCATACACGCACCGGGCCGTCTTTGACCTCCACCCTGAAACGGACGTTTTCTGGTGCACGGCCGACGTCGGATGGGTCACCGGGCACTCCTACGTCACCTATGCCCCGCTCATCAACGGCGCCACGCAGGTCATGTACGAGGGCACCCCGGACTCCCCGCACCAGGGCCGCTTCTGGGAGATCGTTCAAAAGTACAAGGTCTCCATCCTGTACACGGCGCCCACTGCGATCCGCACCTTCATGAAGTGGGGCGAGGACATCCCCGCCAAGTACGACCTCTCCTCGATCCGCGTGCTCGGCTCGGTGGGCGAGCCCATCAACCCCGAGGCGTGGATGTGGTACCGCCGCGTCATCGGCAACGATTTGGCCCCCGTGGTGGACACCTGGTGGCAGACTGAGACCGGCGCGATCATGATCGCCCCGCTGCCCGGCGTCACGTCCGCCAAGCCCGGCTCCGCCCAGACCCCGCTGCCCGGCATCGCCGTGGACGTGGTCGACGAGCTTGGCGCCTCGGTGCCCAACGGGCACGGCGGCTACCTGGTCATCCGTGAGCCGTGGCCGGCCATGTTGCGCGGCATCTGGGGCGACAACCAGCGTTACAAGGACACGTACTGGTCCCGCTTTGATGACATGTACTTTGCCGGCGACGGCGCCAAGTGGGATGAGGACGGCGACGTCTGGCTGCTGGGCCGGGTGGATGACGTCATGAACGTCTCCGGGCACCGCCTCTCCACCACCGAGATCGAGTCCGCACTGGTCTCCCACCCGTCCGTGGCCGAGGCCGCCGTCGTCGGTGCAGCCGACGAGACCACCGGCCAGGCCGTCGTGGCCTTCGTGATCCTGCGCGGCTCCGCCGTGGACGATCCGGACATCGTCACCACCCTGCGCAACCACGTCGGCAAGGAGATCGGCCCGATCGCCAAGCCCAAGACCATCCTGGTGGTCCCGGAACTGCCCAAGACCCGCTCCGGAAAGATCATGCGGCGCCTGCTCAAGGACATCGCCGAGGGCCGGGAGGCCGGCGACTCCTCAACCCTGGCGGATAACACCGTCATGACGCAGATCTCGGCGTCGCTGAAGGGCTGACCCCGCCCAACTGTGGCGCACTTGTTGCTGAAAACCCGCGCGTTTGCAGCAACAAGTGCGCCACAGTTGGGTTAAGGACAGGCGCAGGACCGAAGGGAGCTTCCCTGCCCCCCTGAGGCAACGACGCCAAAGCCTCGTTCGCCCGGTGGCGGTTCACCGCTGAACCGTTCACGAAAGTACATTTTACGAAATAGCACTCCAGGAAATGCAGTGCCACGGCTCCGCCGTCCGGTCCCCGGGCGGCGGAGCCGTGGCGTCAGGCTGTCACATTCGCCTCGAGAACCGTCATCTTCCGCCGGTCCGGGCTTGCCAGTGGGCTCTCCAAGGGGCGGGACCCACAGCGCAAGGACCTTGTTTCCACCCCTGGAAGACGCTTCCCCGGGCGCGGGAAGCTGTTCAGGGCCCCATTTCGCAACGAGAATGTGATTGGAAATTTTGCTTTTTGCCTATTGACGTTCGCTTTTGTCTGTTTCATGATTGTTTCACCTGATCCACTTCACAGGATTGTGTTTTTCAAGGGAGAAATCATGTCAACCAACGAAGATCGGCCCGCCAACGGAATCCTCCGACAGGCCTTTGACCGCCGCACCCTTTTGAAGACCCTGGGCGTGGGTGCCGCCGGCGCCGCCGGCATCCCGCTGCTGGCCGCCTGCACCGGCGGCACCGCCCCGGGTGCCGGCGCATCGGCGTCGACCTCGCTGACGTTCGGGTCAGGCTCATCGGACGACGTCCCCAAGGCTGCCTACAAGGCAGTCACCGACGCCTTCACCGCCAAGACCCAGATCAAGGTCGCCACCAACGTGGTGCCGCACAACGACTTCCAAAACAAGATCGCCACCTATCTTCAGGGCAGCCCGGACGACGCCTTCACCTGGTTTGCCGGCTACCGCATGCAGTACTACGCGGGCAAGGGCCTGCTCGCCCCCATCGACGACGTCTGGGACAAGATCGGCGGCAATTTCTCCGAGGCCCTGAAGAAGGCCTCAACGGGCCCCGACGGGAAAATGTACCTGGTGCCCAACTACAACTACCCCTGGGGCTTCTTCTTCCGCAAGAGTGTCTGGGCGCAGAAGGGCTACGAGGTCCCCACCACCTTCGATGCGCTCAAGACGCTGTGCGCAAAGATGAAGTCGGACGGGCTGATCCCCATCGAATTTGCCGACAAGGACGGCTGGCCGGCCATGGGCACCTTTGACTACATCAACATGCGCCTGAACGGATACCAGTTCCACATGGACCTCACCGCCCACAAGGAATCCTGGGACCAGGCGAAGGTCACCAACGTCTTTGACACCTGGAAGGCACTCCTGCCCTACCAGAACCCGGCAGCCCTGGGCATGACCTGGCAGGACGCGGCCATCAACATGGGCAAGAAGAAGTCGGGCATGTACCTGCTGGGTTCGTTCGTGACCCAGCAGTACACCGACAAGGCGATCCTGGACGACATCGACTTCTTCCCGTTCCCGGAAATCGCCGTGGAGGGCCAGGACGCGGTGGAGGCGCCCATCGACGGGCTTCTGCTGTCCAAGAAGGGCGGCAACAACCAGGGCGCCCGGGACTTCCTGGCCTTCATGGGCACCCCGGAGGGCCAGGACGCCTACGCCAAGGTTGACCCCTCCAATATCGCCACGGCCAAGGGCGCTGACACCTCCGCGTTCACTCCGCTGACCAAAAAATTGGCGGAGACCATCGCCAATGCCAAGAGCATCAGCCAGTTCTTTGACCGCGACGCCCTCCCTGCCATGGCGACCAATGTCATGATCCCGGCCCTACAGGGCTTCATCAAGGACGGCAGCATCGACGTGAAGAACCTGGAGTCGCAGGCCAAGGCGCTCTACGCCGCAGAGTAGGCGAACCGCCGGTGGCGGCGGCACCCCCGCCACCGGCCCCGTCCCCCGAACCAGAAGAACCACCTGTCCCCTGACAGAAAACGAGTTTTCCGCCATGAGCACGCCAATCGAAATTTCCGATCCCCCCGTCCCGGGTTCCCGGACGGCACCCCACAAACCCTCCCGCCGGTCCCGCGGAGGGCGGGTCAAGCGGCTCTCCACCGCCGACAAGGTGGTGCTGGGTGTCATGGTGGGCCTCCCGACCCTGGTGCAGCTTGCCTTTGTCTGGATACCCACCGTGCTGTCCATCCTGTTGTCCTTCACCCGTTGGAACGGGCTGGCGCTTTCAGACATTCGGGCCGCCGGACTGGCCAACTACCAGTACGTCATCAACATCAACCCCGCGTTTTGGCCGGCCGTTCAGCACAATGTGCTCTGGCTGCTCTTTCTCGCAGTAATCGCCACACCCCTTGGCCTGCTGCTGGCCGTGCTGCTGGACCAGCAGATTCGCGGCAGCAAGATCTACCAAAGCGTCTTCTTCGTCCCGGTGATGCTGTCCCTGGCCCTGGTGGGCATCATCTGGCAGCTGTTCTACCAAAAGGACAACGGCCTGCTGAACTTCCTGCTCGGCACGGCAGGAACGCCCCAGGCCGTGGACTGGTTCGGCAACTCCAACGTCAACATCTGGGCCGCTCTCGTCGCAGCGACGTGGCGCCATGCCGGCTACGTCATGATCCTGTACCTGGCCGGATTGAAGGGCGTGGACGCAGCCTTGAAGGAAGCGGCATCGCTGGACGGCGCCAACGCCAGGCAAACCTTCTTCCGCATCGTCTTCCCCGCCATGGCCCCCATCAACATTGTCATTGTGGTCATCACCATCATCGAATCGCTGCGGGCCTTCGACGTGGTCTGGGTCATCAACAAGGGCACCAACGGCCTGGAACTCATCAGCGCCCTGGTCATCACGTACCTGATCGGGGAGGGGCAGTCCATTGGCATTGGTTCGGCCTTCGCCGTCATACTCCTGGTCGTGTCCCTGGTGCCGATCACCATCTACCTCTCCCGCACCTTCCGGAAGGAGAAGCACTGATGTCTGCTTCCACCAGCACCACGCCTGCCCCGACCCGCATGGGACGCATCCGCAGCCGCACACGCCCGCACTACGGCACCCACATCTTCCTGACGGTCATGGCCGTCATGTGGATGATCCCGCTGGGCTGGGCCCTGTTCACGGCGCTGCGCCCGAAGGCCGACACCGACAAGTACGGCTACTTCAGCCTGGGCGGGGCCTTCAACCTGGACAACTTTGCCCAGGCCTGGACCCAGGGCGGCTTCCCGCAGTACTTCCTGAACTCGCTGATCATCACCGTCCCAACCATCATCCTGGTCCTGTTGTTCAGTTCCATGATGGCCTTTGCCGTCAGCCGGGTGAGCTGGAAGTTCAACATCACCTTGCTGATCATGTTCACCGCCGGGAACCTGCTCCCGCCCCAGGTCCTGGCCACACCGCTGTTTCAGATGTTCAAGCTCATCCAACTGCCGTACTGGTTCAGCGACTCCGGCAGCCTGCTAAACACCTATATTTCCGTCATCATCGCCAACACCGCCTTCCAGACCGGTTTCTGCACCTTTGTGCTCTCCAACTACATGAAGGCGCTCTCGGCGGACCTCACCGAGGCGGCCCTGGTCGACGGCGCAGGCCTGTGGCGCCAGTACGCCTCCATCATCATGCCGCTGTGCAAACCGGCCATAGCCGCCCTGGCCACGCTGGAACTGATCTTCATCTACAACGATTACTTCTGGCCCCTGCTGTTCATACAAAGCGGTGACCGGCTGCCGGTCACCACGGCGATCAACAACTTGCAGGGAACCTTCCTCTCCAACTACAACCTCCTGGCCGCCGGCGCCATGATCACCGTCATCCCGACACTGGTCATTTACCTGGTGCTGCAACGGCAGTTTGTGGCCGGGCTGACGTTGGGCGCCAGCAAGGGCTGAGATGGACGCCTGCGAGCTGCGAAGAACCACCCGTTCCCACCTTTGGAGGAAGTCCACATGCTCGCTGACGCAAGGCGCACCGCGATTGTCGAGGCGGTTTCACGCGAACGCATAGTGCGCGTGGCGGACCTGGCCGAACTGTTCGGAGTCTCCCTGGTGACGGTCCGCCGTGACATCGAGGCCCTGGACGACGCCGGACTGGTCCAGAAGATCCACGGCGGTGCCAAACTTCCCGGCGGGGCCGGCACCCACGAACCGGGTTTCGAGCTGAAGTCCACGCAGGGGATGCGGGAAAAGCAGGCCATAGCACAGGAGGCACTGCTGCTGGTCGAGGACGGCATGGCGGTAGGGCTGAGCGCAGGCACCACCACGTGGGCGCTGGCCAAGGCGCTCAGCACCCGCGGCAACCTCACCGTCGTGACGAATTCGGTCAAGATCGCCGACGTGTTCCAGGGTGCGGGGTCCAGGGTGTCGGTGATCCTCACCGGCGGCGAGCGCACGCCGTCGGACGCCCTGGTGGGGCCCATCGCCACCCAGTCGGTGCGCTCGCTGCACCTGGACGTGCTGTTCATGGGCGTGCACGGCGTCGACGCGGATGCCGGGTTCACCACGCCGAACCTGCTTGAGGCCGAAATGGACCGGGCACTGATCGAGGCGGCGCGCAAGGTGGTGGTGCTGGCGGACCACAGCAAGTGGGGCACCGTGGGCATCAGCACCATCGCCGCCATGGAGGACGTGGACGAGGTCATCAGCGATGACAGCCTGGGCTTGGAGGCGCAGCGCATCCTGCGCGAACGCGTCGGCAAGCTGCGCCTGGCCGCGACCGCCCCGCATGCACCAGCCCCGCCCGCACCAGCACCATAGTCACCAACCCCGCACGCACCAACCCCGCACGCACCGCCACCGACAGGAGTCACACGTGTCAGCCATTTACCTGCGCCAGGGCGGGTCCTCCCTGCTCATCGATCTGGCCTCCGGGTCGCCGAACTTCCTGCACTGGGGTGCCGACCTGGGCCCGGCGCTGCCGGATCTGGGGGTCCTGTCCGACGCCGTCCCCCAGTCCGCCCTGGACGTTCCCGTGGCGCTGGGCCTGGTCCCGCAGGCGTCAGACGGCTGGCGTGGCCGGCCCGGCCTGCGCGGACACCACCTGGTGGACGGGCGTCCGGGTCCCGGGTTTTCACCCAAGCTGCGGTTGCGGGGCTGGACCACCGGTTCCGAGACCCGGATCGAGCAGGTCGACGATGCGCTGGGCCTGGCGGTCGTGACGTCCGTGGTGCTGCACGACGGCGGCCTGCTGGAGGTCCGCCACGAGGTGGTCAACCGCGGCGCCACGGACTTTGTCCTGGGCGAACTGGCCACCGTGCTCCCGGTGGGTCCGGACGGCACCGAGATCCTGGACCTGACCGGGCGGTGGTGCCGGGAACGCCACCCGCAGCGCCGGCCCGCCGGGCAGGGCACCTGGGTGCGCAGCGGACGCCACGGGCGCACCGGACACGATTCGTCCCTGCTGATGGCGGTGGGGACCCCGGGGTTCGGGAACCGGCACGGGAAGGTGTGGGCCGCCCACTTTGGTTGGAGCGGGGACCAAGAACAGTTCGTGGATGCCGTGGCGGACGGGCGCACCGTGATGGGCGCGGCGGAACTGCTGGGGTCCGGGGAAGTGGTGCTGGCGCCCGGGGAAAGCTACCTCACGCCGTCGTACTTCGCCGCCTATTCGGCCCATGGGCTGGATGGGATCTCCGCGGCATTCCACCGCTGGTTCCGGGCCCGCGGCCACCACCCGTCCACGCCCCGCCCGGTGGTCCTGAACGTCTGGGAGGCCGTCTACTTCAACCACGACCTGGACGTGCTGACCGAACTGGCCGCCTCCGCCGCGGACCTGGGCGTGGAACGCTTTGTGCTCGACGACGGCTGGTTCCGCCACCGCCGCAACGATACGGCCGGCCTGGGCGACTGGTACGTGGATGAGGGCCTGTGGCCGGAGGGCCTGCACCCGTTGGTGGAGGCCGTCACCTCACGCGGCATGCAGTTTGGCCTGTGGGTGGAGCCGGAGATGGTCAATGTGGACTCCGACGTTGCCCGGGCACACCCTGACTGGATTGCCGGCCCGGGCCAGGGCCAGGAGACGGGTATGGCCGGGCATGACGCCGGGTCCCGGCTCCCCCTTGAATGGCGGCACCAGCAGGTGCTGGACCTGGTGAACCCGGATGCCTGGCAGTACATTTATGAGCGCCTCGACGCACTCCTGGACGAATACCCCATCAGCTACCTCAAGTGGGACCAGAACCGTGACCTGGCCGAGATGGGCCACGACGGCCGGCCCAGCGTGCACCGCCAAACCCTGGCCGTGTACAGGCTGCTGGACGCGCTGAGGACCGCCCACCCGGGACTGGAAATTGAAAGCTGCTCCTCCGGCGGCGCCCGCGTGGACCTGGGCATCCTGGAGCGCACGGACCGGATCTGGGCCTCCGACTGCAACGACGCCCTGGAACGGCAGGTGATCCAGCGCTGGACCGGGCTGGTGGTGCCGCCGGAGCTGGTCGGCGCACACATCGGCCCCGCCACCTCCCACACCACGGGCCGCACGCACGACCTTTCCTTCCGCGCCATCACGGCCCTGTTTGGCCACTTCGGCCTGGAATGGGACATACGCCAACTTTCGGGTACGGAACGGCAGGAACTGCGCGGGGCCATCGGGCTGTACAAAAGGCACCGCGCGCTCATCCACTCAGGCACCATGGTGCGGGCGGACGTCCCGGACCCGTCGCTGATGCTGCACGGCGTGGTGGCCGGGGACGGCACCCGGGCACTGTTCGCGCTGTCGGCGGTGGCGACGTCGTACTCGGAGCAGCCAGGCCGGGTGGCCCTTCCCGGCCTTTCACCGGACACCCTTTACCGGGTGTCGCTGTGCTACCCGGGGCCCGATGCCGCCGGGGCCACCTTCGTACAGGCGGCCGGACCGGCGTGGCTGGCGGACGGTGCACAGGCGACGGGGCGTTTTTTGGCGGAGGCAGGGCTGCCCATGCCCGTCCTGAACCCGGAACACGCCATCGTGCTGGAGGTGGCGTCCCGGTGACGGGGCCGGGCGTCCCCGCCATGGGGCATGATTAAGCCATGACTTCCCCCTCCCCCGCCGCCGGGGCTTCCACCGCCGGCCGCGGCGAACTGCTCGTCCTCAACGGGCCCAACCTGAACCTGCTGGGCACCCGTGAACCGGACATCTACGGCCACGCCACCCTCGACGACGTCGCCGGGCTCACCATTGCCGCCGCCAACGCCGCCGGGTTCAGCGCCGAATGCCTCCAATCCAACCACGAGGGCGACCTGGTGGACGCCATCCATGCCGCCCGGGGCACCGCGGTGGGAATCATCATCAACGCCGGCGCCTATACGCACACCTCGGTGGCGATCCGCGACGCGATTTCCGGCGTCAGGCTTCCCGCCGTGGAGGTGCACATCTCCAACGTGCACCAGCGCGAGGAGTTCCGCCACCACTCCTACCTGTCCGCCGTCTGCGACGCCGTCATTGCCGGCGCCGGCATCCACGGCTACACCATGGCGGTCAGCTACTTCGACAAAGTCCTGCCCTAATCCTGCCTGGGGAGGGCCCTATTTGACGCTGCAGCGCCCGGAGTCCACGGTGCTGCTGAGCATGGGTGCAGCCGCGATGACGGGCGCCACCTCGGCCATGGTGAAGGCAAAGCCGACCGGCTCCGAAGCCGTCGTCTTGGCAAACACGACGCCCACCACGCGGCCGGAGGTATCCAGCAGCGGGCCGCCCGAGTTGCCGGACTGGACGTTTCCGGCCAGCTGGTAAATCTCCAGCAGCGACTTCTGCGTGCCGGTGATGTCCGGAATCAGCATGGGTCCGCTGGCCAGCACCGTGGCGGGACGGACCTGCAGCGGACCGCCCAGCGGATAACCCGCAAATGCGGCCTGTGCCTTGATGGGCAGGGTCGGCGCGGAAGGCAGCGGCGCCGTGGTGAGGCCGTCCACGGCGAGCACGGCCAGGTCCTTGGCGGGATCGAAGTAGACCACCCGCGCCGGCAGCGCCCCCTGTGTCGGTGTTTGCACCACAGGGCTGGCCACGCCGGAGACCACGTGCGCATTGGTCATCACCCGGTGGGGGGCAACCACGAAACCGGTGCCCGTCTGGTTCTGGCCGCACTGGAATGCGGTGCCCGAAATTTTTAGGACCGACTTGGCCGCGTTGTTCCAGGCCGGCGTGTTGGTGCTGGCGTTGGGCGCGGCGACCTGAACGTTGGGGCCGGCGGGGTTGAGCAGTTGCGGGATGCCCTCGTCCAGGACCAGGGACCGCATCTGGGCCGCCGCGGCCTTGACGGGGTCAGGCGTCCAGGCATCAATTTTCGAGATGACCACGGAGCCGCTGAGCTGCTTGGACACGGCCGGGATGCCAAGGTTGGCAACGCCGAAGGCAAGCAGGGAAATGACCGCAGCCCCCACCAGGAGGTTCAGTGCTCCGCCGAGGAGCCGGTTCACGGTCCGGACGGGCCCGGATTTGACGCGCCTCCCAATGGCTCGGCCTATCCCGATTCCCACGGCGTGGCCGGCGGCAATCAAGATGAGGGTGGCACCAATGACAAATGCCGTCCGCCACGCGGGGCCGGGGGCATGCCCGCTGACGAAGGGGGCGGCAAAGAATGCTGCAGCGGCCCCTGCCACGAAGCCCACCAGCCCGCCCAGGCTGACCACCAGTCCAGCGCTGAGGCCGTAGATCAGCTGCCACAACAGCCAGATAATCAACACCGCGTCCAGCCAGGAGAAGCCCAACACTTCAGTCCCCTCCATCCTTGTTCTCGTCCAAGACCTGCCTGCAAGCCCCCGGACGGCACCCGCGCAGCACATATTACCGGGCCAAACCGTGCATTCCCTGTAGCTGCCCGGGGCCAGGGCCCGGACGGGGAACGCCGCGAATGCCAAATTGGTCACAAAAGCTGGAAACTTCTGAAAGAATCAGTATTAGGTCCCAACTGATTAGTTACATACTTCAAGGAGATTCCATGGACATCGAGGTACTGCGCCGCGCACCGCTTTTCACCACGCTCGACGACGAGGCCTTCCGGCTGCTGACCGACGAACTGGCCGAGGTGGACCTCTCGCGTGGGGCCTCAGTTTTCCGTGAAGGCGACCAGGGCGACCAGCTGTACTTCATCGTCTCCGGCAAGGTGAAGCTGGGCCGCACCTCCCCCGACGGCCGCGAGTCCCTCGTTGCCATCCTGGGCCCGGGCGAGCTTTTCGGTGAGATGGCCCTTTTTGATCCGGCCCCGCGCAGCACCACCGCCACTGCGGTCTCCGAAACCCGCCTGGCCGGGCTGAAGAACGAATCCCTCAACGCCCTGCTGCGCAACCGCCCTGAGGTGTCCATGCAGCTGCTGCAGGCACTGGCCCGCCGCCTGCGACGCACCAACGACAACCTCTCCGACCTGGTCTTCTCCGACGTCCCCGGCCGCGTGGCCAAGGCCATCCTTGACCTCGCGGACCGCTTTGGCCGCCCCGCCACCGATGGCATCCTGGTGGCCCATGAGCTCACCCAGGAAGAATTGGCGCAGCTGGTCGGTGCGTCCCGCGAAACCGTGAACAAGGCGCTCGCGGAGTTCGTCCAGCGCGGCTGGCTGCGACTGGAAGCGCGCGCCGTCGTGATCCTGGACGTCAACCGCCTCCGCCAGCGCTCCCGCTAAGGTCCCAGGCCCGGCGCCCCCAACGCTCCCGCACTTTCGGGCGTGTTTTCCCCAACGCTCCCGCACTTTCGGGGCTTAAAACCCAAACGCTCCCCCCAGCCCTGCGGCTTAGTGCCGTGAAACTTGGGGAAGCGTGTGCCTCAAGGGCCCCGAAAGTGACAGGGCCCCGAAAGTGACAGGGCGCCGGTTCGTCAGCGCTCGCGGCAGGCTGCCCCTTCGGACGCGGGCGCAGCCTGGACTTCCAATGCAAAGGTGCCGTCCGGTCCGGAAACCAGAACGGGCTGGTATTCGTTGATGGGACGCTTGTGGTTGAGGTAGGCGATGCAGCCGCGGGCGGCACCGATCTTCTCCAGGATGATTTCCACCCCGGGCACCACCAACTCGCCCAGGACCAGCCCGGCCGTGGTGTCCAGGCCGATCTCGTCGCCCAGGTCCGGGGTGGAACGCGCGGAGACAACATCGGCGGCGCACACCCAGCGGCCCCACACGCCCTTGCTTGAAAGCAGCTGCGGGCGCTGGTTCACGGGTGCGGCGGCGGCGAAGTAGCGGGTGTCAAAGCGGCGGTGGGCGAAGTCGGGGCTCAGCCAGTGGCTCAACGGCTTGAGCAGGTCCGTGCGCAGCGCCAGCCCGCGCCGTTCCAGCAGGCTCGCGAACGTGGTGTCCTGGACGGCAATGGATTCGCGCGCCTTCATCCATTCGGGCCCGGAAACATCCTCCACCAGTGATGAGGCATCCGGGCCGGCCAACAGGATGCCGGTCTCTTCAAATGTTTCGCGGATGGCGGCCACCACGTGGCGCTTCGCCGCGACAATGTCCTCCGTGCCCAGGCTCCTGGCCCACTGCGCCGGCGGGGGGCCCACCCAGTCGGTGACGTCGTCGTCCGCGGCCTCCACGGTGCCGCCGGGGAACGCCACCAGGCCCAGCGGCGAGTTCCCCGGACGGTAGGTCATGAACGTCTGCAACCCGCCTGGGCTGTCCTTCAACAGCACCACCGACGATGCCGAACGCGGCTTGCTGGGAGTGCGCTGGCCGAAGTCGACCCAAGCCTGGGCGGCTTCGCGCTGGTCTGCGTTGAGCGGAAAAATCCGCTTTCCTGCGGGGCGGGGGCCCGCAGGGGCACTACTGAAATTCGGCAATCAACTCAACCTCGACAGGTGAATCCAGGGGCAGGACGGCAACACCGACGGCCGAGCGTGCGTGAACGCCAGCCTCGCCAAATACTTGCCCGAGCAGCTCGGAGGCACCGTTGATGACGCCGGGCTGGCCGGTGAAGGCCGGGTCCGAGGCCACAAAGCCGACCACCTTGACAATCCGGGTGACACGGTCCAGATCGCCAATGACGCTCTTGAGGGCGGCGATGGCGTTGATGGCGGACGTGGCAGCCAGCTTTTTTGCGTCCTCAGCGGAAACGTCGGCGCCAACCTTGCCCGTGGAGGTGAGCAAGCCGTCCACGAAGGGCAGCTGCCCTGACGTGTAAACGTAGTTGCCGCTCACCACTGCGGGCACATACGCGGCCACGGGTGCGGCCACGGCGGGCAGGGCCAGGCCAAGCTCGGCCAGGCGCGCCTCGATGCGTGAATTACCTTGATTTTGTGCCGTTTCCACGCCTACGCCTTCTCTCGCTTGAGGTAGGCGACCAGGCCGTTGCCGTCCGGCCCGGTGACCACCTGGACCAGTTCCCAGCCGTCCTCGCCCCATTGGTCAAGGATCTGCTTTGTTGCGTGAATTATGAGCGGAATTGTGGCGTACTCCCATTTGGTCATGCTTCAAAGCGTAGCCCCTGCCGGTAAACTGGGAAAATGACGGCCAAAAAACACCCCATTTTCGATACCGCCACAACCCTCGGAAAACTGATGCTCTTCCTTGGCGTGAGCGCTATTTGCGGTGTCTTGGTCGCGGGGCTGATGGTCCCGGCGGTGGCGTTGACGGGCAGCACCACCACCTCCTCGATCGACTTTTTTGACCACCTTCCGGACGAGATGAACGTGGGCGTACCGGCCCAATCCTCAAAAATCCTTGCCGCGGACGGTTCGGTGCTGGCCACGTTTTACGACCAGAACCGCACCGAAGTCAAGCTCGCTGACATCTCCTTGTTCATGAAGAACGCCGTCATCGCCATTGAGGACGCGCGCTACTTTGAGCACGGCGGCATTGACACCAAGGGCCTGATGCGCGCCGTGGTGTCCATGGTCCAGGGCGGCGGCCGCCAGGGTGCGTCCACCATCACGCAGCAGTATGTGAACAACGTCATCATCCAGACGTACGCCGCCAACGGCGAGTACGACAAAATCAAGTTGGGCGGGGACAAGACCGCCGGTGACAAGGTCCGCGAGATCAAGCTCGCCATCGCCATGGAGAAGAAATACTCCAAGGAAGAAATCCTGCAGGGCTATCTGAACTGGGTGTTCTTCGCCAACAACTCCTACGGCATTGAAGCTGCCGCCTCCTACTACTTCGGCGTCCATGCCAAGGACCTGACGCTGCCGCAGGCGGCGCTGCTGGCTGGCGTGGTCAACAGCCCCACGGTCTATGACCCGGTGGCCAACCCCGAGAACGCCGTCTCCCGCCGCAACATCGTGCTGTCGAACATGCTCGACCAGAAAATGATCGACAAGAAGCAGTACGACGCCGCCGCCAAGGCCAAGCTCGTCCTGAAGCTCACCCCCAACAAGAGCGGTTGCGCCACGGCCGTCCGCGCCGAGTACTTCTGCGAGTACGTCACCAATCTGATTGCCAACGACCCCGCCTATGGCAAGAGCAAGGCCGACCGCACCAAGCTGCTGGAGCAGGGCGGGCTGACCATCAAGACCACCCTGGATTCGAAGCTGCAGGACACGGCCCAGGCCACGTTCAACAACTTCACTCCGATGACCAACAACCCGGACAAGGTGGGGCAGGCGCTGGTGACGGTCCAGCCCAAGACCGGCAAGATCCTGGCCATGGCGCAAAACACGAAACTCCATGCTCCCAAGGGCCAGTGGAGCAGCGACTACAACTTCACGGTGGACCGTATCGACACCAAGGGCAATTCGCTCGGCGGCGCAGGCGGATTCGACGTGGGCTCCACCATCAAGCCCTTCACGTTCGCCGAATGGCTCAACTCGGGCCACAAGATCAATGAAATCGTTGATGCGGGCGTGCAGGTGTACCCGCTCGGCTTCCCTTGGCGCAACAGCTGTGGCACCAGTACGGGCATCTACGACAACAATTACCCGGGTTCGACAAACCTGCAGAATGCCGAGGGCGGCTGGTACAAGAGACTGACAGCCCGCGAGGGCCTGTACAACTCCTTGAACACAGCCACCATGTACACGGCCTCGAAGCTTGACCTCTGCGACATCCAGAAGATGATGACTTCGGCCGGCATCCACCTCGGCGGGGACCCGAACAAGCCCTATGATGTTTCCAACGTCAGCAGCCTGCTCGGCAGCGGGGAGGTCGCCCCGCTGACCATGGCAACCGCGTTCTCCACGTTTGCCTCCGGCGGCATCCACTGCGACCCCGTCGCGTTGGAATCGATCACCAATGTCAAGGGAGACAAGTTCCCGGTCCCCCGCTCCAACTGCAAGCAGGCCATCAAGCCCGAGGTGGCCGCCGGCGTCGTCTCGGTGCTGCAAGAGGTTTTGGTGCGCGGTTCGGGCTACCAAATCCCTCTGACCTTCCCGGCAGGTGCCAAGACGGGCACCACGAACGATTCCCAGCAGACCTGGACCACCGGCTTCACCAAGGGCCTGGTCACGTCCTCGTGGGTCGGCAGCCCGGAAAACAAGAACCGTTCAAACAACGGCGCGCTCATCGCCGGCCGGCGTCTTGACTACGTGGACGG
>CAJDTM010000015.1_pt1 | contig 61529 bp, 52 predicted proteins | sample 7389831 | NCBI WGS metagenome assembly CAJDTM01 (sample SAMEA7055656, study PRJEB34461) | soil metagenome | biome: terrestrial ecosystem; feature: Peninsula; material: soil | place: Antarctica | collected 2016
AGAGGATGCTGGGATTGATGCAGCACTTAAGGGGTGAAACGGACATGGTGCCTGCCTTTCGGTAGAAGTCAGAGCTTGCGGATCAGGGCCAGGAACATGGCGTCGGTGTGGTGCACGTGCGGCCACAGCTGGGCCGTCATCCGGTGGGTGGGCAGCGGCGAGTCCCGGTTCCCGGCGCCGAGGTTCCCGGTGAGGCTGGCGGCGTCGAGGGCGGCTCCGGCGTCGAGCAGTTCAAGGTCGTCGCGCCTGCGCAGGGAGTCCTCCACCACGGCGATGGTTTCGGCCGTATGGGGGGAACACGTCACATAGGCCACCACCCCCCCGGGCTTGACGGCGTCCAGGGCGGAGTTGAGCAGTTCGCGCTGCAGCGGCCCCAGCCCGGAGACGTCGGAGAGCTGCCGTCGCCAGCGGGATTCGGGCCGGCGGCGCAGGGCCCCGAGTCCGGTGCAGGGCGCGTCCACCAGGATCCTGTCGAACGACGCCGGATGGTCCCGTCCCACATCACGGCCGTCACCCGTGCGCACCGTCCAGGCGTCTTCCGGGACCGCAGCCAGAGCCTGGGCCACCAGCCTGGCCCGGTGCGGTGCGGGCTCGTTCGCCAGGATCCAGGCACCTTTTTCCGCGGCGAGGGCAGCCAGCAGCGCGGCCTTGCCGCCGGGGCCGGCACACAGGTCCAGCCAGCGTTCCTCACCCCCGGACAGTTCTGATTTCAGGTCCACGCCCGCCAGGGCCCGGGCCACCAGCTGGGAGCCGACGTCTTGAACCCTGACTGTGCCCTCCCGGACGCTGGAGAGCCTGCCCGGGTCGCCGCCGGAAGACAAGGCAGAGTCAAGGACGAGCGGGCCGGGGGTGAATCCGGCGTCGAACGCTTCATCCAGGCTGCCAACCCCCGGCAGGGCCACGAGGTTCACCACGGGCGCGGCGTTGTCGGCCTCCAGCAGCGCGCCGAGCTCGGTGACGTCCCGGCCGTGGGAGGCGAGGCCCTGGCGCAGCGCGCGGACAATCCATTCCGGGTGGGAATGGGTGATCGCGGCGATCTTGACCTCATCCGTGAGCCCGGCCGTCAGCTCCGTGAGCCATTCGTCCAGTTCCCTGGCCGCCACCTTGCGCAGCACGGCGTTGATGAGCGCGGACGGGCCGGCGCCGATGACGGCGCGCGCCAGCCCGACGGTCTGGTCCAGGGCGGCGTGCGCCGGAACGCGCATGGCCATCAGCTGGTGGACGCCGATGCGCAGGGCGTCCAGGACGGCGGGGTCCAGTTCGGCCAGCGGGCGGTCCACGCAGCGGGCCAGGATGGCGTCGTAGGTGCCTTGTGCGCGCAGGGCGCCGTAGGCCAGTTCGGTGGCGAAGCCCGCGTCGCGGCGGTCCAGGTGGTGGTGCCGGATGCGGGCCGGCAGCACCAGGTTCGCGTAGGCGTCCTCGCCGGACACCGCCCTGAGCACTTCAAAGGCGACCAGCCGGGCGGGGTCGGCGGCGCGGGTGCGCCGGGCCGGGGCGGACGCCGTGCGGTTGCGCCCGGGGCCGCGGTTGCGTTCGCGGCCGGCCTCGTCACGTCGCCGGACACCGCCGGAATGGTTGGAACGGTCCGAACGCCCGCCTTGCTCGCTGGTCATTCAAACACCACTTCTTCCTTGTTTGCCAGGCCGCGGGCCCAGTCGCTTGCTTGCATGGGTTTTTTGCCGGCGGGCTGCACCATGGCCAGTTCCACCGCGTGGGAGCCGGTGCCCACGAGGACGCCGTCCGGCTCCACCCGCAGCTGCCCGGGGGCCAGGGAGGTGACGTCCGGGCGCAGTGTGACGGGCGTGAGCTTGATGCGCTGTCCGGACAGCTGCGTCCAGGCCCCAGGTTCCGTGGTGACGCCGCGGACCCGTCGGTGGATGGCCAGTGCCGGGTCCGCCCAGTTCACGTGGCCGTCCTCCAGCGTCAGCTTCGGCGCCACGGAAACCGCGCCTCGCTGGGGGACGCCGGACAGGCGCCCGGCGGCCAGCCCGGCAATGGTTTCCGCGAGCAGGACGGCGCCGCTGTGCGAGAGCCGTTCGAGGAGTTCCGCGCTGGTATCCGTGGGGCGGATGGCCTCGGTCATGGTGCCGTACACGGGTCCGGTGTCCAGGCCCTTCTCGAGCAGGAAGGTCGAAGCGCCGGTGACCTCGTCGCCGTGCATGAGGGCATGCTGCACGGGGGCCGCCCCGCGCCATGCGGGCAGCAGGGAAAAGTGCAGGTTGATCCAGCCGTGCTCCGGGATGGACAGGGCGCGTTCGGGCACGAGTGCGCCGTAGGCAACAATGGCCGCCACCTCGGGACGGGCGCCCGCAATGGCTCCCTGCGCAGTGGCGTCGACCTGGTCCGCCTTGATCAGGGGCAGGCCGAGCTCGGCGGCGCGGGCAGCGACAGGCGAGGGCGTGAGGACCCTTTTGCGTCCAAGCGGTGCATCGGGGCGGGTCAGCACCGCGACGACCTCATGTCCGGCGGTCAGAAGCGCATCCAGGGAAGGCAGTGCGACGACGGGGGTGCCGGCGAAGAGAACTCTCATCCGGCGGCACCTGCACCGAACGCGGAGCCGACCGTGCGGGCGCGCTGGGTGAGGGTTTCCGCTGTGACGTTGTGATAGTTGGCGGTGCGGATGGCGCGCAGCGCCGTTTTACGGTCCTCACCTTCGAGCCGGTCCACATACAACTTGCCGTCCAGGTGGTCGGTTTCATGCTGGAAGCACTTGGCCAGCAGGCCGGTGGCCTCCATGTCCAGCGGCTCGCCGTTCTTGTCGACGCCGGTGATCCGCACCCAGCGGTGGCGGCGCACCTTGAAGCCGAGTCCGGGGACGGACAGGCAGCCTTCCGGCTCGTCGGGGGCAAGGTCGTCGCTGGCGGCGATCACGGGGTTGATGACGTGCCCCTCGTAGCCGTCCACCGCATAGGTGAAGATGCGCTTGCTGATGCCAACCTGCGGTGCCGCCAGCCCGGCGCCGCGGACGTCGGCCATGGTCTCGGCCATGTCATCGATCAGTTTGGCCAGTTCGGGGCCAAACTCGCCCACTTCCTCGGCTGCGGTCCGCAGGACGGGATCTCCGATGATGCGAATGCTCAAAATGGCCATGGGTGGGGACCTCACTTTGCGTAGGTGCGTACCGTTGCGGGCTGGTGGACAGCCCCGGCATCCAGTCTAGTTGGCGTTGCTCACCCCGCTGGCGGTGCGATGGGCAGCAGCGGCGCCCCGGCGCCGGCCGCGTCCCGGGACGTTTGCCAGACGCGGCGCAGGGACGCGAACTTAAACCAGTGTTCCTTCAGTACTGCGGGGTTGGCCCGCAGCGTGCGGACTTCGGTTTCGCCGAGGGCGACGCCGAGCAGCACGGGGTCCTGCCCGTATTTCCAGGCCTCCCAAGTGCCGGCGGATTCGTCCGTGACGGATTCCTCGGCCTTCATGCCGGCCACGAGCTGCATGACCACCTTGGCGTCGAGGGCCTTGACCTGGCCGTTGCGATCCGTTCCCTTCGTCTTGTAGTCAATGATGCACAACTTGCCGCCAATGGTGGCCACCAGGTCCAGGGTGCCGGCGTAGCCCAGGGTGTCATTCCACACCGTGATTTCCGGCGCCAGCGGCTGGACCCGGTATTCGTCCCACCAGGCATCAAAGCGGACGGCGAAGTTTTCCTCGCCCTTTTCGGCAAGGGCGGCCCGGGCCTCGGGCATTTGGTGGGGCCGGCCCAGGGCACGCAGGGCCACCTGCTCGCAGTAGTGGTGGACACGGTCCCCGCGCGCGGCCGCGGCGTCCCGGTACGCTCCGGCGGCGTTGGTGCTGTCCCGCACCACGGTGCGCAATTGGCCCGGATTTCCGACGGCGGTGCCGAGGTCCGGGTGTTGGGCCACGGCGTTGGCTGCCATGTAGCCGATCCAACCGTCCAGGCTCGCCGCCTGCTGGCCAATGACAGTGGTGATGGAGGGAACCTTGGGAGGATCCGTGAGGGAACGGGCGTACATGCGCCCCAGGTCGGTGCTGTGTGCCAGTGCTGGTGCCGTCATGGTTCCACTATTTCACTTGTGAACGAAGCGCGCTACCACTGCGCCAATCGCCCAGGGACGGGCGCCAAATCATGCTACGGGATCCAGCGGCTTTCCGTGGTGCGTTCAAAACAATAGCCCAAACTTCGCGGGAGTGCATAATCGAAACCCATGGCGCCGCCACCACGCCCCGCGCCGGGGCGAACTACGGCAGCTGTGGCCAGGCCCACGCGGCCGATTGCTGCCCCGCGGTGTCCAAAAGCGGCCCGAATGACCCTTGGAACGGAGCTGAATGACAGGCGTGTAATTCGTTTTTCCGGGCGAACTTCCGCGCCATTGCTGCGAACCGCGGGCGACACGCAAGTCGCAGCATGTAGCGGAACCCTGTCGATTTGGCGTTTGGGAAAAAGCTCGGGTATTGTTTTCACCGCAGCAACACGGACTACCGAAACGCAAACGCAATCGGGAGTAAATGTTACTCAATGCGGTTGTAGCTCAGCTGGTAGAGCACCACCTTGCCAAGGTGGATGTCGCGAGTTCGAATCTCGTCAACCGCTCGCAGGACACCGTTCAGCACTCACGGTGGGGTGGCCGAGAGGCGAGGCAACGGCCTGCAAAGCCGTGTACACGGGTTCGAATCCCGTTCCCACCTCCATTAAGGCTGAACCAAGGCATTTCGCTGGACAGGTAATCTGTGACAGTTAATCTGTACACTACAGTGGGATGCATTGGGCGATTGGCGCAGCGGTAGCGCGCTTCCCTGACACGGAAGAGGTCACTGGTTCGATCCCAGTATCGCCCACCAATGAACCCCTGGTTCGTTGACCCGCTTTTCGGTGGTTCATGCAGAACCGCTGTGGTGAAAATGATGCCGTGAAAATCGGATAAAGTAGTAGAGCAGTTACCTGCGGATGTGGCTCAGTGGTAGAGCATCACCTTGCCAAGGTGAGGGTCGCGAGTTCGAATCTCGTCATCCGCTCGGAAGTGAAAACTGCCGGAATCTTGCGGTTCCGGCAGTTTTTTAAAGCTTTCAACCCTTCGGGGCGATTGGCGCAGCGGTAGCGCGCTTCCCTGACACGGAAGAGGTCACTGGTTCGATCCCAGTATCGCCCACCACAAGGCAAAGGCACCCCGCGGGTGCCTTTGGCGTTTAACCGGCGGGGCTGACCTGGCCTCAGTGGGCCAGCTTCAACCCTATGACGCAGGCCACCAGGCCAAGCAGCAGCAGGATCTTCAGCAAGGACACCGACTCGCTGCCGGTCATCATGGCGTAGGCGACCGTCATGGCCGCACCGATGCCCACCCAGACAGCGTAGGACGTGCCCACCGGCAGCGTGCGCAGGGCCCAGGCAAGACCTCCCATGCTCGCCACGATGGCCGCCGCAAAGATGATGCTTGGCCACAATTTGCTCAGGCCTTCGCTCTTGCCCAGGGCCGTTGCCCACACGGCTTCAAGCAAACCGGAAACGATCAAGACAATCCACGCCATGGGAACTTCCTCCAAAACGCCGTCTTGTCGCTGGCCGGGTACGGCGCACCTCGTCCGGGTGCCTGGTGGCATCCAGCCATTTTGCCATACCCGGCCCCCGGCGAATTCACAGGCCCAAAACCGTTGACTTCTTGACGTCCGGCGCTAAACTCTTTGGAAGTTGGGGCGCCAATGGCCCCACGAGTGAAGGGAGGTGCCTTGTGTCTGTTTTTGACGGTATCAAGGGCAAGGCCGAGGAGCTGATCGGCGGCCATGCCGACCAGGCCAAGGACGGCATCGAAAAGGCCGGCGACTTTGTCGACGGCAAGACCGGTGGCAAGTTCAAGGACCAGGTCGACGGCGTCCAGCAGTCCGCCTCCGACTATGTGGACGGCCGGGACCAGGCCGGGCAGCAACCCCCGCACCTTCGCCCCTGAATTGGCGTCAAAGGAGGCGCCGGTCCCGTCGAGAGACGGCACCGGCGCCTTTCGCGCTTAATCGGCAGGGTATAAATCGGTGCCCCGGTCAGGCGTGCCGGTCAGGCGCCACGACCCGCAGGCTGCCGCGCGGGCTCGGTGTCCCCGCCCGGCGCTCCTTCGCCTGCGGGTTCCTCCTGTGCTTCGCGGGCCAGGGCCATCAGGCGCGACACGGCGCGGAAATACTTCTTTTGATAGCCGCCGGACATCATCTCAGGCGTGAAAAGCGTGTCCAGCGGGGCACCGCTGCCCAGGATTGGCACGTCCTTGTCGTAGAGGCGGTCCGCCAGCACCACGAAACGCAGGGCCACCGACTGTTCGGTGATGGTGTGCACATTCCGCCAGACGACGGCGTCAACGCCGTCCAGGAGCTGCCGGTAGCGGGAGGGGTGCACCCCGGCGAGGTGGTCCACCAAGGTGCCGAAATCGTCAACCGCCACGGTCTTGCCCTCAAACTCCCGCCGCATGGTGGCGTCAAGGTCGCTGTTGGGCAGCGGTTCGGGCGGGGTGGGCAGGCCGCGGTGGCGGAAGTCCTCCCCGTCAATGTGCAGGATGTCGAACTGGTCCGCCAGGACCTGGATCTCGCGCTGGAAGTCGACGGCAGCGAAACGTCCGTCACCCAGGGCACCGGGCAGGGTGTTGGACGTGGCCGCCAGCTTCACTCCGGCGTCGGCCAGTTCCCGCATGAGCCGGGACATCAGCACGGTGTCGCCGGGGTCGTCGAGTTCAAATTCGTCGATGCAGACCAGTTTGTAGCTGCTCAAGGCTTCCACCGTCTTGCGAAAGGACAGGGCACCCACCAGGTTCGTGTACTCGACAAAGGTCCCAATGGCCTTGGGACCTTCCACCTGGTGCCAGAGCGAGGAGAGCAGGTGGGTCTTGCCCACCCCAAAACCTCCGTCAAGGTAGATCCCGGCGCGGGAGTCGGCCTTCTTGGCCTTGCCGCCAAACAGCCTGCGCAGCCCGCCGGCCGGTTTGACGGCAACCTGCGAACCAAAACCTTCCAGCACCCGGACTGCCTGGGCCTGCGAGGGCTGCGCCGGATCCGGCCGGTAGCTGGCGAAGGAAACCTCGCCAAAGCGCGGTGAGGGAACAAAACCCTTTAGCAGTTCCTCCACCGACACGGCCGGCCGGCGGGTGGAAAGTTGCTCAACGTGTACCAAGGACTGATCCGTTCATCGCAGGAATGCTGTGCATGTTTCATGGCACCACGTGGGGCCCATTCAAGAATACCCACCGGATATTGCGCCACGTTAACGCCGAGGGAGTATTCCCCGCCGCGCCGTCGTTAGTGTAAAGGAGAGGACAAACCGCTGCCGCACGGCTGCGGCCAATATATCCCGCCCCCGCACCACGGACAGCGCCGGAACTTTCCGGCACCACGAGTGCGGGCCGCCTATGGAAGGGGCACCATGCCTGTTGCAGTTGATACCAATGAGAAGTTCGCGTCCTACGCGCACCCCGAGCGGCTGGTTTCCACCGAGTGGCTGGCCACGGCGCTGGCCGGCGGCGCCACGACGGGCGGCAGCCTGGTGGTTGTCGAGTCCGACGAGGACGTGCTGCTGTATGAGACAGGCCACATTCCCGGCGCGGTGAAGATTGACTGGCACACCGACCTGAACGACGACGTCACCCGCGACTACATCGACGGCGCGGCCTTTGCGGCGCTTGCCGCCGCCAAAGGCATTTCCCGCGACACCACGGTTGTGGTCTATGGCGACAAGTCCAATTGGTGGGCCGCCTACGCCCTGTGGGTCTTCACCCTGTTTGGCCACCAGGATGTCCGCCTGCTCGACGGCGGCCGCGACAAGTGGCTTGCCGAAGGCCGGGAGCTGACCACGGAGGCCACAGCGGTGACACCCGCCGCCGACTACCCTGTCGTGGAGCGCAACGACGCCCCGATCCGCGCCTACAAGGAAGATGTCCTCGCCCACCTGGGCAAGCCGTTGATCGACGTCCGCTCCCCCGAGGAGTACTCGGGCGAACGGACGCACATGCCCGCCTACCCGCAGGAGGGCGCACTGCGCGGCGGCCACATCCCCACCGCGGCATCCATCCCCTGGGGCCGTGCCGCAGACACCGACGGCACGTACCGCAGCCGTGAGGAGCTCGAAGCCCTGTACTTGGGCGAGGCGGGCCTGAAGACCGGCGACGACGTCGTCGCCTACTGCCGCATCGGCGAGCGGTCCAGCCACACCTGGTTCGCCCTGAAGTACCTGCTCGGCTTTGACACCGTCCGCAACTACGACGGCTCCTGGACGGAGTGGGGCAACAGCGTCCGCGTGCCCATCGCCAAGGGAACCGAACGCGGCGAACTGCCCGGCGTCAACTAACAGCCCGACACGGCATTTTCCGACCCACAGAAAAGAAACGTACGCTTTAGGTGATGACTACTTCACAAGCACTTCCCCCGGCACACGCACTTCCCCCGGCTCTGGCGGAGATCGTCAAGGACTTCCAGGAACTTGAAGAACGCGACCGGCTGACCCTCCTGCTGGAGTTTTCCCGGTCGCTGCCGGCCCTGCCGGAACGTTTGACGTCCCACCCGGAACTGCTGGAGCAGGTGGTGGAATGCCAGTCCCCGCTGTTCCTGACCGTCGAGGCGGAGAAGGGTGAGCACGGCGACTTGGTCCGCCTGTTCTTTCAGGCTCCCCCGGAAGCACCCACCACGCGGGGGTTTGCGTCCGTCCTTTTCGAAGGTCTCGACGGGTTGAGTGCGGAGGAGATTCTGGCGGTGCCCGATGACATGCCGGAGCAGTTGGGCCTCACCCGGGCCATTTCCCCGCTGCGCATGCGCGGCATGTCCGCCATGCTGGGCCGGGTGAAGCGCAAGATTGCCGTCGGGCTCCGCCCGGCCGCGTAGCTGCTGCACATGGCCAGAAGGAAGGCCTCCGGAAGCCCCGGCACCCCTGCCACGGCCGTCCTGGCCGCGGCAGGGGTGCCTTTCACTGCCCACGAGTACACGCACGACCCGGCCGCCGCCCGTTTTGGGCGGGAGGCCGCAGAAGTCCTGGGCGTCGCTCCGGGGCGGGTGTTCAAGACCCTGTTGGCCGAGGTTGACGGCGCGCTCACGGTGGCGGTGGTGCCTGCCAACGGCACCCTCGATTTGAAGGCCCTGGCCCACGTACTGGGCAAAAAGAAGGCGGTGATGGCTGACCCCGCCACTGCCCGGCGGCGCACGGGCCATGTCCTGGGCGGCATCTCACCCTTGGGCCGGCGTCAACCCGCCCCCGCCGACCTCATCGCCCTGACACAGGCCGTGACGGCCGGGATCGGACACCCGGCAGTATAGCGCAGCCCTCCCCGGAGTCTCAGTCCCGCGGCAGGCCGTACCGTCCCAGGCGCGGGCGCAGCCAGGTTTCCACGGCGCTCTCCCAGCGCTCAGGGTCCAGGTTCCATTCCTTGGTGTGCCTGGCCTTGCTAAACGGTTCAAAGGTGACCATTTCGGGGTTGCGCCGGGCCAGCTCGGAGGTCGGTTCGTAGGGCACAAAGTCGTCGTCAACGCTGTGCAGGGCCAGGGTGGGCGTGCGCAGTTCCACGGCGCGCGAAACCCAGTCCATGCTCTTGAGGTCCACGGGCGCCGCCAGTCCCGTGATGCGCCGGCCCAGGGGGTGGCTGAGCATGAGCTGGCCGTACCGGCCCACATAGTCCGGGATCCGGTTGAGCTGCGCCTGATGGGCCAGGACGTCCACCCAGTTGATGACGGGCCCGTTCAGCACCATGGCCAGGATGTGTTTGCGGTTCCTGGCCATGTCTGCCGTCTGCAGGCAGATGGCCCCGCCCATGGAATAGCCAAAGAGCACCACATCCTTCGCCCCGTGGTCCACGGCGAAGTCGATGGCCGCCTCCACGTCGCGCCACTCCGTAAGCCCCAGCCCGTAGCGCCGGTCGGCGGCTGCGGGGGCCTCGCCGTCGTTCCTGTAGGAGATGAGCAGCGCGTTCATGCCCAGCAGGTGGGCTGCCGGGACGGCGCGCAGGCCCTCGCTGCGGGTGGCGCCGCGCCCGTGGACCATGATGGCCCAGGTGGGCAGTGCGTCGGGTGCCCGGACCAGCCAGGCCGGTGCGGGGCCGTCGGGCAGCTGAAGGGTGACGTCTTCGCTGTCCAGGCCCAGTTCCCGGGGGTGGGCGTAGATGCTGCCGGACCACCATCCCTGCGTGGCCTTGCGCAGGTCCCCACCCACCACGGCCAGCACCTCGCGGGTGACGCTGCCCTCGCGCGGGACGTGGGAAAGGATGCGCCCGACCACCGCATGCGCGCGGCCCCCGTCAAAATAAATGGCGTAGCGGCCGTCAACGGTCGTGTCGGGGGTGGCGTCCAGCACCACCTGCCGCTGCGGGCCGTCCTGAATCACCGCAAGAATGGATACATCATCGGCGCGGGCCTTCTCCGGCGTGACGACCCGGCGGGCAAAATAGGCCGCAAGTGCGGACGTGGCTGTCACAACCGAGACTGCCGCGGCAGCTGCTGCCCCGGCACCCAGCATCCCCCACTTGAACCATTGATTGGACTGCTGCGCCGAAGTTGCCATGCCCCCATTCTGCCCACGGGCCGGCGGGCCCGTCGAGCGGCACACCGGCCCGGCTCGAACATTCGCCGGCAACATTTGGGACACGGGCCCCGATTTGGCCCGCCGTCCGCCTAAGCTGGTGCCATGAGCGACACGATCATTGTCCTGACGGAAGAGCCCCTGGGCCCCGGCGACGCCGAAAACATCACCGACCTCTACAGCCCCGGGGACGATGTGGAGCTGCTTCTGCTGGTGCCCGCGGACACCAAACGGCATTTGCTCGTGGACGTCATTGACCAGCTGACGATGCTGGACCTTCCGGCGGCCGTACGTGAGTTCCGGGAAAAGCCGGACGCCTCAACCGTGCGGGCCGCGGCCGAGGAAACGCTCGCGTCATCACTGGCCGTGCTGCTCGCTGCCGGGGCCAAGGCCACGGGACGGGTGGCCGAGGGCGACGCCGTCGCCTCCCTGGTGGCCCAGGTCACCGACTCCGGCGCCCGCCAGGCCGTGGTGGTCACCCGCCCGCACGCGGTGGCCGACACCTTCCGGCAGGACTGGGCGCACCAGGCGCAGCGCAAGCTGGGACTGCCGGTGCTGCACCTGTACGCCGGATCGGGATTTATTGGTGACTCCTAAGCGTTGAGGGAAGTATGAGCGAATATGTTGCACCATCCGTGGTCAAGACCGACGAGCAGTGGAAGCGCGAACTGAGCAAGGAAGAGTTCGCGGTGCTGCGCCAGGCCGGCACCGAGCGCCCGTTCACCGGCGAGTACTGGGACTCCATGCAGGAGGGCGTCTATGCGTGCCGTGCGTGCGGGGCGGAACTGTTCACCTCGAACGAGAAGTTCTCTTCGCACTGTGGCTGGCCGTCGTTTTACGCACCGCTGGCCGAGGGTACCGTACGGTACCTGCACGACAACTCGCTGGGCATGAAACGGGTGGAGGTCCGCTGCGCGGCGTGCGATTCCCACCTGGGACACCTCTTTGAGGGCGAGGGCTACGACACCCCCACCGACCAGCGCTTTTGCATCAACTCCGTTTCGCTGCGCCTCCAGCCGGCACCGGGGCAGCCGGAGCAATAGGCACCCGGCGCTGCCGTACGGACAACCACGGGCGGCGCGAACGAGCACCTCCAACGCTTGGTTCGCGCCGCTTTTTTGCCACGTCGAGCATGAGAGTTTCTAACGCTTAGGAATATTCAACATAAGATCTCCTGTTCCATTGGTACGCTCGAAAAAATGCCGGCACTCGGCACCAGGCGCCAAGCAGCAAAGGACGATCCATCATGAGCATCACCGCGGAAGCACGGGGCACCGCCGCCGTCATCAACACCCAGGCACTCGCCGCCGATCCGGCGTGGCTGGCGCTGAAGCAGGCCGCCACCAGCCTTCAGGGGCTCCAGGCCAAGGACGGCTCCGTCCCGGACGCGACCACCCACACGCGTGCCAAGGAGCTCATCGGCACCATCACCGACTCCATCGCCGTCCTGGCCCCGCACTTCCCGCACGACGCCGACTACCTGCGCCTGGCCTCGGCGGACTTCACCAAATGGGCCGGCGCCGGGCTGGGCGTGCCGGACTTTTTGGATTCCCTGCTGGCGTTCAACCCGCAGGAACACCGGGTGGACGGCCTCGGGCACCTGGTCGTGTTCCCCATGTACACGCAAAACGGGTCCACGTCCCGTTTCGTGGAAGCCGTGCTGGTGGAGGTCATTTGGCCGGAGTTCATTGGCGAGCTTGAAGCCGGCAGCTACTCCAACAAGCTCTTTGTCCCGCTGCGCTTCATCGACTTCACCCCCGGCTATGACACCAACTCCGCCGTGCTGTTCCCGGAAAGCGTGGCCGTCCGCGAGACCCCCTCGTTCACGTGGGGCGCCATCTTCCAGGACCGCGAAGCCGCACGTTTCCGTCGCGTGGTCCGCCAGGCCGCACAGGTGACACGGCTGGAACTGCCGGAGGACGCCGTCGAACTTTTGGACAGCCAGGCCCTGACGCAGGAAACCTTCGTCATGTGGGACCTGATCCACGACCGCACCCACATGCGCGGGGACCTGCCCTTCGACCCGTTCATGATCAAGCAGCGCATGCCGTTCTTCCTGTACTCGCTGGAGGAACTGCGCTGCGATTTGACCGCGTACCGCGAGTCCGTGGCGGTGGAGCACGACGAAAAAGCCTCCCCCGAGGCGCGCCGGCACGCCAAGCTGGTCCAATACGCGGTCATCTTTGACCGGATCTTCCGCTTTGCCATCACCGGCACCCGGGTGCGCAACTATGACGGCCTGGGCGGCCAGCTGTTGTTCGCCTGGCTGCACCAACACCACGTGCTGCACTGGACGGACACGAAACTCACGATCGACTGGGCCGAGGTCCCGAACGTCGTCATCGCCCTCGGCCACGAAATCGAGGAACTGTACTGGCGCTCCATCGACCGTCCCAAGCTGGCCCACTGGCTCGCCGCCTACGAACTGGTCTCCGGCACCCTGGCCCCCAACCCGGCCTCCACCTGGGCCAAGGGCCCTGACGCCCTGCCGCTGACGGCGCCGCTGCGCGAGGTCACCGACCAGGTCATGGACGACGAGTTCCCGCTCTCCATGTTTTATGAGGCCCTGTCCAAGAAGATGCGCGGTGTCATTGCATCAACATCCGGCATCACCGGCGCCAGCGAAGCGTAGATGGGTACAGTTGGAGGCATGAGGACAACTTCGAACCCTGCCCCGCTGGTGATGGTTGCCGGCGGCAGCAGTGCCGCCGGCATCGCCGTGGCCAAGGCACTGGCCGCCGCCGGACTCCGCGTCCTCACCGTGGGCTCCGACGCCGGACGCATCCAGGCGGCGGCCGCCCTCACCGGCGGTGCCACGCCTCTCGTGTGCGACCTCGCGGACCCGGACGCCGTCGCCGCGCTGGCGGCCAAGGTCACACACGAGTTTGGCCCCCTGGACGGGCTTGTCCACCTGGTGGGCGGCTGGCGCGGCGGATCCGGCCTGGCGGACCAAAGCGACGCGGACTGGGACTTCCTGCACCGCTCAGTGCTGACCACCCTGCGCAACACCACCCGTTCCTTCTACGCCGACATCGCCGCCTCGGCCGTCGGGCGCATCGCCATCGTCTCCTCCACGGCCGTGGATGCACCGACGCCCGGAAATGCCAACTACGTGGCGGTCAAGGCCGCCGCCGAAGCGTGGATCCGAGCGGTGGCTGCCGGGCTGGCCGGCGAAACCGGGGCGGCCGGCGAAACCGGGGCGGCCGCCGTCGTGCTGGCAGTCAAGGCCCTCGTGGACGATTCCATGCGGGCCAAGGCGCCCCAACGCACGTTCCCCGGTTTCACCGACGTCGCCGAGCTGGGGGACTCCGTGACGGGACTCTTTTCCACTGCCGCGACCGGGCTCAACGGCTCCCGCATCGTCCTTTCCTGACTCCAGACTCCAGACTCCAGACTCCAGACTCCTGACGAAAGACTTCAATGAACTCTTCCCCCACGCCCGCACGCCTCCACGACCCGGCACTGCGCAGTTTTGCCTCGGACAACTACTCCGGAGTCCACCCGGAAGTGCTCGCCGCGCTCGCAGCAGCCAACGGCGGGCACCAGGTGGCGTACGGGGAGGATGTCTATACGGCACGCCTGGGCACGGCCTTGGCCGAGCTGTTCGGCCAGGCGGTGGAAGTGTTCCCGGTGTTCAACGGCACCGGCGCCAACGTGACGGCGCTGCAGTCGCTGCTGCCGCGCTGGGGCGCCGTCGTGTGCGCACAAACGGCCCACATCAACTGTGACGAAAACGGGGCTCCCGAGCGGGTGGGCGGCATGAAGCTGCTGCCCGTGCCCACGGACAACGGCAAGCTCACCCCGGACCTGATGGACCGGGAGGCGTGGGGCTTCGGCGACGAACACCGGGCCCAGCCGCTGGCGGTTTCCATCACCCAAACCACCGAACTGGGCACCTGCTACACACCGGCGGAGGTCAGGGCCATCTGCGACCACGCACATTCCCTGGGCATGAAGGTGCACATGGACGGGGCACGGCTGGCCAACGCCGCGGCCTACCTGGACGTGCCGGTGCGCGAATTCACCTCCGACGCCGGCGTGGACATTCTCTCCTTCGGCGGCACGAAGAACGGCATCATGTTTGGCGAAGCCGTGGTGGCGCTCAACCCGGAGGCCGCGGACGGGCTGATCTATTTGCGCAAAATGAACATGCAGCTGGCCTCCAAGATGCGCTTCATCTCCGCCCAGCTGCTGGCCCTGCTGGAGGACGGCCTCTGGCTGAAGTCCGCCGGGCATGCCAACGCCATGGCCGCCAAGCTCCGGGCAGCGGTCAATGGGATACCCGGTGTGGAGCCTACGCAGGCAACCGAATCCAACGGCGTCTTCGCCGTGCTGCCGGCAGGGGTCGCGGACCGCCTGCGCACCAAATTCCGCTTCTACGATTGGAACGAGGCCGCCCGCGAGGTGCGGTGGATGTGCTCCTTCGACACCGCCGCGGCCGACATCGACGCGTTTGTGGCAGCCATCCGCGAAGAACTGGGAACCTAGGGCCCCGCCACCCCGCGGCGCGCCTGCGCGAAATAGCGACACGGACGCCATAGCCTGCCTAAGTGAGCGCACAACCGCAGCTTCCCGCCGATTTCCAGGCAGCCCTGGCCTCGCTGCGGGCCGCCGGCACCAGCCCCGAGCTCAGTCTTGAGGAGATCCCGGCACCGTCCAGGCTGGCCCCGTATGGCGTGGCCCTGGCCGCCGAAGTCATGGCCGGCGGCGAGGTGCTGGCCACCGGCCGCTTCATCCTCCTGCATGACCCCAACGGTTCGTCCCTGTGGGAGGGGACCTTTAGGGTCGTCACCTACATCCGGGCCGAGCTGGAACCGGACATTGGCAACGACTCACTGCTGGGCAACGTAGCCTGGGCCTGGCTTGTGGAGGCGCTGGACGAACATGGCGCCGAACACCGTGCCGCCGGCGGCACGGCCACGCGCATCCTGTCCGAAAGTTACGGTACCCTGGCCGCGCGCCCGGACACGGTCGACATTGAACTGCGCGCCTCGTGGACCCCGTCCGGACCGGCCGTGCGGGCCCACCTGGAGGCCTGGTCCGCCATGGTATGCACCTTTGCCGGGCTGCCCCCGTTGCCCGACGGCGTGACGCCCCTCCCCCAGCGCCGCAGGCGCTGACGGGCGGTGATTCCCTGCCTGCCCGCCCGTGTCCGGGCCGTTCGCTAGACTGGAGACATCATGATTGAACCTGCCACCACACTACACAGCCGCATCCGGAGCAAGAAGTCCACCGAACTGGCCAGGGCCGGAGCCAAAAACATGGCAGGCCCCTCCCTCGCCCGGCCGCGCACCACGGACCTTGCAGAGGCACCCCTGACCTCCGTGGTGATCGACGGCGTCCGGGTGGAACTCGGCGACCTGCCCGCCCTGGTGGAGCTGGACATGCCGCGCGAGGGGGTGCCGGAACTGATCTCGACGCTGCCGGCGCTCAAGCGGTGCGCCGCCGCCCTGTCCGCAGGCCGCGGTCCCGCCGCCGTGGACACCGAGCGGGCCTCCGGTTTCCGCTATGGCCAGCGCGCCTTCCTGGTACAGATCCGCCGCGACGGTGCCGGCACGTGGCTCATTGACCCCGAGGCGTTTGCGGACCTGAAGATCATCGACCAGGCGCTGCGCGGCGTGGAATGGATCCTCCACGCAGCCAGCCAGGACCTGCCATGCCTGGCCGGCGTCGGCATGCACCCGGACAGACTTTTCGACACGGAACTGGCCGCCCGCCTGGCAGGGCTGCCGCGGGTGGGCCTGGGCGCCGTCGTAGAATCCCTGCTGGGCTACCACCTGGCCAAGGAGCACTCCGCCGCCGACTGGTCCCGGCGCCCCCTCCCGGAGCCGTGGCTGCGCTACGCCGCCCTGGACGTCGAGGTCCTGGCCGAACTCGAGGAAGAGCTCGTGGCCCTGCTGGAGGCCGACGGCAAACTCGACTATGCCGCCCAGGAATTCCAGCACCTCATTGAGGCGGGGGTGCCCGCGCCGCGCACTGACCCGTGGCGGCGCACCTCGGGCTCCCACTCCATCCGCAACCGGGTCCAGCTCGCCGCCGTCCGCGAGCTGTGGCACACGCGGGACAAGCTGGCCGAGCACCGCGACGTTGCCCCCAGCCGGCTGATCCCCGATTCGGCCATCATTGCCGCGGCCAAGGCCATGCCCACCACAGTGCCGGCGCTGCTGAACCTGGCAGGGTTCCATGGCCGCGCGGCCAAGCGCGACGCGCCCCGGTGGCTGCACGCACTCCACACCGCCAAGGCAAGCACCGACCTGCCTCCCCTGCAGGTCGCCAACAACACCCCGCCGCCCCCACGGGTCTGGGCCGACCGCGATGCCGCTGCCGCGGCGCGCCTGGCCACTGTCCGGCCCCGGCTGAGCGAGCTGGCCGGACAGATGAACATTCCGGCCGAGAACCTTCTCACCCCCGACCACCTGCGGCGCATTTGCTGGCGGCCGCCCACGGACATCACCGAGGAAACCGTCGCGGCGGCGCTGGCCGGCCTTGGCGCGCGCCGTTGGCAGGTGGAAAGGACCGCACCCCTCCTGACGGAGGCCATGACCCACCCCGACCCCCTGCCGCCCAAGGACTCCAACAACGGCGCGTAGCGGCTGCGAAAGGCCCGACGGCGGCGCGTCCGGAAGCATCCTGGTCGCCGCACGTGACATGGGCCAAGCCTTGACGTTCATGCGCTCCCGGAGTAAATTCTCAATTCCACGGGTTGGCCAACGTCCCTTCCGGGCGTGGCAGCTTCCGTGCGGGCAGCTGCTTCGTCCGGAATCGGGACCGCCGCATTGACGCTTTCATTCGTCTCCCGGCCGCGCCGCCGCCGGGGCCGTCGAAAGGAAGTCCGCCATGTCTGAGGCGACCGTGCAGGGAGTCAGCAACCAAGAGCTCCAGGCCCAGGACCCAACGGGGCGGCTGTACAACGAGGACCTCGCGCCCGCGCACTCGTCCAACCGCAAGTGGAACGCCTACCAGCTGTTCTCCCTGTGGATGAACGATGCCCACAACGCCGGCAACTACACGTGGGCGGCTGGACTGTTCGTCGGGCTGGGCATGTCCGCGTTCGACATCACGCTGGGCATCTTCCTCGGTTCGCTCATCATCCTCGCCGGCTGCACGCTCTCCGGGTTCATGGGCCACGACACCGGCACTCCCTACCCGGTCATCAGCCGCATCACCTGGGGCATCTGGGGCGCGAACATCCCGGCCCTCGTACGCGGAGTGGTCGCTATCGCATGGTACGGGGTGCAAACCTACTTGGCCTCGATCGCGTTGAATGCACTCTTGTCCCGGGCCATCCCGGGGTTCCGGGAGCTGAGCATCACCGGGACGTCGCCGAGCTTCCTGAACCTGTCGCTGGGCGGGTGGATCTGCTTCCTGGCCCTTTCGATCGTGCAGCTGATCATTGTGCGCAACGGAATGGAGGCCGTGCGGCACTTCCAGGGCCTTGCCGGTCCCATCATCTGGGTCGTGATGCTCACGCTCATGTTTTATTTCCTCGCCAAGGCCGGCTGGTCCTTTGACTGGTTCTCCGGTCCGCACGGGGCGACGCTCAACGGCGGCGAGCAGGCACGCAACATCCTCATTGCCATGGCCCAAACGGTGGGCACCCTGGCCACCCTCATGCTCAACTTCGCCGACTTCGCCCGCTACTCCCCAAGCCGCAGGGCCATCGTCACAGGCAACCTTTGGGGTCTTCCGGTCAACTGGACTGCGTTCGCCATCACCTCAGTGGTCACTACGGCGGCCGCCGCGAAAGTGCTCACCACCGATATGAACGACATCAAGGACCCCGGCGTACTGATCTCGCACGTTGACAACTCCGTCATGTTTTACGTGTTCACCGGAGCTTTCGTCTTCGCCACCATCGGCGTCAATATCGTGGCCAACTTTGTCTCGGCAGCATTCGACATCTCCAACATCAATCCCAAACGCCTCAGCTTCCGCACGGGCGGCCTGATCACCGCGATCGCCGCGATCGCCGTCACACCGTGGAACTACTTCGACAACGCGATCGTCGTCGGCTATTTCCTCGGGAGCCTCGGCGCCCTCCTCGGCCCGTTCTTCGGGATCCTGGTTGTCGACTTCTTCCTCGTGCGCAAACAGCGGTTCTCAATCCGCCACATGTACCTGCCGGGCCCGAAGTCGATCTACTACTACAACAAGGGCGTCAGCCACTACGCGCTTTACGCCCTCCTTCCCTCCGCGATCATCGCACTCAGCGTCGCCGTCCTGCCGTGGTTCTCCCCGATCAAGGACTTCGGCTGGTTCATCGGCGCCCCGCTCGCCGGCATCATCTACTACTTCATCGCCAACAACCGGGTGATCATCCTGCCCCACAACGAGACGGACGTGGACGAACAGGCCACCACCGCCTGAGCCTGCCGCCCGCCCAAGGGTCCAGGTCGTGCGCCACCGATTCCCCCGGCATGGCTGACACCTCCCATAAGGCGGTGCGCTCCCTGTGCCGGGCGCGCGTTTGAACAACATATTACTGGTGGGTAACATGTTGTGTGACACAGTGATTGGAGACAGGCAGCGGCACACCGCTGCTGAACCAACCGCACGTCTTCGATGCTTGAAGGAGTTACAGGTGAGCCACAATCGGCAGATCAGGGATGTTGTGTTTGTTGACGGCGTCCGGCATCCGCGAACTGATGCGCCGCAACCCGACACTCCCGGCGGAACGCATTGACGAGGTGGCCATCGCCGCCACCACGCAAACCGGAGACCAGGGCCTGACGATCGGCCGCACGGCCGCACTGCTGGCGGGGCTGCCCAAATCAGTTCCCGGCTTCGCCATTGACCGCATGTGCGCCGGCGCCATGACAGCCGTGACCACCACGGCCTCCGGCATAGCTTTCGGCTCCTACGACGTCGTCATCGCCGGCGGCGTCGAACACATGGGCCACCACCCCATGGGCTCCGGCGCCGATCCCAACCCGCGGTTCATGAGCGAACGCATCGTGGACCCGGCTGCCCTGAACATGGGAAACACTGCCGAGAACCTGCACGACCGCTTCCCGGCCATCACCAAGGACCGCACTGACGCGTATGCGGTGGCCAGCCAGGCGAAGTTCGCCGCAGCCAGCGCCAACGGCCGGATCCAGCCGGACCTGGTGCCCGTGGCCACCCTCAGGCCGGGAGCCGGCTGGACGGTGAACACGGTGGATGAACCGCCGCGGCCCGGCACCACACTGGCGGACCTCGCCGCGCTGCGCACACCCTTCCGCGCCCACGGCCGTGTCACGGCCGGCAACGCCGCAGGGCTGAACGACGGCGCGACCGTGGCACTTTTGGCGTCCGCCGACGCTGCTGCCGAACTTGGCCTGCCGGTCAAGATGCGCCTGGTGCAGTTTGCCTTCGCCGGGGTCGAACCGGAAGTCATGGGGATCGGCCCCGTCCCCGCCACGGAAAAGGCGCTCAAACTGGCCGGGCTCACCATCGGGGACATCGGCCTGATTGAAATCAACGAGGCCTTCGCCGTCCAGGTGCTCTCCTTCCTGGACCACTTCGGCCTGGCCGACGACGACGCCCGCGTCAACCGCTACGGCGGCGCCATTGCGGTGGGCCACCCCCTCGCGTCATCCGGCGTCAGGCTCATGAACCAGCTGGCCCGACAATTCGAAGAGGACCCGTCGGTGCGCTTCGGGCTGACCACCATGTGCATCGGCCTGGGCATGGGCGCGACCGTCATCTGGGAAAACCCGCATTTCACGGGTGCCGCCACGTCCACCACAACCGCCACCGACGAGGGGAGCGCAGCATGAGCGCCCGGGACTTCCAGCAGCTCACTGACCAGTTTCCCGACGAGGTGGTGACGCACTCCTACGTCGCGGACATCGCCCTGCCCGGCGTGGACGGAGCACCCAGTGCCGGCATCTTCGCCCTCATCACACTGGACAACGGGCTGGACCACCGCCGCCCCAGCACGCTCGGACCGAACACGCTCGTGGAGCTGGGCACCGTCCTCGAAGCCCAGCGGGACCGGGCCGCGCGCGGGGAGATCGCCGGGGTCGGAGTCACCGGCAAGCCCTTCTTCCTGGCGGCCGGAGCGGACCTCTCAGCGGTCAAGAGCCTGAGGGACCCGGAGGCCGGGCGTCTGATGGCCCGTCTGGGCCATGATGTCTACTCCACCCTGAACAACGTGGGCGTGCCAAGCTTCGTGTTCATCAACGGCGTGGCGCTGGGCGGCGGCCTCGAGATAGCGCTGAACGCCAACTACCGCACGGTCTCTTCCGGTGCCGGCGCCCTGGCCCTGCCCGAGACGTTTCTGGGCCTGGTGCCCGGCTGGGGCGGGGTGTACCTGCTCCCCCGGCTCATCGGTCCTGCCAACGCCGTGAAGGTCATGATCGAAAATCCCCTCTCCAACAACCGCACCCTCAGCGGCCCAGCCGCCTACCAGCTGGGCATTGCCGACGCGATGTTTGAACCGGCCGACTTCCTGGAACAGTCCCTGGGCTGGGCCGCGCGCGTACTCGCCGGCACGGAAACCCCTGCCCGGCCCAACGCCGTGCCCGAACCGCTCAGCGCGGAGAACGACGCGGCCTGGGATGCCGCCGTCGAACACGCCAAGGCGTTGGTGGAGTCCAGAACCTCCAACGCCGCCCCGGCCCCTGCCAGAGCCATCGACCTGCTGGAAAAAGGCAAGCACTTCAGCAAGGCTGAATCGTTCGCGGCCGAGGATGAGGCCTTGGCGGAGCTCATGCAGACACCCCAGTTCCGGGACACTGTCTATGCCTTCCTGGACCTGGTGCAAAAGCGGGGCAAACGGCCCGCCGGAGCCCCGGACGCCAAGCTGGCACGGCCCGTCACGAAGGTGGGCGTCATCGGCGCGGGGCTCATGGCCGGTCAGTTCGCGCTGCTCTTCGCCCGCCAGCTCAAGGTGCCGGTCGTCATGACGGACATCGATGCGGCCCGTGTGGACCAGGGAGTGGGCCACGTGCATGGCGAGGTGGACAGGCTCCTGGCCAAGGGCCGCATCAGCCAGGACGCCGCCAACCGCACCAAGGCGCTGGTCACCGGCTCCGTGTCGAAAGAGGCGTTCGCCGATGCCGACTTCGTGATCGAGGCCGTGTTTGAGGAGCTGGATGTGAAGAAGCAGGTGTTTGCCGAGGTGGAGGCCATTGTTTCGGATGAGTGCGTTCTGGCCACGAACACCTCCTCGCTGTCGGTGACCGCCATGGCCGCGGACCTGGCACACCCCGAACGGCTGGTGGGCTTCCACTTCTTCAACCCCGTGGCCGTCATGCCGTTGCTGGAAATTGTGCGTGCGCCCAGGACCGACGACGCCGTCCTCGCCACCGCCTTCGCCACGGCCAAGACGCTGCGCAAGACGGCAGTGCTGGTCAAGGACGCGCCCGCCTTTGTAGTCAACCGCGTACTGCTGCGCCTCATGGCCGAGGTCTTCAGGGCGTTCGACGATGGCACGGATGCCCATGTCGCGGACAACGCGCTGCGCCCCCTGGGCCTGCCGATGACGCCGTTCACGCTGCTGGCCATGGTCGGCCTGCCCGTGGCCCAGCACGTGACAGAGTCGATGCACGCCGCCTTTGGTGACCGCATCGCCGTCTCGGCCAACTTGCAGGCGTTGATCGACGCAGGGAAGAAGGGCCTGTGGGCGGCTGCCGGGGACGGCACGCAACACATCCCGGCCGAGACCCTGGCGCTGCTCACCTTTGGCAGCACGCCCTCCAGTGCGGAGGAACTGCTGCGCAGGACCCAGGACGCACTGGCCGGGGAGATCGGGCTCATGCTCGAAGAAGGCGTGGTTTCCGGGCCCGAGGACGTTGACCTGTGCATGATCCTCGGCGCCGGCTGGCCCATGCACCTGGGCGGCATCACGCCATACCTGGACCGTGTGGGCGCCTCCGAGCGGGTCAACGGCAGGCGGTTCCACACCGCCTAGCCGTCCCTTTCCGCGCCCGGCGCCGGCTGCCCGCCCCGGGTGGGGCCGGCGCCGGATGCCATTTGGCAAACTCCCAGCCTCTGCTGAAAGCATGGGCCCATGACTCCGGAGCCCCCGCCCACCCGGCGCACCGTCCTTCGAGCCGGCACCGCCGCCACCGGTGGCGCATGCGCCCTGGCGCTGGCGGGGTGCAGCGGGGGTTCGGTGGGAGCGGCCAAGGGCTCCGTACCGCAGGCCATCCCCGCCATGGGTACACCGGTGCGGGTGGGCAGGCTTTCCGACGTTCCCGTCGGTGCCACGGCCGTGGGCCAGGCCGAGGACAAAAGCGTGGTGGTCTACCGTCCCGACGCCACCACCGTGCTGGCCTACAGCGACGTGTGCACGCACGCCGGCTGCCGGGTGGCCCCGGCCGGTGCCGATTTCAAGTGCCCGTGCCACGGCTCCGTGTTCAAGGGCGCCGACGGCACGGTGGTCTCCGGGCCGGCCAAGGCCTCACTTCCCCGCTTTGCCGCCGCAGTCGACGGCGAATGGATCACGGTCGGTATCTGAACGGCGGGGCCGCGGTGTGCCCTCCACAATCCTGCCGTCTGCGCGTAGGCTGGCACCAGGGCCCGAAATGGGTGGACACAGAGACCTTCGTCATGGGAACCAGGTGCGCATTGTGCATTTGTCAGTCGTGGGAACCACCGACCTTGTCCGTGGAACCGTCCAGGTGCCGAACTCGAAATACCACGCCCACCGCGCGTTGATCCTGGCCTCCCTGGCCTCCGGCACCAGCCGGATCCACGGGCTCAGTGACGCCCGTCATGTCCAGTACACCGTCTCCGCGCTGCGCTCCCTCGGCACGCGCATTGAGGTGGACGGGGACACGTTCATCGTCCACGGCGGGCCCTATCATCCGCGCACGGGGACGGTGTCGGCCGGGAGTTCCGGCAGCACCTTGTACTTCCTGGCGGGCCTGGCCGCCCTGGCCGACCGCGATGTGATCCTCACGGGCCAAAAGTACTTTGCACACCGGCCCATCGGCCCGCTGCTTGCCGGACTGCGCCAGATGGGTGTGGACGCGTATTCGCCCACGGACTGCCCGCCCATCAGGGTCAAGGCGCGGCGGCCCACCGGCGGCGTCGTGCACATTGCCGGGACCTTGTCCCAATGGGTTTCCGGGCTGGTGATGGCCGCACCGTTTGCCCTCGATGAGACGACGGTGGTGGTGGACGGGCCGCTGAACGAACGCAGCTACGTGGAGCTCACCGTGCGCATGATGCGCCAGTTCGGCCTTGAGGTCCTCGTCGCCCCCGACTGGCAGCGTTTTCACCTTCCGCCCAACCAACGGGTTCGTGCCGTGGAGATGACCCTGCCGCCGGATATCGGCTCGGCCGCCTTTGGCCTGGCCGTCGCCGGCCTGCACCCCGCCGACATCCTGTTGCGCGGGCTGCGCCAGACCGGTTCAGACGGCGCCGACCATCCCGAGTCCGAGTTGTTGGACATCGTTTGTGCCATGGGGCTTCCCATGATGTACGACGCCGGTGCCGGCGGCATTCGCGTGCGCCACGACAGCCGGCGGCTGGCGCCGGTGGAGGTGGACTGCCGGTCCGTGCCGGACATGCTTCCGGTGCTCTCCGTCATGGCGTCCCTGGCGGACGGAGAGAGCGTGTTCCACCACGTCGAGCACGTCCGGCTGAAGGAGTCCGACCGCGTCGTGGCCATGCTGCAGCTGAACTCCATGGGTGCGCACCTGGATTTTGACGGCAGCAACCTGCGCGTGCGCGGCGTGCCCCGGCTTGCCAGCGCCCACCTGTCCTCCTTCAACGACCACCGGGTCCTGATGTCACTGGCCGTGGCCGCCACGGCCGCGGAGGGACGGTCGCTGCTCACCTACCCCAACGCCTACCGCATCTCCTACCCCATGTTTCTGGACGCCATGCAGACCCTGGGACTGGACATGGAAGTTGAATCCGGCCCTGCGCGCGAACACCGACCGTCCGGCCTGGCCGGGCAGGCCGCCGAGGCCGACACCTTGGCGCGTGCCGCCACCGCCGAACAGCTCACCGCTTCCGACTGGATCCGCAAATGGGCCGCGGAAAAACCCCACGCCCTGGCCGTTGTCGATGCCAGGTGGGACATGGCCCCCCACCTGAGCTGGCAGGCGCTGGACGCCGACGTCGACAAGGCCGCGGCCCTGTTCCTCTCGCTCGGGGTGGAACACGGGGAGCGGATCGCGGTGCAGCTGCCCAACTGGCGGGCGTTCGTGGTGATTGCCGCCGCGGCCATGCGGATCGGGGCCGTCATCTGCCCCATCATGCCGATCTTCCGGGAACGTGAGATGGCCTATGCGCTGCAGCGTTCCCGGGCCCGGATCCTGATCGTGGCCGACAACTTCCGTGGCCGCCAGCACTCCGAGGAAACCGCCGCACTGCTGGAGGCAGCGGCCCTGGGACGGGACCCTGCCCTGGCCGGCATCATGGTGGAGCATGTCTTCGTTGTCCATGGCACCCTGGGCACCGCCCGGCGGATGCCACCGGGCACGGCTGCGCCCGGCCCCGTCCGATGGCAGGCCTGGCACCAGGCGCGTGCTTCCGTCACCGTGGACCGGGCCGCCATTGACACGCGGGCGCCCGGGCCGGACGACGCCGCCCAGCTGCTACTGACCTCGGGGACCTCCGGGCCGCCCAAAGGGGTCATCCACACCCACCGCCGGCTGTCTCGGGCGGCCGCGCTCCAGGCAGGCCAGCTTGGCCTGGACGGGTCCGACACCATCTTCATCCCGTCCCCGCTGGCCCACCAGACCGGCTTCCTGTACGGCATGTGGCTGGCGTTCGTGGCGGGTGCCCCTCAAATCGTCCAAAGCGTGTGGGACGCCCACCGCGCCCTTGAGGTCCTCAACAACTGGGAGGGCACTTTCGTCCAGGCCGCCACCCCGTTCCTGACCGACCTGGTGCGTGCCGTGGAAGGCGGGGCACCCGCCCCGCCGCAGCTGAACAGCTTCGTAGTGACCGGCGCCGCCGTCCCCCGGGCACTGGCCGAGCGGGCCACCCGTGTCCTCGGCTGCGCAGTCTGCGGCGCCTTTGGCACCACTGAGACAGGCCTGGCCACCGTCTCGGCACCTTGGGATCCGCCGTCGAAGGCGTGGGGCACCGACGGTCGGGCATTACCCGGCGTCCGGCTGCGCATCATCGACGATGACGGACGGGCGCTGCCGCCCGGGGCCGACGGCAACCTGGAAATCTCCAGCAGCACCGTCTTTGACGGGTACCTGGACCGGCCCGGACTGGCCGCCGAAACATTCTCCGCCGACCACTGGTACCGGACCGGGGACCTGGCCACCCTGGACGACGACGGCTACCTGCGCATCACCGGACGCGTGAAGGACGTCATCAACCGCGGCGGGGAGAAACTGCCCGTCTACGAGATTGAACAGCTGCTGCACACCCACCCGGCCATCGAGGAGGCCGCCATTGTGGCCATGCCCGACTCCCGGCTCGGTGAGCGGGCCTGCGTCTTCGCCACGCTGGTCCCCGGCGCCACCCTGGACTTCGCCGGCATGCAGGCCTTCCTGGACGCCCACGGGGTCAGCAAGCACTACTGGCCTGAACGGCTGGAGCTCACGGACGCCATACCGCGCAACATTGTCGGCAAGGTGCAAAAGTTCGTGCTGCGTGAACGCGCCGCCCATCTCGCCCCCCACACCGGCCCGGCAGAATACGGTGAACCATGAGCGTTGAGCGGCTGCCGGGCCTGGACGGCCGCGGCAGCGCCGTCGACCCCGCACGTTACGAACGGCTCCTCGCAGAGGTGACCGCCTGGGTGGAGGGTCCGGGGGAGGTCTGGGCGGGCGAGATCGAATTGAGCGGCACCGTCCCCGCTACGCTGCGCACCGAATTGCGGGAGCGGGGCTTTCTGGGGCTCGCCGCCCCACGCGAACTTGGCGGCGCGGGACTTTCCTTCACCCAGTGGATGGGGCTGATGGAGGTATTCTCGCGCTCCCACGCGTCCATCCGCATGATTGTGCACGTGGTCAACGGCACGTGGCGGTCGATGAACCCGCACGCCACGGAGGAACAGCGCCAACGCTTTGTGGTGCCGTCGGTGGCCGGGGACATCACCGTGGCCTTCACGCTGACCGAACCGGGCAACGGGACCGGGGCGGACATTTCCTCGACGGTGCGCCGCGTCGGCGACGTTTACCTGCTCAACGGCACCAAGCACCTGATCACCTTCGGCGTGTGTTGTGACTATTGGCTGCTGTTTGCCCGGCTCGAGGGCAGCACGGGCAAGGATGGCACGCTAGGGCTGCTGGTGGGGAGGGGGTTGACCTTCGCCGACACGCCTGTGCCTCTCAGCCACCGGCTGGGCGGCGAGGGCGACGGGCTCGCCATTGCGCTGGGCGGCTTCCTGACGCCAAGCCGCATCTCCGTGGCCATGAGCTGCGTTGGCCTCGCCGAGCGGGCGCAGGAACTGGCTGTCGCCTATGCACGCCGGCGCATCACCTTTGGCAAGCCGATTTCCTCGAGACAGGCCATCTCGTTCATGCTTGCCGAAAACGCCGCCGACATCCAGGCGGCGAGGGCTCTCGTCATGCACGCTGCAACCCGGTGGGAGGCCGGCTCCGACGAGGCACCCGCGCTGTCCTCGATGGCGAAGCTGACAGCCGTGGACATGCTCACCCGGGTCACGGACAAGGCGCTGCAGGTCCACGGCGGGCTCGGCTACTGGAAGTCCGAGGCCATCGAAAGGGTTTACCGGGACGCCCGGGCCCAGCGCTTCGAGGAAGGCACCAACGAGATCCAAAAAGCTGTCATTGCCAAGGACCTCCTTGACCGGGCGGCGGCGAAGGAAGAGGCATGGCCATGAGCGGAAAATACGGCGGAAAAATTGCGCTGGTGACCGGCTCGTCCCGCGGGATCGGGCGGCACCTGGTGCTGGCGCTGGCCGCGGAGGGGGCTGCCGTCGTCGTCAACTACCGCCGGAATGCCGACTTGGCGGACGACGTCGTAGCCGAGGCGCGGCGGCTCGGTGGCAGGGCAATCTCGGTCAAGGCCGACGTCGAGGACCCGGCGGGCATCGTGGAGTTGTTCGACGCCGTGGCCGCGGAGTATGGACGCCTGGACTACTTCGTCAACAACGCGGCCGCCTCCGCGTTCAAGAAGATCCTGGACCTGAAGGTCCACCACCTGGACCGCTCCTATGCCATGAACCTGCGCCCCTTTGTCCTGGGCGCGCAGGAAGCGGTGAGACTGATGGACCACGGCGGGCGCATCGTCGCCGTGACCAGCTACGGCAGCCTGCGCGGCTTCGCCAGCTACGCCGCGCTCGGCCCCTACAAAGCGGCCGTGGAGTCGTTCATCCGCTACATGGCCGTGGAGTTTGCCCCTTACGGAATCAACGTCAACGGGGTCAACGGCGGGCTCATCCAGTCCGATTCGCTGGAGTATTTCTATTCGCTGCCCGGCATGGCACCGATCGACCGGGTGCTGGAGACCATCCCGCTGGGACGCCCCGGAACCGTCGCGGACATGGCCAATGCCATCGAATTCCTGCTTTCTGACAAGTCCGCCTACATGACCGGCCAGACCCTGGTGGTCGATGGCGGGATGACGGTGGCAGCGGCGCCCTACTATCACCAGGTCACGGATCCGCTGACACTCCCGGACCGGCCCACCCGCGGGTAGTCGCCCGGGCGGAGGCCTGGGCAGAGACCCGATTTCCCGTACGCTGGGAACCATGAACGTCGTGCTCCGGGATCCCGTTTTCATCCGACCCCTTGAAGTGTCCGACGCCTCCGCACTGGCCCGTGCCTATTCGCGGAACCGGGAATACCTGCAGCCGTGGGAGCCGGTCCGGCCGGACCGCTTCTACACGGAAGAAGGCCAACGCCTATGGCTCACCGCCTCCCGTTCTGAGCAGGAGGCCGGGCGCAGCTATTTCTGGGCGCTGTTCGACGGCGGGACTGCAGACGGCGGGTTCCTGGACGGACCCGCCGTGGTCGGGCGCATTTCACTCACCGACGTTGTTCGCGGAGCCTTCCAAAACGGGCATGTTGGCTACTGGATTGCTCGGGACCACCAGGCACGCGGCTTGGCGACCGCCGCGCTGGAAACGGTGGGGGCGTTCGCCAGGGAACTGCGGCTGCACCGCCTCCAGGCCGGAACACTGGTGCACAACGCCGCCTCACGGAAGGTGCTGGCCCGCAACGGGTTTACAGAGATCGGCACGGCCGGGCGCTACCTCCACATCAACGGCCGCTGGCAGGACCACGTGGTGTTCCAAAAGATCCTGCACGACTAGATTCTGCGCGACCGATCCTGTATGGCCGGATCCCTTCGGTGCCCCGCCGCCGGCGCCGGTGTCCGCCGGGAGTTCTTCGATCGTCCCTGCACAGCCGGTGCCACGCGGACGGTGGTCAACAGATTTCCCCCGCCCGCGGGTATTCGCCCGCGCTGTGTCAGTGCCTCGAACTAGAGTAAAGATAGCAAAGAATTTATTAATCATCGTATGTATTTTCTAATCATGGATGTTTCCCGATTGCAACGATGACCATACCTGGAGTGGCAGGAGGTGGGCGCAATGGCAGCACCGGAATGGCACGACGCCCTGGAGGCTGCTGCCCCGGCCCAGGGCGGCACGGCAGCAAGCGCCCGCACCCCCGCCGGCACGGTGCCCGCGGCGGATGTGGCTGGGGCCGCAGCGGTGTTGATTTCCTTGTGTGGCGGGGTCTTTGAGCCGGTGGTCTTGGCGCAGTTGGACGCGGCACTGGCGCACGAATTGGCCGCCAGAGCCCGCGAACGGTCCGCCAGCGCCTCCGGGGAGTTGGACCGCGGCGTGCGGGAGGGCCGGCCTGCCGCGTATTTGGCACGGCAGGCCGGGCATGCCGGAGCGTGCAAGGCGTCTGCGACAAAGGCCGGCAAACTCGCGGCGGCTGCCTCCAACGTGGTCGTCGCGTTCGGCGGGCAGATAGGGGCGGCGGGCTTTGACCCGGCCGCCGTCGACCGGGTCGACGGGGCAGCCCTGGTGGACGTGGTGGCCCGGCTGGAAGAGGCCAAGAACGCCCTGACGGCCATCCAGGTCCAGGCCGAAACGCTCTTTGCCGCCCAACAACGCCTGGCGCAAGCCCGGACCGGGGTGCCGAAGTCCAAGCTTGGCAAGGGCGTGGGGCTGCAGGTCGGCCTCGCCCGGCGGGCCTCGGCCCACCACGGACGCCAGCTCATTGAACTGGCTGCCGTCCTGGTGAGGGAGCTGCCGCACACCATGAACGCGATCACGGCGGGGGTCATCGGGGAGGACCGGGGCCGGATCGTGGCCACCGAGACCGTGTTCCTCTCCGCCGAACACCGCGCCATGGTGGACGAGATCATCAGCGCCGACCGGGAACAACTGGCCACCTGGGGCACCCGGCAGCTGGCGGCCCGGGCCCGGGAGGCGGCCTACGCCCTGGAACCGGAAGCGTTCACCGCACGCAGGGAAAAGGCCGTCACCGAACGCCATGTATCCCTGCGCCCTGCCGCAGACGGCATGACCCTGCTCAGCGCCCTGATCCCACTCAAGCACGGCGTCGCCATCTATAAAACCCTCAGCCAAGTCGCGGATGCAGCCAAAGCAGACGGGGACGCCCGCGGCCGCGGCCAGCTCATGGCGGACGCCCTCACCCACCGCCTCACCCGGCACGCGCCCTGCGACGACGGCGCCGGCGGCCCCGGCGACCACCGCGGCCCCACGCAACCCACCCCGCACCCTGGTGTGGCCCAGGCGACGACGCACCCGCCAGCAGCCGGGGCAGCGCTGGCTTCCGGTTCTCACGCGCCGGGCGGTTGGGCGGACCGGACGCACGGTCCCCGCTTGTGCACCACTGTCGCCGAACCGGCCATCATGATCGAACTCGTCATGACGGACCGCGCCCTCTTCGACGGCGCCAACGACCCGGCCATCCTCCTTGGCTATGACCCCGTCCCCGCCCCGGAAGCCCGCACCATGGTCCACAGCCCCTCCGGCGGCAGTTCAGTTCCTTCACCGGCGGTGTGGCTCAAACGCCTCTTCACCCATCCAGGCAGTGGCGCCCTGCTGGCCATGGACTCCCGCGCAGGGCTGTTCCCGGAGGGCATGAAGGAATTCTTGCGCCTGCAATACCAGCGCTGCGCCACTCCCTACTGCGACGCCCCGATCCGCCAGTACGACCACATCAAGGCCTGGGCCGCCGGCGGGGCAACCACCACCGCCAACGGCCAGGGCACGTGCACGGCCTGCAACCAGGACAAGGAAGCCCCCGGCTGGAATTCGGAACCCCTGGAACAGGGCACCGCCCCGCCCCGGACCAGGATCACCACCCCCACCGGACACACCTATAGCGCCGTCGCGCCACCCCTGCCCGGCCCCACCCGCCGGCAACGGCCCCGGCGATGCTGACTGACACCGCGGCAGAAAACAGCACCTCGACAACGACAGCACGCGGCCGTACGATGTTTATTTCGCCGGCGTCCGGGGCGCCGACGGATTCCGCGCCACCTCGCTACTCCGTTGCTCCGCTGCTCCATTGCCACGTTCCTTTAGTTTTCAAGGCCCACCATGTCCCAGGACACCCCTAGAACGCCCGACACCACCGTGGCCGATCCCGCGGAAGAATTGTCCCGCCATCACCGTCATCGCCACGCTCTTGGCCGCCACATTCGTCGTCATCCTGAATGAGACCATCATGAACGTGGCGCTCCCGCGCCTCATGACGGTCCTGGGCGTCAGTTCCAGCACGGTGCAGTGGCTGGCCACCGGCTTCATGCTGACCATGGCGGTCGTCATTCCAACCACCGGCTTCACTCTCGAACGGCTCACCACCCGGCAGGCGTTCCTGACGGCGATCGGCCTTTTCACGGCTGGCACGGCTCTGGCAGCGTCCGCCCCCGGTTTTCACGTCCTCCTGCTGGCCCGGGTCATCCAGGCCTGCGGCACCGCCATCATGCTGCCGCTGTTGATCACCACCATCCTGACCCTGGTGCCGGTGGCCCGGCGCGGCATGGTCATGGGCAACGTCATGATTGCGATCTCCGTCGCCCAGCGCTTGGCCCAACGGCTTCCGGATTCATCCTGGAGCATTTCTCTTGGCGCTTCATGTTCATCTTTGTCCTGCCGGTGGCCCTGGCAGCCCTGGCCTTTGGCGCCCGGTTCCTGAAGAATGTGGGCGAAACAGGGCACCAAAGGCTCGACGCCGGATCAGTTGCGCTGAGCATCCCAGCCTTCGGCGGCCTCGTTTACGGGCTGAGCCGGATCGGTGCGGCCCCACCGGGCAGCGGACCCAACCTCCAGGCCATCGCAGCCCTCGCCACCGGCGTGGCCGCGATGGCGTTGTTTGTGGCGCGCCAGCTGCGGCTCCAGCGCACCGGCGCACCCCTGCTGGACCTTCGGGCACTCAACTACCGCATGTTCACCGTGTCCACGCTGCTCATGGTGGTGGCGATGATGGCACTCTTCGGCGCCGTGCTGCTCCTGCCCATCTACCTGCAGTCGGCGCGTCACGTCGACGCCCAGACAACGGGCCTGATCCTTCTGCCGGGAGGGCTCATCATGGGCCTCTCCGGCCCGTTGATCGGGTGGCTCTTCGACAGGATCGGGCCGCTGCCGCTGACGGTTTCCGGCTCCACACTCATGGTTCTGTGCCTGTGGCCGTATTCGCAATTGGGGCACACCACTGCCCTCTGGTGGATCGTCACGGTCCAAACGGCGCTCAACCTTGCCCTCGCGCTCATGTTCACCCCGGCGTTCACCACCGGCCTAAACCCGCTGCCGCCACCCCTGTATTCACACGGCTCCGCGATCATGGGCACACTCCAGCAGGTGGCCGGCGCTGCCGGGACCGCGCTGCTGGTCTCGATCTACGCCGGTGTCCCTGGGAAGGGCGACGTTGTCGCCGGCATGCGTGCCGCGTTTCTGGCCGCAACGCTGATCGCGGTGGGCGCCGTCGTGCTGGCCGCATTGATGCGCAAGACGGCACCGGAGGACAGTTAGCCGGGGGGCTGCGCCAAGGCAGCTAGTAAAGGGCCACCTTGGGCGTCCGGGGGAAGATCCCCTCCAGCACGGCAAGGTCGGCGGAGTCCGGCTGCCAGGAGGCCGCCGCCGCGTTTTGCCGGATCTGCTCCGCCGTGGTGGCCCCGGCGATGACGCTTGCCACCGGGGGCTGGGCGGCCAGCCAGGAGAAGGCCACCTCCAGTTCGGTGATGCCGCGCTCCGCGGCGAAGTCCCCAAACGCCTTCAGCTGGCCGAAGTCCGCGTCCTCCACCAGGGTCCGGCGCGTGTGGGAGAGCCTGCTCCCGTCGGGTACCTTGCCTGAACTGTACTTGCCCGTGAGCAGGCCGTTGGCCAGGGGGAAGTACGGCAGCACTCCCAGCCCGAAGGCTTCCGCCGCGGGCACGACCTCCAGCTCGGCACGGCGGTCCAGCAGGTTGTAGTGGTTCTGGCTTGAGATGAAACGGTTGGCGCCCAGCGCGCGGGCCGTGAACTCGGCCTCGGCCACCTGCCAGCCGGCCATGTTGGAGTGGCCAATGTACCTGACCTTGCCGTCCCGGATGAGATCATCCATGGCACTGATGGTCTCGGCTATGGGCGTATGAGGGTCCGGGGTGTGGAACTGGTACAGGTCGATGAAGTCGGTGCCCAGCCGCCTCAGCGACGCCTCCACGGCGGCTATGATGTATCGGCGGGAGCCGCGCCGGCCCCAGTCCACGCCGTTGGCGCCCCCGGCGTCCATGCCGAACTTCGTGGCGATAATGACGTTGGCCCGTTCGGCCCCCAGCGCCTTGCCCAGGATGGTTTCGCTCAGCCCGGCCGTTTTGCCGTAATTGTCCGCCACGTCAAAGAGTGTGATCCCCGCATCCAATGCGGCCCGGACGACGGCGTTGCTCCCCTCCTGCGATTCCGTCGCCGTGCCGGGGCGGCCCAAGTTGTTGCACCCCAGCCCCACGGTGGACACTGTCAGTCCGGAGGCGCCCACTTGGCGGAAGTCAGTCATTCCCCCACCCTACCGAATAAAAGTGCCGCCTACAGCGTGAAGGAGCCGGACCCCTTCGGGGCGTGCCTGGCCTTGATGGCGGCCAGGTCGTTTGCCGGGGCCGTGCCGATCGTCAGCTTTGTGAAGTCAAGCTTTTCCTCGCGGAGGCAGGCCTTGATGTTGTCCACCGCGCGGGCGGCGTCCGGTGCCAAAATGTAAATGTTCAGCTTGCCGGTGCCGTGCGGGCCGGGCGTGAACTCGCTGCGTTCCACCACGCCGCTGCCGCGCCAGGCCAGGTGCGCGGTCAAGGCTTCTCGCGCTTTTTCGTCCAGGTACTTGTCCCGGTCGGTGACACGGTCGCTTTTAAGCGCGAACTGGGCCACCACGGTAAACTGCCCGTCCCGGTCCAGTTCTTCGTAGCCGTCCGCCAGGCACTGCTCCTTGAACGCTGCGAGCATGCCGAAAGCCTCCTGAACGGAGTCCACCGCGGCGTCCTTGGACGTGCTTCGCCGGCCCACCGTGCCGTGGTTGACCACGAACCAGGTTCCGTCGTCCCCGTTCTCCCCGTTCTCCCCGACCTCCCCGGCGTCGACCCATGCCTCACGGTAAACCAGCACACCCTCGTCGTCAGTCTTGTACATGCGCACAATGTTGGCATCCGCGGCCGCGCCGGCCAGGTCCTCGGTGTCGCTCATGGCAGTGTCCTTCCCAGGGTGAACCAGGCCGCGTCGCGGCCGTCGAAGGGCGCCTGTCGGGACGCGACGGCGTCCATCAGGGCGGCAGTGGCAGACTCCATGCGGGTGCACAGGGCGGCCGGATATTTCATTTCCACGCGGTGTTCGGCGAATTCGTCCTCATCGTCCACGAACAGCCCGCGGGCCTTGGTACGGACCACATCCAGGTCCATGTCGACCATGTGGAATTCAACCACGGCCGGACGGACTCGCCGCCAGGCAAGTTCGCAGGCCAGGTCAATGTAGAGTTCCACGCCGTCCGGGTGCGCGTCGTCGTAAAACGTCGCGACCCAGTCGCCGGAGTGCGGGATGAGCAGGACGGCGTCCGATGCCGTGTATAGGGCCGCGCCGGGGCGGGATATGAACTCCCCCGTCCCCTGGAAGATCCAGTGCCCAAAGCTGTCGCTGCCCAGGTAGCGCCCGGGCACCACCCAGTGTCCCGTGCCGTCGTATTTGCGGTTGCGCGCAACGACCAAATCGCCGGGCGCCGGGGCTGCGGCCGGCTGCGTCTGCGGCCCCGGCTGCGTTTCGGGGTGCAGTGCCGTCACAGGATCGGCAGCTGTCCGGTGCGCGGTGCCGGCTGGCCGGGCAGCGGGCGGGCAAAAGGCACCTTGGTGCCCAGCACCTGCTCCACCACATCCTGGGCCACGCGCTGGGCGGTGAGGCCGATGCGTTCAAGCACTTCCCCGCGCGAGCCGTGGTCCAGGAATTCCACCGGCACGCCGACCTCGTTCAGGGCAGTGTCAACACCGGCCCCCCGCATTTCCTGCCGGATGCGCGAGCCCACGCCGCCGGCGCGCACGCCGTCCTCAATGACAATGACAATGCGGTGGCGGGAGGCCAATGTGAGGATGGAGCGCGGCACCGGCAGGACCCAGCGCGGGTCAACCACCGTGGAGGTGATGCCCTGGGCGCTGATGCGCCCGGCAACATCGAGGGCCATCTCGCTCATGGCCCCCACGCTGACAATCAGCACGTCGGTTTCCGGGTCTTCGCCGGCGCCGGGCATGACGTGGTTCGTGCGGGACAGCACGTCGACGCCGTCGTGCAGGCGTTCAACGGCCTTCACCTCCGGGCCCACCGTCCCCTTGGGGTAGCGCACCACCGTGGGCGCGTCGGAGACGGCGACCGCTTCGCGCAGTTCCTCACGCAGGCGTTGCGCGTCACGGGGCGCTGCAAGGTGAAGGCCGGGCACTATTTGCAGCATGGACAAGTCCCACATGCCGTGGTGGCTGGCGCCGTCGGGCCCAGTCACGCCTGCACGGTCCAGAACCACCGTGACTCCGGCCTTGTGCAGCGCAACGTCCATCAGCAACTGGTCAAAGCCGCGGTTGAGGAACGTGGCGTAGATGGCCACCACCGGGTGCAACCCGCCAAAGGCCATGCCCGCCGACATGGTCAGCGCGTGCTGCTCGGCAATGCCGACGTCAATGACCCGCCCCGGGTGCCTGTCCGCCATTTTTTGCAGGCCGACGGGGATCAGCATGGCCCCGGTGATGCCCACGATGTCGGGCCGTTCGTCGGCGATGAGTGCGATTTCCTCACCAAAGACGCCCGTCCATGACTTTCCCCCGGCCGCTTCCACGGGCGCGCCGGTTTCCGGGTCGATGATTCCGACGGCGTGAAACTGGTCCGCCTCATGGGCCCGGGCGGGCGCGTAGCCGCGGCCCTTTTCGGTAAACGCATGAACGATGACCGGCCCGCCGTAGTTCTTCGCCGCAGCGAGGGCGGCCTCCATGGCCCTTTCATCGTGACCGTCCACCGGGCCGACATATTTGAGCCCGAGGTCATCGAAAAGCCCCTGCGGCGCCCACCAGTCCTTGAGGCCCTTCTTGGCGGCGTGCAGCCCCTTGTACAGGAACTGCCCGGCACCATTGCCGTCCTGAAGGCGCTGCTTGCCCCAGTCCATGGCCGCCTCGTACTTGCGGTGTGTACGGACGTGGTCGATGGCCGGGCGCAGCGACGCCAGGTGGTCGGCCAGCCCGCCCACGGTGGGTGCGTAGGAGCGGCCGTTGTCGTTCACCACGATCACGACGCGGCGGTCCTTGTCCGCGGCAATGTTGTTCAGCGCCTCCCACGTCATGCCGCCTGTCAGGGCGCCGTCGCCAATGACCGCGACGACGTATCTGTCACCTTCGCCGTTGAGCGTGCGTGCCCGGGAGATGCCGTCCGCCCAGGACAGGGAGGAAGAAGCGTGGGACGATTCGACAATGTCGTGCTCGGATTCGGCGCGGGACGGGTAGCCTGACATGCCGCCCTGTTGGCGGAGGGTGGAAAAGTCCTGCCGCCCGGTCACGAGCTTGTGGACGTATGACTGGTGGCCGGTGTCAAAGATGATCGAATCCCGCGGGGAGTCGAAGACGCGGTGGATGGCCAGCGTCAATTCCACAACGCCCAGGTTGGGACCCAGGTGCCCGCCCGTCTGGGAAACGTTGCCGATCAGGAAGTCCCTGATTTCCTGCGCCAGCGCCATCATCTGCGCGTCGCTGAGTTTGCTGAGATCCCGCGGATGCGCGATGGTTTCCAAAAGTCCCATTGGTCCCTCCTGAGGATCTACTGTCAACGTCTAACAATAACGCGTCCGCCCCCGCTGCCCCGAATGAAGCGGGGGCCCGGGCCGGTGCCGGGCACGCCAGACGCCGCGAGGGCGGGCATCCGGTGTCTCGGATGCCCGCCCTCGCGGTTCACTCTCGGCTGTGTCAGTTCGCGGAGATCTGGCGCAGCACATACTGCAGGATGCCGCCGTTGCGGTAGTAGTCCGCCTCCCCCGGCGTGTCGATGCGCAGCACGGCGTCAAAGCTGACCGTGGCGCCGTCCCCGGTGGTGGCGGTGACCTTCAGCGTCTTGGGCGTGGTGCCGTTGTTCAGCCCGGTCACGCCTTCCACGGAGAACGTCTCGGTGCCGTCCAGGCCCAGCGACTCGGCGTTCTGGCCCGCCGGGTACTGCAGCGGAAGCACGCCCATGCCGATCAGGTTGGAGCGGTGGATGCGCTCGTAGCTTTCTGCCACCACCGCCTTCACGCCCAGCAGGGCGGTGCCCTTGGCAGCCCAGTCGCGGGATGAGCCGGAGCCGTACTCCTTGCCCGCCAGGACCACCAGCGGGGTGCCCGCGGCCTGGTAGTTGACCGAGGCGTCGTAAACGTAGGCCTGCGGGCCGCCGTCGAGCGTGAAGTCGCGGGTGAAGCCGCCTTCGACGTTGTCCAGGAGCTGGTTGCGGATGCGAATGTTCGCGAAGGTGCCGCGAATCATGACTTCGTGGTTCCCACGGCGCGAACCGTAGGAGTTGAAGTCCTTGCGCTCCACACCGTTGGCCAGCAGGTACTGCCCGGCCGGAGTGTCGGACTTGAACGAGCCGGCCGGGCTGATGTGGTCGGTCGTGACGGAGTCGCCAAGCTTGAGCAACACCCGGGCGCCGGCGATGTCGCTGACGGGATCGGCCTCTGCCTTCATGCCCTCGAAGTACGGGGGCTTGCGCACGTAGGTGGACTTGGGGTCCCACGCGAAGGTGTTGCCTTCGGGGGTTTCCAGGGACTTCCAGCGCTCGTCGCCGTCGAAGATGGTGGCGTAGGAGCTGGTGAACATCTCGCGGTCGATCGAGGCGTCCATGACTTCCTGGACCTCGACCGGGTTGGGCCAGATGTCGGCAAGGAAGACGTCGTGGCCGTCGGCGTCCTGGCCGAGCGCGTCGTTGTCAAAGTCGAAGTCCATGGAACCGGCCAGGGCGTAGGCGATGACCAGGGGCGGGGACGCCAGGTAGTTCATCTTGACGTCCGGGTTGATGCGGCCCTCGAAGTTGCGGTTGCCCGAAAGGACGGCCGTGACGGAGAGGTCGTTCTCGGCGATGGCCTCGGAGATGGCGGTGTCCAGCGGGCCGGAGTTGCCGATGCAGGTGGCGCAGCCGTAGCCGACCGTGAAGAAGCCGAGCTTCTCCAGGTACGGGACCAGGCCGGACTTCTCGTAGTAGTCGGTGACCACCTTGGAACCGGGCGCAACGGAGGTCTTGACCCAGGGCTTGGAGACCAGGCCCTTGTTGACGGCGTTGCGGGCGAGCACTGCGGCTGCCAGCATGACCGAAGGGTTGGACGTGTTGGTGCACGAGGTGATCGAGGCGATGGAAACGGCACCGTGGTCGAGCACAAAGTCAATGCCGGATTCATTCTTCACGTGGATCGGCGCCGACGGGCGGCCGGCCGCACCGTCGGCGGCGGAGACCAACGTGCGCTCCGTGTCGTGCTGGTGGCTGCCCGGGTGCGTGAACGACGGTGCATCCGAGGCCGGGAAGGACTCTTCCAGGGACTCGTCGAGCGTGTTGCCCTCGGCATTGGCGTCGGTGGCAACGTAGTTGTCCAGGTCAGAGCGGAACTGGGCCTTGGAGTTCGTCAGCTCAATGCGGTCCTGGGGGCGCTTGGGGCCGGAGATCGACGGGACCACCGTGGAGAGGTCCAGCTCAAGGTATTCGGAGAACTGGATCTCGACGGAGGGGTCGTGCCAGAGGCCCTGCTCCTTGGCGTAGGCCTCGACCAGGGCGAGCTGGTCGTCGGAACGCCCGGTCAGGCGCAGGTAGTCCAGCGTCACGTCGTCGATGGGGAACATGGCGGCCGTGGAGCCGAATTCGGGGCTCATGTTGCCGATGGTGGCGCGGTTGGCCAGTGGCACCGCCGCGACGCCCTCGCCGTAGAACTCAACGAACTTCCCGACGACGCCGTGCTTGCGCAGCTTTTCGGTGATGGTCAGCACCACGTCGGTGGCGGTGGCGCCGGCGGGGATGGAGCCTGTCAGCTTGAAGCCAACGACACGCGGGATCAGCATGGAGACGGGCTGGCCCAGCATGGCCGCCTCGGCCTCGATGCCGCCAACACCCCAGCCCAGCACGCCCAGGCCGTTGACCATGGTCGTGTGGGAGTCGGTGCCGACGAGGGTGTCGGGGTAGGCGCGCAGGACCGGCGCTTCCCCGTTCACGGAGACCTCGCGGGTCATGACGGTGCGGGCCAGGTACTCGATGTTGACCTGGTGCACGATGCCCATGCCCGGGGGGACGACCTTGAAGTCTTCAAACGCGGTCTGGCCCCAGCGCAGGAACTGGTAACGCTCGCCGTTGCGCTGGTATTCGATCTCCATGTTGCGCTCGATCGCGCCGGAGTTGCCAAACACATCAATCTGCACGGAGTGGTCGATGACCATCTCGGCCGGGGCCAGCGGGTTGACGCGGCTCGGGTCCCCGCCAAGGTCCTTGACGGCTTCGCGCATGGTCGCCAGGTCAACGATGCACGGGACACCGGTGAAGTCCTGCATGATGACACGCGCGGGGGTGAACTGGATTTCGGTGTCGGGCTCCGCTTGCGGATCCCACCCGGCCAGGGCCCGCACGTGGTCGGCGGTGATATTCGCACCGTCTTCGGTGCGCAGGAGGTTCTCCAGCAATACCTTGAGGCTGAACGGAAGGCTCTTTGCGCCTTCAACCGAGTTCAGCCGGAAAATCTCGTATTCGGTGCCGGCCACATTAAGTACGCCTTTGGAACCGAAACTGTCCACATTGGTCATGGATGGACTCCTCTCGCCACTACTTTTATCTTGGTCACGCAGGGGACTGCATGCCAGTTAGGCCCACCTTACTCGCGTTCGGAGACCGCGCCGCGCTTCTTGAGGAAGCGGTAGAGCAGCTCGACCGCAAGGCATCCGGCGACAGTGACGCCCATCGTAGCCGCCAGCAGGGGGCCGGACGGTATGTCCAGGGCAAAGAACGTGCGGGCAAACGGCAGCACCATGACCAGCGCCAAGCCGGCAACCATGGCCGCGACCAGCAGTGCGCGCCAAAAGTCGAACGGCCTGGCCAGGGCCCCCAGCACCCACAGGGCCACCAGAAGCACCGTCACGGTGGTGGCGGTCTGCGCTGACGTGACGGCCTGCGCCGGTGTCAGCGAGGGATCCGGGAATGCCCGGGCAAACGAGTACACGGCCATGATGCAGCACGCAACAATGGTCCCGGCCGGGATGGAGAACGTCAAGGCGCGCCGCAGGAAGCCGGGCTGGTACCGCCTGGCGTTGGGCAGCAACGCCAGGAAAAAGGCGGGAATGCCGATCGTCATGGAGCTGACGATCGACAGTTGCCGAGGCAGGAACGGGTAGCGCCACAGCAGGATCCCGATGGTGATGGAGATGATGATGGCATAGGCGGTCTTGCTCAGGAACAAGTTCGCCACCCGCTCCACATTGGCAATGACGCGCCGGCCCTCGGCCACCACGGACGGCAGGTGGGAAAACTGCCCGTCCAGCAGCACCAGGCGGGAGACGGCCTTGGTGGCCGCGGCCCCGCTGCCCATGGCAATGCCAATGTCGGCATGCTTGAGGGCCAGGGCGTCATTGACGCCGTCGCCCGTCATGGCCACTACGTGGCCGCGGGCCTGCAACGCCAGCACTATGGCCTTCTTTTGCTCCGGTGACACCCGGCCCAGCACGCTTTCGCGCTCCAGCACCTCGGCCATGGCACCGGGTTCCGCCGGCAGGCCCCGGGCGTCGTAGCCGTCGCCCGGGAACTCAAAGCCGACGTTGCGGGCGACGGCGGCCACGGTGCGGGGGTTGTCGCCGGAGATGACTTTCAGTGCCACCCCCTGTTCCCGGAAATAGGCCAGAGTGGCCGCCGCGTCGTGGCGGACCTTCTCGGCGAACACCAGCAAGGCCACGGGCGTGAGCCCGGCCAGCTCGACCTCCCCGCCTCCCGGACCCCCGGCGTTCACCTCCGGCTTCGCACGGTGCGCAAGCACCAGGGCCCGCAGACCCCTCCCGGCCGCCTCGTGCGATGCCGCCAGCGCAGCCTCCACGTCCGGCCGGCCGCCTCCCCCCGCCAACACCACGTCGGGTGCGCCGAGGACCCAGGTGCCCTGCGCCGCCCCCGCGTCGGGGCCGAAGGTGACGGCACTGAACTTGCGGGCGCTGCTGAAAGGGACCACGTCCGCCGGCTCCGCAGCCGGGGGGCCGGTGAAGTCCGGGACCAGGGCGGCAGCCGTCGCATTCGCGTTGGGGTGTGCCGCGCACCAGGCAAGAACGGATTCCCAGCCCGGAAGTGGCCGGAACACAGTGGTGCCGGCAAGTTCCATGCGGCCCTCCGTCAGTGTGCCTGTCTTGTCCAGGCACACCACGTCCACGCGGGCCAGGCCCTCTACGGCGGGAAGTTCCTGGACCAGGACCTGGCGCCGGGCGAGCTTCACGGCAGCCATGCCAAAGGAAATGCTGGTCAGCAGCACCAGGCCCTCGGGAATCATGGCCACAATGCTGGCCACGGCGCTGATCACGGCGGTACGCCACCGGCCGGAGGCCAGCGATTCGGCCCAGCCCCCGTTGGCGTTCATCTGCCCATTGACCACCAGCAGGATAATGGGGATCAGCGCCCACGCGATGTACAGGATGATCCGGTTGATGGAGTTGCGGATTTCGGAATTAACCAGGGAGAAGCGCCGCGCTTCAGCCGTCAGGGCGCTGGCGTAGGATTCCGCGCCCACCCGGTGCACGCGGGCGGCACCGTGGCCGGCCACCACGGCGGCCCCGGACAGTGCCATGTCCCCGGCCGCCTTGATGACGGGCTCGGACTCCCCCGTCAGCAGGGACTCGTCCACTTCCAGGGACTCGGCGAAGAAGACCAGGGCGTCGGCAGGGATTTCATCGCCGGTGCGCAGCAGCAGGACGTCGTCAAACAGGACATCCGCCACGGCCACTTCCTGCTCGGCCCCACCACGGCGCACCAGGGCCTTGGGCGCGTGCAGCACCGCCAACTTGTCCAGGGTGCGCTTGGCCCGGTATTCCTGCACCACCCCGATGGCTGCGTTGGCCAGGACAATAAAGCCGAACAGGGCGTCCCTGGGGTCCCCGACCAGCAGGACCAGCACCAGTGCGCTGCCCAGCACGGCGTTGAACAGGGTGAACACGTTGGAGCGGATGATCGCCCAGATGCTGCGGCTGCTCTCATGCTGCACCGCATTCGTCAGCTCGGCGGACCTGCGCTCCCTGACCTGGCCCGGGTCCAGGCCGTTGCGTTCCAGCACCGCCACGTCCACGGGCGACAGGCCGGCACGTGCCTGGGCGAGGGCCGCGCGCCGGTGCTCGTCACGCCGCTGCGCCAGTGCCGTGCCCTTGGGCTTGCTGCGGGTCAGGTCCCGCGTCCGGGCCCTGACCGGCGCCGGACTAACCGGTGGGGAACTGGCCGGTGGCGGAGGGGAGGGTTTTGCGCTCAAGTACGCGCCTGTCCCGGCGGGTTGACGGGGAGCAGCAGCGCCACCGTTTCGACATGGTGTGTGTGCGGGTAAAGGTCAAAGGCGCGCAGTTTTTCCAGCCGCCAGCCGGAGTGGGCAAAGTAGCGCACGTCCCGGGCAAAGGCGGCCGGGTCGCAGGAGACATAGGCGATGGCCTGTGGCGCTGCCGCCGTCAGGGCGCGCACCACGGACTTTCCGGCCCCCGCGCGCGGAGGGTCAAGCACCACGGCGTCAAAGCGGCGCCGCTGTTCCGTTCCCCTCATGCCATCTGTCTTCGGCGTTCCCAGCACCCGTTCCACACGCCCCTGGACGATCTCCACCTGGCTGGCGGCATGGAGGTTCTTGCGGGCGTCGCGGCTGGTGCCGGAGGAGCCCTCCACGGACAACACGGACCCTGACGGGCCCACGGCATCGGCGAGCGGGGCCGTGAACAGCCCGGCACCGGCGTAGAGGTCGGCGACGGCGGCCCCGTCGTTGAGGTGCCCGCCGTCGTTCAGGAACCCGAGGGCAACATCGCTCAGGACCTTCGGCGCCGCGCGGTGGATCTGCCAGAAGCCGTCCCCCGTAACCCGGAATTCGTGGTCACCGGTGGTTTCCTTGACCCAGCCGCGTCCGTTGATGACGGCAAGGCCGCCGGTTTCCGGGTTCCAGCGGGCGACGGACGGCGGCACCGGCCGCTCGCGCAGCGCCCGGGCAATGCGCTTGACAGCCTGCCCGGCGGCCTTCTCCCCCAGCCCGGCGGCAGGCGCCAGCAGCACCAGCGTGCCGGAGCCGTTGGCGGGGGCGGCCACCTCAACCCTGTCAATGCCGGTCAGGTCAAGGTCCCACAGGCGCAGCCCGTCCACCGCGGGCACGGCCAACGGCATGCCCTCGACGGGCAGCACTTCGTGGGAGCGGTGGGCGTGCATGCCCAGTTTCCCGGACGGGGTGACGGCAAAACCCACCCTGGTCCGCCAGCCCAGCCCGGACCGCTGTTCGGGCGTACCTCCGGTGTCAACGTCCTCCACCCCGGCACCGAAGAGGGCGTCCACCGCATCCGTGGACAGTCCGCCGAGCCGTACCAGCTGCTCACGGACAACGTCCGTTTTCAGGGCCAGCTGCCGGGTGCGGGACATGTGGCCGAATTCGGCGCCGCCAATGGGTGCGGCGCCGCGGGCGGCAGCCCGCAGGGCGTCGGCCTCGGGCCAAAAGTGCTCCACCCGGTCCGGGGACGCCTCCACCACGGCGGTGACGTCCGCGCGCCAAAACGTGGCGCCGTCCTCGTGCTCGGTCAGGGCGATCTCCACGACCTCCCCCGGGATGGCATGGCGGACAAAGATGACCCGTCCCTCGTGTCGGGCGACGCAGTGTCCGCCATGGGCCACCGGCCCCGCAGTGACGGTAAGCCGGCCTGGGCTGCCGGGTCCGGTGCCGCCGGGTCCGATGCTGGTGAGGGGCTCGCTCATGGTGTGTTTCCTACTCCTGGAACTTCGTCGCTTCGGTGGAGGACTTCAGCTGCCACGGCACGCTGGCCACCACCACGCCGGGCTCAAAATGCAGCCGCGTCTTGATCCGCAGGGCGGTCTGGTTGTGCACCAGCTGCTCCCACCACTTGCCCACCACGTATTCCGGGATGTACACCACGATCAGGTCGCGCGGGGAGTCCCGGCGCATGGCCTTGATGTGGTTGATCAGCGGCGTCAGCGTCTCCCGGTAGGGGCTTGCCAGCACTGTCAACGGTACCGGGATGTCGAGCCTGTCCCAGTCCGCAATGGTTTGTTCGGTTTCGGCGGCGTCCAGGTCAACGGTGATGGCCTCCAGCGATGAAGGGCGCGACGCGCGGGCAAACGCCACGGCGCGCACGACGGGCTTGCGGACGTGGGAGACCAGGATCACGGCGTGGATGCGGGCGGGCAGGGCGCGGGTGGAGGAATCGGTCTCCACGGCCAGTTCCTTGGCGACGTTGTCGTAGTGCTCCCGGATGCTCCACATGATGGCGAACAGCACGGCCATGGCCAGCAGCGCAATCCAGGCCCCCTGCTCAAACTTCGTGACGAGCACAATCAGCAGCACCGTCAGGGTCATGCAAAAGCCCAGCGTGTTGATGGTCCTGGAGCGCATCATGCGGAAGCGGATGTGCCTGTCCTTGACGACGCGCAACTCCCGGGTCCAGTGCCGGACCATGCCGAGTTGGCTGGCCGTGAAGGAGATGAACACGCCCACAATGTAGAGCTGGATCAACCGGGTGACGTCGGCGTTGAAGGAGATGATCAGCACCAGTGCGCCCGCGGCCAGCAGGATCACGCCATTGCTGAAGGCCAGCCGGTCCCCGCGGGTGCGCAGCTGGCGGGGCAGGTAGCCGTCCCGGGCCAGGATGGAGGCGAGAACGGGGAAGCCGTTGAACGCGGTGTTGGAGGCAAACACCAGGATCACCCCGGTGGCGGCCACGACGATGAAGAACGGGATGGACCCGACCCCGAAAATGGTGCCGGCGATCTGGCTGATGGAGGGGTTTTGGACGTAGTCGGCCGCCGGCGGCCGGCCGTTGACCAGGAACTCGGTGGCCGGGTCCGCCACGATGTGCACGCCGGTGGCGTTGGCCAGGAACAGGATGCCGGCCATCATCCCGGCGGCAATGGCGCCCAGCAGCAGCAAGGTGGTGGCGGCATTCTTGCTCTTGGGCTTGCGGAAATTGGGCACGCCGTTGCTGATGGCCTCGACGCCGGTGAGGGCTGCGGCGCCGGAGGAGAACGCGCGCAGCAGCAGGAACGCCCCGGCCAGCCCGGTCAGGCCCTGGTTGAAGGCGGCCTCCGGGATGATCACGAATCCGGCCGATGGCGCCCGTCCCAGCGTGCCGGTGGCCGCCTGAAAGAGGCCGATCGCCGTCATGGCGAAAATGCAGAACATGAAGATGTAGGTGGGCACGGCGAAGACGCTGCCGGCCTCACGGATGCCGCGCAGGTTCACCAGTGCCAGCACAATGACACCGACGACGGCGATCGCGGCCTGCGTGCCGTGCCAGCCGGGCACAGCTGTGGCCAGGTAGTTCGCGGCCGATGACATGGACACGGCCACCGTCAGCACGTAGTCGACCATCAGGGCCGACGCCACCGTCAGGCCGGCGGTCTTGCCCAGGTTGACGTTGGCAATCTCGTAGTCGCCACCGCCGGAAGGGTAGGCGTGCACGTTTTGCCGGTAGGAGGCGACCACTGTGAGAAGGACCACCATGACGGCGATGCCCACCCAGGGCGCCAGCGCCACGGAGGCTACACCGGCCAGGGCCAGGGTCAACAGGATCTCATCCGGCGCATAGGCCACGGAGGAAAGCGCATCGGAGGCGAATACCGGCAGCGCAATGCGTTTGGGCAGCAGCGTGTGGGCGAGACTGTCGTTGCGGAAGGGCCGCCCGACAAGGACCCGCTTGAACGCGTTGAAGAAGTTCAGCACGCGGGTAACGCTAGTCGCTCACGCGGCTAAAGTCATGATCGGCCGCATCCGTGACAGACTTCCCCCAAGGGACGCCTGCCGGCCCCGACTTGACCGGCGGGCGTTAGACGGGTCAGATTGGTAGCCGCACTGTGTTGCAGTGCCCATCATCACCAAGAGGAGCATCAATGGCACATTTTGTGATCATGGGCTGCGGACGCGTTGGCGCCACCCTGGCGCACACGCTGGAGGACTCCGGCCACTCGGTGGCCATCATCGACCAGGAGGAACGGGCATTCCGGCGGCTGCGCACGGGATTCGGCGGGCGCAAGATCACCGGCGTCGGCTTTGACCAGGACACCCTGCGGCAGGCCGACATCGAAAACGCGTACGCTTTTGCCGCCGTGTCCAGCGGCGACAACTCCAACATCCTCGCCACCCGGGTGGCCCGCGAAACGTTCCATGTGGAGCATGTGGTGGCCCGCATCTACGATCCCGGCCGGGCGGAAATCTACCAGCGCCTGGGCATCCCCACCGTGGCGGCTGTGCGCTGGAGCGCGGACCAGGTGCTGCGGCGGATACTGCCCGAGTCCGCCATCAAGGGCGACTTTCGCGAACCTTCAGGCCGGCTGATCCTGACTGAACTGGCCTTGAACCCGGAATGGATCGGACACCACATCGTGGACGTCGAAAAAGCCGCGCCGCTGCGCGTGGCCTACCTGACCCGCTTTGGCGAGGGGATGCTGCCGGGCCCGGACACAAGCTACCAGCAGGGCGACACCGTCCATGCCATGGTGCAGGGCAGGGACACGGCCGAGGTGGCCCGCATCTTGGCGGCCCCCCCAGTAAAGGAGATCTAAGGTGCTGGTTGTCATTGTCGGGGCCGGCAGCGTAGGCAGTTCCATCGCCCGCGAACTGCTCGCCCATGGCCACGAACTGCTGCTGATTGACCCCAAGCCGGAAGTCATCGGCAAGAGCGGGCTGCGCGGCGCCCGCTGGCTGGTGGGCGACGCCTGCGAAATCAGCACGCTGCGCGAAGCGAAACTTCAGGACGCCGACGTGGTGGTCTCCGCCACCGGTGACGACAAGGTCAACCTGGTGGTGTCGCTGCTGGCCAAGACCGAATTCGGCGTGGGCCGCACCGTGGGGCGGGTCAACAACCCCAAGAACGACTGGATGTTTGACGACTCCTGGGGTGTGGACGTCGCCGTCAACACCCCGCGTCTCATGACGGCGCTGGTGGAGGAGGCTGTGGAGATCGGGGACCTGGTGCGCCTGTTGACCCTCCAGACCGGCGTGGCATCCCTGGTGGAGTTTACCGTGCCGCCGGAGTCGCACATGATAGGCCTGACCGTTGGTGCCGTGGGTTGGCCCCAGGATGCCACCCTGGTGGCAATCCTGCGCGACGAGGCCCCTATCACGCCCAGCAACGACGACGTCCTGGAATCCGGCGACGAACTGTTCTTCATTTCCACGATCGCCGCCGAGGACGAACTGCGCGCCCTGCTCGCCTCAGACAGCAGCTAGCCGGCCCTCACACGGACGGGGCAGCCTTGACCGGCCGGCTCACCAGCCAGGCGATCCACAGGCCGAAGGCGTACAGCGGCACGCCCATGACCAGGCGCATGGCGCCGAGGGCGTCGACCGCCCCGGCGAAGTACAAGGGCACCTGGACGGCGAGTCGGGCCGCCATGACGCCCACAATGATCCACGTGGCGACACGGTAGGCCCGCAGCCGTTCGGGCTTCCTGCGCCACTGCACGCCCTCATTGCGGGCGTAGCCGAACAGCAGGCCCAGCACGGGCCAGCGCACCGCAATGGAGACCGCCATGGCCGCAATATAGGCGCCGTTGGTGAAGAAACCGATGGTGTAGAAGTTCTCCGCCTTGCCGGTCTTCAGGGCCAGGAACGCGGACAGCGCCACTCCGGCGATCCCGGCCAGCGCCTGGGTGAGCGGGGTGCGCTGGGCCAGGCGGGCGGCAAGGAACACCGCCGCCACGGACACTGCGCCGCCCAGCGACCATGCCAAGTTGCCGGTGACGGTGAAGACCACCAGGAACACCAGCCCCGGAAGCACGCTCTCCGCGATGCCGCGGATGCCGCCGGCTGCGGCCAGCAGGTCGATGTCACCGTTCTCCTTGCGCACCAGGGTGGACTTTGCCGCGATCTCCTGGGCCAGGCCGGACAACGCCCCCGAGGGCTGCGCGCCGTCGGGCGTTGTTGCGGGTGCTGCGCCGTCTTCTTCCGGAATGTTCTGGGCCAACTAGCTCTCCTGCGTTCCAATGATCTCGTAGCGTGGATTGTAGATGGTGGGCAGGCCGTCCCGCCGGGAAACCATGCCCTCAACGCGCAGCCTGGTGCCAACAACGATTCCGGGCACCCGGCGCCGGCCCAACCAGACCAGCCGCAGCCTGTGGCTGCCGCCGTCACCGGGAATCCTGTGGAACTCCCGGTCCGTGACGATGGCACTGAATTCCGGGGCGGACGACGCCGGGAGGATGGTCACGGCGTCTATCACGCCGCTGCTGACCGCCCGGCCGCGCAGGGGCAAGTCAATGATGGGGACAGGCTTCGGCCAGGCGCCCTGCTCAATGGGCACGGGGCTAGCCGATCGCCGTGATTTCCGGGCCGCGCAGGGGAGGCTCCCCGCCCTGGGCAGGGGCTTCCTGGTCTCCTGCCACTGTGCCTCCAGGGCCGGGCGCAGCATCGCGGGGCAGGCGCAACACGAGCAGGTCGCGGGGTGGCAGGGGGGTTTCCCCGCGCACCACCACCACGCCCCTGAACAGGTCTTCCAATTCCTGCGCTGCGACCGGGTTCACGGCCGCATCTCCGCCAAGCACGCCGCGCAGGAACCAGCGGGGGCCGTCCACCCCAATGAAGCGGGCCACCCGGAATCCATTGCTGCCGTCGGAGGCCATGGCCGGGACCTTGGCGAGCACTTCCTTGCCGAAGGTGCCGTCGAGAATTTCAGTTTCGCCTCCTTGCGATCCGACGGACAGGCCGATTTGTTCGCGGATGTCGGGCCAGAGCTGTTCCGAACGCGGCGCGGCAAAAGCCTGCAACTGCAGGCTGGAGCCGTTGAGGTCCAGGGTTACCGCGATGACCCGGTTGGTGCTCTCCTCCACCTCCAGGCGCAGCGCCAGCCCCTCGGCCGGGGTCACCAACAGTGCGCCCAAGTCCACGTAGCCGTCCGTGCCGGGCACCTCGTCGGCGTCGAGTGGCCCGTGGACGGCACGGTCATAGGCGGTGTCTGACGGGTCCGGCGGCAGGGCCGGCAGGCCGTTCCCCTCCAACGTGGTGCCGGCCTCCTGGGCCTCGGCACGGTCGCCGGCGTCGTCGTTCGTGTTTTTCTTGCCAAACCCAAAAGCCATGGGGTCGAAACTCCTTGTGAATGTCGGAACGAAAGAATGGTGGGGAGGAGGCCGTCTACAGTCCGGCCGGACCGGCACCGGAGGGCCCGAAACCGCCCGTGGAACCGAATCCGCCGGTGCCGCGCGCCGAGTCCGGCAACCCATCCACCGGTTCGAAGCTCGCGTATTCAACGCGTTGGATCACCATTTGGGCAATTCTATCGCCCCGGGCCAGGGTAATGGAGTGGTGGGGATCGGTGTTGAGCAAGGTGACCGATATTTCCCCCCGATACCCGGCATCAACGGTGCCAGGGCTGTTGACAATCGTCAGCCCATGCCGGGTCGCCAGGCCCGAGCGCGGGTGGACCAGCGCCACAAAACCGAACGGGAGGGCGAGGGAAACGCCGGTGGGGACGAGCGCACGCTCCCCCGGCGCCAGCACCAGGTCGATCCGGGTGCGCAGGTCAGCGCCGGCGTCCCCAGGGTGGGCATAGGCGGGGGCGGCAATGCCGTCGTCGAGCATATGAAGCAGCACCGTCACTGTCGGCGCATCGCCGGCAGGGGTGCCATGGGTCTGATTGGTCACAGCAACTCACTCTATCTTGAACACTGGTGCCCGTTCCCACCGCAGCGTGCGGGGGCCAAGGTGAATTACTGCCCAAAAGGTGAAAAGCTGTTCCCATGTCTTCCACCCCGGCCGCCAGCGGCACCCCCCTGTCCACCGCGACGTACACCGAGAAGCTATGGCCCAATCTGGGGGTGTGGGTGATTGTGCTGGGCCTGTCCGCCGCCGGCATCCTGATCCTCATCCCCATCAGCCCGTTGGCCGGCTACCTGGCCTTTGCCGGCCTGCTTGTTCTCCAGACCGTGGTCCTGCTCTTGTGGACCCCCAAGATTGAGGTGACGTCCAGCACCCTGCAGGTGGGTCGGGCCGTCATCGAGCGTGAATACGTGGGGGAGGTCACCGCGTACCTGGGGGACGACGCGACCGCCCAGCGCGGCACCAGCCTTAACGGTTTGGCGTACCTGTGCATTCGCGGCTGGATCAAGCCCGTGGTCAAGGTTGAAATCACGGACCCGCAGGACACCACCCCCTACTGGCTCACGTCCACCCGCAACCCCGAACGCCTGGCCGCCGCACTGGGCAAGGGCCGCCATTAACCGCAGCCCTTCCCTCGCGCATAACAAGTCCGGTGGACAGCAGTGCAGTGCTAGCTTTCGCAGTCCCGGCAGTACATCAGGCCGTCCTTTTCACGGGCCAGCTGGGAACGATGCCTGACCAGGTAACAGGACGAACAGGTGAATTCATCCGCCTGGGCCGGGAGCACCTCCACCGCCAGTTCCTCCCCGGACAGGTCGCCGCCGGGCAACTCGTAGCTGTCCGCGAGATCGGCCTCGTCCAGGTCGATGACCGCTCCGGACGGTCCGGAGGGCCGGACCGCCAAGGATTCCAGGACGTTGCCGTCCCGTTCGTCGTCGTTCTTGCGCGGTGCGTCGTAGTCAGTTGCCATGTCTTCCTTCACCAATTCCCGTTAGTCATGCCGTTGCACAGGGTTGGCGGGCCCCGTGCAGGAGTTTCTGCAGCAAATGCCGCAATCACCATAGAGTGGGAACGCCGGCGCCCTGGACGATTATGCCCGCGTTCGCGGTGGGCGTAGCTGCCGGCACCACACGCGGCGGCACGCACGTGATTTTACGAACCATTCACGCCACGCCAGCCCGGGTAGTAGGAAAATCCCGTGTTGGGTGGCAAAGTTTCGAAGTGAAACAAGTCGACTTTGGAGGGTAGCATGGCGGATCTACGTTTGGTGGGTGTGCATGACGATGGCGAGCACCTGCTTCTCAGTGGACCCGGAGGCGAAATTTACCTGCTGCCCATTGATGAGGCATTGCGCATGGCAACCTCCCGCTCGCCCCGCAGGGCATACGCCGGCGGCGTCGCATCGGCGAGGATGTCACCGCGAGAAATCCAGGCCCAGATCCGCAGCGGCTCCACGGCTGCCGACGTGGCCGAGCACTCCGGCATGTCCCTGGAGCAGGTCCGCCGCTATGAAGGCCCGGTGCTGGCTGAGCGCGAGCACGTGGCACAAATGGCCCGCAAGGTGGAGGTCGCGGGCTCAGCGCCCGGCAACGACGGGCACCGTTCGGCGTTTGGCGACAGCCCCGCCACCTTGGACGAGATGGTCATGCACCGCCTGGTCGCGTTTGGCATCGACCCCCGCACGGTGCGCTGGGATGCCTGGCGCGTCCAAGACGGCGCCTGGACGGTGACCGCTGACTTTGAACCCGGCGACGAGCGGGCCGCAAGCAGCATCGGTGAGCCCGCCCCCGCCCGCTGGACCTTCCACCCCGGCCGGAAGGCGCTGCACAATGCCAACCGGTGGGCCCAGCAGCTGAGCGAAATGGAACCGGTGGACGGCCCCGTGCCGGAGCGCCGGCTCAGCGCCGTGGCGGACCGGCCCTTTGACTTTGAGACCGACACGAACGACGACGACCCCGGAGTGCCCGGGACCCCCGAGTCGGAAGGGGCCGGCGACGTCGACCAGGCGGGATCCGGGCTGCTGGACATGCTCCGCTCGCGCCGCGGCCAGCGCCTGGGCCTGGACGAGGACGGCGACGACGATCTTGCCGCCATGCTTGGATCCCACGTGCCCGCGGCTCACCCCCGCGACGGGCAGGAGGACCCCGACGGCCGGGCCGACGGACAACAAACGGGGTCGCCCGGACAAGATGTTGGTGACGGCCCGGACGCGGCGGACGCGGAAGGCGGTACTGACGCGGCGGACGTCGACGGCCCCGCCGAACCGGTGGCAGAAGACGACGGGGACACCCAGGATCCCGGGGAATCGCATCCGTCTGTGACGCACGGCAGGAAGCGCCTGCGCACCCTCCCGTTCCTTTCGCTGGCACCGAAACTGCACGCCGGGGATGAGGATGACCAACACGCCGTGGGCGTTGGTGAAGTCAGCACTGCGACCCGGGAGATCACCCTTTCGGGGGCGCCCATGCTGCCCCGCACCACGCGTGGGCAGGCGGCGGGCACCACCGCACCGCAGGCACCAGCCGGGCATTCATCCGGCACAGCCGCGTCGGGAGCCGACGAGGAGGGCCCCTCGGACAGTGAAGTCGCCGCCCGGCTCGAACGCAAGGCGTCCGGCAAGCCAAAACGCTCAAGCGTTCCCAGCTGGGACGAGATCGTGTTCGGCACCAAGGGCGACTGAGCCGATTACCGGCGGCGTCGGGACCTCGCAGCAAGCGGCGCCACCGGGATGCGCAGCAGCGGGACCTCCCGTTCGGCCTTCGTGATCGAACCGTGCTGGCCGACCACGTCAACGGCCTGCGGGCTCACCCGCCGCAGGTCATAAAAGGCTACGGCTTCCCGCGCCACCACCAGCACGTCGCCAATCCTGTCGGCAGCCTCCGCCCGCACCTCGCCAAACCAGCCGGCGCCGACCGCCTGGTCGCGGGTAAGGACCCACGCCTTGGTCCCAAACCGCTCCAGCCACGCGGCTACCAGCGCGTCCCGGACGGAGGGGCCGGCGTCGGGCTCCAGGTACAGGTGCACCATGCGCGGCTCGCCCGCCGTGTGCCGCACGCCGGCCACCAGCTCGGGGAACGCGGAGTAGTCGATGCGGGCGGAACGGGGTATGTCCACCATGCCGTGGTCGGCCGTCAGCAGGATCAAGGTGTCGGCCGGAACGGTGGCGGCGAGCCGCTTCATGCCGGCGTCGAGCTCCTCCAGCTGGTGCTCCCACTGCGCCGAATCCGCCCCGTGCCGGTGCCCCGCCTTGTCCAGTTCGCTCCAATAGAGGTAAAGCAGCATGGCAGGGTGTGCTGCGAGGGTGCCGGCCGCCAGCTCAATGCGTGCCTGCGGGGACGTGGCGCCGAGAAAGCGGCTGCCGCGCAGGGCGGCCAACGTCATGGGCGACTGTTCAAATTTCGGCAGGCTGACAGTTGCGGTGGGCACGTGCCCTTGCAGTTGCTCAAAAATGGTGGGAAACGGCTGCCAGCGCAGCGGGTCCACGCCCGGGTCCCAGTGGCCCAGCAGGTTCACCACCTTGTCCTGCCGCGGATCCAGGACGTCGTAGCCGACCATGCCATGCTGTCCGGGCACGACGCCGGTGCCCAGGCTGGCCAGCGAGGTCGCCGTGGTGCTGGGGAACGCCGCCTGGAGGGTGCGCGGATGCCCGCCGCCGGTGTCTGCGGCCATGACGCCGCGCAGGAACGGCGCGTGCGGGGCCTTTTGCTTCAGCAGTGCCTTGCCCAGGCCGTCCACCAGCACCACCACGATCCGCCGGGCAGCCGGCAACCGCAGGGTGTTGGTGAAGGCGCCCTGGCCCATGGCCGCAGCGGCACTGGTGAGCACCTCGGCTATGGTGCCGGCGCCGTACGCCGGCGCCGCAGGCAGCAGCGGCTGGCTGGCCAAGGTGGCGTCGGGCGGCGTCACAGCCGTCAGCGCCGGTAGTGGTTGCGGCCCAGTCGCTGGCCCAGGACCGGGAACTTGGTTCCCTGGGCCGCCGGGTGGACGGGGGTGCCGGCGGCGGTACTGACGGCGCGCAGGGCGCGGGCGAAAGCCTTGGCGTCCGCCACGGCCTGCAGGCCCTCGGCCTCGGCGCTGATGCGCAGGGCGATGTCCTCCTGCGCAATGGTGCCGGTGTAGCCGTGATCGGCGTCGCAGTTGGGGTCCCCGCACGACGCCGGGCCCATGTCCACACGCTGCCCGCCCGACCAGGCGATGGCGACCGTCAGCTCGCGGGCGGGGTCGGAAGGCTTGTAGTCCTGCGGTTGGGCGTAGAGGTAGCTGAGCACGACGGAGCGGATCTGGCCCACCGGCACGGATTCGGTGGAAACCTGCGCCACGACCTGTTCGCCGGCGTCGTCCAGCTGCTGGTCATCGACGTGGGTGATGACCAGCATCTCCTCCGTCAGCACCAGCACGGTGATGTGGCGGTGCACCTCGGTGCGGTCGAAGTGGGTTTCCAAATGGACCAGGTGGGCCAGGCTCTCCTGGCCGTCCAGTGCGTCCATGACCACGTCATGGACCAGCCGGGGGTAAAAACCCGCCCGCTGGAGGGTGGATTCGAGGTCGCGGCTGCTCGTGTTGGCCGGGGCGCCGGCTCCGAAGGTGTTCATGACCCCCATTTTCGCACTTTGGCACGGGCGAAAGCGAACTGGCTAGGAGATCATGGCCCTTCGGGCGCTGTCCGTGCGCTGGGCCGGGTTGCCGATGCGCAGCTGCACGGCGAGCACAGTGACCCGGGTGGGGCCCACCAGCACCGGGTTGAATTCGACCCACGCGATTTCCGGGTGCTCGTCCTTCAGCAACCCCACACGGGCCACCAGGTCCTCCAGGGCGGCGACGTTGCCGGCGGGCAGCCCCGCATAGCCGAACAGCTTAACGGCGGCCCGCGGGGAACGGACCAGTTCCGCAGCGTCCCCGGCGGACAGCGGGGGCACCCGGTGGGACCAGTCCCCCAGCAGGTTCACGGCGTCGCCGGAGAGGCCAAAGGAGACCACCGGGCCCAGCAAGGGATCCTCGATGGCGCGCAGGGTGCAGGACTGGCCCACCTCCGCCATGCTCTGCACCTCCAGTCCGCAGGGCCCGTAGGGTTCAAGCAGCTTGCGCATTTGGGCCACATTTCGGCGCAGGGATGCTGCGTTTTCAATGTTGATCCGCACCCCGCCCAGGTCCAGGCGGTGGCGCAGTGCAGGGTCCAGGGTCTTGATGGCAACGGGCCAGCCGAGCCGTTCGGCCGCCGCCGCCGCCTCGTCACTGGTGGTGAACGGGGCAGATTCCAGCAGGTTGATGCCGTAGCGGGCCAGCAGCTCGCGTGTCCGGGCGGCATCAAGATCGAGCAGTTCGTCCCCGGTCACGCCCTCCAGCCACTGGTCCAGCAGCGCCGCCGCCGCTTCCGTGTCCACGCCGGCGGGCGGGTCGAAGCTGGGGATTTCCCGGGTCAGCCACCGCCCATAGCGGGTCACGGCGGCCAGTGCGGCAACGGCGTTGCCGGGGCTGGAGTAGCACGGCAGCCCGCCGGCCAGCTGTCGGTCAACCCGGATGCCGGTGTCCACAATCCCGGTAAAGGCCGCCACCACCGGCTTGCCGGCCTCCTTGGAGCAGGCCATGAGCGTGGCGGCAAGGTGTTCCACGGTGAGCCCCGGCACGGGAAGGAGCGTGACAATGGCGGAGTCGACATCGGGCCGGGCCAGGGCCGCGCCCACCGCGCTCCTGAGCAGGGGCAGCGCACGGGACTGTCCCGTATCCAGCACCAGGTCGGCGGAAACTGCGGCGACCGAGAGGCCGTGCTGTTCGGCTGAGTCGGCCACCACTGCACCCAGGGCCGGCGAGTTGCTGAAAATGGCCAGCCCGGACCCCCGGGGCAGTGCCTGGCCGGTCACGATCTGGGCGACGTCGGCCAGTTCTTCAATGGTGTTGACCCGGATGACCCCGGACTGGCGGAGCATTGCGTCCAGGGCGCCGGACGGTGCCTGGGTGGTGCGGACGGCGTGCCCCGGGGGCAGGCGCAGGCCCATGGTGTCCGACTTGGCGACGATGACGGGCTTGTTGCGGGCCAGGCGTCGGGAGATGCGGGCGAACTTGCGGGGGTTGCCAATGGATTCCAGGTACAGTGCGCAGGCCCTCGTGTTGGGGTCGTCCTCCCAGAACTGCATGAGGTCGTTGCCGGAGACGTCGGCGCGGTTTCCGGCGGACAGAACGGTGGAGAGGCCCACCTCCCGGCGGCTGAGCGCCGCGTACAGTGATGCGCCCAGGGCCGCGGACTGGCTGAAGACGCCAAGCCCCCCCTGCAGGGGAAGTTCCGGCGCCAGGGAAGCATTCAACGACACGGCAGGATCGGTGTTGGCCAGCCCCATCGACGCAGGGCCCACCAGCCGCATGCCGTTGGCCCGGGCAAGGCGCACCAGGGCGCGCTGGCGCGCCAGTCCGTCGGCGCCGTCGTCGGCAAAGCCCGAGGTGGCTATGGCCACACCCTTCACTCCGGCGGCCCCGCACTCGGCCACGACGGTGGCAAGCTGTTCATGGGGGACGGCGATGACGGCCACGTCCACGGGCCCGGGCACCTCGGCGATGGTGGCGTACGGCATCATCCCGGCGACCTCAAGGGCCTCCTTGTTGACGGCATGGACAGCGCCGGTGAAGCCGCCCTCCACCACGTGTTCAAGCAACTGCCGCCCAAGGCTCCCCCACGCCCGGCCGGCGCCGATGACGGCCACGGACGCCGGCGCCACCAGCCCCGCGACGCTGCGGGCCTCTGCACGGTGTTCCCGGGACTCCATGACGGCCCGGGACTTCTCGGTCGGATCGATGTCGAAGGCCAGCGAGACCACCCCGTCGTCAAAGTGGCGGTGGACTTCGTAGCCGGCGTCCGAGAACACCTGCAACATTTTGCGGTTCTCCGGCAGGACCTCCGCAGTGAACTTGTCGATCCCGTTTTCCCGGGCCGCCGCGGCCAGGTGCTCGAGCAGGATGGAGCCGAGGCCGCGGCCCTGCTCGGAGTCGGAGACGTTGAAGGCCACCTCTGCCTCGGCGGGATCATCCAGCCGGTCATAGCGGCCAATGCCGATGATCCGTTCGCGGCGGGTGATGACCAGGGCCACCCGGTCTCGGTAGTCAAGTTCGGTAAAGCGGCGCAGCTCCTTGGGCGTCAGCTGGGACTTGTAGGTGAAAAAGCGCAGATAGATGGAGTTCTCCGACTGGGCCATGTGGAAGGCCTGCACGGCGTCGGCATCGGCGGCCGTCATGGGCCGCAGGTGGGCCGTGCCGCCGTCGCGCAGCACGACATCGGCTTCCCAATGTGCCGGATAAACGGGTGCGGGCTCTGGCTTCACCATAGAATCACTGTACCGACATGTTTGGCCTTCGCCGCTGCATGCCGCCCGCGATGCCCGCTACACGAATAGGAACCCACGCCGCCATGGCCAAGCGCCAACGCCCCACCGATGCAACCCCCGGCGATGACACCACGGGAAGCTTCACGGAAAATATTGTTGAAATTGACGTTTCCAGTGAAATGGAAGGCTCCTTCCTGGAGTACGCCTACTCGGTGATTTACTCGCGCGCGCTCCCGGATGCCCGGGACGGGCTGAAGCCGGTGCAGCGGCGCATCCTGTACATGATGAGCGAGATGGGCCTGCGCCCCGAAAAGGGACATGTCAAGAGCGCCCGCGTGGTGGGCGAGGTCATGGGCAAGCTCCACCCGCACGGAGACACCGCCATCTATGACACCATGGTGCGCATGGCGCAGGACTTTTCGCTGCGCCTGCCGCTCATTGACGGGCACGGAAACTTTGGCTCGCTCGACGACGGCCCCGCCGCCCCACGCTACACCGAGGCCCGCATGGCCGCCCCGGCCCTGGAGCTGACGGCCAACCTGGGCGAGGACGTCGTCGACTTCGTCCCCACCTATGACAACGAATGGGTCCAGCCGTCGGTGCTGCCGGCGGCGTTCCCGAACCTTCTGGTCAACGGGGCCAGCGGCATCGCGGTGGGCATGGCCACCAACATGGCACCGCATAACCTGGGTGAGGTCATTGCCGCCTGCCAGCACCTGATCGCGAACCCGGACGCCACGCTGGAGGATGTCATGGCCTACGTGCCGGGTCCTGACCTGCCCTCCGGCGGGCGGATCGTAGGCCTGGACGGCATCAGGGACGCCTACGCCACCGGTCGGGGCTCCTTCAAGACGCGGGCCAAGATCGCCGTCGAACAGCTTTCCCCGCGCAGGGTGGGGCTGGTCGTGACGGAGCTGCCGTACCTGGTGGGGCCGGAAAAGGTCGTTGAGAAGATCAAGGACGCGATCAACGCCAAGAAGCTGGTGGGCATCAGCGACCTGGTGGACCTGACGGACCGCAAGCACGGGCTGCGGCTGGTCGTTGAGGTCAAGAACGGTTTCAATCCGGCAGCCGTCATGGCCCAGTTGTACCGCTACACGCCCATGGAGGACTCCTTCGGGATCAACAATGTGTGTCTCGTGGACGGCCAGCCGCAGACCCTGGGCCTGCTGGAACTGCTTCGGGTGTTCCTTGCCCACCGCATCGACGTGGTGCGCCGCCGCACGGCATTCCGGCTGGGAAAGAAGCAGGACAGGCTGCACATCGTGGATGGCATGCTGCTGGCCATCGTGGACATCGACGAGGTCATCCAGATCATCCGCACCTCCGATGAGGTGCCCGCGGCGCGGGAACGCCTCATGGCCATCTACGACCTCTCCGAAGTCCAGGCCAACTACATCCTGGACCTGCAGTTGCGCCGGCTCACGCGCTTCTCCATGGTGGAGCTTGAGGCCGAGCGCGACGATCTCCGCCGGGAAATTGCGGCACTGGAGGCGATCCTGGCGTCGAAGGAGCTGCTGCACCAGCTCGTCTCCGACGAACTCGGCGAGGTGGCGGCCAAGTACGCGACCCCGCGCCGGACCGTGCTGCTGGAGTCCGAGGCCGTGGCCCCGTCCGTCGCGAAGGCATTGGCCGCTGCCGGCCCCGCGGGCAAGGGAAAGCTTGCGCCCCTGGCCCTGGAGATTGCCGATGACCCCTGCTGGGTGCTGCTGAGCGCCTCCGGGCAGATCGCCCGGACCTCCCATGCCGGGCCGCTGTCGGACACGGGCGCGCGCACGAAGCACGACGTTTTTTGTTCCGTACTGAAAAGCACCGCCCGCGCCGAAATTGGCGCCTTGACGTCGCTGGGCCGGATGCTGCGCCTGCAGGTGGTGGACATGCCTGTCCTGCCGCCCACCACTGCGCTGCCGAACCTGGCCGGGGGCGTGTCCGCCAAGGAGTTCCTCACGCTGACCAAGGGTGAAACCCTGGTGGGCTTCGTCCCGCTGAACGCCACCTTCGCCGTGGGGACCGCCGCCGGCGTGGTCAAGCGCGTCACCCCCGAGTATCCGCTTAACCGGGACGAGTGGGAGTACATCTCCCTCAAGCCCAAGGACTTCGTGGTCGGCGCCGGCATCGCCGCGGAAGATGACGACCTCGTCTTCATCACCGGAGGCGCGCAGTTGCTGCGCTACAGCGCCGCCACGGTCCGCCCGCAGGGACGCACGGCCGGGGGCATGGCGGGCATCAAGCTCGGCGCCGGCGACGCCGTGCTCAGCTTCACCGTGGTGTCCCCCGCGGACCCCGACGCCGTGGTGGTCACGGTGGCAGGCGGGCAGGAGGCGCTGCCTGGGACTCCGTCGGGCAGTGCCAAGGTCACCGCGTTGTCCGAGTACCCCGTCAAGGGCCGTGCCACGGGCGGTGTCCGTGCGCACAGGTTCCTCAAGGGCGAGGACAGGCTCACAGTTTCCTGGGCCGGCCACGGCCCGGCGAAGGCGTCCACCGCCAGCGGGGTGGTGCGCGCCCTGCCCGTGGAGCACGGCCACCGTGACGGCTCCGGTGTGGCCCTGTCAGGCGCCATTGAGCTGGTGGGGCCCAGCGTCAACGGCGCCGGCGGAAGTCCGGAGGGCGGAACCAACGCCGTCGATCCCGGCGCCGCTGCCGGTGGTGCGCCTGCGCCCGCTGCCCAGGATGTCTCCGGGGCCCGGCCTGCGCCGTCCGCCGACGCCTCCCCCATACCGGAGGCAACACAGGAGGCGTTCGAGCTGCCGACGTAGTAACGGCCGCGGCATAGACTGGCCCCATGCCGATCATCCCTGACGAAAAAGACTGGACCTGGGTGCTGGCCAGGCCGTGCCCCGAGTGCGGATTTGACGCTTCAAGCGTCACGCCCGCCACCGCCGCCACCACCATTCCGGCCCTTTTGCCGCGCTGGCAGCAGACGCTAAAGCGCGCCGATGCGGACGTCCGCCCGGACGATTCGACGTGGTCGGTGTTGGAGTACGCCGCCCATGTCCGGGACGTGCTTGACGTCTTTGAGGGCCGTCTGGAGCTGATGCTTTCGGAGGACAATCCCACGTTCCCCAACTGGGACCAGGACCGTGCCGCCTTGGACGGCAACTACGCTTCGCTGGACCCTGTCCAGGTCTCGGCGGATTTGGTCCAAAACGGTGAAGACGCGACCGCGGCCTTTGCGGCGGTCCAGCCGGAGCAGTGGGCGCGTCGCGGGCTGCGCAGCAACGGCGCCGAGTTTACGGTCCTGACGCTCTCCGGCTATTTCATGCATGAGCTGATACACCACCTGCACGACGTCGACGCCTGAGCCACGGCTGTGCCGGGACGACACCGTCCGGATCTGCCGGGCCACGTGACGGGCCAGGCAACGGACTGTGTTTTTGCTTACGTTCCGGGCAAAGTTGGGGAAACTCCCGGGAACGCGTGGAAACCTTGAGGGATGGGCCGCAAATGAGGCGGCCGCCCTTTGGAGGATTACGTGACCCATCGACACAACACCGGGTGCCCTGGCGGAGCTGGCCGGCAATGACGAAAACTGGCAGCAACGCAACGGCAGAACCATCCGACAAGGCAGCCCCAACCAAGAAGGGTCTCGGCCTGAGCCCCGTCCAGGTCATCGCCGGAGGGGGCGCAGCTGCGGTGGCGTCCGTCATTGGCGGGCACCTCGGCCTGGCGGGAACCGTGGTCGGTGCCTTCATCCTCAGCGTCGTCTCGGGCATTGCGCTTCCGCTGTTTCGCGCCTCGCTGGAAAATGGCCATGAGCGGATCAAGCGCGTTGTTCCCAGACGCGCCACGGCTGAAACCGGGGCGACGCTCCCACCAACGGCCGTGAACACCGCGAGCATCGTCCGGGCCACGTCCAGCAGGGTCTCGGCTGCGGCTTTGCCGCCGGTGCAGGCCGGGGAGGACGCCGGCTCCGCCCGGCGCGGTCCCCGCAGCTCGGCCAGGGGCCGGAAGGCCTGGATGGCCATCGGTGGAACAGCGATCATCTTCGTCATTGGGGTGGGGTCGATCGTGGGCATCCAGTCGGCCACAGGTGTTGCCCTTTCGCATGGCACCAGCGACCTCCAATCGGGAATCTCCCAAGTTGTGACAACTGTCAAGGACGGCAAGGGCACCCCACCCACAGACCCGAAACCAGCCGCCCCCACAGTTGCGCCGAGTACCGTGCCGACGGATCCGGCCACGGAGCCGACTGAACAGCCGGCGGCGACACCCACCCCGACAGGCGACCCCGCACCCAGTGCGGAACCGACGGCTCCAGCCGGTGCAGACAACCCGGCACCGTCGGGAACGCCCGATCCCGCGGCGGGAACGTCTGTGGGAAGCGGCGGCGTGGACGGCGCCGGCAGCCAGGTCCAGCCAGGCGCGGGAGCATCCCCCGGCGACGCGCCTGCCAAGTAGCGTCTTTCGACTTCATGCATGTCGTGCCTGCAAACATGCAAGCCTGCAAACCAGAAAGCCTGCAAACCAGACCCGGCCCTTCCCGCCATTGCGGAGTCCAAGCCCGCCTCGATGTTCTTGGGGTGTGGGTGGGTTAGAAGGGGCAGGTGTCGTTGGTGTTGTGGGTGTGGAGGTAGATGCGGCCGGTGGGGGTGGTGGTTTGTG
>CAJDTM010000024.1_pt1 | contig 59323 bp, 57 predicted proteins | sample 7389831 | NCBI WGS metagenome assembly CAJDTM01 (sample SAMEA7055656, study PRJEB34461) | soil metagenome | biome: terrestrial ecosystem; feature: Peninsula; material: soil | place: Antarctica | collected 2016
GGACGTCGTGATCGTCACCCTGTCCTACAAGGGCGAGGAAGTGCTGCTCGCCATGAAATTCGGCGCCTATGCAGGGCTGTCATCCTGGCTTGAAGCCGGGCCCGTGGTGGGCATCGGAACGTGGAGATAAGCTTCAGGGCCCTCTCAGCATGGGCCACTAACATCACCATTGTTGCCCGATAAACTCATCGGGATCAGCGGAAAAGGGCACACGGTGCAATTGTTGACATGGTTTGACGGTGTGGCTCTTGTCTCCGGGTGGCTTCCCGGCGCCGCCTTTGGCCTGGCTGCCGTGGCGCTGGCGTTTCTGCTGATCCGCCGCTCCCTGCGCTGGTGGCTGTTCTGTGTGCTCAGTGCCCTTGGTTCGGCCGCGGTGGCCGTGCTGTCCGGCTGGGCCGTAATCCACGTCTTGTACTGGTGGCCCGAAGACCTGCCGGCCACCATGACAGTGTGCCTGGGGTTCGGCCTTTGGGGCCTGTTGCTGGGAATGGCGACGGCGTTCGCAGGTCTGGGCGGCGCGCTGCGCCGCGGCCGGGGCGAAGCGGTCGGCAGCCGCTCATCCCGACCGGCAGGGCGGATTTCCCTGGGCAGGAGGTGGTTGGCAGTGGGCGCCGCCGTCGTCGTGGTCGCCGTGAGCGTGCTGCAGGTCAACGTGTACTTTGGCGAGTACCCCACTGTGGGCAGCCTGATCCACGGCGGACCATCCTTGGCCCGGGGCATCCCGAACGTCCTGCAGAACAAGGATGCCGACCGGTTCAGGATGCTGCCCGTCAAGGACGGATGGGTGGCGCCGCGGCGGATGCGCGCCGTGGGCGACTTCCGTCTGGCAAACATTCCCGGCAGGGCTTCACGCTTTCATGCCCGCCCGGCCATCGTCTACCTGCCCCCGGCCTACTTCGCCCTGCACGCGCCGGTCCTGCCCGTGGTGGTGCTTGTCGCCGGACAGCCGGGGTCCCCGCACAACTGGCTGATGTCCGGACACCTGGGCCAGGCCATGGATGTGTATGCCAAGGCCCACCACGGCCTGGCTCCGGTGGTGGTCATGCCCGATGCCAATGGCAGCCAGGAGGCCAACACCATGTGCATGAACTCCGCACTTGGCCGGGTGGACACCTACATGGCTGTCGACGTGCCGCGGTGGATCACCGATACCTTGAACGTGGACACCAACCACCGGCACTGGGCCATCGCCGGGTTCTCCTACGGGGGCACCTGCTCCCTGCAGATGGTCACCCGGCACCCGGACATCTACAGGACTTTTGCGGCCATTTCGGCGGAGCGGGAACCGGCCCTGACGGCCAGCCGGGCCCTGACCATCCGGCGGGCATTCCGCGGCAACACCGCCGCATTCAACGCAGTGGTGCCCATGACCCTGTTGGATCAGCGGCGCTACCCGGCAGTCCACGGTTGGCTTGCCTCGGGCGCCCAGGACGCCGTCTACACCCACAATGCCCAGGTGCTGGAGGCTGCCGGACACGCGGCCGGCATGGCGGTTGAACGGACCACCTTCCCCGGCGGGCACTCGTGGACCATGGTGACGAAGGCCCTGCCCGCCGCCTTTAGCTTCCTGGGTGCCCGGCTGGGCCTGCAATGACCTCAGCGCTCACGGGCTGGGTGCGGCGCACGCCCTTCACACTGGCCCTGGTGGTTGCAACGGTTGTGGCAGCCGCCGTCACCGGGGCGTTCCTGCACCCGCTGCCGCGGGCCGTCGCCGGGGCGGCCGGACTGCAGTCAACGGACCTTCTCACCGGGCAGTGGTGGTCCTTCGCGAGCACCTTGTGGCTGAATCGACCATCGGTTCTTGGCGCACTGCGGCGGTCTTCTTCTCCTGCCAGCTCGCTGCCGCAGTTGTGTTCACCGTCGTCGTGCAGGTGGGCGGGGCGGCCGGCATCGAATGGCTTGACGGCATGCGCCAGGCCACGCTGATGGGGCCCTTTGCGGCCAGCGCCGGCACCCTCATGGCGGCGAGCCGGGTCATCAGTGTCATGTGGCGCCGACGGGTCCGGTCCCTGACGATGGCCACCGCCCTGATGCTCACGCTTTACGTGGGGCACTCCCAGAACCTCTTTATCCTGCTGGGTTCGCTGCTGGGCCTGGTGCTGGGCAGCGCTGTTTTCCCGGCGCGGAAGGCCACTTACGTGGCGCACTCCACCAGCCGTGAAACCCGGACCAACCTGGCGATCGTGGTGGCCGTGTTCGCCGTCGGGCCGCTCATGGCGGCCATTTCACACATTCCCGTGGGGCCGCTGGCAGGGCTGCGCAACCTGGTGGTCAACCCGGTGCCGAGCATCGGCCAGCTTCAGGCGGCCTGCCTGCCGTTCGAGGAGTCCTGCCAGGGCCTGGGGCACGGCCTGGGCCTGTGGGGACCGGGAGGGCACCTGCTGGCCTTGGCGCCCATGCTGCTCCTCCTTGCCTGCGCCGAGGGGTTGCGGCGGGGCAACCGGCTGGCACTGTGGATGGCCGTCTACCTGCACCTGGTGATCGGGATCATGAGCGGGTTCTACCTGCAGGTGTTTGCCGGCTTCGGGCTGCCGCTGCTGCGGGGCAGGCGCGTACTTGCCGTCGACAGCTCGATGTGGGAGATCCTGCCGGTGGTGCTGGTGCCGTTCGCCATTGCCGCTGTCCTGGTGTCCCGGCGCCGGCATTTTCACATTGATCCGAACCCCGTGCTGCGTCGGCGCGCCTTTGTCTTGCTGCCACTGATGCTGGGCGTGTTCGTGGTGCTGTACGCGGTGGCCTGGTACGCCGAGGGAAATGAATTCGGTGAGTACGGGTTCATCGGGCTTTTCGCCAGCCTGCCCAGGGTGCTGCTGCCCTATCCGTTCCCCTTTGGCTACGGAGCCGCGGTTTACCCCCACGGCTTCTTCAGCACGCTGCTCTTCGGCATGGGCGGGGCAGTGTTGTGGACAGCCAGCGTGGTGGCGGTGCTGGCGCTGTTCCTGAGCCGCCGCGTGGTTGCCGGGCCGGCGGGGGCCGACAGGGCCGCGGCGGCAGCCCTGGTGCGCCGCGGCGGCGACTCGCTGTCCTGGATGGCGCTGTGGCCGGGCAACCAGTACTGGTTCAGCTCCTCGGCAACGGCGGGCTTTGCCTTCCAGGAACACTTTGGCGTGGCCGTGACCGTCGGCGGTCCCTTGGGCGAACCAGCGGACTATGCTGCCGCCGTCAACGAATTTGTCGACCACTGTGCGGAACAGTCACTGACCCCGTGCTTTTATTCACTGACCGACGAATGCTGGGAGGCGCTGGCGAGCCGCGGCTTCCGCCGCGCTGCGGTGGCCACCGAAACACTGCTGGACCTTCAGGCCATGGAATTCAAGGGGAAGGAATGGCAGAACGTGCGCACGGCATTGAACAAGGCTGCAAAACTGCAGGTCAATGCCACGTGGCACAGGTACTCCGGCCTCAGCACCGGGCTGCGGACCCAGATTCACGAAATTTCCGAGGATTGGGTGTCCGGGCGTGCACTGCCGGAATTGGGGTTCACCCTGGGCGGAGTGGAAGAGCTCAAGGACGACAACGTCCAGATTTGCCTGGCCGTGGATGCCACGGGCCGCGTCCATGGGGTGACCAGCTGGCTGCCGGTCTTTGCCGGCGGCCAGGTGGTCAGCTGGACGCTGGACTTCATGCGCCGCAATGACGACGCCTTCAAGGGCGTCATGGAATTTCTCATCGCCGAAGCGGTGCAGCATTTTCGCGGCCAGGTGGAGACGATCTCGCTGTCCGGATCACCCCTTGCCATCGACCCGCCGGCCGGCGCAGGGTCCGTCGTTGACGACGGGGCGGACGGGACACAGGCAGCCATGCACCCGCTGGCGGCCTTGGAAGGCACGTCCATGGAACGGATCCTGGCCGTGCTCGCACGCACGCTGGAGCCCGTATACGGATTCGCGTCGCTGGCCAACTTCAAGAAACGATTCCAGCCGCGGCACCGGACCCTGTACATGGCCTACCGTGACCCCCTGTCCCTGCCGGTGATTGGACGTGCGGTGGGGGAGGCCTACATGCCCAATGTCTCGGTTCGCGAACTCACGCGGCTGCTGCGCAAGGCCTAGACGGATCCCCCGTGGCGGGGTGTACCGGGCCCGGATCACGGCCGGACACGCAGCGGCCCCCGGCACCACTGCCGGGGGCCGCTGCGTGCGTTGGTGGTGCTACAGTGCGGTGACGCCGGTGGCCTGGGGGCCCTTGGTGCCTTGGCCGATCTCGAATTCGACCCGCGCATTTTCCTCCAGCGTCTTAAAGCCGCCGGTTTGGATTTCCGAATAGTGGACGAACACATCACCCTCGGCATTGTCCGGGGTGATAAAGCCGAAACCCTTTTCGGCGTTGAACCACTTAACGGTTCCCTGTGCCATTGTTTCTCCTCATAAATGTACTGCCAGTGCAAGAGACGCACTTAGCATGGCATGCATCACAAATCAGGTCAACGAAGCAACGCATTCGTTACCTAAGCGGTTGTCAATTGAGCCATTCACCTGCGCGCATCACGCGCTGCAGGTGAAGGCCGGCGTCCACCACCAGTGCGTCGGCCCGCAGCCCCCGGCGGAGGGAGCCGACCTCGTCCGTCAGGCCCAGCACCTCGGCCGGAACCGCTGTGGCCGAAAGTAGCGCGTCTGTGAATCTCACGCCGGCGCCCACGGTGCGCCGCACTACGTCCAGCAGGGTCGCCGTGCCGCCGGCAATGGAGCCGGTGGCGTCCAGGGTGGCCACGCCGCCGGCCACCGTGACGGGCGAGGGCCCGAGCATGTAGTGGCCGTCGGCCAGGCCGGCGGCAGCCATGGAGTCGGTGACGAGCAGGATGTTGGCGGCGCCCACCAGCGAGAACACCGTCTTCACGGTCTCAGGGTCCAGGTGGGTGCCGTCGGCCACGAGCTCGACGGCGGCGTGTCCGGCCTTCGCGGCCCGCAGGCAGGCCGCCACGGGGCCGGGGGAGCGGTGGTGCATGGGCGGCATGCCGTTGAACAGGTGGGTGACGGTGGGCCGGCCGGATACTCCGCCGAACCCGGTGGAGTCAAGTCCCTCGCGGGCCCGGGACAGGGATTCGTCCGCCGTGGCGGTGTCGCAGTCGGTATGGCCCACCGAGGGGGTGATGCCGTGGGCGGTCAGCAGGTCCACCAGATCCGCGGCGCCGGGCAGCTCGGGGGCGTAGGTCATGGTGGCGATGGTGCCCTGGCCCGCCTCGATCAGCGCTGCCGCCAGTTCCAGGTCGGGTTCGAGCAGGAACGCCGGATTCTGGGCGCCGCAGCGGGTGTGGGAAAGGAACGGGCCCTCCAGGTGGATGCCGGCCAGCAACCCTTCACCGGTCAGATGGGCGTAGACGCCAATCCCCTTGATCAGGTCCTCACGCGGTGCCGTGACCATGCTGGCCAGAAGCGTGGTGGTTCCGGCGCGGTGCAGGAAGTCCACGGCCGTGCGGGCCGAGGCTTCCTCTCCGCTGGGGAAGTCGCCGCCGTTGGCGCCGTGGTTGTGGACATCCACCAGGCCGGGAATAATGCGGTGGCCGTCCGCCAGCGTGATGACATTGGCCGGGTCCACTTCGGCGGCCCCAAAGCCGGGTTCGTCGAAGTGGTCTGCCCGGCCGGCATAGGCAATGCGCCCGCCCTCGACGGCGAGCAGTCCGTGCTCCACCACACCGTGGTCGGTGACGATGGGACCAAAGACCAAGGTCTTTGCGGGCTCGGAGGGCTGGGGGATGGCAGTGGGTTCGCTCATGGGCCCAAGTCTATCCAGCCCTGGCTGCCGGAGGTCTAGAAGAGCCGGGAGGCGCTGTCGTCCACGCCGCGCATGGCGTCATAGTCAAGCGTCAGGCACTCAATGCCTCGGTCCGCCGCAAGTACGCGGGCCTGGGGCTTGATTTGCTGGGCGGCGAAAACGCCGCGCACCGGGGCCAGCAACGGGTCACGGTTGAGCAGTTCCAGGTATCGGGTGAGCTGCTCAACGCCGTCGATGTCGCCGCGGCGCTTGAGCTCTATGGCCACGGCGGCGCCGCCGGCATCCCGGGCCAGGATGTCCACCGGCCCGATGGCCGTGAAGTACTCGCGCCGCACCAGCGTGAAGCCGCTGCCCAGCAGTTCGATCTGGTCCGCCAGCAGCCGCTGCAAGTCTGCCTCCACGCCGTCCTTGATCAGGCCGGGGTCCGTGCCCAGGTCGTGGCTGGACTCGTGAATGTGCTCGTAGATGTTGATGATCAGTTTGTCGTCCTGCTTGGTGGACTGCACCACCCACTGCTCCACGACGCCCTCTTCAAGCTCGCTGTCCGCGGCGGCCACGGTACGCAGCGTCGCCGGCGGGCTCATCCAGTTCAGCGGCTTGTAGGAGCCGCCGTCGGAGTGGACCAGCACGGAGCCGTCCGCCTTGACCAGCAGGAGACGGACAGCCAGGGGAAGATGGGCCTTGAGGCGTCCGACGTAGTCGACGGAGCACTTGGCAATTACTAAACGCACGCTCTCCACAATAGCCGGTGTTCGTTTCCGGTCCACTGCGGACCGGAGTGCGTTGGAAACCTCCGGCACCCGTGCGGCACAATGGTGGCATGCCCCGCTCAAACCATCCGCGCCGCCGTCGTACCTCCGTTGCGGGGGGAGCCTCCGGCGGAAAGCCGGCCGACGACGGGCAGGGCCTGGACCGGGCACGGCTGGGTGTGCCGCTGCGGGAGACCGCCCCCGACGGGGAATGGGCGGTGCGCACCATCACGGCGCGGAACGCACAGAAGGTGTATGTGTGTCCGGGTTGCAACCATCCCGTCCAGCCGGGCGTGGCGCACCTGGTGGTGTGGCAGGAGGACGCCCTGTTCGGCGCCGAGGCCGGCCTGCGCGACCGCCGCCACTGGCACACCAACTGCTGGCGCGGGCGCAGCTACCGTTACAGGTAGCGGTTTTCGATAGGCTGGGGTCATGGTTTTTGATCCGGCAACCCTTGACTTTTCCGAACCAGGCGCCCCCGTTGCGGTCCGGGCCTCCACCGTCCTGCCCGCCGTGCGGGAGAACATTGAGCTGACGACGGCGGACGGGCTGACCCTCGTCGGTGAACTGGCTCTGCCGGCCGACGGAGTGGTCCGGGCAACGCTCATCACCCTCCACCCGCTGCCCACCCACGGCGGCTTCATGGATTCGCACGTGTTCAAAAAGGCGTCCTACCGCCTGCCGGCGCTGGCGGGGATTGCCGTGCTGCGGTTCAACACCCGGGGGACGTCATCTCCGCGCGGGACCAGCGGAGGGGCCTTTGACGAGGGCGAGGGGGAGCGCCTGGACCTGGCGGCGGCGGTGCAGTTTGCCGTGGCGCGGGGACTGCCGAACCGGTGGCTGGTGGGGTGGTCCTTTGGCACCGAGCTGGTGCTCAAATACGGGATGCGCGAACCTGTTGCCGGGCAGGTGGAAGGCGCCGTGCTGCTCTCCCCGCCACTGCACCGGGCCGGTGACACCGATCTGGCCACCTGGGCCGCCGGTGGCAAGCCGCTGGCGGTGCTGGTTCCGGAACTCGACGACTACCTGCGCCCGGAGGCGGCCACGGCACGGTTCGCCATGGTCCCGCAGGCCCGGATGGTCGCCGTTTCCGGCGCTAAGCACCTGTGGGTCGGGGAAAAGTACGTCACGCGCGCGTTGAATGAGATGTGCTCGACCGTGCTGGGCCGGCCGGTCGAACTGGCCGCCGAATGGCTCGGTCCGGTGGCCGCCGCGCCGGCCGTCTAGCCGGACCAATGCACCCTCCGGCGCCTCGTTCACCGCGGATGCGGCGCAGGGCACTGCCCTGCGCCCGGTTCACCTTGAGTGCGGCGCAGGACGGGACGGCGGGAAACCCTAGACCTTGTCCTGGCGGACAATGAACACTTCCTTGACCAGGAGCATCACTGCTGCGGCCGTCGGAATGGCGATCAGGGCACCGAGGACGCCCAGCAGGCTGCCGCCGGCAATGACGGAAATGACGGCGACGGCACCCGGCACGGCAACGGCCTTTTGCATGATGCGCGGGGAGATGAAGTAGGCCTCAAACTGCAGGTAGGCGACATAACAGATGGCGTAGATGACGGCGGTCTGCCAACCGACGGTCAGGCTGACTGCAACGACCACCACGGCAGCGATCATGCCGCCGACCAGCGGGATGAAGGCCAACAATGCCACCACGAAAGCCAGCAGCACGCTGAACGGCACGTGCACAATGCTCATGAGAATGAAGGCGAACGCGGCGTTGAGGACGGCGACACAGACCTGCCCGATCACGTAGTTGCCCACGCCGCGGGTGATTTCTTCGCTCAGCTCCTCCACGCGGGCGCGGCGCGAGCGCGGGGCCAGCCGGTATCCCCACTTTTTGATGGAGGGCAGCGAGGCCAAAAAGTACAGGCTGAGGACCAGCACGATCAGCGTGCCGAACAGGCCGTTGACGATGGTGGTGCCGACGCCCACCACGCCGCCGAAGATGCCACCCACGGCCTGGGCATTTTGGAAGAACTTGGCCACCTGCTCATTCAGGGTGTCCAGCACGTGGTATTGCACGTCCAGTTGCCGGAACAGCTCGGAGCCCAGGAAGTCGTTGATCCAGCCCGGGGCCTTGTTGACCAGCTGCGTGGTCTGGTCCACGATGGTCGGAATGAGCGTGGCAAAGAAGATTGCCACCAGCCCCAGCAGCACCACCAGCGCCAGGACGATGCCCAACGGCCGCGGCACCTTCCGTCCCTCCAGCCACCGCACGACGGGATCCAGTCCCAGTGAGATGAACAGCGCGGTGACAATCCACAGCAGCAGCTGGGAGGTGTTCGCCATGATGTAGTTCAGGAACAGGGCAATGCCCACGCCCACCGTGCCCATGAAACCAAAATAGATGGGGTGGCGGAACATGCCGGCCGCCGCGGCCACGTCGCGTTCGGTGCCTGGTTCCGCGGCCTCCCGCGCCGATTCGGACGGCAGCGCGAAGCGCGGGCGTGGCTGGGCGCCGGGCAGGGGTTGCCTGACCACGCTTGCCACCCAAGCCCGCCAACCGCGTGCCGTCGCCGTCGTCCGGCCCTGCCCGGCCGCCGCCCCACGCGGCGCCGGCACGTCTGCGGGTGCGGCGGTTTCGGGTGCCGGGGCTTCGCGGGCAACGGCTTCCGGTGTCGCGGCGCCGGGTTCCGTCGGTGCCGCTGCGGCGTTGTTCGTCAACGGAGGGGCACCTGTCACGAAATCCGGTTCGGGTGCATCAGTTTCACGGGGAGAACTCAACGGGGCTGCCTTTGGTGTTCGGGAGCGGGAGACAGGCCCACACCCCCATTGCTTATGGTGAGTCGACACTACCAGCGGGGCCCGCCTGTGCGTCCATTTTCCGGCCGAGGGGGCCGCGTCGGGCGGCTGGCGGTGCAGGCTGCGGCGCTGCGGGCGGTGAGATTTTCCTCGCAAAACGGGGCCGAAGATAACGTTTCGGTTACCCTTGAACAAACGATCGAAGTAGTTTTCCGTCGATGATAGGTGTGTACTTGCGTTCCAAGATTGCAATTGTCCTGGCCATTTTGGGCCTGGTGGTGCTCGGTTTGGGGATCGGCCAGCGCACCATTTGGCTCCCGCCCGCCACCATCACGGCCGGCGTTGAGGGCACCGTGGCGCCGGCGCCACTGACAGTCATCGATCCCGACGTGCTCAATGCCAAGGGCGGAAACTTTACCATGACGATCAAGGCCAGCGGTCCCATCCAGCTTGCCGTCGCCCGGCAGCGTGACATCACCGGATGGGTGGGGGACGCCGCACATACCAGCGTCACCGGCGTGAACGGCGACTTCACGGCGCTGACCACCGAGAGCAAGGACGGGGCCCAGAAGGTGCCCAATCCGGCCGGTTCGGACATGTGGGTCAGCGAGGAAAAGGGGACGGGTGAGCTCAGCTACACCTTTCAATCCCCCGGCCACGGCGACTGGGCGCTGCTCGTGTCCTCGGACGGCACAGCACCGGCTCCCACCGACATCGCCCTCACCACGGACAACGACGCCGGGACGCCGTGGGCGGTGCCGCTGATGATTATTGGCTCGGCACTGCTGGCACTGGCGGCGCTGCTGTTCTGGATTGCACCGCGCAAGCCCCAGGCCGCCGCGGTGGCCGGACGCCGGGCCGCGGGCCGCACGCCCCCGGACACCGCCACGGGCAGCGTGGACGTGGATAGGCTTGCGGCCAGCCGGGAACAGTCCGCCGGAACCGCAGGTTCCGGCCATGCCACGATTGCCGACACCCGCCCCGCGGCACGCCACGACGGAGCCGGCGCGGCTCCGGACGCCCCTGCCGCCAACCGTGCCAACGAATCAGACCACGCCTCCGCTTTGCCCACAACAGTTTTGGGTTCCCCCGGCGCAGTCCCCGGCAGTGGCGGCGACGCTGGCGGAGGAGACGCCCCCACACCCGGGCCCGACGCGGACCCGGGCACCACGGCGGCCACGGAATCCGGCAGCAAGTCCGGCAGCAAGTCCGGCAAGAATGACGGCGGAGGCGGTGCCGGCGGGACCGGCGCCGGAAAATCCAAGCAACGTTCAAAAGCTACGGACAAGGACCGGTCCAAGGACGGGCCCGCGGCGGAGAAGAACGAATATTCCGCGCTGCCCGCCGCCGTACGACGGCCGCCCATCCACGGCGGTGTGCCGGTAAAAGCCCGCTGGGGGGCGGCCCTGGCTGCCGTGCTCGTTGCCGGAACCATGGGCCCGGCGGTGGCCGCCGACCCCACCACCCCGGCGGCCACGCCCACGGCCTCATCCTCGTCAAATCCCTCCGCCACGGGTGCTCCCACCGCAGGATTCCCGGTACTCCTGGACAGCCAGGTGGAAAGGATTGCCGACGCCGTGGCCACCGTGGTCGCCTCGGGCGACAACGCCAAAAACGCCAAGGAACTTCAAGTCCGCGTCGCCGGCATGGCGTTGCAGGTGCGGTCGGCAAACTACAGCATCCGCTCCAAGGTCGCCAAGCAGGCGGCCGTCGACCCTGTCAACAGCACCAAGCTGCTCGCCAGGGTGGTCACCACGGACTCGGCGTGGCCCCGTTCCGCCATGATTGTCACCCAGGGCGAAGGCAATGCACTGCCACAACTGTTGACCCTGGTCCAGGCCAGTGCCCGCGAAAACTACAAGCTGGTCCATGCAACGCCCCTGCTGCCAGGCCAGACGTTCCCCGCAGTTCAAAAGGAGGGTGCCGCGGCCGTCCCGCTGGACTCCGCCACCGGCCTGCAGATGAGCCCGAACGATGCCATCGCGGCGTTGAGCGACCGGCTGACGAAGGCGGACAGCAAATTCAAGGCGACGTTCAAGGACGGCGTCTACATTTCCAGCGTCCTGGACACGCAGGCGAAGGTGCTCAAGGAGGCCAAGGATGCCAACTACGTCTTCAGCCACAAGGCCGACGCGAAGTCGGCACTGGCCCTGCGCACGGCCGACGGCGGCGCCATGGTGGTGGTTGGCTACACCTTTGCCATCGACGCAACGTCAAAGGCTGATGCAACCTTGACCATCGGCGCCGACGCAGCCGCATTCACCGGCGGTACGGAAACCACCAAAGGGTTCGTGCTCGACTACGCCGAACCCGTGGTCATGTATATTCCCCCGGCTACGGCGAAGGGACAGCTCGGCATAGTCTCCGCCGACCGCCACCTCGTGGGAGCGAAATTCAAATAACCGGCCGACACCGTTGGTTTCGCCCGCGGCGTGATTCCAAAACACTGCGGCACGGCACAGTTAGAGTGGGTTTATGAGTCAAAACAGTTCCATGCCAGCCATGCCGGCGCCCGGGGTCAACCTTCACGGCGCCGTCGACCTTTCCGCATTGAAGAACCGTGCCACGGCACCGGCCGGGGCGCCCGGTGGCGGGTCCCCCTACGCGGTAGACGTCAACGAGCAAAGCTTCCAGGAGTTTGTGGGCCTGTCGCAAAAAGTGCCCGTGGTGGTGTCGCTGGGTTCCGGCCGGTCCAACCAGTCGGCGGTCCTCAACGGCGTACTGGAAAAGCTGATGAACGGGTACGCCGGCAAGATGGCGCTGGGCCGGGTGGATGCGGACACCAATGCGGGCATTGCCCAGGCGTTTGGCGTCACGGCCATCCCGACAGTTGTGGCGCTGGTCAATGGCCAACCTGTTCCCTTGTTTGAGGGCGAGCTTGCCGAGGAGCAGATCAAGTCCCTCCTGGATGAGCTCCTGAAAGTGGCCGCCAGCAACGGCGTCACCGGCCAACTGGGCGGGGCCCCGGACCCTGACGCGGCCGAGGCCCCGCCGCTGCCGCCACTGCACCAGGCCGCCTACGATGCCATCGAGGGCGGCGACCTTGCGGCGGCACAGGCCGCCTACGAAAAGGCGCTGGCAGAAAAACCCAACGACGCCGAGGCGAAGGTGGGGCTGGCACAGGTCCACCTCATGCGCCGCACGGCCGAACTGGACTCGGCCCAGGCCGATGCCCTGCGCCTGCGTGCCGCCGGCGACCCGGACGACGTCCAGGCCCAGCTGGCGGTGGCCGACCTGGATGTGACGGGCGGACACGTGGAGGACGCCTTCGCCCGGCTGGTGAAGTTCATTTCCCTGCACTTTGGGCCAGAGCGCGAAACCGTCAGGGTGCGCCTGCTCGAACTCTATGAAGTGGTGGGAGCCGCGGACCCCCGCGTGTCCGCCTCACGGCAGGCCTTGGCCCGCGCCCTGTTCTAGCCACAGTCCGGAACTCATCCTTCCGGATGGTGAACTCCGGCCCGGGGGTTGTTAGGGTGGCGCCATGAGCGAAATTCCGTCACGAATGAGCGCACCGGCGCCCGGGCAGCGGCCCCCGGCCCTTGCCCTGCGGGGCCTCGCCAAGCGCTTTGGGCCCAAGGTTGCCGTCAACTCCATCAACCTCGACGTTCCGGCCGGCTCGTTTTACGGCCTGGTCGGCCCCAACGGCGCCGGCAAGACCACGTCCCTGTCGATGGCCACAGGCCTGTTGCGCCCGGATGCGGGCCAGGTTTGGGTCCACGGCGTCGACGTGTGGGCGAGCCCCCTGGAGGCCAAGCGGCTCATGGGCCTGCTGCCGGACGGTGTCCGGCTGTTCGACCGGCTGACAGGGGAGCAGCTGGTCACCTACGCAGGACTGCTGCGCGGCATGGACAAGGACACGGTGGCGGACCGGGTCAGGGACCTGCTGGCTACCTTTGACCTTGCCAAGGACGCCGGAACCCTGGTGGTTGACTACTCCGCAGGGATGACCAAGAAGATCGCGCTGGCCTCCGCGCTGATCCACGCGCCCCGGCTGTTGGTCCTTGACGAGCCGTTTGAATCCGTGGACCCCGTCTCTGCCGCCAATATTCGAGACATCCTCCACAACTACGTCGAGTCCGGCGGAACAGTGATTGTCTCCAGCCATGTCATGGACCTGGTGCAGCGCATGTGCGACCACGTCGCCGTCATTGCGGGGGGCAACGTGCTGGCCGCCGGCACCGTGGCGGAAGTCCGCGGCGGTCTCAGCCTCGAAGACAAGTTTGTTCAGCTCGTCGGTGGCCGGAACCAGAGTGCGGGGCTGCAATGGTTGCGCACCTCCTAAGGCTCAAGCTGGCCCTGCTGCGCAACTCGCTGCGGCGCAGCACCATGCAGCTGGTGGGGCTGGCGATCGGCGGGCTCTACGGACTGGGTGTCCTGGGCCTGGTGCTGGCCGGCCTGGTGGCGCTGGGAACCCAGGCGCCCGACGTCGTCGGGATGGTTGTCACGCTGGCCGGATCGGCGCTGTTCCTGGGCTGGCTGATCATCCCCGTCGTCGCGGCAGGGCTGGACATGACGCTGGACCCGGCACGCTTTACCACCTATTCCATTCCCATGAAGTCCCTGCTCGCCGGGCTGGCACTGTCAGGGTTTATTGGGGTACCCGGTGCGGTGACGCTGGTGGCGTCGGTGGGGACCGCCGCGTCCTGGTGGCGGCATCCGCTCGCTGCGCTCACCGCCGTTGTGTGCGGCGTCGTTGCCGCACTGACCTGCATTGTGGCTTCCCGGGCCATTACGGCGGCCAGCGCCAGCCTGGCGTCGTCGCGCCGGTTCAAGGACCTCAGCGGTGTGGTGCTGCTCGTGCCGCTGATTTTTCTTGGCCCCATCATCACCGGCATCACGGCCGGTCTCCAGGACCTTCAGGAGTACCTGCCCTCGCTGGCCAACACCTTGTCTTGGACGCCGCTGGGCGCCATTTGGGCCGTCCCGTCCGAGGTGGCGGCGGGCCGGTGGGCGTCTGCCGGCGCCAAACTGGCCCTGGCCCTCGCGGCCCTGGCCATCCTCACATGGATCTGGAAAGCGTGCCTGTCCAGGGCCCTGGTGACCCCGGCGTTCGCGGGCAGCTCCAGCCGCAGTGCCGGAGGCATGGGCTTCTTCCGGATGCTTCCAGCCACCCGCACCGGCGCCGTTGCGGCACGCAGCCTGACGTACTGGTTTCGGGATCCGCGCTACAGTGCCGGCCTGCTCATCGCCCCGCTCCTGCCGCTGCTGTTCGTCGTTGCCGGCTCCCAGGCAGCGGGCCCCGGCGCCCTGGGGATAACCCTGGGCCTGGGCGGCGTGCTGGCCGCCTTCCTGGTGGTGTGGAGCATTTCCGCCGACATTTCCTATGACAATACGGCCTTTGCGCTGCACGTGGCCTCGGGCCTGCCCGGCACGGCCGACCGTGCCGGGCGGGCGCTGGCGGCCGGCAGCCTGGCCCTGCCGCTGGGTGTCCTGTTCGCCGTCGTCGGGACCGGCATCGCCGGGGCGTGGGCCCTGCTGCCGGCCATTCTTGGCCTTACGGCCGGGGTGGTTGGCAGCGGGCTGGGACTGGCCAGCATTTTTTCGGCCCGCTTCACCATGAACGCCCCGCTCCCCGGGGACAGCCCGCTGAAGTCCAGGCCCGGCAACAGCTTCGCCACCATGCTCATCCAGCTCGCGGGCTTCGCCGGGGTGTGCGTGCTGATGGTGCCGGAAATTGTGTTATCCGCCCTAGCACTTGCCACCAACCAGCCACTGTTCGGCTGGCTTTCCCTGGCCGTGGGACTGGTCCTTGGTGCCGTGCTTCTGCTGGCAGGCATCCGCATTGGTGCGCAGCAGTACGACCGCCGGGCGCCGGAATTGCTGCTGGCAGTTTCGGCAGGGCGCTGAGAGTCGATAGTGTTGGTGGCAGCGAACAATTTCGTCCGGCAATGGCGCCCTGCCCGTCCCGATGCCGTTGCGTCAAGACGCCGGCAGGGCGTTGTTGCAGTGCAAACGTGCATTCATTCCGCCCCACACTCGCCGCGCCGGCACTGCCGTGCCGTGAAAGGATCGTGTTCCATGGAGGTCATCATCCTCCCCACCAGCAAGGACGTCGGTGCCCTCGCCGCCAACGCCATCGAGGACCTGGTCCGCAACAAACCCAACGCCGTCCTGGGCCTGGCCACGGGATCCTCACCCCTGCCCATCTACGACGAGCTGGCCCGGCGCCACGATGAAGCCGGCCTGAGCTTCACGCAGGCCCAAGGCTACGCCCTTGACGAATATGTGGGTCTTCCCGCCGGGCACTTCGAGTCCTACCGCGAGGTCATCCGCCGCGAATTCACCAACCGCGTGGACGTCGCCCCGGAGAACGTGCACGGCCCGGACGGCACCGCCGCGGACATCCTCGCAGCCTGCCGCGGCTACGAGGAAGCGATCAAGGCGGCCGGGGGCGTGGACCTGCAGATTCTCGGTGTCGGCACCAACGGACATATCGGCTTCAATGAGCCCGGTTCCTCCCTTGCTTCCCGGACGCGCATCAAGACGCTGGCGGAACAGACGCGCCAGGACAATTCACGGTTCTTCGACAGCATTGACCAGGTCCCGCACCACGTCGTGACACAGGGCCTGGGCACCATCATGGATGCCCGCCACGTGGTCCTGGTGGCCTGCGGCGCGGGCAAGGCACAGGCAGTGCGGGACTTCGTTGAGGGCCCGGTCACGGCAGCCTGCCCGGCCTCCGTGCTGCAGTTCCACCCCCACGCGACCATCCTGATCGACGAGGCAGCCGCCACCCGGCTGGCCGGCGCCGACTCCTACCGCCACGCCTACGACAACAAGCCGGCCTGGCAGGGCCTTTAAGGGCGCACCACGTACGACGGCGGAGGGCGGGTCCAGGGACCGACCCGACCTCCACCGTCGTCCCCCCGTTGAGATGTCACATGATGACACCCCGCGCGCCCTGGCAGGCGTCATTTCCGTCCATCCCAACGGAGGCGGGGTGCGGGTGAGCCGCGGACGCAGACCCGCTAGAATGGGTTACATGAGCTTGCCACCAGATCCCTTCGAAAACGATCCCCAGCACGGCCCCGGCCACACCGGGGGGTCCACCGCGGTCATTGAACGCGAGGAACTGCGCCAAGAGGTGGAACCGGGAGACAGCGAACGGTTCTCACACTATGTGCGCAAGGAAAAGATCATGGAGTCGGCCATGACCGGCGACCCCGTCGTGGCACTGTGCGGCAAGGTGTGGACTCCCGGCCGCGACCCCCATAAATTTCCTGTCTGCCCGGAATGCAAGGCCATCTACGAGGGCATGAACCCCGCGGGCGGCAAGGGCAAGGGACCGAAGAATCCCAAGAAGTAGCAGCAGCAATTTCAAGGACGCTGTGCTTTGATGCGGCGCGCCCGGATGCCGGTGGCGCCTACGGAAGAAGTGATTTGATGGCGGGAAATTCGTGACGGAAACTTTGTTTGGCGGCCCGTCGCTGCCTCCGGCCTACCCGGAACGGGCGGCCTGGGGCACGGCACAAAAACTGCGTGCCTGGCAGTCCGAGGCCATGGCAAAGTACTTCGCCGACAGCCCGCGCGACTTTTTGGCCGTCGCCACGCCCGGGGCCGGCAAGACGACCTTCGCGTTGCACATCGCCACCGAGCTGATTGCGCGCGGCACCGTCAACCGGGTCACCATCGTCACGCCCACCGACCACCTCAAGAGCCAGTGGGCGGACGCGGCGGCCCGCGTCGGCATCTCGATCGACCCGAACTTCAAGAACGCCGACGGCCGCCACGGCAGGGGCTTCATCGGCGTTGCGGTGACCTATGCCCAGGTGGCCAGCAAGCCGCTGCTGCACCGGGCCAAGACCGAAGCCGCGCGCACGCTGGTCATCATGGATGAGATTCACCACGGCGGCGACGCGCTGTCGTGGGGCGAAGGCATCCGCGAGGCGTTCGACCCCGCAGCCCGCCGCCTGTCACTGACCGGCACGCCATTCCGCTCCGACACCGCGGCCATCCCCTTCGTTGAATACGCGGAAGACCGTGACGGCATCCGGCGCTCCAGGGCGGACTACACGTACGGGTACGGGGAGGCCCTGAAGGACCACGTGGTGCGCCCCGTCATGTTCATGGCGTACTCCGGCCAGATGCGGTGGCGCACCAGCGCCGGGGAGGAGATGGCGGCGACCCTGGGCGCCCCCGTGACCAAGGACATCACCTCCCAGGCGTGGCGCACGGCGCTGAACCCGGCCGGTGAATGGATTCCCGCCGTGCTGGCAGCAGCGGACAAGCGCCTGACCGAAGTGCGCCGCGCCGTTCCCGACGCCGGCGGCCTGGTCATCGCCACCGACCATGACGACGCGCGGGCCTACGCGGGCCAGCTGAAAAAGATCACCGGCGAGTCGCCCACCGTGATCCTGTCCGACGATGCGAAGGCTTCCGGGAAGATTGATGCGTTTTCTGCCGGTGAAAGGCGCTGGATGGTGGCCGTGCGCATGGTGTCCGAAGGCGTTGACGTGCCGCGCCTGGCCGTGGGCGTCTACGCCACCTCAACGGCCACGCCGCTGTTTTTTGCCCAGGCGGTCGGCCGCTTTGTGCGTGCCCGCAAGCGCGGCGAGACAGCTTCGGTGTTTCTGCCCTCCGTGCCCAACTTAATGGAGCTGGCCAACCAGCTCGAGCTCGAACGCGACCATGCCCTCGACCGCCCCGACAAGGACCCGGACGGGTTCATCGCCGACGATGAAATGGAGGAGGCCAACCGCGAGGAAAAGGCCTCCGACACGCTGGAAAAGTTTAAGTTTGAGGCGTTGGAGTCCCAGGCTTCCTTTGACAAGGTCTTGTTCGACGGCGGCGAATTCGGCACCGGCGGCGAAATCGGCTCCGAGGACGAACTGGACTTCCTGGGCATCCCCGGACTGCTCGACGCCGATCAGGTGGGGGTGCTGCTGCGCCAGCGCCAGGCGGACCAGCAGACCCGGCGCCGCGGGAAGACGCCGGAACCTGAAGCGCCGGCAGTGGTTGACCACCGCATGCTCATGGATTTGCGCCACGAGCTGGCCAAGAACGTTTCCGCCTGGAGCGCCCGCTCCGGCATGCCGCACGGCAAGGTGCACAGCGAGTTGCGCCGCATTTGCGGCGGCCCCGCGGTGGCCCAGGCCGACGAGCCCCAGTTGAAACAGCGCCTGAAGAAGCTCCAGGACTGGTTTGTGGGCCGCAAGTAAGGTTCGCCCGCCCCCCACGTTGAGGTTGGAGATAATGACGCCCCCCGGGGCGTCATTATCTCCAACCTCAACGGGTTGGGGGGTTATTTGACCTCGACGCCCGCGTCCGCCAGTTCCTCCAGCGCCTCTTCGCTGGCGTCCCCGTCCACCCCGGCCACGAAGTCGCGCAACACGGTGGTGTTGTAGCCGGCGTTGACGGCGTCCAGGGCCGTGGCGCGAACGCAATGGTCGGTGGCAATGCCGACCACGACGACGTCGTCAACGTCATTTGCACGCAGCCAGTCGTCCAGGCTGACAGGGGCGCCGGCATCATCCGGCTCGGCAGCCTGGTGTGCCTCGCGCTCGCCGACCATGACCTCGTCCTCCGGGGCCAGCAGACCGTCAAAGCCCGAATAGGCGGCATCGTACCTGCCCTTGCGGAAGTAGGCGTCAATGTCCTCGGTGTCCAGGTTGCGGTGGAGTGCGGCGCCCTTGGACCCGGCCCGGCAGTGCACCGGCCAGCTGGTGAGGAAGTCCGGAATGTCGGAGAAGTGGCTGCCCGGCTCGATGTGCCAATCCTGCGTCGCCACGATGAAGTCAAAGTCGTGAGATTCGGAGACGAGTTCGCTGATCTCGGATGCCAGCGCGGCCCCGCCTGCGACCGCCAGCGAGCCACCTTCGCAGAAATCGTTCTGCACGTCCACAATGATCAGTGCCTTGGCCATGGGTGGCTCCTTTAGTTCCGTACTGCTGAGGATTGGATGTATTCGGTGGGGATGACCGGGTCCCCGCGCTGGAGCCGGCGGGCGGCACCGGGCAGTTCCGCCATCGAGGCGCCGTGGCGTTCGGCGGCCCGGCGCACGCCCTCCGGGCCGGTCCACCCGGGTGCCGGTACGCCGTCGTGCATGAACTCCTGGATCAGCGGGCGGTCATTGCCGTCATTCGCGGGCATTTGGCCGATGCCGACGATTTCGGCGGTGGCCAGCCCGCGGTCGTTCAGGCGGCGCAGGGCGAACTTCTTCCCGCCCACGCTTGCCTTGTTCTTGGACGCCTTCGCCACCGGGACGAGGGCGCCGTCGCCGCCCTCGCGGGAGACCAGCTTGTACACCATGGACGCCGTGGGCGCACCGGATCCCGTCACCAGCGAGGTGCCGACGCCGTAGGAATCCACGGGGGCGGCGGCCAGGGCGGCAATGGCAAACTCGTCCAGGTCGGAAGTGACGGTGATGCGCGTGTTGACGTTGCCGAGGGAGTCCAACAGGGCCCGGACGTCGTGCGCCTGGGCGAGCAGGTCGCCCGAGTCCAGGCGCACGCCGCCCAGCGCGGGTCCGGCGATGGCGACGGCCTTCCGGACGGCCGCCTCGACGTCGTACGTGTCCACCAGGAGGGTGGTGCCGGCGCCCATGGACTGGACCTGGGCGCCGAAGGCCTGCTCCTCGGTGTCGTGCAGCAGCGTGAAGGAGTGCGCGGCCGTGCCCTGGGTCAGCACGCCGTAGCGCAGCCCGCACTCAAGGTTGGAGGTGCTGTGGAATCCGGCGATCACGGCCGCGCGGGAGGCGGCCACGGCCGATTCCTCGTGCGTGCGCCGCGACCCCATTTCGATGCAGGGCCTGGAGCCGGCAGCGGTGATCATGCGGGAGGCGGCGGAGGCAATCGCGGAGTCGTGGTTGAGCACGGAGAGGATGTACGTCTCCAGGATGCAGGCCTCGGCAAAGGTGGACTCAATGGTCAGGATCGGCGAATTCGGGAAGTATAGTTCGCCCTCTGCATAACCGTAAATGTTGCCGGAGAATGTGAAATCGGCCAGCCAGGCCAGGGTTTCATCATTCACGACGGCGTTTTGGGCCAGAAAGTTTAGTTCCTCCGATCCAAAACGGAACGCGGCAATGCCCTCCAGCAGCCGGCCCGTCCCGCCCACAACCCCGTAGCGGCGGCCGTCCGGCAGCCTGCGGGCGAACGCCTCGAACACGCTGCGGCGGTGGGCGGCCCCCGAGTGCAGGGCGGCCTGAAGCATGGTGAGCTCATAGTGGTCCGTGAACAGGGAGGTGCGGGGATGTCCCCAGCCGGAAGCGTAAGTCACGGAATTCACTTTAGTGGCGCAACACTAGAATGGACACATGAGTGTCAGCACAGCCCCGGAAACGGACCGGGACCAATCCACCCACGAACTCACCTCGCCGGACATTCCCTGGGCGTTGATAGTCTGGAACGACCCCGTAAATTTAATGAGCTATGTCAGTTATGTATTTCAAAGCTATTTTGGCTACTCAGAAGTGAAGGCCGCCGAATTGATGATGCAGGTGCACACCGAGGGCAAGTCCGCCGTGGCGCACGGGGCCAAGGAAAAAATGGAGGCCCACGCGGTGGCCATGCACGGTTTTGGCCTCTGGGCGACGGTGCAGAAAAGTGGCGGACGTGGCTAAGGCCTTCAACGCCGGGCGCCGCGGCATCACCGGATTCCTTGAGCCCGCCGAACGGGACCTCCTGCGCAAGCTCTTCGCCGACATCATCACCATGCTCGAACCGTCCCGCCCCGCCCACGAGGACCCCCTCGCGGCGCTGATCGGCCTGGACATGGACGTCACCGTCCCCACCGACCCGGCCCTCCTGCGCCTCCTGCCGGACGCCGTAAAAGACGACGACGCCGCAGCCCTTGAGTTCCGCCAGCTCACCGAACGCTCGCTGCGGGAGACGAAGATCGGCGCCCTGCGCGCCGCCACCCTGGACCTGGAGAAGGAGAAGCTGGTGCTGGACCCGGAAGCGGCGGGAATGTGGTCGAGGGCCCTCAACGACGTCCGGCTCGTGTTGGCCCAGCGGCTGGAAATAAGCGACGAAGGGGACGCCGAACGAGTCCACCAGGTGCAGGACTGGGGTCAGGCGGAGGACGTTGAAAGCTACCTTTCACTGGTGTACAACTTCGTCTCCTGGCTGCAGGAGAGCCTTGTCCAGGCCATGCTCGCGGACCTGAAGGGCAGTAGATAAGTGCCGGCGGGGACCGGCATGCGCCTGCCCTGTGACAAATCAGACGCGACCAAATGTACCCGCCCCTCCGGCTTTACCTCTATTCTGAAACGATCATGAGCACAACACCCGGCGGACCCCAGACCACAGCCCGGCCCGGTGCGGCCACGCACCCCATGGCTGACCGGGCGATCGGCATTTTTGATTCGGGCGTGGGCGGGCTGACCGTGGCGCGTGCCGTCATTGACCAGCTGCCCAACGAGTCCATCCTGTACGTGGGGGACACCGCCAACGGCCCGTACGGCCCGCTGCCCATTGCCGAGGTCCGGGCCAACGCCCTGGGCGTCATGGACGAACTCGTCGACGCCGGCGTGAAGCTGCTGGTGATTGCCTGCAACTCCGCCTCCGCCGCCGTGCTGCGCGACGCCCGGGAACGCTACACGGCCCGGTATGGCATCCCCGTCATCGAGGTGATCCAGCCGGCCGTGCGCCGGGCAGTGGCGGCCACGCGGACGGGCAACGTGGGCGTCATCGGCACCGTTGCCACGGTTGGCTCGCGGGCCTATGAGGACACCTTTGCCGCCGCCCCGGACCTCGCCATCACCTCCGTGGCCTGCCCGGACTTTGTGCGCTTCGTCGAATCCGGGGTTACGGCCGGCCCCGAACTGCTGTCCACGGCGGAGGCCTATCTGGCGCCGCTGCGCCAGGCCCGCGTGGACACCCTGGTGCTGGGCTGCACGCACTATCCGCTGCTCACCGGCGTCATCTCCTACGTCATGGGGGATTCGGTGACGCTGGTCTCCAGCGCGGAGGAAACGGCCAAGGACGTCTACAAGGCGCTGGTCAGCCACGACCTGGAACGGCTTTCCGCCGTCCCGCCCACCCACACTTTCCTCTCCACCGGCGACGCCGGCCAGTTCGGGGTGCTGGCCCGCAGGTTCCTGGGCCCGGAGGTCCGGGGAGTGGAACAGGCAAGCCACGTCTCGGCGCACTATCCCACCGGATCCATGGCCCGCATCACCCCCGACATGATTGCCGCGGCCCGGGCGGCCGGCACCGGCACGGCGCGGACCTCGAATTTTGTTTTGCAGGAAGCAGCGGACAGACTGGCCGTTTCGGAACCGGCGGGGGAGCGGAGATGAAGTTGACGATCGTCGGGTGCAGCGGGTCCTTCCCCGGCCCGTTGTCCTCCGCGTCGTGCTACCTGCTGACCGCGCACGACGGCGAACGGCCCTGGCGCGTGCTGCTGGACCTGGGCAGCGGGGCGCTTGGCGACGTGCAAAAATACATGGACCTGGAGGACATTGACGCCATTTTCCTCACCCACCTGCACCCGGACCACTGCATGGACCTGTGCGGGCTGCACGTGGCCGTGCGCTGGAGCCCCCACGGCTGGAACCGCGGGCGCATCCCCGTGTGGGGTCCGGAGGCGACGGCGGACCGGCTCGCCACCGCCTACGGCCTGGAACTGGACCCGGGCATGCGCGAGGAATTTGACTTTCAGCCGTGGCAGGCGCTCGAGCCCGTCACCGTGGGCCCCTTCAAGGTTACGCCCTACCCGGTGAACCATCCCGTTCCGGAGGCCTACGCCCTGCGGGTTGAGACCACGGAATTTGACGGCACCGGCGTCGACCGCCTGGTCACCTTGACATATTCCGGTGACACTGACGCCTGCGAGTCGCTGGAGGACGCGGCACGCGATGCCCACCTGTTCCTGTGCGAGGCAGCCTTCGAGGAGGGCCGCGACGACCACATCAAGGACGTCCACCTGACAGGCAAGCGCGCCGGCGAGGCGGCTGAAAGGGCCAATGCGCGCCGGCTCCTGCTCACCCACATCCCGGTGTGGACGGACGCCAACACCGTGGTGGCCGAGGCCCGCGACGCCTATTCCCGGGACGTTTCCGCCGCCGTCGCAGGGGTCCACTACATCATCTGAGCCGTGGCGATCATCTCTGGCGTGGCGATCATCTGAGGCGTGGCGATCATCTCTGGCGTGGCGGCGCCCCGGTGCGCCGCCAGTGGGAACCACCATGGCGCCACGGCTCCGCCGCTGCACGGAGAATCATCCAAAATGATCATAGGTGCCAGGCGCGCGGTCCGATAGTGTCGGAAGCACCGATACACGAGGTTTGGGGGTGTCTGACGGTTGCCTGAGTGGACCGGCGGAACCGCCGGGCGGTTTCCAGCAAAGGAATTAAGACCATGAGCAACATGCCGATGCCCAGCTACAATCCCGACTGGTCGCAGCAGTCCGGCGCCTCTGCGCCGGTCAAGCCGCGACAGATCGGCTGGGCGTTCCAGCTGCTGCTGGCGGCGGCCGTGCTGCAGGTCATATCCGCAGTTTTTGGGGTTCTCCATGCATCCTCCCCCGAATTCCGGCAGCAGCTCAGCGACCAGCTGGCCAAGAGCAACGTACCCGCGAACGGCCCGGACGTTGTGGGCTTCTCCGTGGCCGCGGGCATCGCAACGGTCATTGTTGTGGCCGTGGTCGCCGTCATCCTCTACATTGTCATTGGCTTGTTCATCAACAAGGGCCACGGCTGGGCACGGATCACGGGCCTGGTCCTGGCCGCTGTTTCACTCACGCAGTTCTTCGGCTTGACGTTTCCCGGCGGCATTTTCACCATCCTTCAGGTGCTGGCCGGCATCGTCGCGATCATCTTGTGCTTCATCATGCCCGGTTCGCGGTATTTCGCCGACACGAAGAATTTCAAGCTGGCCAACAAGGCCCGCTGACGGCGCCCGCCAGCCGCCCCGCCGGTTTGCGCAGGCGCCGACCGCGTGGGCTCGTCGCGGGGGCTTGTCGTTTAGGCTTGGACCATGACATCCAGCGAGACTGCAATCCTGCGCGCCGACGGCCGCACCCCCGACCAACTCCGAGACATCATCATCACGCGCGGCTGGTCCAAGCAGGCCGAAGGTTCGGCCCTGATCGAATTTGGCAGCACCCGCGTGCTGTGCACGGCATCCCTGACCGCCGGGGTGCCCCGCTGGCTCAAGGGCGAGGGCGCCGGCTGGGTCACGGCGGAATACGCCATGCTGCCGCGGGCCACCAACACCCGCAACTCCCGCGAATCCGTCAAGGGCAAGATCGGGGGCCGCACGCACGAGATCTCCCGCCTGATCGGCCGCTCCCTGCGCTCGATCATCGACACCAGGGCGCTCGGCGAAAACACCATTGTGCTGGACTGCGACGTCCTCCAGGCCGACGGCGGCACCCGCACCGCCGCGATCACCGGCGCCTACGTGGCCCTGGCCGACGCAATCGCCTACGCCAAGGAAAACAAGCTGATCGCCAAGAACTCCCAGCCGCTGATCGACACCGTCTCGGCCATTTCCGTAGGCATCATCGACGGGGTTCCCATGCTCGATTTGCCTTACGTGGAGGATGTCCGCGCCGAGACCGACATGAACGTCGTGGTCACCGGCTCCGGCAAGTTCGTCGAGGTCCAAGGCACGGCGGAAGGTGCGCCCTTCGACCGTGACGAGCTCAACCAGCTCCTGGACCTGGCGCTGATCGGCACCAGCCAGCTGGCCCAGATCCAGCGCCAAACCCTCGGCGCCCAGTGAGCACACCGAGGCTGGTCCTGGCCACGCACAACCAGGGCAAGCTGCGGGAGTTGCGCGAACTGCTGCGCGGGCAGGTGCCGGGGCTGGACGTCGATGTTGACGTGGTCGACGCCGGTGCCCTCCGCGCCCCCGATGTGAAGGAAACCGGGCTCACCTTTGCCGAAAACTCGCGGCTGAAGGCTTCGGCCGTGGCCGCGTTCACCGGCGCCCTGGCCATCGCCGACGACTCAGGGCTGGCCGTGGACGTCCTGGGCGGGGCTCCCGGGATCTTCTCCGCCCGCTGGGCCGGCCGGCACGGGGACGACGCCGCCAACCTGGACCTGCTGCTCGCCCAGCTGGCGGACATTGCTGCTCCGCACCGCTCCGCACGCTTTGTCTGCGCGGCCGCGCTGGACAGCCCCGACGGCACCCTGGACGTGGTGGAAGAGGGAATCCTGGAAGGGACGCTGCTCACCGCCCCGCGCGGAGACGGCGGCTTCGGCTACGACCCCATCCTGCAGCCGCTGGGCCTGACGAAGTCCTGTGCCGAGCTCAGCGGTGAGGAAAAGAACGCCATCAGCCACCGCGGCAACGCCTTCCGCGCGCTGCTGCCGCACATCGTCAGGGCGCTTTCCCGGTAACGTCCCGCCAACTGTGACGCAGTAGTTGCGAAATTCCCAGCGATTTTCAGCAACAACTGCGTCACAGATGGGGGGCGGATTCTTTAGCTAGGCCTTCTTTGCCTTGCGGCTGGATGCGAAGGCCTTGGCGAACTCGACGAAGATGGGGATCACCGAGAGCAAAACGATCACGATGAAGATGATGTCCAGGTGGTCCTGCACCCAGGGAAAGCGGTCGCCCAGGATGAAGCCCAGGAGCGTCACACCACCGGCCCACAGCACGGCGCCGATGGCGTTGAACAAGACGAAGTGCCGCATGTTCATGCGCGCAACCCCCACGATCACGGGCACGAAAGTGCGCACAATCGGCACGAAACGCGCCAGCACCAAAGCCTTGCCGCCGTGCTTTTCGAAGAAAGCGTGGGCATGCTCCACGTGCTCCTTCCGAAAGAGCCGGGAATCGGGCTTGTTGAAGATTGCCGGGCCGGCCTTGGCTCCGATGACGTAGCCCACCTGGTTGCCGACGAAGGCACAGACGATCAACAGGATGATCAGCACGCCGATGTTGACCGGGAGCTTGCCGGTGCTGGTGAGCAAGCCCGCCGTAAAGAGCAGGGAGTCGCCCGGGAGGAAGAATCCCACCAGCAGCCCGGTCTCGGCAAAGATGATGCAGCAGGCAATGACGACCACCCAGAAACCGAGGGCGGGGTTGTCGAGGATGTTGACGGGGTCGAGCCAGGGCGGCAGGAGGCCCGTCGGGGCAGGGCCGCTGCCCACCATGGCGGGCAGGGCGAAGTCACTCAGAGCTGAAAGTATCACCTCTCTAGGCTACGGCACGGCACCATGGCGGGACGCGGAAAAATGTTTGACAGACACCTTCTCACCGCCTAGGTTAGTTACATGAGTAATGAACCAGCGAAGCAACGAGGCATGGGGTGCCTGGCCGGTTCTGCAAGCAAGGACGTGTCAGGTGATTGATGACAACAAGCCGATCTTTCTCCAGATTGCGGAAATGATCGAAAACGACATTGTTGACGGTGTCCTGGCCGAAGAGGCCCAGGTCCCGTCCACCAACGAGTTTGCCGCCTTCCACCGGATCAACCCGGCCACGGCGGCCAAGGGCGTCAACCGACTCGTTGACAACGGAATTCTTTACAAAAGGCGGGGAATTGGCATGTTTGTTGCCACCGGAGCGCGGTCCGTCCTGATGGACCGGCGACGTGAAGATTTTTATGAACAATTTGTCCGCCCCCTGGCCAGGGAGGCGCGCAAGCTGGGCATCGACGCGGACCAGCTGGCCGACATGCTGGCCAGGGAGCCGGCCGGCGGCGACGCAGGCGCTGCCATTCAGAGAGAGGGAGCAGTATGAACACGGCCATTGTCCAAGTGAGCAATGTCACCAAGAAATACCGCGAACTGACCGCCCTGGACGGCGTCAGCTTCACCTTGGAGCAGAACAAGATCTACGGGCTGCTGGGCCGCAACGGTGCCGGCAAGACCACCATCATGTCGATCCTGACGGCGCAGGGATTTGCCACATCGGGGGAGGTGGAAGTCTTCGGCGGCCATCCCTATGAAAACGAAAAGGTCCTCAGCCGGATCTGCTTTATCCGCGAGTCGCAAAAGTACCCCGACGCCTTCAAGCCCGTGCACGCCTTCAAGTCGGCGGCGCTGTTTTACAGGAATTGGGACAACGCCCTGGCCATGCAGCTGGCGCAGGATTTCCAACTGCCCATGAAGCGCCCGATCAAGAAGCTCTCCCGCGGCCAGCTTTCAGCGGTGGGCGTGATCATCGGGCTGGCCTCGCGGGCCGAACTGACCTTCTTTGATGAGCCCTACCTGGGCCTGGACGCCGTGGCACGCCAGTTGTTCTATGACCGTCTGCTGACCGACTACGCAGAATTCCCGCGCACCGTCGTGCTCTCCTCGCACCTGATCGACGAGGTCGCGAACCTGCTCGAACACGTCATCATCATCGACAAGGGCAGGATCATCCTGGACGACGACGCCGAGAACATCCGCGGTTCCGCCGTGGCCGTCACGGGGCGCAGCGATGTTGTTGAGTCCTTCGCTGCCGGCCTGACGGTCCTGCACCGCGAGCGGATCGGTGCGCTGGCGTCACTGACGCTGGACGGTGCCTTGAGCGGCGTCGAACGCCGCGAGGCGCAGGAACTGGGCCTGGAGCTGAGCCCGGTGTCACTCCAGCAGCTTGTCATCAGAAAAACGCTCGACGCCGGAGCGGCCCCGGGGCCCGATTCCTCCGCTGTGCCGGGCACTGCTGGATCCCGGACCCCGGGTGCAGGGCAGGATGGGGCGCCCAAGACGCCCCGGATGGGAGCAACGCGATGAACCGCGCAGTCGGGGTTGCCAGGATGCAACTCATCAATAAGTGGACCTACCTGGGCATTCCGGCGGTCATCATTGCCGGGTCCTTCCTGTTGAGCGTGGCAATTTGGGCGTTGATTCCCGACTCCGCGGGCGTGAAGTATTCCGGGGCCGGGCAGGCCGTCATGTGGTACTTCTTTGGCCTGGGCATCCAGGCGCTCACGCTCAGCTTTCCGTTTTCACAGGGACTGAGCATCAGCCGGCGGAACTTCTTCATCGGCACGCTGTCACTGTTCACCCTGTTGGCCGCCGTCATTTCCGGGCTGTATGTGGTGTTGGGGGTGGTGGAGGGTGCCACCAATGGCTGGTGGCTGCAAGGGCGCATGTTCGGCCTGGCATGGGTGACCGGCCAGACCGTGTTCGTCCAGTGGTTCTTTTACTTTGTCCTGATGATGTTCCTGTTCCTGCTCGGTTTTTGGGCCGCAACCATCTACAAGAGGTGGCAGGCCACGGGGGTTCTGGTCATCTGCCTGGGCATCGGCATTTTGCTGGTCGGGGCCGTGGCACTGGCCACCTGGCAGGGCTGGTGGCCGGCCGTCGGGGCCTGGATCCTCACGCTCACCCCGCTGAGCACCGGACTGCTGGCACTGGGCCTGGTCGCACTGCTCGGCGTCGGCTCCTACCTGACCCTGCGCCGCGCCACCCCGTAGCCGTGCGCTGGGACAATCGCCGCCGTTCCTGTTTTTTGCACCCGGCCGGCTGTCGATGCCGGCATGTGGGCGGGGAGCGGTAACCTTGAAGGGTGCCTGTGGACTTTACTGCAATAGATTTTGAAACCGCCAACGGATTTAGGGGATCGCCCTGTTCCGTGGGCCTGACGAAGGTTCGCAACGGCCACGTGGTCGATGAAGGGTACTGGCTGATGCGCCCGCCCGCCGGCCACGACCACTTTGATTCGCGCAACATCACCATCCACGGCATCACGCCCGACGACGTCCAGTCAGCCCCGCGCTTCGGGGACGTCTTCGCCGAGGTGCAGGAATTCATCGGCGGCGACGCACTTGTGGCACACAACGCGGCGTTCGACCTTGGCGTGATCCGCTCCGCCTCCGAGGTCTCCGGCATGGCGGTGCCCGCGTTCGACTATGCCTGCACCGTGGTGCTGTCCCGGAAGAACTATGCGCTGCCATCCTATTCATTGCCGTTCGTGGCCGAAGCTGCCGGCGTGCCGCTGGCCAACCACCACGACGCCACCGAAGATGCCCGGGCCTGCGCCGGGATCATGGTGGACATAGCCGCCAGGCACGCGGCCTCCTCGGTGGCCGGTGTCTTCGCATCGATGAAACTTGCCATGCCGCACGTCGACGCCTGGGACCCCGCCAAGGACGAGGTCTCCAAGGCCACGAGGTCTGCTTTGCAGAGGCTTGCAGAGGGCTCGCAGCGGCCCGCGGCCCGGTCCGGGGGACGGGCCGGCTGGTCCACCGAAGGCCCCAATCCGGCGCCCAACGCCACCGCCGATGTTGCCCATCCGCTCTACGGGCAGACGGTGGTGTTCACCGGCGACCTCGGCCTGCAGCGGCCCGAGGCCAAGCTGCGTGCGGCCCACTGCGGCGCACAGTGCGCCAGCAGCGTTACGCGGAAAACGACGGTCCTGGTGGTGGGCAGCGGTTTCACGGCCACCGAGTTGCGCAGCGGACGCCTGACGTCCAAGGCGGCACGCGTGCTGGAACTCCAACGCCGCGGCCAAGGCATTGAGGTGCTCTCCGAGGGCGAATTCATGCAGATGGTGGGGTAGCCCACCGCCCAGGAGGGGACCGCACCGGGCCGCTCCACCGGCACCGTCACTGCGGTGGCCGACCGCGGCTGGGTCCGTCATGCGCCGCAACAATCCTTCAGTCTGCGGGGCCGGTGGTTCTACCCTAGGGAAATGACCACGCTCAATGACCGGATGCCCGCTGCCACGGAATTCATCCAGGTGCCGCAGCCGGGACGCCTGAGGCGGATCTTTGCCTTTCCGAACCCCGTCAATGAGTACGCGGCCCGGTTCACGGCTGGAATCGTCGTTTCCCTGGCGCTGGCGGCCGTCGTTTTCGGGCAGCTTTGGCTGGTCGGTGTCATCGCCGCCGGCTTTGTGCTGCGGCTGGCCTTTGGTCCGCGCGTCTCGCCGGCGGCCCTCCTGTCGGTGAAGGTGCTGGCGCCCCGGCTCGGCACGCCGAAATTGGTTCCGGGCCCGCCCAAACGCTTCGCCCAGGGCATTGGCGCGGTGCTTTCGGCGTCGGCATTTGTGTTGTTGCTTGCCGGGGCGTCCCTGGCCGGCTGGACCTTGATCGTGACGCTGATCGTGGCGGCGTCATTGGAGGCGTTCATCGGCCTGTGCCTGGGCTGCATAATTTTTGGCCTGCTCCAGCGCCGGGGGATCATCCCGGCCGGCACCTGCGAGGAATGCGCGAACTTCTCCGTCCGCAAGGGCTGGCACGTCATCCCCTGACACCGGCCTGCTGCGGTGTCGGGAACGGGGGCATCGCTGCCGTTCGTGTCGCGAAAACGGGGGCCCACCCGCGTACGTCTCCACAAGAGACACCGGTGTGGCGGGTTGAAGCCGTCCCCGGCGAAGCCTGGCCGCGACGGGCTCAACCGCCGGCGGTGAGCTTGACCAGCTGTGCGCCGAGGTGGCGGATCAGTTCCGGGCCTTCGGACAGTTGCAGCCAGGCGCCGGGCAGGGCGGCCTCCCCGTGGAACGCGCCCAGGATGTTCCCGGCGATGGACCCGGTGGAGCCGCTGTTGCCATCGTGGTTGACGGCCAGGCGCACTGCTGCCAGAAAGTGCTCCACGGGTGTTGCGGCGTCCGGTGCCGTCACCAGCACCGAATAAAGGGCGACGGCGAGGGCCTCCTCCGCAACCCAGCCCAGCCCCAGCGTGTTGGTGAGTTCCTGTCCGGAGAGGGGTGTGCGGCCGTGCGCGGACAGGGTGAGGGCGGCATCGAGCCGGGCCAGGAGGTCCACATCGGCACCGGGCCCGGCGACGGCGCGGCTGCGGGCGGATTCGGCAGCGGCGCGCAGGCCCAGCCCTGCCACGGCCAGTGAGTCGGAGCTCATCTTGTAGACGGCCTCGGTGGGCACATGGGGGATCAGGCCGTACGGGGCTGAACGCGTCACCGTGCCGCAGCCCTTGGAATCAGGGTTCACCGGACGGGACGCGGTGCCCATGTGCCCGGAGGCCAGTCCGCGGACACACGCAGTGCCGGGGTGGCGCTGGTGGTGGAGCACGTCCTGGCGGTCAATCCAGCGCGGTTGCGGCACGGGTGCGCTCTTTGCGGCGGGGATGCGCTGGGTCTTCAGCCAGCGCAGGTAGGCCAGCCACTGGCAGGCGTTGATGTCCGCCCCAACGCCGTCGTTGGCCCACTCCAGCACCTCCAGCAGGCCGTCCACGGTGTAGAGGGCCATTTGGGTGTCGTCGGAGAAATGCAGGGGACCCGCGGCCTGGGAGAGGTCAACCAGCCTGGCCGGGCCATACCTGGAGGTGATGGCCTCCAGTGAGTCAGATTCCACGAGGTAGCCGAAAGTGTCGCCCAGCGCGCCTCCCATCAGCGTGGCCTGGACGCGGCTGGCAAAATCGGCAGGGGGGGTGTTGACGGATTCCGGCGGACTGGTCATGCCACCAATTTACCGTTCGCGGTGCGAGCTGCGCGACGGGACGGGTGTGGGGCGATGACCGGGGACGCTAGAATTGCCGCACACCCCAGACAAGGAGACACATGCGCGAGCCCGCCTGGCGACGGACCGGCAAGACCCCGGACTACAGGTTTACCCTGGCCAATGAACGCACGTTTCTGGCATGGGTCCGCACTGCACTGGCACTGCTGGCCGGGGCCGTGGCCATCGACCAGCTGGCGCCGGAAATTGCCCCGACGGTCGTGCGGATCATCCTGTGCATGGTGCTGGCCCTGATCGGGGCTTCGCTGGCGGTGGTCAGCTACAAGCGCTGGGCGCATCAGGAGCAGGCCATGCGCAACGACGTCGAACTTCCCCATTCCTGGCTGATGCTCGGCATGACAGTGGTGGTCGCGGCGGCCGCGGTGGTCTTCGCCATCCTGATCCTCACCAGGCCTTAAGCGCCGTGCAGGAGAGCCAGCGTGCCACGCGGGACCCGGGGCTGCAGCCCGAACGCACCGCCTTGTCCTGGCGGCGAACCATCATGAGTGCCATCGCGGCGGACCTTTTCATCTGGCGCGGCTGGATCCATGCGCTCACCCATGAAAGCAACGGACTCTGGGGGACCGCGGGGTCGCTGTTCCCCTCCGGCGCCTCGGCCCACATTGTGGGCCTGGGCGTCTGCGCCATGGTGGCCTCCCTGACAACAGTGATCCTGGTGGGCTGCGCGGTGGGCCGGATCAGGGTGTTGCACGCCGGCGTCGAGCGCCTGGACCGGGCCGAGGGCATAGCCGCCCCGGCACTTACGATTCGTACAGCATCGGCCGCTATAGTGGCTCTGGCTGTCGCGGCACTTTGTGCCCTTGCCCTGGGGATGTAAGTCCCGCGGGCACGGACGCCCTACCGGGGCGGAAGCTGCGCAGCCGCTGCGACCCTATCTCCCATCGAAGGACCTTCTTCACCATGAGCACATCCGGAACGGCCCCAGCCACCGTGCAGACCCACCCGCTGGGCACCCGCGTCGCCATTGAGGCGCTGGGCAGCTTCTTCATCGTCTTTGCCGGGCTGGCCACGGCGCTGTTCAGCGCCTCAACGTCGGCGGTCGCGTTTGCCTACGGCCTGGCCATGGCGGCCGCGCTGGTCGCCTTCGGCCACGTCTCCCGCGGTTACTTCAACCCGGCCTTCTCCTTCGCCATGGCCGTGGCCGGCCGGATCAAGTGGCTGCCCATGGTCCTGTTCGTGCTGGCGCAGGCCATCGGCGCGGTGCTGGCGGCGGGCGTCATTTACGCCCTGGTGCAGGTCATCCCCGCCGACGCCACCGGCGGGGTTTCGAAGGTTTTCGCAACCTTGGCCAGCGGCTTTGACAGCCACTCGCCGTTGAAGGTGCCCATGGTGGGCGTGCTGATCGTGCAGATTGTTGCCGCCGCCGTCCTGGTGGCCGTGATCCTGGGCGCCACCAGCGCCCGCAACAAATCCACCCTTGCCCCTCTGGGCATTGGCCTGGCACTGGCGGTGGCCGTGACCGTTGCACTGCCCGTGGGCAACAGCCCGCTGAACCCGGCCGCTTCCTCCGCCGTCGTCTTCCTGACGGATTCCTGGGCCGCGGGCCAGCTGTGGCTGTTCTGGCTGGCGCCCCTCTTTGGCGCCGCACTGGCCGGCGCCATCTACCGCACCTTTGTCCCCCCGGCAGCAGCCGGCCTTGATGAAGCGGACGACGCCGCCACCCCCCAAGGTGCCGCAGCCTCCCCGAAGGCGGGCCTGGACGGCGGACCGGACGGTGCACCGGACGCGGCCGGGCTGCCGAAAGCCGTTGCCGCGGAGCCGGCCAACGCGGTGGCCGCACCGAAGCGAAGCGACGCCCAGGACTTCTTCGACGCGCAAGGCAGGTAGGCCCCCGGCCGCCGCGGTGAACAATGTCGGTGCGGTCCGATAGCTTTGAACCATGAAGCTTTTGCACACCTCCGATTGGCACTTGGGCAGGTCGTTCCACGGCGTTGGCACGCTGGCGGCCCAGCGCCGCTTTGCCGACCAGTTGCTGGCAACCGTTGAGGGCGAACACGTCGATGTGGTCCTGCTGGCCGGGGATGTCTACGACCGTGCACTGCCCAATGTGGACGTGGTGAACCTCTTTGATGACATCCTGGCGCGGCTGGCTGAGGCCGGGGTGCCCATCGTCATCACCAGCGGCAACCACGACTCCGCCACCCGCCTGGGCTTTGGCGGGCGCATCATGGAACGGGCCGGTGTGCACCTGCGCACCCGGGTCGCCGACCTGGACTCCCCGGTGCTCTTCCCGTTCGACGCCGCCAGCCCCGGCGGCCCGCGGCTGGCCATCTACGGCATCCCCTACCTGGAACCGCGGTTGGTCGCCGCGGCGCTCGACGCCGAACCCGCCTCCCATTTCAGTGTCACCGAAGCCGCCCTGAAGCTGATCCGGGCGGACCTGGCTGCGCGCGCGGACGGGACTGGCGCCGTCGTGCTGGCCCACACCTTCGCCAGCGGTGGCACCACCTCCGCCAGCGAACGGGAGCTGGCGGTCGGAGGGGTGGGCGCGGTGCCCCTGGACCTCTTTGACGGGTTCACGTACGCGGCCCTGGGTCACCTGCACGGGCGGCAGCGGCTGAGCGAAACGGTGCGCTACTCCGGTTCGCCGCTGCCCTACTCCTTCTCCGAGGCCGCCCACACCAAGGGTGCCTGGCTGGTGGACATCACGGAAAACGGGCTCAAGGAGGTGCGCCGGGTGGACTGGCCGGCCGAGCGGCCCTTGTCGCTGCTGCGGGGCAGGCTTGAAGACCTGCTGGACGGCCCGCAGTGGGTGGACGCGGAGACCCATTACTGCCAGGTCACCCTGACGGACAACGACCGCCCGGCCAACGCCATGGAACGGTTGCGGGCACGCTTCCCCCACACGCTGGTGCTCATGTTTGAGCCGGAAAATGCGCGTGACGGGGCGGCGGCCTCGTACAGCCAGCGGGTCGCTGCCGCCGTGGACGAACTGGATTTGTGCTGCGGCTTCCTGGACCACGTGCGGCACCGGCCGGCGGACCGCGACGAACAGGACGTCCTGCGCGCGGCGCTGGCTTCCGTGCACGCCCGGCAGGCCGCCCTGTGAGAATCCACCGTTTGGAGATTCAGGCCTTCGGGCCCTTTGCCGGCCATGAAGTGGTGGACTTCGACGCGCTCGGGGCCCAGGGGCTGTTCCTGCTCAACGGACCCACCGGCGCCGGCAAGACCAGCGTGCTGGACGCCGTGGCGTATGCCCTGTACGGGCGGATTCCCGGGGCCCGGAATGAGGCGCTGAAGAGCCTGCGCAGCCACCACGCCGCCGGGGGAGACGGCCCGGAGGTGGTGTGCGAATTCAGTGCCGGCGGGCGGCGGCTGGAGGTTCGGCGCAGCCCGGAGTGGATGCGCCCGGCCAAGCGGGGCACCGGCACCACCCGGGAGCAGGCGAGCACCCAGCTGCGGGAACGGGTCGACGGGCACTGGGTGGCGCTATCCCAGCGCAATGACGAGGCCGCCAGTGAGATCCAGCGGATCCTGGGCATGAACATGGAGCAGTTCACCAAGGTGATCCTGCTCGCCCAGGGTGAATTCGCCGCGTTTCTTCGCGCCAACGCCAAGGACCGCGAAGAACTGCTGGAGAAACTGTTCGGCACCGAGATCTACCAGGATCTGGAAGCACGGCTCAACGGCGAGGCCAGGGAGGCTGCGGCCCAGGTGGCGTCGGGGCTGGCGCAACTGGCCGCCCATGAGGCCCTGGCCCGCAGCCAGGCGGCCGCCGCGCTGGAACAGGCCGGACTCCTGGACGGGGCCGACGGCGGTGCTGTGGTGGCGGTCGGTGCTGCTGCGGGTGCCGCCGACGAAACCGGAATGGGGGCCGACGGCGCCCGGGACGGGGGGAGCAGCCTGGAATCCACCGGTGCGGAGCTGTTTGCCTGGCTGTCCGTATCGCTCGCAACCGCCGTGCAGCGGGCCGCGGATGAAGCTGACGCCACCAAGAAGGCTGCCATCGAGGCTGGCGATGCAGCCGCCGAGGCCGAGCGGCGGCAGGTGCGGCATGCCCTCAGGGACGCGGCCCTGGCCGAACAGGCCCGGCTCGCCGCCCTGGCACCGGACGCGGCACAGTGGCGTGAATCCCTGAAAAACCACCACGAAGCGCAAGTGCTGGCGGCCGTCGTTACCGCTGCCGCCAACACTGCCCGCGCCCACGACGCCGCACAAACCGCTGCCGGGCAGGCAAGCGCCGACTTTGCCGCCAACGCGCTGGCGTCCGGGCTGGCCGAGTCATTGGCCGGCGCCGTACCGGATGCGGCAGGCCCCCCGGCAGGGACGGGAGGAACAGCGAATACCGTCCCACGCCTTCCGCTGCTGGCAAGGGTGGAGAAGGAATTGGCGGCGCAACTGGCTGCCGTGGCGGCGGCCATGCCCAGTGAACAGCGCCTCGTCCATGCCGCCAAGGACTTGGCCGCGGGTGAAAAGGCGCTCGCCGCAGCGGCGAAGGACGTCGCCGGACAGCACGACGCCGAAACCCGGGGCAAGGCAAGGATGGCGCAGCTCAAGTCAGACCTTGCCGCGCTGCGCGAAAACGCCGTCCCCGTCCGCGAGGCCACGCAGCGGCACGAGACAGCGGCCCGGCTGGTGGCCGGCATCGCCGAGCATGCGACCCAGTCCGCAGAGGTGGAACGGCTCGCCGCAGCCGACCTGGGTGTGCGCGAAGAGGCATTGGAGGCAAAGCAGGAATGGCTGGACGCCGTTGAACGCCGGCACGCCCTGGCGGCAGGGGAGCTGGCGGCCCTGCTCATGGACGGCGAACCTTGCATGGTGTGCGGCAGCACCGTGCATCCGGCACCGTCGGAACTGGCCGGGTCCGGGGCCGGTGCCGCCCAGGCGGAAAAGAAGGCCAAGGCAGCCAACCAGGCGGCCGAGAAACGGGCTGCGGAATCGCATGCCGAGCTGTCTGCCGCCCGCCAGGCGCTCGCCATCCTGGCCGGGCGCGGCGGCGCCGGCGCGGCAGCGGAGGCGGCAGCCGCCGTGGACCGCGCCAAGGAAGCACTTGACACCGCCGTGGCGCAAGCAGCGCTCCTTGACCAGCTGGCCGGAGAGGCCGAGGCCGCGGAGGCCGCCGTGACCCGGGCCCAGGAGGCACTGCTGGCCGGCACGCAGCAGGTTGCTTCGCTGACCGCGGGCAACGACGCGCTGGTCCGGGAGGCCGGGCAGCTGCGGCGCGCACTGTCCGAGGCACGGGCGGGCTTCGCATCGCTGGCACATAGGCAGCAGGCCATCGACGCGGCCCAGCATGCCACGGCGGCGCTGGTGGATGCGCTGCGGCGGCAGGGTTCAGCGGCAGACGCCAGCTCCGCGGCAGCCGGCGCGCTGGTGGCTGCGCTCGCGGACAGCACCTTTGCCGACGCGGATCACGTTCGCCAGGCGCTGCTGGAGGAGTCCGAGGCAGGTGCCTTGCAGGAACGGGTGGCAGGCCTTGAACGGGACGGAACGCTGAACACGGCGCAGCTGGAGCGCTCCGAGGTGGCCGTTGCCGCGCTGGAGGCAGCGCAGGGCGTGGGCGCCCCGGATGCCGCGGACCTCGCGGAGCGCCGCGGTGAGGTGCAACGGCGGGGCGCCGCAGCACAGGCGGCCGCCGTGCGCTTGGGCCTGGCCCGCCAGGCGGGGGAGCGGGTGGCTGAAACGGCTGCCGCCTTCGAATCCCGGGAAGCCCTCGTGGCGCCCCTGCGCGAACGGGCCGCGCTGGTGGCAGGGCTCGCCGACGCCGTCCGCGGCGCCGGCGACAACCAGCTGAAGATGACACTGACCAGCTACGTCCTGGCCGCCAGGCTGGAGCAGGTGGCCATGGCGGCTTCGGTGCGGCTCTCCACCATGAGCGGACAGCGGTACACCCTCAGCCACACGGACGCGAAGGCCGGCCGCAACCGGAAGTCGGGCCTGGGGCTGGAAGTGGTGGACGAATGGACCCAGCGCAGCCGCGACACCGCCACCTTGTCCGGCGGCGAGTCCTTCATGGCTTCACTGTCGCTGGCGCTGGGACTGGCCGACGTGGTGCAGCAGGAATCCGGCGGACTGGACATTGAAACGTTGTTCGTGGATGAAGGCTTTGGCAGCCTCGACGAGGAGTCCCTGGACCAGGTCATGGATGCGCTGGAAGGATTGCGCGACGGCGGCCGGGTGGTGGGGCTGGTCAGCCACGTGGCGGAGATGAAGACGCGCATTCCGGTCCATCTGCAGGTCACCAAGGGCCGGAACGGCTCCACCCTGGCCCTGGGCGTGGTGTGACCGGCTCCCGCGGCCCCGGACGGTGGCCGGCCCGGTAGACTGGCAGGAGCATTCGGGTCGGGTGCACCGGGAGGCAGGGACGGTGCACACTCTCTTGTTGACCGGATAAACCATGACCACCCCCCAATCCAGGTCCGCCGACGCCATGGCAGGGCCCTGCCCCGAACCGTCCTGCGGCCCCTCACACAGCCGCCCGCACAGCTGCTCAGGCCGCGGCCCCGGCAGCGCCGCAGACAGCGCCTCCGGCGGGGCGGCCCGGACGAAAAAAGTGGGCCGCTACGCCCTGCTTCCGCGCCTGGCCGGGAACTCCTACATCCCGCTGGGCCTGTTTGCCCGCGTCCCGCTCGCCATGCTCACCATCGGCGTGCTGACCCTCGTCACAGCCATCAGCGGATCCTATGCCATTGGCGGCTTTGCCGCCGGTTCGGTCGGCGTGGGCGCTGCCGTCGGTGCTCCGCTGGTCGGCTACCTGGCGGACCGGCTCGGCCAAAAGCCGGTCCTCATGGTCGCCGCGGTGGCCAATGCGCTGATCGTTGGCGCCGTCGTCGCCCTCGTCTACGCGACGACGGAATACACTGCCGGGGCGACCTGGGCGGTCCTGGCCGCGGCGCTGCTCGCCGGTGCCACGTCCCCGCAGGTGGGGCCGCTGTCCCGCGTGCGCTGGATGGCGCTGAGCACGAAGCTGCCCAGGGAGCAGCGCGGTGCGGTCGTCGACACGGCGCTGTCGCTGGAAGGCACGGCGGACGAGGTCACCTTTGTGCTGGGGCCGGCCCTGGTGGGCCTGCTGGCTTCGCTCGTGGCGCCGTGGCTGCCCCTGGTTTTGGCCGCGGCCATGACCTTGGTCCTCGTCACCTTGTTCGCCGTCCACCCCACCCACAGGGTTGTCGGCGCCCGCAGTGTCGGGATGTCCGGAAACGCCGGCTACCTCACCAGGGAATCGGTGAACTGGTTCAAGGTGGCGGTCCCGGTCGCCGCCATGCTGTGCATGGGGACATTCTTCGGCTCTTCCCAAACCGCACTAACCGCGTTCACCGGCGTCCACGGCTCGGTGGACCAGGCCGGGCTCATGTACGCCGCCATGGGCGCGAGCTCTGCCGTCGCCGCGCTGTCCGTGGCCTACTGGCCCGTCTCCTTCACCCACGCCTGGCGGTGGGTGCTGGCAGCCGCGCTCATGGCGGCCGGCTCCGCCGCCTTTTTCCTGCCGGACTCCCTGGGCGCCATGATTGTGGTTTTGCTGTTGGTGGGCATCCCGGTGGGACCGACCATGGTCACCATCTTCAGTGTGGGCAGTGTCATTGCACCACCGCAGTGGATGGGCACGGTCATGACGGCGCTGGCCAGCGGCATTGTTGCGGGCACCGCCGTGGGCTCCTCGATCGCCGGCGCGCTGGCACAGTCCTCCGGCTACCACGCTGCGTTCATTGTCCCGGTGGCCGCCGCCGGTGCGCTCCTGCTCCTGGGCCTGGTGACCTCCATGGTGTTGCGCCGGACCAGGGGCTGATGTCGGCACGCCGTGCCCCGACCAGGTGCCGGCAGCCGGCATCGCCTTCGGAGCAGCAGCTGGCGTCCGAATGGCAGGCCGTCCCGCTACCCGAGTGCCCGGGCGGCCGCGATGAACTCCCGGATGAGCTGGGGATCCTTGACGCCGCGGCTTGATTCCACCCCGCTGGAAACATCCACCCCCGACGGCCTCACCGCTGAGACCAGCCGCGCCACATTGCGTGGGGTGAGCCCACCGGCCAGGAGCCAGAAGCCCGACGGCGGGCCGGCCTGCAGCATGCCGGGATCAAAGGCCACACCGGCGCCTGGTTCGACCGCGTCCAGCAAAATCCGCTCCGCTTCCCAGGCCGGCTTTTCTTCCGCACCCAACGCGCCATAGGCTTCCGCGGAGAAGGCCCGCAGCGTGCGAAAACCTTCCCCGCGCAGCCGGAGCAGGTCGGACAGGGATTCACTGCCGTGCAGCTGCACGGTGGTCAGCGCCGCCCGGTGCGCTGTCTTGAGGACTTCATCGACGGGCTGGTTGCGGAACACGCCCACCGTTTCGACGGCCGGCGGGACCGTCCGCCCCAGCCGGAGAGCCAGTTCGGCACTGACGGTCCGGGGGCTCCCCGGTGCAAAAACGAATCCCACGGCATCGGCCCCGGCCCCTGTTGCCGCGGCAACGGTCTCTGCGGTCTGCAGGCCACAGATCTTGATGTACATCCCTGTCATCTCCCATTCACCCGGGGTGCCTGGTGCGGCCCTGGGACGTCATTGCCATGGTAGCGGCCTTGAACACCCGGGGGTGTCAACGAGCGCGACTTCCCGGCCCGGACGCGGGCAAGACCATGCCCTGCCGCGTGTGCTGTTACCAATAACGGTGCCGTAACGCAGCCGGGGCGAAGATGATCGTGGGAGGGCCAGGATCATGGACAACGGGTTGCCGCGGGGCTGGGAAATGGCAGCGGCGCAGAGCCGCCACGAGGTCGAGTTGATGCAGTTCCCCAACGTGGTCGGGGTTGCCACCGGGTCGGCCGTTCAGGGCGGCACCGGCACGGGGGAGCAGTGCATCGTCGTGTACGTCAGCAAGAAGGTGCCTGTCAGCGAACTGGCGGAACAGGACGTGCTGCCCAGAACCATCGAGGGCATCCGGGTCGACGTCGTTCAGACGGGCCCGCTCAAAGCCCAAGGCGGCGGTTGAACGAGTCGCTCTCCACCACACAACAGCACCACTACCTTTGAGGAGGCAGCCATGTACCCGGAACCAGGACTGTGGGCGGAGGAGGAGCACGCCGCCGGACAGGCGCTGGCAGCCGCTTTCGAGGACCACTTTGCCAAGGACAGGGAAGCACCGGACGGGCCGCCGGACCTGGATCTTCTCGGTCCCATCGCGGAGGCCCAGGCAGCCAACGAGGTTGCCCTGCTGGCACTGCCGAACGTCGTCGGCGTGGCTCCCGGCATTAAGGTGACAGCCGGCAAACCCACGGGAGAGCCGGCCCTGACGGTGCTGGTGGAGTCCAAGAAGTCCAAGCGGGCGCTGGGGGCCGGCGCCGTCGTCCCGGACACGGTCGACGGCGTGCCCACCGACGTGGTCGAGGTTGGCCACATCCGGGCGCTGACCTTCAACGCGTCCGTGCGGCCGGCGCTGCCGGGGTACAGCATCGGACACCATGACATTACGGCGGGCACCTTTGGCTGCCTTGTCCGCGACCTGAGGCGTTGCTGCGCCTGCGGCTGCCCGGAGGGCAGGTGCGGCTGCGGAGGCCACGGCCACTGCGGGGACGGGTACCTGATTCTGAGCAACAACCACGTGCTGGCAAATTCCAATGCCGGGCATCCGGGGGACTCGATCCTGCAGCCCGGCGCCTTTGACGGCGGCGTTTTTCCCCGCGACGAGGTGGCCCGGCTGGAACGGTTTGAGCGGATCACCTTCGGCGCCGCAGGCTACAATCTCGTGGACGCTGCCGTGGCTAGGCCGACCGCCAGCCGCAACGTGATTTCGGCGATCATTGCGGTCGTCACGCCGCGGGGCATCTCAGAGGCGCAGGTGGGAACACCGGTCACCAAGGTCGGCCGAACCACCCAGGTCACCACGGGCCGCGTCCTGTCCACGAACGCCACCGTGGCCGTGGATTACGGCGCGCCGGGCGTGGCCGTCTTCCGCCACCAAATCATGACCACGGCGATGTCCGCCGGCGGTGACTCGGGGAGCCTGCTGATGGACAGGAGCCTGAACGCCGTTGGGCTGTTGTTCGCCGGATCTGCGACCGTGACGATCCACAATCACATTGCCGATGTCGAGACCGCGATCGGGGTGCGTCCGGTGACGTCCAACCGGACGGCATGACGGCGCCGCACCGGCAACTGCCCGCCACGGGTTTCCGGCCAGGCTGGACGGGGCTAGGAATTTTTCAGCAGCTCCAACACCAGTGAGTCTCCCACCTGCCCAAAGCGCAGGTAGGCCTCACTGACGGCACGGAGGTTGGGCCACGGCTGCAGGCAGACCACGCGGTCGGCGGCCGTGGCAAGGTCGGCGCAGGCGTGCTGCGGGGCGGCGGGCACGCAGGCCACCACCGTGGCGGCCCCCGCCTGCCGCATGAGGGCAACGGAGGCATGCATGGTGGCGCCCGTGGCGAGGCCGTCGTCGCACAGCAGCACCGTCCGGCCGACGACGGGACGCTGCGTTTCGCGGACGTACAGGGCCTGGCGCCGGGCGAGCTCGGCGCGTTCCTGGCGGTCCACCGCTTCGAGATCTTCGCGGCCGTAGCCGTGGTGCCGCAGGTTCTGGATGGTCCGGTCCAGGTGAAATCCGACGGTGGCGCCCCCGTAGGTGGCCACGGCACCAAAGGCCACCTCGGGCGAGCCCGGGACTCCCAGTTTGCGAACCACCAGGACGCCCACGGGCAGTCCCACGGCCCGTGCCACGGCCGCGGCGATGGGAACCCCGCCGCGTGCCAGCCCCAGCACCACCGTCCCCTCGTTGCCGGCGCCCTCGTTGCCGGCGCCCTCGTTGCCGGCGCTGCCCCGGCCGCAGGCGCCGGACAGTGCCCGCCCCAGCCGGGTCCCGGCGTCGTCCCGGTCCAGAAACGGTTGCCACGGCTGCGGTTCCGCGCCGTAGTCGCTGCCGAGTCCCTTGCCGTATCCCATGCCGAGTCCCGGGTTAGCCGAGAAAGGCGATGGCGGCGTCCTTGAACTCCCGCGCCGTCACGGTGTTTTCATGGGTCCGCCCGGCGATGATGCGCTGTTCGGCGCGGCCGCTGAGCTTGGCCAGCAGGGTCATTGTCTTGGCGCGCTCGTCCTGTTCCCCGGCCACCAGCAGGATCGGCATTTTCGGCACGGCGTCGGTGGGGTCGAACGGCTCCAGCTTGACAGCCTGAACCAGGGCCAGCAGGGCAAAAATGTCATTCGAGGGGACCAGCTGGGCCATGTTCAACAGCCAGGCCGTGGACTTGTCGGCAATGGGCGTGCCGTCATTGAGGAAGTCCTGGGCGGCGGCCAGGTCAAAGTCGGCCAGCGGGTCGTGGGGGTTCGGGCCGCCCAGCACCATGCGGCGCACCAGTTCCGGCTGGGTGGCGCCAAATTCCCAGGCCAGCCGGGAACCCAGCGAGTAACCGACCAGGTCCACGCCGGAGGTGGGGTCGCCCTCGCGCAGCGGACGCACGCCCTCGTCGATGAGCACCTGCAGCAGGTCCGCGCGAATCTTCCCCGGCGTGTAGGAGTCCAGGTCGTAGGGGGAGGTGCTCTTCCCGTGTCCGGGCAGGTCCACGGACACCGCCCGGCGTCCGGCACGGTTGAGGGCGGCCACCCAGCCGCTCTTGACCCAGTTGAGGTCAATGGAGGAGGCAAAGCCGTGGATCAGGAAGACCGGGGGGAGTTCGGCGGGGTTGTCCGGTTCAAAGGAGGCGACATGCAGGCCGGCGCTGGCGCCTTCGATGTTGTGCAGGGCCACGGGGGCCTGGTGCTTGCCATGGGGGGACATGGGGACCTTTCCCGCGGTGGCGTGTGCCGCCGTCGTACATCCACACTAGCGAAATCAACGGGCCAACGGGGAACGGCGTGCGCGCCGTTGAGCACACCGTCCACCTGAGACGCTAGTCACATTCGGCAACGGAAGCAAACGACCCCGCTGCGACTATGGCCGCAGGCGCCCCGCAGTGCGCCGCCGGCGCTGTGCCAGCCAGCAGGCTGCGGCGATGGCGGCGACGAGCGCGAACGTTGCGGCCAACTGCCCCCGGCTTTGGCCGCCAAGGAACCCGACAGCCAGAATCGCGGCGAGCAGGGCCAGGCCAAGTCCGGTCAGGACGGGAAACCCCCTCATGCGCAGGGGCAGTGCGGTGCCGTCGCGGTCGGCCCGGCGGCGCAGGACCAGCTGGGAGACCAGGGCGGTGCCCCAGACGATCAGGCAGGTGGACCCCACCAGGTTGAGCAGCGCGTCCAGGACCCGGCCGGGAAAGAGCAGTTCCAGGACCACCGCGGCGAAGCCGAAGGAAACGGACACGGCGACGGCGGCGCGCGGCACCTGGCCGGCGCCGGTCCTGGCCAAAACGCGCGGCGCCTCGCCGCGCTCGGCCAGCGAATACACCATGCGGGAGGCGCCGTAGAGGTTGGCGTTTAGCGCCGAGAGCAGGGCTGCGACCGCCACCAGCGTGATCGCCGTCCCCGCCCACGTGATGCCGGCGGAGTTCAGCACGCCCGCGAATGGGGACTCCAGCTCGGGCGAATTCCACGGAAGGACCGCGGCGATGACAAAAATGGAGCCGAGGTAAAACACCAGGACCCGCCACACGACCGTTCGCACGGCAATGGCAACGCTGCGCTCGGGGTCGCTGGTTTCGGCGGCGGCGACGGCCACGATCTCGGTTCCGCCAAAGGCAAAGACCACCACGAACAGCCCCGTGGCAATGCCGGCGAGGCCGTTGGGTGCGAAGCCGCCTTCGTGGGTGAAATGGCCCAGCCCGGGGGAGGCTGCCCCGGGGATCCAGCCCAGCAGCAGGGCGGCGCCAAACGCCAGAAACAACACGATGGCCGCCACCTTCAACAGCGCGAACCAGAACTCAAATTCCCCGTAGTTCTTCACGCTTGTCAGGTTGACGGCCGTGAATGTCACCATGAAAACCAAGGCCGGGGCCCAGACCGGGAAAACCGGCCAGACGGTCACCAGCAGTGCGGCCGCGCCGAGGGCCTCGGCGGCAATCACCACCACCAGCTGCAGCCACCACAGCCACCCCACCGTGGAGCCGGCCACGCTGCCCAGCGCCTTTTGGGCGTAAACGGAGAACGCGCCGGAGTTGGGGTTGGCCGCAGCCATTTCACCCAGCGCCCACATGACCAGGATGATCAGGGTGCCCGCCGCCAGGTAGGAGACCAGGACAGCCGGGCCTGCCGCCTCAATGCCCTTGCCCGAACCCAGGAACAGCCCCGCACCGATGGCGCTGCCGAGCCCCATCATGGCCAGCTGCCGCTGCTTGAGGGAATGCCCCAGGCCTGTGGCGGCGGGCGCGGCTGCGGTGTCAACGGACTGCTGGATGCTCATGAAGGGGCCTTCTGTGTGGTGCGGGCCGGTGCGGCCGGGGAACGGTGACCGGCGGCGGTCCCGCCAGAAATTATCCCACGGGAAGGGAGGGGGCAAATCATGCCCGGACGAAGCTTCGACCACCCGTCCGCCGCAGCTCCCCGATTGCACCAGCGCGTGGCCCTGGTGCTTCATCCAAGGTGCAGGCCGCGAAAAAATTTGTTCCAGCCGGGCCCGGGGACGTAGAATCAGTTGTAGTCATTTTGACTCTAACTACGACAGCGGGGCGGGAAGACATGGAACGGCAGCCTTTTGCGAGTGCGGCCAACGTCAGTGAGCGCCTGGATCAGCCGCCGGCACTGGCCATTTCCACTGTCATTTTCGCCCTTCGCCCCAGCCAGTCCAGCGGCCGCCCCACGCTTTGGCTGCCGCTGGTGAGACGCATCCGCGAACCGTTCAAGGCTCTGTGGGCCCTGCCGGGGGGGCCGCTGACCCAGGCCAATTCGCTGCAGGACGCGGCAGCACGAAACCTGCAAGACACCACAGGGCTGGCGCCGAGCTACCTTGAGCAGCTGTATGCCTTCGGCGGGCTGCACCGTTCCCCCAGCCAGCGGGTGGTCTCGATTGTGTATTGGGCGCTGGTCCAGCCCAACGAAGCCGAGCAGGCACAGGAATCGGAAAACGTGAAGTGGTTCCGCGCCGATGGCCTGCAAAGGCTGGCCTTCGACCACAACCAGATAGTCGACTACGCGCTTTGGCGCCTGCGCAACAAGATGGCGTACGGCTCCATCGCCTACCACCTGCTCGGGGAAAAGTTCACCCTGGCCCAGGTGCGCGAGGTGTATGAGGCTGTGCTGGACCGGACCGTGGATCCGGCCAACTTCCGGCGCCATCTCAAGCAGGCCGCCCACATTGAGGCAACCGGGGAATACCTGCAGGGCGGCAAGCACCGACCGCCCCGACTGTACCGCTACACGGGGAACACCACCGAGAGTTCCCCGGCCAACGACCCTCCTTCAGAAAATGCGTGACTAACGCCAACCCTCCTTCAGCAAATGCGTGTTGGGGACAAACCCTCCGCCCCACTTGCCGTCAATTTAGCCGTCCCACCCCCTTGGAGCACACCATGTCATCCGTCAACAACACCATCCAGCTCATCACCGGCGAGGAAGCCGGGCGCAAGGGCAAGCCGGGCCGGGCGCAGGAAAGCTGCGACGACGACCTGGCCCAGGGTCCCTGGGAATTTGACCTGGCCGAGGCCCTCGCCGGCACGCCCGGTTACGGTCCCGGCGCCTCCAGTGCGGACACGGCCCCGGCAGCCACCCCACGCCAGGGCCAGCTGCCCCAGGAGTACAAGGACGCCTCCGACGATGAACTTACCGCCCGCATCCTCGCTGCCAAGGCGGAACTGGGCGACCGCGCCGTCATCCTGGGGCATTTTTATCAGCGGGACGAGGTGGTGCGCTTTGCCGACTTTGTGGGCGATTCCTTCCAGCTGGCCAACGCGGCCAAGGCCAAGGACGCGGCCGAGGCGATCGTGTTTTGCGGCGTTCACTTCATGGCCGAGACGGCTGACATGCTCTCCGGGGCCCACCAGTCGGTGATCCTGCCGAACCTTGCCGCGGGCTGCTCCATGGCGGACATGGCCGACGTGCCGTCGGTGGAAGCCTGCTGGGCCGAATTGGAGGCGTTCTACGGCACCGAACCCGATGCGGACGGCCGCGTGCCCGTCATTCCCGTGACCTACATGAACTCCTCCGCCGCCCTGAAGGCGTTCTGCGGCGCACACGGAGGGATAGTATGTACTTCCTCCAACGCGGCCACGGTCCTGGAATGGGCGTACGAGCGCGGCCAGCGGGTGCTGTTCTTCCCCGACCAGCACCTGGGCCGCAACACGGCCAAGGCCATGGGCGTGGCCCTGGCGGAAATGCCGCTGTGGAACCCGCGGCTGCCCCTGGGCGGCAACGGGGAAGCCGCCATGCGCAACGCCAAGGTGGTGCTGTGGCAGGGCTTCTGCTCCGTGCACAAGCGCTTTACGACGTCGCAGATCGACCGGGCACGCGCCGACTTCCCCGGCGTGCGCGTCATTGTCCACCCGGAGTGCCCCATGGAAGTGGTGGACGCCGCGGATGAGTCCGGCTCCACCGACTACATCCTCAAGGCCGTCCAGGCCGCGCCGGACGGCAGCACCTTTGCCATCGGCACCGAGATCAACATGGTCAACCGGCTGGCCGTGCAGTACCCGCAGCACACCATTTTCTGCCTGGACCCTGTCATCTGCCCGTGCTCCACCATGTACCGGATCCACCCCGGATACCTCGCCTGGGTGCTCGAGGGGCTGGTGCGCGGGGAGGTCCTGAACCAGATCACGGTCCCCGAGGCCACTGCCGTCAATGCCCGGGTGGCCCTCGAGCGCATGCTCGCGGCCAAGCCCCGGTCCGTGCGGGAACGCTCCTCCGTGCAGGCTGGCGCCAACGCTCGCGGGCCGGCGGGCCAGGGAACCACGGTCCAAGCGCCGGCAGCCCAAGGAGCACCGGGGGCATGATCCCACGCAACTCACACCTGATCGTGGTGGGCAGCGGCATCGCCGGGCTGTTCAGCAGCCTGCTGGCCGCGGAGGCCGGGCTGCGGGTCACCCTGGTGACCAAGGGGATACTCGCGCAAAGCAACACCCGCTTCGCCCAAGGCGGCATCTGCGCCGTGCTGGGCCCGGATGACGCCGCGCCCGGCGACAGCGCCGCAGCGCACGCCGCGGACACCCTCAGGGCGGGAGCCGGGCAGTGCGACCCCGCCGCCGTTCAGGCCCTGTGTCTGGAAGCCTGCGCTGACATTGCGGCGCTGGAACGCTTCGGCGTCTCCTTTGACCGGGATTCGGCCACCGGCCGGCGGTCGCTGGGGCTCGAAGGCGCCCATTCCGCGGCACGGATACTGCATGCCGGGGGTGACGCCACGGGGGCGGCCATTTCCGACGGCCTGATCCGCGCCGTGCGCGACGCAGCTGCGCTGGGCACCGTCACCATCATGGAGCACTCCTTTGTCAAAGACTTGGCGGTCGAGGGCGGACGAGTCTGCGGCATCCGCGTATTGCACCAGGACGGCAGCACCGGTCCGCTCTTCGCGGACGCCGTGCTGCTGGCCAGCGGCGGAGCCGGGCAACTGTTCGATTTCACCACCAACCCGTCCGTGGCCACGGCTGACGGGCTCGCCGCCGCGTGGCGGGCCGGGGCCCGGGTTGCCGACCTCGAGTTCTTTCAGTTCCACCCCACAGCCCTTGCGGCAGGCGGGAACTTCCTGATCTCCGAGGCCGTCCGCGGCGCCGGGGCAGTGCTGCGCGACAACGCCGGGAATGCCTTCATGGCCCGCTATCATCCCGACGCCGACCTGGCCCCCCGCGACATTGTCTCACGCAGCGTCGCCGCCCACCTGGCCGGCCGCCGGGCCGGGCCCGGGGCAACGGTGTTCCTTGACGCCACCGGCGTGGAGGCAGCCCACGGCCCGGGCTACCTGTCCCGGCGCTTTCCCACCATCGCCGCCAGAACACGCGAACTTGGCTTCGACTGGACCCGCGAATGGCTGCCCGTCACACCCGCCGCCCACTACTGGATGGGCGGGGTGGCCACCAACCTCAACGGTCAGACGACCCTGCCCGGGCTGTACGCGGCCGGGGAAGTGGCCTGTACCGGCGTCCACGGAGCCAACCGCCTCGCCTCCAACTCACTGCTCGAGGGGCTTGTGTTCGGCCGCCGCGCGGTGGACGCGTTCGTGGCATCGACGGCGTGCAACCCCACAGGGACCCGGGCACCCGCAGCGGCTGGCGACTCCGGCGCAGCGTCGGTAATCCGGGCAGCCACTGACCGGCCCGCGGGCGCGGCCGGGCCGTCGGATCCGGCGCTGCAGCCGGCACGCTTGGACCCGGTACTTTCCTCTCCCTTCACCGCGCAGGCGCTGCGGCGTCTCATGGGGGCCCGTGCCGGGGTGGTCCGCGACGCTGCCGGTCTCCGCGCGGCGGCCCGACAACTGGCCGCATGGCGCTCCCGGGAACCCGTTGCCGACTCCGCACAGTCGGCAGCGGAACTGGAGAACCTTCGCCTGGCCGCCGAACTGCTGATCCAGGCGGCACTGGCCCGCGAGAACTCCACCGGCGCCCACTACCGCAGCGACTTCCCCGAACCGCCAACACCCGGGAGGGCCCCATCCGCGCGGACGTCCGCCCGTCAAGCCGCACACCTTCCCACCAGCCTTCCCGTTCTTGAAAGCGAGACAGTATGAACGCCGTCGACCTTGCCCCCGCCGCCCAACTCCCGCCAGTCCACACCCCCGCAGCCCCTCTGCCAACCCTTCCCGCCGCCATTGTGGACAGCATCCTCCGGGCAGCGTTTGTGGAGGACGCACCGTATGGGGACATCACCTCCGCCACGCTCCTGCCTGCCAACGCGACGGCCACCGCATGGCTCACCGCCCGGGAGCCAGGCACCTTCTCCGGCGGGGACGTGTTCACCGCGGCCATGGTGATGCAGGACCCGGCCGCCGAGGTGGAACAGCTCACCGCCGACGGGCAAACGTTCGCCGCGGGGGAGCGGCTCATGCGCGTGACCGGACTGGCGCGCGGCGTGCTCACGGCCGAGCGCATCGCACTGAACCTCACCCAGCGCATGAGCGCCATCGCCACCCAGACCGCCGAGTACGCCAAGCTCATCGAGGGCAGCAGGGCCCGCGTCACCGACACCCGCAAGACCACCCCCGGCCTGCGCGCCCTGGAACGCTACGCGGTGCGCTGCGGCGGCGGGCACAACCACCGCTTCTCGCTCTCCGACGCCGTGCTGGCCAAGGACAACCACCTGGCAGTCCTCACCGGCGGCGACCCCGCCCGGCTGACGGCGGCGCTCGCAGGAGTTCGCGCCCAGCTGCCCCACACCGTCCACTTTGAGGTCGAGGTGGACAGCATCGAACAGATCGAACCGGTCCTGGCGGCGGGGGTGGACACCATCATGCTGGACAACTTCACGAACGAACAGCTCGTGGAAGGCGTGGCACTGGTGAACGGCCGGGCGCTGGTGGAGGCCAGCGGCAACGTGAACCTCTTCACGATCGCCGGGATCGCCCGCACGGGCGTGGACATCATCTCGGTCGGCGCCCTGACCCACAGCGTGCGTGCCCTGGACCTGGGCCTGGACATCGCCATCGGGCCACTGGCGTGATCTTCCTGGACGCCGCCGCCACCACCCCGGTGCGCCGCGAGGTGATCGAGGCGATGTTTCCGTTCCTGACGAACCAGTTCGGCAACCCCTCCAGCCACCACGGTCTGGGGGAGGCGGCGGCGTCCGCCCTGTCCGCGGCGCGGGAAACGGCTGCGGGGGTGCTCGGCTGCCATGCCGGGGAGCTCATCTTCACCTCGGGCGGCACCGAGGCCGACAACCTGGCCCTGAAAGGCATCGCCCTGGCCCGCCGCGCCGCCGACCCCCGCCGCAACCGGGTGGTCATCAGCGCCATTGAACACCCGGCCATTGCCGATTCCGCCGACTACCTCCGTCGCATCCATGGCTTCACGGTTGAGGTGGTGCCGGTGGGTCCGGACGCCTTGGTGGACGCAGCAGGTTTCGCCCGTGTGCTGGACGGTGCGTCTTCCCGCGACGGTGGTCCGTTCCAGGGAAACAGGGACGACGCCGCAGACCTCCCCGGCGCGGCGGGTGCCGCCTGGGCGGGTGCCCCCGGCTGCGACGTGGCCGTGGCGTCCATCATGTATGCCAACAACGAGGTGGGCGCGGTCCAGGACATCCCCGCACTCGCCGCTGAGGCGCGCCGGCGGGGCATCCCCTTCCACACGGATGCCGTCCAGGCAGCCGGCTGGCTGGACCTGGATGTGGGTCGGTTGGGCGTCGATGCCATGGCGATCTCCGGGCACAAACTGGGTGCACCCAAGGGGGCGGGGCTGCTGTACGTCCGTGGCGGCGTCGTGTTGGAGCCGCTGATCCACGGCGGCGGACAGGAACGCGGTGCACGCTCCGGAACGGAGAACGTAGCCTTTGCCGTGGCCCTGGCCACTGCACTGCAGTTCTCGGAAGCGGGCCGGGGCGCCGCCGTCGAACACGTTACGGCCCTGCGGGACGGCTTTATCAACCAGGTTCTGGAGCGGGTTCCGGGCGCACGGCTGACAGGGCACCCGAGCCGGCGGCTGCCTTCCGTGGCCTCTTTCTGCTTCCCCGGCACCAGCGGCGAATCCGTGTTGCTGGAACTTGAACGCCGCTCGATCATCTGTTCCTCGGGATCGGCCTGCGCGGCCGGATCGGACGAGCCGTCGGAGGTCCTGACCGCCATGGGGGTGGACCGCGCCGTAGCCCAGACGGCGCTGCGCTTCAGCTTTGGCGCCGACGTCACCGCAGATGCGCTGGACACGGCAGCAGACGAGCTGGCGGCCGCGGTGGAGCGCATCGTGCGGCTGGGCGTATAGGCGAGGTTTTTGATCCGGGCCCCGGCCCCTTAGGCGGCCAAGGCCCCGGAGTGGTCTTCTCGCCGCCAACCGAAGCTCTCCCGCAGCACCCTGTTCCACCTGTTGGCTGGCAGGGCCGGGTGCAGGAGGGCAATCCCAACACAATACTTGCTCATGCTCACGGCCCGGATTCCCATCTCGGCCAGCACCTGGTCGGCGGCGCCCCGGCCATCGACGGATTTGGTCTCCAGCACCGCCAGCTCGGGCCCCGCTACTGTCCCTGTGCTGCTGTAGAACTGGAGTCCGACATCCAGGGTGACCCGCTCATGGCTGGCGGGGTTGACGAGGGTGCCGCGGCGGTAGTCGATCGTCATGACCGGAGTGAGTTCAGGCAACGCCACACCGTAGTGTTCGTCCAGCAACGTGCCGAGAAAGCCTTCCGCGTCTTCGTTCATGCGTGCGCGTTCACCGGGTGGATGGGGAATGCGGTGCTTGTTGGTTTCCCCGCGCGCGCCCTTCAGCTTCGCCTCAAACATGCATTGCCCGGAGTCCAGGTAAGTGCGCGTCCGCACCTTGTACCGGCGCCGGCGTCCCTGCCGGTGTGCTCGAAACTGTTCCAGGTCTGCCGTGTCAAAGTAGGTGGAGCTGTAGTTGAAGGTGCGCAGGCCGGCAATCTCCAACACCTTGAAATTTGTTCCCAGGCGGTCAAGAAAAACTGCCAGATCTCCCCGGTTGAGCAGGAACTTCTTGTCGATCCGGGTTTGCAGCCCGGCCTCGGCCAGGACCTCGCCCAGTCCAACGATCTCACGCAACAGCAGCCCGCTGTCCAGGGTCCGGTCACACGTCATGACAAGTTCCCACTGGACTCGAAACGGGCGTTGTGCCCGTGCGCGGCCGCTGCGCTGCGTGCAGACGGGAGCGGCCGTCCGGCGGCACGGCCGCGGGGGATCGCGGCCGAGCGGTAGCGAACGTCGGCAATGGTCAGGTCCCGGACCATGTCCAGTTCGATGACCTCAATGCGCAGGACCTTGGCTTTCAGGAGGTCTTCCAGGGCCGACTTGAGGTTCGCTTCGTTGGCATGGGCGCGGTCCAGGGTGATGGTCTGGCGCCGGGTTCGCGGGGCGATGCGAGGGTGGTCGGCGACGTACAGGACCAAGACCAGCAGAGCGGTCAGTACGGGCGAAAGCCAGGCCGGGTCAGGGTGGAGGCCGTTCATGAGTCCGAGGACGAGGGCGGCGAAATAGTAGCCGATCTCTCCCTGTGTCAAGGTGTCCGAGCGCAGTCGGATGATGGAGAGGACCCCGAAAAGCCCCAGTCCCAGCCCCACTCCGGCGTCGCTGCCTGACAGCAGAACCGTGACCAGCATGATTCCGACATTCAAGCCCACATAGGCCAGTGCGAGGTCGCGGCGATGGTATCGGGGAAAGTACACGGCATACACCAGGACGGTGATGCCAACGATGTCGGCGGCAAGGGCGGCCCAGAGGTTCAACATGGTGGTTCCTTTGTCGGGGGCCTTTAGTCTGGCCTGCACTCTCCCGCAGCGTCAAGAGTGGTCCGTGTGACGGGAGTTGCAGGTGTCATACAGCGTGTCATACCGCGCACCGGACGGCCGCCACCCTGCAGCGGTGTCCGGCTCTGCAGCCAAAAGCTCATCCCGCCTGAAGTGTTTTTCGTTCAGCCGATCCCGGTAGCGGGGGAAGCCGCCATGCCACGGCTCCGCAGCCGGCGGAAGATCCAGTAGCGCAGCAACAGGAAGCGCGTCACGGCGGAGGCCACGTTGCCCAGCGTGATGACGACAAGTTCGGCAACGATGGAGGCGTTCGGAGACAAGTCGTGGAGCAGCCACAGGCTGCCGCCGGTCATGGCGAGGGCGAGCAGCATCACCCACAGGCCGCGGCGCTGGTCCCGCCACCACAGGTGCATCCCGTGCACCCCAAAGCTGATGCGCCGGTTCAGCTCGGTGTTCAGGACGGAGCACAGTGCCAGCGAAACGGCGTTGGCCCACTGTGTCCCCAGGGATTGGCGCAATCCGGCGAAAATGAGCATGGAGACCACCGTGCAGATGACCGCCACGACACCGAACCCGCGCAGCTGGGTGAACAATACGGGGTGGCGGTGCCACACCCGTGACATGGCCACGGGCCCTGCCCCGCCGGCCCCAATGCCGGGCACTGGTTCAAGGGCTGCTGGTTCGGCCGGAGTTGTAGTTGCCATCAGTAACCAATAATGCCACCGACAGTTGTGGCCACCCAAAACGTTGCTTGTGTGTTCTCTGTGAACTGGTCCGGGTGCGCCTCCCGGACGCAGCGGGGCTACTCGCCGGCCACGACCGGGTTGCTCAGTTCGCCGATGCCGCCGATACGGCACACCACTACGTCCCCGGCGGCGATCTGGCGGCATTCTGCCGGGAAACCGGTCAGGATGGCGTCCCCGGGCTGCAGGGTCATGAAGCTGCTCAAATACACCAGGATCTCCTCCACGCCCCAGCCGAGGTCGTTGCTGGAGGCGGGGGACAGCTCACGGCCGTTGTGCACGATGCTGATGGGCACGTTGTCGTCCTTGAGGCCCACCACAATCCAGGGACCCAGCGGGGTGAAGGTGTCCGGGCTTTTGGCGCTGATCCACAGCACGTCGGACTGTTGGGCGTCGCGGTCGGAGACGTCGTTGCCGATGGTGAAGCCGAGGATGGCGTCGCGGGCAGTCTCCAGCGTCAGGTTCCGGGCAGCCCTGCCGACGACGACGGTCAGCTCGGCCTCGGGGTCGACGTGACCCACGCCGGGACTGAGCTTGATGGCGTCCCCGGGACCGACGACGGAGCTGGCGGCCTTGTGGAAGGCTTGTGGCGGCAGTGCCCGGCCCGGGGCGCCGGTGTTGTGGGCCATGCCGAAGACATTGACCGGCACGCACGGGGCCAGGAAGGTGAACCGGTCCGCTGCGACCTCGGCGCCAGGGGACCAACCGGGGCGGGCCGGGCTGTTTCGATTCGCGGGCGAGCCAGGGAAGGGCGACTCCACCACTGTCCACAGTCCGCCTTCGGGGCTGGAGAAGTCGGCCGCGTCGTTTCGGACGAAGAACTGCTCCGCCAGCGGCCCGGGTACGGCGTCGACGGGGCGGACACGGGCAAGACGGTGCGGGGCGTTGTGCATGAGGACATCCTACCTCCAGTGGGAGGGGCGGGAGATAATTTCCGCCCGGCCGGGGGCTTGGGCAGTGGCCTAGACTTCTGGCATGGAACGCGCCAGTGCAAAGTACTTGAGCCTGGCCGCGGCGACCGCCCTCGCGGCGGGCGCCGCCGGCACCGCCGCCATCATGGGTATGCGCGCCATCCGCTCGGGGAACGCGGTGCCGGCCGGGGACCATGGCCCGGCCAACCGTCCCGGACCAATAGGCGCCGAATATGCGCAGGAAACCGCGGACCGGCTTTCTCAACTAATCCGCTTCCGGACGGTTTTTTCACCGTGGCGCGATGCCATTGAACTGGAGGAATTCACCGGCCTGATTGGTGCGCTGGAACGCATGCATCCGGCCGTCCACGCGTCCCTGGAACGCGAATTCGTCAACGGACAGGCGCTGCTTTACAAGTGGCCGGGCACCGGTCCCAACCCCTCGGCCAAGCCGGTGGTGCTCATGGCCCACTACGACGTGGTCCCCGTGGATGTGCGCGACGACTGGACGCACCCGGGTTTTTCCGGACACCAGGACGGCAAGTACGTGTGGGGGCGGGGCGCACTGGATGACAAGGGCGCCGTCGTCGTTATTCTGGCGGCGGTGGAGGGCTTGCTGGAGGAGGGCTGGGCGACAGTGCCGTGGCGGCAGCGGCGCTGATTCGCGGGCGCGGCGTGCTGCCGTGGATGGTCCTGGACGAAGGCGGTGCGGTGGCGGAAAACGCGTTTCCCGGACTGCGCCCGCCGGCGGCAGTGATCGGTGTCGCGGAGAAGGGGATCGTGGATCTGGAGCTGGTGGCGCGCAGTCACGGCGGGCACGCCTCCACTCCTCCCAAAATGGGGGCCACAGCCCGCCTGGCGAGGGCCATCATGGCACTGGAAGCACACCCTTTTCCGCCGTCGATGCCCGGGCCCATCGCGGAGATGCTGCGCCGGATCGGCGGGCACAGCGGCTTTGGAATGCGCCTGGTGACGGCAAACATGTGGGCGTTCCAGCCGTTGCTGACGCGCGTCTTTGACCTGCTCGGGGACGAAACCCGGGCCATGACCCGCACCACCGTTGCCATCACCGAGCTTGAGGGCAGCAGGGGATCCAACGTCCTGGCCTCGACGGCGCGGGCCAATGCCAACATCCGGATTGCCGTGGGGGAGGACGTGGAGGGTGTGGTGGAGCGCGTGCGGAGGATCATCGATGACCCAGGCATCGAACTGCGCGTGCGCAGCGCACATGGGCCTTCACCAATTTCCGCTTTCGACAACGACCAGTTTGCCTTGCTCTCCCGATGCGTCGGCGTTTCCCACCCCGACGCCGTCGTGACTCCGTACGTGCAGACCGGGGCCACCGACTCCCGCAACTTCACGGACATTTGCCCTGCCGTGTACCGGTTCTCACCCCTGCTGATGGATGCGGACGACAGGGCCAGCGTGCATGCCGTCGACGAGAAGGTGCGCATTGCCGCGCTGGGTGCCGGCGTCGTTTTTTACCGGGAGCTGATGCAGGGCCTGTGAGCCGGGTCGCCGCGACTCGATACCCCAGGCAACACGCCGCGGCGAACACCGACGTCCCGACCATCCCTGGCGAAGGGTGCTCTCTGTCGGTGTGGCGCGTCGCCGGAGCCCGCCGGGAGACTCCGGCTAGCATTGGCGTCAATGGCACCCACGTGACTTCAAGCCAAGGAGATTCCATGCGCCGTTGCAAAGGGCATCACCACTTTCGGCGGATCCCGGCGGCGGCCGCCGTGCTGTCGGTATCGCTTTTCCTCGCTGGCTGCGGGGTTTCCGCCGGGGCCCAGGGGCCGGCGGGCACAGCCGAAACCGGCCCGCATGCCACACATGCTGACCCAAAGCCAACGCCCGGCCCGTCGGGGAATTCCGCGGGCGGCGCCACCGGCACCGCGCCGGCCAGCCCCACGGCCGAGCCCACGGCACCGCAGTGGAAAAAGTACACGGACCCGGCCAGTACCCTCAGCTTTGAACTGCCCGAGGACTGGACCACGCAGCTGGTTCCGGGCCCGACGGGCAAGGCCGTGCGGGTGGACGTGCGCAGCACCTCCGGCGATGTCGTGGCCTCGCTGCAAACCCAGGTGTCCGGGCTCGGCGGGGCCTGCGGGAAGAATTTGAGGCGCCCGTACACGGTTCTCGCCAGCATCCCCCTGGAACTTCCGTCGAACAACCGGGGCGCGGCCGCCGTGGACCCGCGCTACGTCTACCGCGTCATCCAGGGCGGCACCCACTTTTATGCCTCCTACGGCATCACCGACCAGGCGGCCGGTGCTGACGGCAAGGCCTGCCTGGTCTACAACACCGTCCAGTCGGACAGGCTGGGCATCTACATGTTCGGGGACGTCCTGCAATTCACGAGTGCACTGGACGGATCGCCCGGGCTGCGCGCCTTCGCCACCATTGCCGATGCGCAGGCCTACATGCTCACGGGGGAGTACCTCAACGTTCAGCGGATGGTGACCTCGCTGAAGATTTTGGGCTGACCGGTGCCGGGGAAGCCCGGGGCGTGCCGGCGGCCCGTGCCGCCACCGCCGCTTGCAGCTTTCCCGTCAGGTCCAGCAGGGTCTGCATCTCATCATCGCTGAGCCCCTCCTCCATGACGTCCATGATGTTTTGCACATGGGCCCGCCCGACTTCCTTCTGCAGGGCCGCGCCCGCCTCCGTCAGCCCGATCAGCACCCCGCGCCGGTCGTCGTCGGGAGTCCTGCGCTGGATGAGGCCGCGTGCTTCCAGCCGGTCCACAAGGCGGGAGATGCTGGGCTGGGTGAGCAGGACGTTGTCGTTGAGTTCATTGAGGCGAAGCCAGCCGGTGGGGCAGCGGGAGAGGTTGAACAGGACGTCGTACTCCCTGCCGCCCACCCTCTTGAAAATCGGCTCCTTGTGAAGTTCGCGCATCACGGCCACCTGTGAGCGCAGCAGCGATTCCCATGCCTCCGTGGCAAGGCGGCGGTGGGCTGCGGCGGGCATCATGCCTGGACCCCCTTGGGCGCCGCGTCGGCCGCGGCTAGGGGGTGCCCGGCGCTGTGGTGTTCGGCGCTGCCGTGGGCGACGCCGGTGGCCGCCTTGGCGTGCTGGGCCGCCTTCCGCGCGGCGAAGGTGGGCGCGTCCGGGATGGTGGCGGGGCGGTTCGCGGCAAATTCCGCACGCAGCGTGGGCAGCACCTCCGCGCCGAACAGGTCCAGCTGTTCCAACACTGTCTTCAGCGGCAGACCGGCGTGGTCCACCAGGAACAGCTGGCGCTGGTAGTCGCCGAAATAGTCGCGGAACGTGAGCGTCTTCTCGATCAGCTCCTGCGGACTGCCCACCGTCAGCGGGGTCTGGGAGGTGAAGTCCTCCAGGGACGGTCCGTGGCCGTACACGGGGGCGTTGTTGAAGTAGGGACGGAACTCGTTGACAGCGTCCTGGGACCTGGGACGGATGAAAAACTGCCCGCCCAGGCCGACGATGGCCTGCTCGGGCGTGCCGTGGCCGTAGTGTGCGTAGCGTTCCCGGTAGAGGTTGATCAGCCGCTGGTAGTGCTCCTTGGGCCAGAAGATGTTGTTGGCGAAGAAGCCGTCCCCGTAGTAGGCGGCAATCTCCGCGACCTGGGGTGTGCGGATGCTGCCGTGCCACACAAAGGGTGCGACGCCGTCGAGCGGGCGCGGCGTCGCGGTGAAACCGCGCAGCGGCGTGCGGAACTTCCCCTCCCAGTTCACCACTTCCTCGTCCCACAGGCGTCGCAGCAGGGCGTAGTTCTCCACCGTCAGCTCCACCGAATCCTGGTTGTTCTTGCCAAACCAGGGATAGACCGGCGCCATGTTGCCGCGGCCCAGGACCAGGTCCACGCGGCCCTCGGCCAGGTGCTGGAGGGTGGCAAAGTCCTCGGCGATCTTGACGGGGTCATTGGTGGTGATCAGCGTGGTGGTGGTGGAGAGGATGATCCTCTCCGTCTGCGCCGCGACAAAGCCAAGGAGCGTGGTGGGGGAACTGGGGTAAAACGGCGGGTTGTGGTGCTCGCCGGTGGCAAACACGTCCAGGCCCACCTCCTCGGCATGCCTGGCGATGGTGGTGATGGCTTTCAGGCGCTCGTGTTCGGTGGGCGTTCTGCCCGTGGTGGGGTCAGCCGTGACGTCACCGACGCTGAAAATGCCGAACTGCATGGTGTGCTCCTTCATCCCGCGGTACCACCGTGAGATATATACGTTTGCATCTAGTATAGGACTCAACCCGGGCGGGCGCAGATATGTTCCCGGCAAATCACGGCACTCCTGAGCTGGCACCCATGGCACCGCTGCCATCCGCGTCCGCAGGTGCTGCGCCATTGACCGGGGCGGGATTGGCTGCGGTCGGCCTATATTTCGTGCCCCAACAGGCGATCAACTCACTCGCAAAGCGCCGCTGCGACTCGTGGTGCCTGTCCCAACCAGGGCGCATGGCCGCCTTCGACCAAGGTGAGTTCGGCATGCGGAATGAGTTGTTGGACCCTTCGGGCAGTCTCGCTTCCGCCTACCTGATCGTGTTCGCCGCCTATCAAAAGCGTCGGCACGGTGACCGACTGCAGCTCGGCCCCGGTGATGCGCGCCGTGCGGCGAAAGCCTGTGCGGCCCAGGAGCGCCCAAGGTGATATGAGTGGATGAATTTCCTGCCGCAGGGCTTGGCCCGCGACAGGGTCGTTGCCCACCGCCACCATCAAATCCACCAAGGCGGGGTGGGCGTGGGCGTCGATGGTGGCGCCCTCACCCATCATGGATGCGAACTGACGGAATGACTTTGGGGTCTCCCGTTGCCTGGAAACAAGCGTGCGTGCGCCGGGCGTGCCCATCAAGCGAAAGGGAAACGGAGCCTGCGTCCCCGGCAACGAGGGCGTGCCCAACATGGCCAGCGCGGTGACGCGTTCGGGTCGGGCGAGAGCAAAACGCAGCGACCAGAGCCCACCCATGGAGTGGCCGACCAGGATCGAAGAGGGAAGGCCGAGGGCGTCAAGAAGGCGGCCGATCCACCCGACAGCGGTCTCCTG
>CAJDTM010000012.1_pt1 | contig 58367 bp, 53 predicted proteins | sample 7389831 | NCBI WGS metagenome assembly CAJDTM01 (sample SAMEA7055656, study PRJEB34461) | soil metagenome | biome: terrestrial ecosystem; feature: Peninsula; material: soil | place: Antarctica | collected 2016
GCTCCGACCGGCGTCGATCCGGTGACCTTTCGATTTTCAGTCGAACGCTCTACCAACTGAGCTACAGAGCCTTGGTGAACTGCGAAAGCCTTTGTCACCGGATCTCCTGAAAGGCATTCCAGGAAACCTCTGCGACCCTGACGGGACTCGAACCCGCGACCTCCGCCGTGACAGGGCGGCGCGCTAACCAACTGCGCTACAGGGCCATACTTTGTTGTTGCTTTTTACCGTATTTCGCTGCTTTTCCCGCTTTTACGCGAAATTCACGAGTTATAGCTTACCAGCCTTTTCAGGCCGTATTTACCACCGACTCGCAAAGTACCCCCAACGGGATTCGAACCCGTGCCGCCGCCGTGAAAGGGCGGTGTCCTAGGCCGCTAGACGATGGGGGCATCGTCACTCACGTCCAGCCCACAGTTGCCGGTGTGCCGTCCGCAGTGGACTTCAAAAACTATAGGGCCTATTTGTCCAGAACACAAAACGGACGCAGGGGCCGGTGCCGCGCCACACGTCCGCATTGCCACTCACTAGGCTGGTGACATGAACCGCGACCCGCTGGCGTCCATCCCATCCTTTGGCCCGTTCCGGATGGACGAGGCTGACTTTGACGCCGCCGTGGCGCAGGCCCTGGCCGAAATCCCGGCGGACATTAGCGCCCGGATGGACAATGTGGCCGTCTTCGTCGAGGACGACTACACAGCCGGCCCCGGCGAGGACCCCGACACAGTCCTGTTGGGCCTCTACGAGGGGACCCCGCTGACGGAACGCGACTCGTGGTGGGGGTCAGGTTCCCTGCCGGACCGCATCACCATCTACCGCGGGCCCATTCTGGACATCTGCTCCTCGCGTGAACAGGTCATCCACGAGGTCGCCGTGACCGTGGTGCACGAAATCGCCCACCACTTTGGCCTCAGCGACGAACGGCTGCACGAATTGGGCTGGGGCTAGCTCCGGGCAGGCGGGGAGCGCAAATCGCCTGAAATGACAGAGCTGTTATTACACGAATGTGGTTCAGGCTACAGGTGTTACTGGTGTTGCCAAAGCGAATGTTGGGGCCGTAGTGTCTTTAGAGCTGTGTGAATTTGTGCGCCTTCCATGGGCGAGCCGGGCCTGATTTGGCGCCGGGAACCAACCGAACCGATCTGCATCGAGGTCTCTGGGGATGCACCCTTCCTTCCTGGTCCGCGGGACCATCGCCGTAGCATGCGCTGCCCTCGCCAGCACTGCGGTGTTTTCTCCTGCCGTGGCAGCTCCTGCCCATGGTGCACTGGCTGCAGGGTCCGTCCAGCCATCTCTGCTGGGCAAATCCCTACTGGGCACCGTGGCATTCGGCGGCACGGCCATGGCGCCGGCCATCCCCAGCGCCGACGCCATTGCCGCGGCGAAGAAGTCCGAGGCGGCCACGGCAGCGGAGTCGGCCAGGATCGACGCCCTTCTCAGCTCGGCCAACGACCGCCTGCAGGACTCCCTCGCGGGCACCGTTAGCGCCAACAGCGCCTTCACTGACGCGCTGGTGGCCCTGGACCGGCGCCGAACGGAGGCGCAATCGGCACGGGCCATGGCGGAAGCAGCTGCAAAGAAGTACAGCAATGCGAAAGCACACATGGGCCAGCTGGCGGGGAGCCTGTATAAAAACGGCGGGCTGAACCTGAGCCTGCAGGCGTTCCTGGGCAGCGCCGCATCTGACGACACTATGTACCAGGCCGCCACGCTGATGGCACTGTCGGCCGAGCGCGCCACCACCTTTGACTCCGCCGCAGCCGCCTCCTCAACGTCCACGGCATTGCAGGCGCAGGCGGCCGAGGCCCAAAAGGCTGCGGACCAGGCAGCGAAAGCCGCCGAGGACTCCAAGCGTGCCGCGCAATCCGCGACCGACGCACTGACAGCCCTGGTAAAGGAAAACCAGGCCCAGCGCGAAATCCTGCTCCAGCAGCTGGCCACCCTGCACAACACCACGGCGGCACTGGAAGGGGCCCGGGTGGACGGGCTGCAGAGGCAGGCCGGCGAAGCTGCCCTGGCCCTGCAAATCAGGGAATCCGCCACCTCCCCCACACCCGTGGCGCCTCCTGTCGCGGCCCCATCCCGGCCGTTGAACGCGGGCAACATTAGCGCCGGCAGCGCACCGCAACACCCTGCCGCGACCACCCCGGCGGCACCGGCGCAACCTTCCAGGCCCGCACCAGCACTGCCCGCTCCCGCTCAACCGGCCCCCGCACCCGCACAGCCCGCACCCGCACCCGCTCCGGCGCAGCCGACACCGTCTCCCGCGAAGCCCGCCGGGTCCTACATCCAAGTCATGGTCAACTACGCCATGGCCCAAAGCGGCAAGCAGTACGAGTGGGGCGGCACCGGCTCACCCGGCTTTGACTGCTCGGGGCTGGTCATGAAGTCGTTTGCCGCCGCCGGAATCGCGGTGCCGCGCACCGGAACCGCCCAGTTCTGGGCAGCGCCTCAGCGCGTACCGCTGTCCCAGATGCGCTATGGGGACCTGCTCGTCTTCAACGAGTCCGCCCCCGGATCCGGCCAATTTGGGCACATCGCCATCTATATCGGCAACAACCAGGTGGTGCAGGCACTCTCCTACGGCTACCCGCTCGGGGTTTACTCGCTCTCGAGCATGGCACTGGGCGGGATGCACCTGTACGGGAGCGCCGCCCGGTATTGATCCCGGCGGGCCGGGCGGAGCCTGCCGACGCCGCGGCCTGCCTGCGGCCCTGTCAGGCCTGCAGCAGCGGCCCAAACGCGGCGCGGTCGTCCTGGCGGGGGTCCTCGCGGTCCCTGACCACCATGACGGGGCCCTTCGCGTGGTGCCGGACGCCGTCGGTGGTGGAGCCCAGCATCATGCCGGCGAAGCCCCCGCGGCCACGGGTGCCCATGACCACCAGCTCCGAGGTCTCGGACGCCTCCACCAGGACGTCCACGGCGGAACCTTCCACGAGCGTCACTTCAATGGGCAGCTTCGGGAAGTGCCTGCGCAGCCATTTCTCGCCTGCGTCAAGCTGGGTCTGAATTTCTGCGAAGAGCGCCTCGCGGTCCACGGGTGCCGGCATCCAGGCCAGCGACCCGGTGTACGGCTGGACGGCGCATATGATGCGCAGCAGCGACCCGGACCGCTCGGCCTGCTCGGCGGCAACCAGAACGGCATAGCGGGCCTGGTCCGAACCGTCGACGCCCACGGTGACAACGTTCTCAATGACCGGCGGCGCATCGGCCTGGCCCTCACCTTCACCCAGCCGCGGAGCGCAGCTGAGCGGCACCGTCACCGTAGGGCATTTCGCGTGCGCGGGCAGGGCCGAGCTCACGCTCCCCAGCAGGCGGCCAATAAAGCCGCCGCGGCCCCGGGTGCCAAACACCAGCAGCTCGGCCGTTTCGCTCAACTCCAGCAGTACCCCTGCGGCGTCGCCGTTTTCCACGCGGGCATCAAGCTCCACGTCCAGGTGCGCCACCTTGGCAGCCGCCTCACGCAGAACGGCCTCGGCACCTTGGCGGATGACGTCGTCGTCCACGGTGGCATAACCACCGTCGAGCCCTGATGCGGCGAAGATCGGCACGGTGTAGGCGGTGACCAGGTGGAGCGGGACCTTGCGCGCCTTGGCTTCGCGGGCAGCCCACACCACGGCGCAGTTGCTTTGCTCGGATCCGTCAACACCAACGACTATTCCGGTGGGGGCGGGGATGGGGTCGGGCTGGGCAACCGGGGAACCGTGTGCGGGTCTGCTCATGCTGGGCCTCCTTGTGTATTGTGGCCACAAGGGGCATCGGAGACAGTTGTCCGCCTCCCCCTCGGGGCCTGTACCTGTGACTATTGTCCCTCCCGCGGGGCGCGTCAAGTTCCACGCGCCCGGCGACCCGGGGCTGGTCGACGCCGGACGTCCCGCCCGGGGCGAAGGGCATTTTCTCCATTCACAGGACTTTTCAAGGGTCTATCCAGGCTTGGAAATGTTCGGTATGGTTCGAAAAAGGATGCCGATCCGGACCCCGTGTTTTGGGGGAACCATGTGGATGGCATGCCCGCCCAAGCCTTGACGGCGCGTCCGGCTCCCCGGCCGTAGCCGTGCAAACGATCTCCTACCGTTCCAGGAGGCATTGCCATGACGGCTGCGCCAACAGCTGCTGCGCCCACACCTGCCCTGGATCCACCTGCCCCGGCCGCGGAAGCCACCACCACCATTGTCATTGGTTCCGGCTTCCCGGGCCTGGCCATGGCTGCGGAGCTGAACCGGCAGCGCATCAAGGCCGTTGTAGTGGACAGCCTGCCCCAAGCAGCCCACCCGCCAGCCCCGTCGACCGGCGGGGTCAGCCTGGACGCGGTCGGCGAACGGGCCGAGATCCTGCGGGTGCTGGAGCATTATGCCCTCCGCCACTCTCTGGATATCCGCCCTGCCACCTGTGCGCTGGACATCCGGCGCGGCCCCTCCGAATCGGGGCGCCGCTGGGAGGTGCAGACCGCCACGGGCACCCTGACGGCGCACAACATCGTCTTCACCCGCGGCGCACTGAACCAGCTGCGACGCATGCTGCACGGCATGGGCCTCGGTACCGGCCCGGACCTTGCGGCCGCCATGCATTCCCTGGGACTGTACCTGGTGGGAGTGGGCGGGCTGGATGCCCCCACTACCGGGGAAATACTCCACCAGGCCAAGCGCGCCGGGCAGTCGATGGCGGGGCGGGGTCGTTCCGGCTAGCTTCTGTCCGCCGCGCCGAGCCGGCGCCGGGCCACGACGATCATCGCCACCACCACCACGGCCAGCACCCCGATCAGGCCATATACGCTCCACGGCACGCCGCCGCTGTCCGGGACCGGCTGTGTTGCGGCCTCGCTGACCTGTTGGGCCGACTGCGCGGGCCCGGCCACGGCGCCCGCGGATCCGGCGGCACCGGCCGCCGCGGCGGTGAACGTGAAGCCGCCCTCCACGGGGTGCGAATCGGAGGAGACCAGCCGCCAGCTCACGGTGTACTTGCCGGCGGGCGCTCCGGGCTTGAGCGGCTGTGTGGCAACGTTGTCCAGCACCTGCACGCCGCCGTCGGACCAGTTGGTGCCGGAGGCGTCCATGACGTTGATCTGCGAACCGATGGTCGCCGGCGTGTTGGACATTGTCAGTGTCACCTTCGTGGGCACGGCGGCCACAGTGGACCCGTCGGCCGGTGAGGTTGCATCCAGCTGGTCGTGTGCCTGGGCCGCCGTCGACCCGCCCACGAGCGCCAGGACCACGACGGCGGCACCGGCCAGCGCGCGCCACAAAACTCTCTCGACGCGCCGCCGCCGGACGGGAGCCGGCCCACGGAGTGCGGAGACCCCTGCAGGTGTCATGTTCGTCTCATTGGCCCGCGGGGGGAAGGGGTAATCCATGGCACGTGTTCCTCGGCTCGGCAATTAGCTGTCCGCCCAACCGTAGCCGAGGAATATGGGAACATCCCCGGAGGGCGCGGGGAAATCAGCATCTGCGCTTAGGGTCCCGTGCCCCGCGGACAGTCCTGCGGCCCTGCCGGGAGCCGGCACCACCCCCGGGACCGTCCCGCCATGGCAGGTACTGATTCCGGCTAGTATTTCCTCGACTGGAATTTCCCCCTTTTTTCTTCGCCCGGAGGGCTCCCTTATGGCAATCACGACGGCTGTCCGCCGCTCTGCGATCGATAAATACTTCATGATCACCGAACGCGGCTCGAATTATTCGCGCGAGATCCGCGGCGGCTTCGCCACGTTCTTCGCCATGAGCTACATCGTGGTGCTGAACCCCCTGATCCTCAATGTTGCTGATTCCTCCGGCCACCTGCTGGGCCTGGAGCGGGTTGCGGCGGCGACGGCCTTTGTCGCCGGCGTCCTGACCATCCTGATGGGCGCATGGGCGAAACACCCCTTTGCGCTGGCCGCCGGACTGGGTGTGAACGCATTCGTGGCCGTGACCATTGTGGCCAATCCCGGGCTGACCTGGCCGGACATGATGGGCCTGGTCATGATCTCGGGCATCACCATGTTCATCCTCGTGCTGACGGGCTTCCGCACCGCCGTGTTCCATGCCGTGCCCGAAGGGCTGAAAACGGCCATTGTAGTGGGCATCGGCTTGTTCATTGCCCTGATCGGGTTGGTCAACGCCGGCTTTGTGCGCCGCATCCCCGACGTCGCCGGCACAACAGTCCCCGTGGGGCTGGGCTTTGACGGCAAGCTGGCCGGCTGGCCCACCCTGGTGTTCATCGTGGGACTGCTCCTGACTGTGGTGCTGGTGATCCGCAAGGTCAAGGGCGCCATCCTCATCGGCATCATCGCCTCCACCGTCCTGGCCAACCTGCTGGAAATGATCTTCCACATCGGCCCGTCCTTTGACGGCAAGACGTATAACCCGGCCGGCTGGTCGCTGGTGTCCCCGCAGCTGTCGACGTGGTCGTTTCCCGATTTGAGCCTGATCGGCCAGTTCAACCTTTTCGGGGCCTTCGCACACCTGGGCGGCCTGGCTGCGGCGCTGCTGGCCTTCGTGATCCTGCTGAGCATCTTCTTCGACGCCATGGGCACCATGGTGGGGCTCGCCGGGGAAGCCGGCTCGCTGCGGGCGGACGGCACCATCCCCAACGTGGACCGCGTGCTGCTGGTGGACGCCTTTGGCGCCATCGCCGGCGGTGGCGCGTCCACGTCGTCGCACCAGATCTATGTGGAGTCAGGCGCCGGCATCGGCGAGGGCGCACGGACCGGGCTGGCCTCCATCGTCACGGGGCTGCTTCTGCTCGTTGCCATGTTCGTCACCCCGCTGATCAAGCTGGTCCCCTTTGAGGCGGTGGCCCCCGCCCTGGTGGTGGTGGGCTTCATGATGGTCTCCCAGGTCGGCAAGATCGACTGGTCCGACTGGGGCATCGCGATCCCGGCCTTCCTGACGTTCACGCTCATGCCCTTCACGTACTCCATCGCCAACGGCCTCGGTGCAGGCTTCATCGCCTACGTGGTGATCCGCCTGTTCCAAGGCCGCGCAAAGGAGATCCACCCGCTCATGTGGGCCGTGGCCGCCGCCTTTGTGCTGTTCTTTGGCATCGGCACCGTGGAGGGCTGGTTCGGCATCAAGTAGCCCGCCCGCGGCGTCACGGCGGAATCTGCCATGCCAGACGGCACCTTCCCGACGGGCTGGCAATCGGCCCGCCACTGCTGTTGTCTGGAACCATGGACTTCACTTCACTGACCGTTGACACCGCCCCTGCACCCTGGTTCGGCCGGAACGACGGCGACGGGCCGGGGCACCGGCGCTGGTGGCAGTCCGTGTCCACCACGGCCACGGCCGTACAGGATTCCTCCGCGGCCTCGGCGGGTCCTGCCGCGCTGCTGGGCTTTTGTTCCGACGAAGGCGTGCGCCGCAACAACGGCCGCGTCGGTGCCGCTGCCGCTCCCGCCGCCATCCGGGCCGCCCTCGGCTCCCTGGCGTTCCACGGGTGCCGCGCCGTGACGGATGTGGGCGACGTGGTGGTCGCCGGGGAAGCCCTTGAGGACGGCCAGGCCCGCGCCGGCCGCGCCCTCACGGCCATGCTCGACGCCGGGCAGCTCACGTTTGTGCTTGGCGGAGGGCACGAGACCGCCTTTGCCAGCTATCTCGGCGTCGCCGGGACAGCTGCAGTGGCGAACGGCGCCAGGCTGGGCGTGCTGAACCTGGACGCCCACTTTGACCTGCGCGAGGCCTCTGTACCCAGCTCCGGCACGCCGTTCCTGCAGATGGCCCGCGCCGAAGCGGCCGCCGGCAGGGACTTCAATTACGCCGTCGTCGGCATCAGCGAGCCCAACAACACGCGCACACTCTTCGACACGGCCCATGACCTGGACGTGAAGTACCTTCTGGACGAAGACTGCTCGGCGGAGCGGACGGCCGCTTTTGTGTCATCCTTCCTGGAGACGGTGGACGTCGTGTACCTGACCATCGACCTGGATGTTCTCCCTGCCGCGGTGGCGCCGGGCGTAAGCGCCCCGGCGGCCTACGGGGTGCCGCTGCCAGTCATTGCAGCCGTATGCCGGCAGGTCGCCCAAAGCGGGAAGCTGTTCCACTTCGACGTGGCCGAGCTCAGCCCCGAGTTCGACGTCGACAACCGCACCGCCAAGGTTGCCGCCCGCCTGGTGGACACGCTGCTGCGCTGAAAACCCTGAGATCACCCGGTCGCATTCACCGGGCTTTCGTCACTGGACGGCAGTTTCCGCCATCGGGTCAAGTTCCTCGCCGCCGCGGAACTGCGTCTTGTATAGCGTGTAGTAGGCACCGCGCCGGGCCAACAGGAGCTCGTGGGTGCCGTGTTCGACGATGTCGCCGTCTTCCATGACCAGGATGGTGTGGGCGTCCCTGATGGTGGAGAGGCGGTGCGCGATCACGAACGACGTCCTGTCGGTGCGCAGGGCCGCCATGGCGTGCTGGACCAGCAGTTCGGTGCGGGTGTCCACGCTCGAGGTGGCCTCGTCGAGGATCAGCAGCGAGGGATTGGCGATGAATGCCCGGGCGATGGTGATCAGCTGGCGCTCTCCGGTGGAGACGCTGCCGCCGTCGGCATCCATGACGGTGTCATAGCCGTCCGGGAGCTGGCGGACGAACCTGTCCACCATGGTGGCCTGGGCCGCGGCCACGATTTCTTCGTCGGTGGCATCCAGCCGGCCGTAGCGGATGTTCTCGCGGATGGTTCCCTCAAACAGCCAGGCGTCCTGAAGCACCATTCCCACCTGGGCCCGCACCTGCTGCCGGGGCAGGTGCCGCGTGTCGATGCCGTCCAGCAGGATCCGTCCGCCGGTGAGCTCATAGAAGCGCATGACGAGGTTTACCAGGGTTGTCTTGCCGGCGCCTGTCGGCCCCACGATCGCGACGGTCTGGCCGGGCTCCACGGTGAAGGAGACGTCCCGGATGAGCGGCGTTTCCGGGTCGTAGCTGAAGGAGACCCGGTCGAAGGTGACGTGCCCGTCGGTCTGTGCGGGCAGTTCGGCCGTGGTTTTTTCGGCGTCCTGCTCCTCGGCGTCGAGCAGTTCGAAGGTCCGCTCCGCGGAGGCCACCCCGGATTGGATCATGTTGGCGATGCCGGCCATCTCTCCGATCGGCTGGGAGAACTCCCGCGAGTACTGGATGAACGCCGTGGCGTCGCCGAGGGTCATCTGTCCGGTTGCCACCCGCACCCCGCCGACCACGGCAACCAGCACATAGCTGAGGTAGGAGACAAACTGCATGGCAGGCATGATCATGCCGGAGACGAACTGTGCCCCGAAGGACGCCCTGAACAGTTTTTCGTTGCGTTCGTCGAAGACTGCCAGCATCTCCGCGTCACGCCCGTAGGCCCGGACCAGCTCCAACCCGGAGAACGTCTCCTCCACGTGTCCGTTGAGCGCTCCGGTGTTCTTCCATTGCGCCGCGAACATTTTTTGTGATCTGGCGCCGATGACGCCGGCGATGGCGGCGGAGAGAGGCAGTGCGATCAAGGCGATCAGGGCCAGCTGCCAGGACACAATGAACATCATGATGCCGATGCCCAGGATGGTCAGGGCTGACTGGACGAGTTGCGAGAAGGCCTGTTGCAGGGCGGCCTGGATGTTGTCGACGTCGTTGGTGACACGGGACATCAGGTCCCCGCGCTGGCGTGTGTCGAAGTAGCCCAGCGGGAGCCGGTTGAGCTTTTTCTCAATGTCTTCGCGCAGCCGGAACACCACGCGCATGACGAGGGCGTTGAGCAAAAAGCCCTGCAGCCACATCAGCGTCGAGGCCACCAGGTACAGGCAGAGCACAATGGCGATCAACTGGCTCAGGCGGGCAAAGTCAATGCCCTGGCCCGGAACTATGCCGGCCTTGGCCAGCATGTCGGCAAACTGTCCGTTGCCGGCGGCACGCTGGGCGGCGACGATGTCTTCGAGGGGGGTCCCGGCCGGAAACCGTGAACCGATGACACCGTTGAAGATGGTGTCCATGGCCTTGCCGAGAATTTTCGGGGCGATGACTGTCAGCACCACCGAGACGGCCACGAGCATTACCACGACGGAGAATTGGCGGCGCTCCGGGCGCAGCAGGCCGGCCAACCGCTTGACGGAGGGCCAAAAGTGCTGGGCCTTCTTGGCCGGCGCCCCGCCGAACATGTCGCCGTCCGCCCCCTTGGGCTCGTAGCCCGCGTCGAGGTCCTCCGCTTCCGACGGCTCCGCTTCCTTCCTCCTCCGTGCCATCAGCGGACCCCTTCGATGCTCAGTTGCGACTCGACGATTTCCCGATAGGTTTCGTTCCCATCCACGAGTTCTTGGTGGGTGCCGGCACCCACCACCTCGCCGTTGTCCAGCACCACGATGTGGTCGGCTTCACGGATCGTGGAGATTCGCTGGGCGACAATGATGACGGTGGCGCCGTCCGTGGCGGCGTGCAGTGTCTGGCGCAGCCGTTCGTCGGTGTTGACATCAAGGGCCGAAAAAGAATCGTCGAAGAGAAACACCCGGGGCCGTGCGGCCAGCGCCCGGGCGATGCACAGGCGCTGGCGCTGGCCGCCGGAGACGTTGGTGCCGCCCTGGGCGATGGACTCGGCCAGGCCGTTCGGCTTGTCCCGGACAAACTCCCCGGCCTGGGCAACTTCCAGTGCCTCCCAAACTTCCTCATCGCTTGCCCCGGGCCGGCCAAAGCGGATGTTGGAGGCGACCGTGCCGGAAAACAGGTACGGCTTTTGCGGCACCAGTCCCACGAGTCCGGCCAGCTGCGGGCGGCTGAGCTCGCTGACGTTCACCCCGCCAATGCGCACCGTGCCGCATTGCGGGTCGAACAGCCGCGGGATCAGGTTCACGAGCGTCGACTTGCCGGAACCGGTGGAGCCGACGATCGCCGTCGTCCGCCCTTCTTCGGCAGTGAACGTGACGCGGTTGAGCACCGGGCGTTCGGCGCCGGGATAGCCAAAGGAGACGTCGTCGAATTCGACGGCGTGGCGCACCGGCGATTCCGTCCCGCGGGGCACGGCCAGGCTGGGCTCGGCGGCGAGCAGCTCGTCGAGGCGTTCGGCGGAGACGGCGGCGCGCGGGATCATCATGACCATGAAGACGCCCATCATGACGGCGACCAGAATCTGCAGCAGGTACTGCAGGAACGCCGTCAGCGAGCCGACCTGCATCTGTCCGGCGTCCACCCGGTGCCCGCCGAACCAGAGAACGGCAGCGGTGGCCAGGTGCAGGATCATCATGATCAGCGGGAACATCAGGACAAAGAGGTTGCCGACCCGCACCGACACCCGGGTCAGCTTGAGGTTCGCGTCCCCGTAGCGTTCCTCCTCGAACTGTTCCCGCACGAATGCCCGGATCACCCGGATGCCGGTGATCTGTTCGCGCAGCACCCCGTTGACGGTGTCAATGCGTTCCTGCATCTCGCGGAACAGCGGCAGCAGCTTCACCACGAGGAAACCCACCACCACGAACAGCAACGGCACCGACACCCATACCAGCCACGACAGCCCAAGATCCTCCCGCAGGGCCATCACGATGCCGCCAATGCACATGATGGGCGTGGAGACCATGAAGTTCAGGGCCATCAGGGCCAGCATCTGCACCTGCTGGACGTCATTGGTGTTGCGGGTGATCAGTGTCGCGGTCCCGAACCGGGCCACGTCCAGGGCGCCGAGCGCATTGACGCGGTGGTAGACCTCCCGGCGCAGGTCCCGCCCGATCGCCATGGCCGTGCGCGCGCCAAAGTAGATCCCGCCGATCGCCGCGGCAACCTGGATGAAGCACACCACCACCATCGTGGTGCCGGTGGCCCAGATGAAGTCGGTGTCGCCCTTGGCCACCCCGTGGTCGATCACCTGGGCGTTGAGGCTGGGGAGGTAAAGGGCCGCGATGGTCGAAATCAACTGTAGGACGAGCACCGCGGCGACCGAGCGCCAATACGGTTTTGCGTGGCGCAGTGACAGGCCAAGGAGTTTCACGGCAACGTCCGATTCGAATGTATGTTTGACAGCAGAAGGCGTATCGAACATTAAACACTCTCGACTCACCATACACAAGAATCATCTCTGCGGGCCCGGAACGACGGCGGGCGCGGTGGCCGCTGCCGGGCCACGGCGTGCTTCTAGTTCAGCGGGCCGGTGGCCTTTTCTGCCGCCGCGCGGATGGCACCGGAGCCCACCAGGCGGTCGGCCTCCTCGAGCTCCGGGGACAGGAAGCGGTCCGCCCCGGGCCCCGGGACCGTTGCCCGAAGCACCTCAAGCACGGCCGCGCCGGCCGGCCCGGGGACAAGTTCGCCGTCGGACATGGACGAACGCATGTCGATGGCGCGGGTGGCCGTGACCAGCTCGATGGCCAACACGCGGCGCAGGTTTTCCACGGAGCGGCGCAGCTTGCGGGCCGCGTGCCAGCCCATGGACACGTGGTCCTCCTGCATGGCCGAGCTGGGGATGGAGTCCACGGAGGCGGGGACGGCCAGACGTTTGGAGTCGGAGACGAGCCCGGCCTGCGTGTATTGGGCGATCATGAGGCCCGAATCCACTCCGGGATCCCCTGCCAGGAAGGCGGGCAGGCCGTGGCTGCGGGCCGGGTCCAGCATCCTGTCGGTGCGGCGCTCGGCGATCGAGGCGACGTCGGCGGAAACGATCGCGAGGAAGTCCAACACGTACGCCACGGGAGCGCCGTGGAAGTTGCCATTGGAGGACACCCGGCCGTCGGGCAGGACCACGGGGTTGTCAATGGCGGCGGCGAGTTCGCGGGTGGCAACCGTCAGGGCGTGATCCACCGTGTCGCGGGCGGCGCCGGCCACCTGCGGGGCGCAGCGCAGCGAGTAGGCGTCCTGGACACGGGAGTCGCCGTAGCGGTGCGAGGCCACGATGGGCGAGTTGGCGAGCACGCGCAGCATGTTGTCCGCGCTAAGAGCCTGGCCGGGGTGCGGACGCAGCTCCATGTGCAGCTCGGGCACGAACACCTGGTCGGTGCCCAGCAGGCCCTCCACGCTGAGCGCGGCGGTGATGTCCGCCGTCGTCAGCAGCAGCTTCAGGTCGGCGATGGCCATGAGCAGCATGCCGAGCATGCCGTCGGTGCCGTTGACGAGCGCCAAGCCCTCCTTTTCGGCGAGCTCGATGGGCGCGATGCCGGCCTCGGCGAGCAGCTCGGAGACGGGCCGGTCTCCCCTGCCCCCGAAATGCGTGCCGTCGGGACCGTTGGCCTCGCCTTCGCCCATGAGCACCAGTGCGCAGTGGGAGAGCGGGGCGAGGTCGCCGGAGCAGCCGAGCGAGCCGAATTCGCGGACCACGGGCGTGATGCCGGCGTTGAGGACGTCCACCATGGTCTGGACCACCACGGGGCGCACCCCTGTTCGGCCGGAGGCGAGGGTCTTGGCGCGCAGGAACATCAGGGCGCGCACCACCTCGGGCTCCACGGCCGGGCCCATGCCGGCCGAGTGGGAGCGGATCAGCGACTTTTGCAGCTGGGTGCGCATGTCCTCGTGGATGTGGCGGTTGGCCAGTGCGCCGAAACCGGTGGAGATGCCGTAGGCGGGAGTTTCGGAATGGGCCAGCTTCTCCACATGTGCCCGGACGCGTTCGACGCCGGCCAGCGCCTCCTCGCTGATGCGCACCTTCGCGCCGTGGCGGGCAACGGCAATGACATCTTCAGGGGTGACCCCTGAGGAGGAGAGGACGACTTCTTGGGACAGGACGGCGGTGGTCATGGCGTTTCCTTTTTGCTGTGGGACGGGCTTAGTAGCCACTATTCCGCTTAATTGTGCGGAAATCACCGGGCTGGGGCTCCGACTGTCCGGGATATCAGACATGCCGGTCGGCGGGGCGCGGGCCGGGCTACCCTTCGTGGCGGCCGTATATCCGCACTGACAGCTCACCGGCCACCTTCGTGACCCGTTCGGCCAGGGCCGGCCACTCCTGCGCCGGCACCTTCTCGGCCAGAAACGTCACGGCCACGGCGGCCACCGGCCAGCCCAGGTGGTCCTTCACGGCGGCGGCAACGGAGCCAAAGCCCTCGGTGACCTCGCCGTTTTCGGTAGAGTATCCCCGCTGGCGCACCTGCTCCAGGTGGGCGGAGAGGGTCGAGTACTTGCCAATGGGGTCCGGCACTTCGGTGCGCGAGCTGAACGCGGCCGTGTTCGGATACAGTGCCCGGACCTGCGACTTGGGCAGCGCCGCCAAAATGGCGCGCCCGCTGGCGGTGAGGTGGCTGGGCAGGCGCACGCCGACGTCTGTCACCAGGGAGGGGCGGTGCTTGGCCCGCTCCTCCACAATGTACAAGACATCGCGGCCGTGCAGCACCGCCAGGTGGGCGCTTTCGCCGATCCTGTCCACGAGTGCCGCCAGCAGGGGCCGGCCCAGCCTCGACAACGGTTCCTGGCGTGAATAGGCGCTGCTCAGTTCGAAGGCGGCAATGCCGAGCCCGTAGCGCTGCTCCTCCGGCAGGTGCATGACGAAGCCGCCGGCTTCCATGACGCCCAGCAGATGGTAGACACTGGAACGGGGCAGGCCCAGGGTGCTGGCGATGGTGGATGCGGCGAGGGGGCCCCGCTTGGAGGAGAGCAGCTTCAGCACGCGCAGCGTGTTCTCAGCCGCGGGAACCTTGGACATGGTCCGCTTCGTCTCTGTCATTGTTCCCCCGCCGTTCCGACTTTCCCTGCTGCAGCCCCCACCACGGCGGAAACGGCCGCCACCGTGAGCCCACTATAGGATATTCACGTCTCAAATCCCAGATTAAACGGCCATTCGGCGGCGGTCCCCAATCCAAGACACAAACCTGCAGTGGGGGTCTGAACGCCCCACATCCGCTTCATGGCGCTGGGTTCGGCCTTCGGGACGGGACTGTTTTACGGCTCGGCGTCCGCCATCCAGAAAGCCGGCCCCGCGGGGCCGCTGGCCGGTTTCATCACCGGCTGGACGTTCGTCTTTGAAATGGCCATTGTCGCCATCGCGGACGTTACGGCGTTCAGCATATACATGGGATTCTGGTTCCACGGCGTGCCGTGGATGACGGTGGTCATGATGACCGGTGTATTGCTGGTGCGCGGGGACGGACGACGCCGCAGCGTCGTTCCCGATGAAACGGCGCGCATGCCGGTGGCTGGCGGGGCGGAAGCCACACTGGTCGAGTCCTGACCTCAACAGCCTCAATCGCCGGTTTCGTCGGTGAGGGCCATGGCGCTTTGGCCGAACCGGCGGACCCTGGCATCGTCCCACAGCTGCGCGGGCATGGCCCCGCCGAGCAGTGCCCGCGGCAGGCCGGCGCCGTCGCCCAGGGGTGCGTCGCTGCCGGCGATGATGATGTTGCCGGAGCGGCGTCCCTTGAGCATGGGCGGGTCCGCGATGATCGCCGTGTGCGCAAAGACGGCCCCGATGGTTGCGGCCTCGCGGCGCGCCGTGGCCAGTGCGGGTGAATCCCCGCAGTTGACGGCATACACGCCGCCGGGGCTGAGGACCCGGCGTGCTGCGGCCGTGAACTCCGCGGTCGTCAGTGCACGCGGCGTCGTGGCGCCGGCAAAGACATCCCGGATGATCAGGTCCCGGCTGGACCCGGCCAGGGATTCGGTGACCTGGCGGGCCTCGCCCACGCGGATCTTCAGCAGCGGCGCGCGGGGCAGGTCGAACCAGTCCCGCACGTAGGTGGCCAGCTTCCCGTCGATCTCCACCACCACGTTGCGTGAGTTGGGGTAGGCGGCAACGAGGTAGCGGGGCATGGCACAGGCCGCACCGCCGAGGCTCAGCGTCCGCAGCGGCGCCCCGGGCGGCCAGCGGTCCGCCACCAGGGCCATGATCCAGCGCATGTATTCGAACTCCAGGCGGAGCGGATCCGCCAGGTCAACGTGTGAGCTTTGCACACCGTTGAGCATCAGCAGCCAGCCATTGGGGTTGTCGCCGTCCGGGATGAGCTCCGCGGTGCCGGTATCGGTGGGGTACCGCCCTGCCACGGGCTCCGAAGCTGCCGCGTTGAACTCCGCCACGGCGTTCCTGGGTGCGCGCCTGCGGCCCATCAGGCGTCCGTGCCGGGTGACGGCCGGGCTGTTCGGACCATGCGGACCTCGGGCAGATGGTGCCATTCCTCGGGAAGGACGTCGGCTGCGCCGTCCCGGACAAAGCCGTTCCTGGCATAAAAGGCCTGGGCGCGCGGGTTGTCCTCCAGCACCCACAGGAACGCGGCCTGGCTGCCGATCACGGCGTCAAGCAGCAGCTGGCCCGCACCGCTGCCAAAGGCCCTTTGGAGGATGTAGAGCACGTACAGTTCCACCGGGACCGGTGCGTCGGCGTGCTGGGCGGGGCCGCCGGCCGCAAGCCCCAGCAACCCGCCGTCGTCGTACGCGAGGGTGGGCCCGCGACCCGCCAGGATCCCCTCGCGAAGGTTCTCCACGCGGCCGGGCAGGGTTTCGCGCCGCATGGCAAAGAACCCGGCTGGCAGGTGGCGGCCGTACGCTTCCTCGTGGCAGCGCAGGTGGAGGCGCATCACGGCCTCGGCGTCGTCGACGGTGGCGGGGCGCAGCTTGATGGTCACCTGACAAGCGTAGTCCAGGCCCTACTTGACAATGGCAATGGCGAAGCCGTCCCAGCCCTTGGACCCGGCCGTCTGGATGGCCGTCGCGTCCAGCGCGGCACTGGCGCCCATGAAATCCAGGGCAGCACGGATGGCGGCGGCGTCCGGATCGTCCCCGGGGTCCAGGATGGCGCCCTCCCAAACGACGTTGTCCATCACAATGACACTGCCGGGGCGGGTCAATTTCAGCGACCATTGCAGGTAGTTCGTGTCATTGGCCTTATCCGCATCAATGAACACCAGGTCATAGGGTTCCCCGCCTTCCAGGGTGGGCAGCGTGTCCAGGGCGGCGCCCACGCGGATGTCCACCTTGGCGCCCATGCCGGCCGCGTCAATATTCCTGCGCGCGACGGCGGCATGTTCGGGAAGGAACTCGCAGGTGGTGACGTGGCCGTCCCCGGGCAGGCCGCGGGCCAGCCAAATGGTGCTGAACCCGGCCAGCGTGCCGATTTCCAGCACGCGGCGGGCGCCCTGGATGCGGGCCAGCAGCATGAGCAGCTTGCCCGCCGTGGGCGCCACCTCGATCCGGGGCATGCCGGCTGCGTCAATGCTGGAAATCACCGCGTCCATTCCGTCGCCGCCGCGCACGAGCGTCGCGGACAAGTACTCTTCGACCTCGGCCCAACCGGGCCGGCGTTGATACTCAACCATGGTTCCAGCGTAGGCCCGCCGGTCCCTTTCCAACAGGCGTGGTGCCGAGGGCGGAGCCGGTTACTCCCCCAGCGTCCCCAGCGCGCCTTCCAGCCGCTGGACCTTGCCGGTGAGCTCCCCTGCGTGGCCTGGCCGGATGTCGGCCTTGAGCACCAGGGAGACACGGCTGCCGTAGCGTCCGGCGGCCTCGGTGGCGCGCTTGACGACGCCCATGACTTCATCCCAGTCCCCCTCGATCTCGGTGAACATGGAACTGGTGCGGTTGGGCAGCCCCGAGTCGCGCACCACCTTGACCGCGGCGGCCACCGCGGTGTGGACGGACGCTGCGTCGCCCGTGCCGGCCGGGTCCTCCGCCGGGGTTCCGCTGGGTGCCACCGAAAATGCCACAATCATGATAAGTCTCCTCAAAGGTTGGCCAAGTCTCCATTATCAACCCTCGCCGCCATCAACCCTCGCCCGCCCGGTCCCCGCTCAGGGCCAGCCCAACAGGCGCAGCCCTGCCGCGGCGGCGGCGCCGGCCAGCACCACCACCAAAAACGGAGCCTTCAGCCAGAGGGCCCCCGCCGCGGCCAGCAGTGCCCCGATGCGGGCATCGAGCACGACGGCGGTCCCGCTGGCTGCTGCGTTCACCACCGTCAGCGACGCCAACAGCCCGATGGTCAGCGTCCCGGCAACCCGGGACATGCGCGGGTTGGACAGCACCTTGGCCGGGACCAGGTAGCCGAGGAGCTTGGTGGCATAGGCCAGCACCGCCGCGGTGATCACCCAAATCCACAAGTTCACGGGGCCTGCCCCTTGCCGCCGGTACGTGTGGCATCGGAGCTTTCTGCACCGGAAGAACCGGCGCCGTGCGGATACGGTTCAATGTCCGGTTCCAGCCCGTCGCCGGCGTGCCCGGGCGCATGGCCCGGGGTGTGCCCCCGCCGGAACCAGCCAATCAGGCCGGCTGCCAAGGCGGCCACCAGGATCGGCACGCCCGGCGCAACGAACGGTACCGCCAGCAACGTCACCACGGCACACACCGCTGCGATCGCGGCCGGCTGGAAGGCCCGGATCCGTGGCCACAACAGGCCCAGAAAGGCGGCCACGGCGGCGCCGTCCAAGCCCCACTGCCGGGGGTCGCCCACCGCATGGCCCAACGCGGCCCCGGCCGCCGTAAAAATATTCCAAAGAACGTATATGCCCAGTCCGGCAACCCAGAAGCCGCGATGTTGTTCCCCGGAATCCACCTGGCCCGTGGCCGTGGCCGTGGATTCGTCGATGGTGACATGGGCGGCGGCGAAGCGGCGCCACCCGGTGGGCCGCATGAGGGCGTTGAGCTGCATGCCGTACACGCCGTTGCGGATGCCAAGAAGCGCCGAGGCGCTCATGGCCGCCACTCCCGTGCCACCGCCGGCAATGACACCGATGAACGCGAATTGCGAGCCACCGCTGAACAGCAGCAGGCTCAGTGCCATGGTCTGCCAGAAATTTAGGCCGGACGCCACGGAAAGGGCGCCGAACGACACGCCGTACAGGCCCGTCGCGATGGCAATCGAGGCGCCTATCTTCGCTGCGGGCGACTCCCTGAGCTTCATCCGCGCCGGACGCTCCAGGCCCACGCCACCAGCGGTAGTTGCAGCGGCAGGCGCACCGCATGGATGCGCCGGGCCTGCGCAGACCCGCCGGGGCCGAAGGCGCGTCTCAGGGCCGACACGTGGCCGGCGGTGAAACCGGTGAACATGAGGGCCGTGGCCGTCGCCGCTGCCTTGCGGGTACCCGGCAGCAGCAGCCCCGCGGCGCCCAGAAATTCCGGGACCGCAGAGGCCAGCACCCATTGCCTGCGGGTCGTGAGCGCCCATGCCCCGCCTTGGTCGGTGCACAGCGCGGGCGGCACCACGGGGTAGTAGAATCGCGGGTTGCGCAAGTGGTTGACGGCACTGGCCGCCAGCAGGGCTGCCAACGGCCAGGCGCCGACGGTCCGCAGGTTCATGCGCCCATGGTTCCACGTTGCGGGGCCGTGGTTTGTAAAGTTTCCGGCGCCGCCTCCCCCGCCGCACCCGTACCTGCCTGCCCGTCCTGCGCCATGCTGAGGTGCTCGGTGCCTTGCAGCGCGTCTGCAGCCCGCACCAGCGCCAGGTGGGAAAATGCCTGGGGGAAGTTCCCCGCCATCCGGGAGCGTTCGGCGTCGTACTCCTCACTCAGCAGTCCCACCTCGTTGGCGTAGCCGACCAGCTGGTCCATCAAGGCCATGGCCTCGGCGCGGCGGCCCGTATGGGCGTATTGTTCCACCAGCCAGAAGGAGCAGGCCAGGAACGGGTGCTCCCCCGGCGGCAGTCCGTCGACGCCGACGGCGGTTTCGTAGCGTTTGACCAAGCCGCTTGGTTGCACCAACTCGCGCTCCAGCGCGGCCACGGTGCCGAGCATTTCCGGTGAGTTGTAGCCGACGAAGCCCACCTGGGGGATGACCAGCAAAGACGCGTCCGTGGTGGATCCCCCGTAGGTCTGCGTAAAGGTATTCAGCTCGGCGTTGAAGCCCTGCTCCATGATTTCGCGGCGCAACTGCTCCCGCAGCTCCTCCCAGCGTTCCGCCGGCCCCTTGAGTCCGTGGTCGCGGACCGCGCGGACGCCACAGTCAAAGGCGGCCCACATCATCACGCGGGAGTGGGTGAAGTTCTGCAACTCCCCGCGCATCTCCCAGATCCCATGGTCTTTCCTGTCGAGGTTGCGTTCAACGAACTGCAGCAGTGCCAGCTGCAGCGGCCAGGAGAAGTGGTCCTCCGTGCCGCCGGCAATGCGCAGCTTCTCCAGGGCCACCAGTACCTCCCCGACGACGTCGGCCTGGTACTGTCCCACGGCACCGTTGCCGATGCGCACGGGCTGCGAACCCTCATAGCCGGGCAGGTGCCCCAGCTCGGACTCGGGCAGCTCCCGCTCGCCGGCCAGCCCGTACATGATCTGCAGGTCATCCGGGTCCCCGGCCACGGCCCGCAGGAGCCAGTCCCGCCATTTCAGCGCCCCGGCCTCGTAGCCGTGGGTGAGCATGGCCACCAATGTCAATGCGGTGTCGCGGAGCCAGCAATACCGGTAGTCCCAATTCCGGGAGCCGCCAAAATCCTCCGGCAGCGAGGTGGTGGGTGCCGCCACGATGCCACCGGTGTCCTCGTGCGTCAGGGCCCGCAGCACCAGCAGGGAACGCTCCACATGTGCAGCGTACGGGCCTTCGTGGTTGCTGCAGTCCTGCGCCCAGTCCTCCCAGTGCGCCAACGTCGTTGTCTGGGCCGCGTCAAGGTCGACGTCCGCCGGGATGGGCCGGTGCGAGGGAAACCACGTCAGTTCCTGGTCCACCCGCTCCCCTGCCCGGACGGTGAACGTCCCTCCGTGCTTGTGGTCCACGGCGTGGGGCAGTTCCTGGCCGCGCAGTTGCAGTGCATCCGGTCCGGCGATGGCCACGATGGAAGTGCGCCCGTCATGGTGCACGCGGCGCACCCAGGGCAGCACCCTGCCATAGCCGGGCCTGATAATGATTTCCTGCTTGAATTCCACAGTGCCGCCCAGCCCCTCCACGCGCCGCACCACGGAGGCGCGCCGGTCCCCGAAGGGCATGAACTCAGTGACGCGGGCGGTGCCGGAGGCTGTCTGCCACAGCGTCTCCAGCACAAAGGTCCGGCCCACGTAGCGGCGGGAGACAACCTTGCCGTCGACGGGCGCCATAAGCCACCGCCCGTGGTGTCCGGTGCCCAGCAGTGCGGTGAACACCGAAGGCGAGTCAAAGCGTGGAAAGCACAGCCAGTCAATGCTGCCGTCGCGGCCAATCAGGGCACCGGTGTGATGGTCGGAAAGCAACGCATAGTCTTCAATCCGTGTGGGCATGTGTCCATGCAACCACATGTACTGGAAATCAGACAGCGCCGGGCAGCCCCCTGATCCGGCCGGGCCGGTTGCTGGTGACCTCGGCGGCACCTGCCGCCAGGCACAGCTGCAGCTCCCGCTCCGTGTCCACCGTCCACACCCGCAGGGTGCGCCCGGCCGCCAGCCACCGTGCGGCGTTGCCGGGGTTCGCGCGCAGGTACCTGATGCCCGGGCCGGCGAGTTCGGCGACGCCGTCGTCCAGCAGGGCCTCGGCCGCCGGGTCCGGGTCCTCCAGCAGCTGGCACAGCCGGGCGGCGGGCACCCGGTGGGCCAGGTGTTCCACGGCCCCGGGGTGAAAAGACATGAACGAGACGTCGACGTTGCCGGCCGCCAGGTCCCCCGGGCGCCGGCCGCAACCGGCCAGGGTGCCCAGCACGGCATCGACGGATGCCGGTTCGAAGGTGGCGCCGTACTTGAACTCGATGGCCAGCCCCACGGGCCGGCCGGCGCCGGCCAGGATGTCAAGCAGCCCGTCCAGCGTGAGAAGCTGCTGCGGCACGCTGCCGTATTCGGGCGGAATCGCGGCCCCCTTCCAGGAGGAGAAGTCCAGCTCCCGCAGTTGGGCCAGCGTGAAGCCGGCCACCGCCCCTGCGCCGTTGGACGTTCTGTCCACCCGGTCGTCATGCAGGAGGACCGGGACGCCGTCCGCGGTGAGGCGGACGTCGCATTCCACGCCGTCGGCGCCGTCGGACAGCGCCTGCAGGTAGGCGGCGCGGGTGTGCTCGGCATACGCGGCGCTGGAACCCCGGTGGGCATAGACCTGGACTCTCATGGCATCACGTTACGCTTGCCTCATGGCGCAAACACAACAGCCCGCGACGGCGACCAACTCCGATGCGGGAAAGGCCGCCGCGCTGCGCCGGATGAAGGGCATCGCCCTGGGGCTGCTGATCGCCATGGCCGCCATCTTTTGCCTTGCGGCCGCGTTCCAGCGTGAATACGCGTGGCTGGCGTATGTGCGGGCGGCGGCCGAGGGCGGCATGGTGGGCGCACTCGCCGACTGGTTCGCCGTCACGGCCCTGTTCAAGCACCCGATGGGGATCAAGATTCCGCACACCGCCATCATCCCCAACCGCAAGGACATGATCGGCGCGTCGCTGGGCGAATTCGTGGAGACGAACTTCCTGTCCGAGACCGTGGTGGCGGAAAAACTGGCCAAGACGCAGATCGCCCAAAAGGTGGGCGCCTGGCTGGCCAGGCCCGCCAGTGCCCAGCGGGTGGCCACCGAAGGTGCGGCCGCCATGCGCGGTGCCATGGCGGTGCTGAAGGACGAGGACGTCCGCGACGTCATCGAGTCAATGGTGCGCAAGCACCTGGTCGACCCGCCGTGGGGCCCGCCCATCGGCAAGGTGGCCGAGAGGATCTTTGCCGACGGACACCACCATGCCCTCGTGGACCTGCTCGTGGACCGCTCCACCCTGTGGATCCAGGCCAACCACGCCACCATCTCCGGGCTGGTCTCCGACCGCTCTCCCAGCTGGGTGCCGCAGTTCGTGGACGGGCTGGTGGGAGACAAGATCTACACCGAGATTTACAAGTTTGCCCGCGCCGTACAGAAGGACCCGCACCACGAACTCCGACTGCAGCTGGACAGCTACCTGGCGGACCTTGCCCAGGAACTGCAACATGATCCTGCCATGATCGCCCGGGCGGAGACCATCAAGGCGCAGGTCCTGGGGGACCCGGAAGTCAGGGAACTGGCGGGGCGCACCTGGGAGACCATCAAGACGGCACTGTTCACCGCCGTCGAGGATCCCGGCAGTGAGTTGCGGCTGAAATTCACCGCCGCGGTGCAGGACTTTGGCACCCGCCTGTCCACGGACCCGGAGCTGGCCGCCAAGGCCAACGCCTGGATTTCCGACGCAGCCTCCTACCTGGTCCGTACGTATAAGCACGAGATCGCCTCCATCATCACGGAGACCGTGGAGCGCTGGGATGCCGTGGAGACCAGCCAGAAGATCGAGCTTCAGGTCGGTAAGGACCTGCAGTTCATCCGCATCAACGGCACCGTGGTGGGCTCCCTGGCCGGCCTGGCCATCTTCACCGCGGCCACCCTCATTTTCCGCTGACCGCCTTGGGCCCCTTGGGCTTCTTCATTTTGATGGCGCCAAGCTCGGCCGCGAGGTCTGCCGGAACCTCCAGCGGTGCCGGGCCGAAGGCGCGGTGGGTGGAGGCGATGATGGCCCGCCCCATCATGTAGTTCCCCACGCCCCCGACGGCCGCCCCGACGCCAAACGGCAGGGCCCTGCCCACCACGGATGCGCCGCCCTTCACGGCCAGTTTCCGCAGGAACTTCTTTTGCATGGAGACAGCAACGCCGCGCACCGCCGAGACGGGCAGGGACTTGCCGACGGTCCGGCCCCACGCCTGCATGGGCGTCCTGCCGTTGCCCAGCGCATGGCCGGTCAGGCCCGCGAGCATGGCAGTGCCTTCGTCGCCGAGGATGATGGCCATGACCGTCAGTTGCGCCCGTTCGGGGTCGGCCAGCCTGACCCCGTGGAGCTCGGCCACGGACTGGGCGTAGAGTGCGGTGGCCTCCAGGAACACCACGGTGGCGGCGGCCGAGATGGACAGCGCCGCAACGGTGCCAACGCCGGGGATGATGGCCGTGGCGCCAATGGCCGCCCCGCCCGTCCCAACGCCGTTCAGGAAGTCGCGCTCCAGACGCCGGCCCAGCTCAAACGCCGTGGCATTCGGGTATCGTTTGCGCAGCCGCCGCAGGTTTGCCAGCACCAGGGGCCGCTGGACTTCCACGGCCCTGAGCAACATGCCGTGCACGGCGGGCCTGGGCCGGCCGCGCTCGTCAAAGGCGGCTGCCGCAGCCAGCCCCACGGCGGGATTCGGCTTCCCGGCAGACTTGCCAAAACCGCGCCCGGCCCCGGCCTTGTCCACTTCCTTGCGTGCCATGCGCTCCCCTTCACTGTTGACTTCTCCCAAGCCTAACCGCCCATGCCGGGCGGGTGTCGGGTACCGCCCAAACGCGACACCAGCCCGTTGAAGTACGTCCGGAAGAACCCGTTGAACAGTCCCGATCCGGTCAGCGTGGACAGTTTCTTTGTGTGGGCCCGCCGGGGCCGATGGTGTGGCCGGTCCCGTGGCACGGCGCAGGTGAAGCCGTCCGGCATGGCGCCAAACAATCCGACCAGGACGGTGCATCTTCCGCCCGATCTCGCGTGTTGGCCCCGGTTTCGCGCCGGGGCGGCACATCGACGGACCCTTTCAGGCCAAAACCACGGGCCAACACGGAATTCCAACCAACCCTGCGGACGTCGATCTTTGTTTTTGTTGTTTTACCTTGACATACAAAGATAAGCGCAGATAAAGTCATGTTAAACAACATCACGTGACGCCCGTCACGTGAAAAGGGGAAGAAGGAGCGCCATGTTTGCAGAGGAACGGCACCAGCGCATCGCCGAACTCGTCGGAGCACGGGGACGGGTTGGCGTCAACGAACTCGCCGACCTTTTTTCCATCACCCAGGAAACGGTCCGCCGGGACCTGGCCGCGCTCGAGGACGGGCGCGTCCTGCGTCGCGTCCACGGCGGGGCCGTCGCCCTGGACAGGCTCAGCCGCTCCGAGCCGAGCCTGAGTGAGCGGCAAGGCCAAAGGCTGGATGAAAAGCAGCGCATTGCCGAAGCGGCCATGTCCCTGCTCCCCCACACGCAGACCGTGTCCATCCTGCTGGATTCCGGCTCCACCACCGGCGCCCTGGCCGACCGGCTCGCCGCCTGGACTCCGGCCAACAACGGCGAGGCACTGCTGGCCATCACCAATTCACTGCCCATCGCCGCCACCTTGGCAGGCAACACCCACCTGCTCCTGGACATCCTCGGCGGCCGGGTCCGCGGCCTGACCAGCGCCGTGGTGGGGGCCCGCGCCACCGAACAGCTCGCTGCGCTGCGCCCGGACATCGCGTTCCTCGGAGCCAACGGTGTCCACGCCGACTTCGGGCTGAGCACGCCGGATCCCGTCGAGGCGGCCACGAAGACGGCCATGGTCCGGGCCGCCCGCCAAACCGTCATTCTGGCCGACGCCTCCAAGCTGGGCGCCGAAACCCTGGTCCGCTTTGCCACCCTGGAGGAAGTTGACACCTTGATCACCACGGCCGAACCCGCACCCGATCTTGCGGCGGCACTTGCCGCGGCCGGCGTCGAGGTGGTGCTGGCATGATCCTCACCCTGACACCCAATCCGAGCCTGGACCGCACCATCGAACTCCCCGGCCCGCTGGAGCGCGGCGCAGTCCAGCGGGCCATCTGCGCCTCGGCCCACCCCGGCGGCAAGGGCGTGAACATTGTGCGCGCCCTCACGGCCTCCGGCACCGGCGCCCTGGCACTGCTGCCCGGGGACGAACGCGACGACGTCGTCCTTGCCCTGGTGCGGGAGGACATTCCATACGTGTCGGTGCCCATTGGCGCGGCGCTGCGCAGCAACGTCGCCATCACCGAGCCGGACGGCACCACCACCAAGGTCAACGAGCCCGGCCCGCAGCTTTCCGCAGGCCAGCTCGGCTCGCTTTTGGAACTGGCCGTGGACAAGTCCGACGGCGCCTCCTGGCTGGTGTTGGCCGGTTCCCTTCCGCCGGGGGCACCCGGAGACTTTTATGCCCGCGTCATTGGCGCCGTGCGCGACCGGTACGGAATTGCGGCACCGCGCATCGCCGTGGACTCCTCAGGCGTGCCGCTGGCCGCCAGCGTCGCCGCCGCGCCGGACCTCCTCAAGCCCAACGCCGAGGAACTGGCCGAACTGACCGGAATCGGCGACGGACGCTCACTGGAGGAGGATCCCTCCCTGGCGGTTGGCGCGGCACAAAAACTGGTGGACGGCGGGGTCGGTGCAGTCCTGGCCACCCTCGGCTCCCGCGGCGCCGTGCTCGTCACGACTGCCGGCAAATGGCTGGCCCGCGGGCCCGCCATCGAAGCAAAAAGCACCGTCGGCGCCGGCGATTCCGCCCTCGCCGGCTATCTGCTGGCCACGCTGCGGGGGGACTCCCCCGCGGCATGCCTGCAACAGGCGGTGGCCCATGGGGCAGCCGCCGCCTCCCTCCCCGGAACCCTGGTTCCCGCCCTGCACGAAACCAACCCCGACGCCGTCGCCGTGACGGTCCTGGATGCACCTCTTGGAGAACTCTCATGACCACACTGATCAACACCGATTTGGTGGTGCTCGATGCCGACCTTGGCTCCGACACCTCCGCCGTGATCCGCAGCCTGGCCGGCATGGTTGCCGGCGCGGGCCGGGCCACCGGCGTCGACGCGCTGTACGCCGACGCCCAGGCCCGGGAGCAGAAAACCGCCACCGGCGTGCCCGGCGGCATCGCCATCCCGCACTGCCGCTCCGAGGCGGTGCTGGAAGCCACTCTGGCCATGGCCCGGCTGGACCCGCCCGTCGACTTCGGCGCCAAGGACGGCCCCGCGGACATCATCTTCTTCATCGCCGCCCCCGCGGGCGCTGACAACGAGCACTTGAAGCTCCTGTCCAAGCTGGCCCGCTCGCTCATCAGGAAGGACTTCACCGCGGCCCTTCGCGCGGCCAGGACCCCGGCCGAGATCGTGGCCCTGGTCGAGGGCGCCCTGGCAGACAAACCGGCCACCCCGGCGCCTGCCCCCGCAGCCGCGGTAGGCCCCAAGCGCCTGGTGGCCGTGACCGCCTGCCCGACGGGCATTGCCCACACCTACATGGCCGCCGACTCCCTCGTCGAGGCTGCACGGGAGGCCGGCGTCGACCTGCAGGTGGAGACGCAGGGCTCCGGCGCCGTGACCCCGCTGGACCCGGCCGTCATCGCCGCCGCCGACGCCGTGATCTTCGCCGTTGACGTGGACGTGCGCGGCAAGGAACGCTTTGCCGGCAAGCCCGTGGTCAACTCCCCCGTCAAGCGCGGCATCGACGAACCCGCCAAGATGATCCAGGAGGCCCTGTTCGCCGCGGCGGACCCGAACGCGCACCGGGTGCCGCACTTTGGCGCCGAAGAGGCCGCCGAACACAACGCGGAAGTCTCCAGCGAGCACCTGGGCACGAAGATCAAGAAAGTGCTGCTGACGGGTGTCAGCTACATGATCCCGTTCGTAGCCGGAGGCGGGTTGCTGATCGCACTCGGCTTCCTCCTCGCCGGCTACGGCATCGCACTGGGCAGCACGGCCGACGACATCCTCACACACAACACCCTGCTGAACCTCCCCGACGGCAACCTGGCACTGTACCTGGGGGCCGTGGCGTTCAAGATCGGCGGGCTCTCCATGGGCTTCCTGGTCCCGGCCCTGGCCGGTTACATCGCGTTCGGCATCGCCGACAGACCGGGCATCGCCCCCGGTTTCACGGCCGGCGCCGTGGCCTTGTTCATGGGCTCGGGATTTTTGGGCGGCCTGGTCGGCGGCCTGCTGGCGGGCCTGGCGGCCTACTGGATCGGCAACTGGAAGGTGCCGCGCTGGCTGCGGGGGCTCATGCCCGTGGTGATCATCCCGCTGCTGGGTTCCATCATCGCCTCCGGTGCCATGCTCCTGTTCCTCGGCGGACCCATCGCAGCACTGTCCAACGGCCTCAACCACTGGCTGACGGGCATGTCCGGCGCCTCCGCCGTCGCACTGGGCATTGTCCTGGGCCTGATGATGTGCTTTGACCTCGGCGGCCCGGTCAACAAGGTCGCCTACGCGTTCGCTGTGGCGGGGCTGGGCGCAGGCTCGGCAGCGAACCACGCGCCGTGGCAAATCATGGCAGCCGTCATGGCCGCCGGCATGGTCCCCCCGCTGGCCATGGCCCTGGCCACCGTGATCGACAAGAAGCGCTTCTCCCTGGCCGAACGCGAAAACGGCAAGGCCGCCTGGCTGCTGGGTGCCTCATTCATCTCCGAAGGCGCCATCCCGTTTGCCGCAGCCGACCCGTTGCGTGTCATCCCCTCCATGATGCTCGGCGGCGCCTTCACGGGAGCCATCTGCATGGCTGCCGGTGTCACCTCGCAGGCCCCGCACGGCGGGATCTTCGTCTTCTTCGCCATCGGCAACGTCGTGATGTTCGTCATTGCGATCCTGGTGGGCATGGTGGTCTCCGCATTCTCCGTCCTCGCCCTCAAGCGCTGGGCCGTGCGCAAGAACGTTGACGCCGTGGCCGTGCCACAGCTGGTCACCCACGCGGGGGTTTGAGGACCCCCGTCCGGTGCCCGAACGGGGCCCTCTGGTAAGGTTGAACGTCTGTCCGTAGCAATGGAGCTAACAGCCACAAGCAAATGACCTCCACAGGGAGCTGAGCAAATGCCCATTGACCAAAGCACGATTCAGCCGGATTTTGGTGTTGCAGACACCGCAGCACGATCGCAGGCCAGGCTCAAAAAGCCGGTCCTGCCAAAACTCAAGCGACGCCGGCTCGACGTCGACCACGTCAACATCGTCGACAAACCCATGTTGAGAAAAGCACTCGGCGGAACAATCGTCGGCAACACCATGGAATGGTACGACGTGGGCGTCTTCGGCTACCTTATCGCCACCATGGGGCCTGTGTTCCTGCCCGAAGCCGACCGCTCCGTGCAGACCCTGTTCCTGCTGGGCACCTTTGCCGCCACGTTCCTGGCCCGCCCGCTCGGCGGCGTCGTCTTTGGCTGGCTCGGGGACAGGATCGGGCGGCAAAAGGTGCTGGCCGCCACCTTGCTCATCATGGCAGCCTCCACGTTCGCCGTAGGGCTCCTGCCCGGCTACACCCAAATCGGCATATGGGCCGCCGTCCTCCTTGTGGCCCTCAAACTCGTCCAGGGCTTCTCCACCGGCGGCGAGTACGCCGGAGCCACCACCTTCGTCAGCGAATACGCCCCCGACAAGCGCCGCGGCTACTTCGCCAGCTTCCTGGACCTGGGCAGCTACCTTGGCTTTGCCATCGGTGCCGCCCTGGTGTCCGTGCTCCAGCTGACACTGGGCCAGGACGCCATGGAGCAGTGGGGCTGGCGCCTGCCGTTCCTGGCAGCCGGCCCGCTCGGGGCCATTGCCGTGTACTTCCGGTTGAAGATTGAAGAGTCCCCGCAGTTCCAGGCCACCCTGGACGCCCAGGAAGAACTGGCCAAAACGGCAACAGCCGGCGACGATGACGCCTCCCACGGCCCGATCCACCTGGTGAGGGTGTACTGGCGCCAAATCGTGCTGGCCATGGTGCTGGTCGCTGCGGCCAACACGGTGGGCTACGCGCTGACCTCCTACATGCCCACCTACTTGACCGATGCAAAGGGATACGACCCTGTCCACGGCACGCTGCTGACCATCCCCGTGCTGGTCATCATGGCGGCCTGCATCCCACTGACGGGCCGGCTCTCGGACAGGATTGGGCGCCGTCCCGTGCTGTGGGTCGGCGCGCTGAGCACCGTGGTGCTTTCAGTGCCCGCGTTCATGCTGATTGGCATTGGATCCATCCCCTCCACCCTGCTGGGCCTGGCGATGATCGCCTTCCCTGTGACGTTCTACGTGGCGAACCTGGCGTCCTCGCTGCCGGCCCTGTTCCCCACCTCAAGCCGGTATGGCGGCATGGGCATTGCCTACAACTTCGCCGTTGCCATCTTTGGGGGCACGGCTCCGTTCATCATCCAGGGGTTGATTACGCTCACCGGAAACGACATGATGCCCGCCTACTACCTGATGTTCACCTCCGCCATCGGCGTCGTGGCCATCTACTTCCTGCGCGAATCGGCCCGGAAGCCGCTGCCCGGCTCCATGCCGAGCGTGGCAACTGTCGAGGAGGCGCTGGAACTGGTGGCCACACAGGATGAGAATCCGCTGCTGGACATGGACTACCTGCCCTTTGACGACTCGTACGAGCCGCCAACCCCCGGCACGGGCATCCCCGTGACGGTGGGCCGCCCCGGGACGGAATCCTGACCCGTTCTACCGGCCCGGTTACCGGCCGCAACCGCGAGCCTGCCGGCGGCGGAATGAACCCGCCCACGCGGGCAACGCCGTCGTCCGTCAAGAGGTCCGCAGGCAGGACCTCAACTTCCACGCCTAAGTCCTGGCGCTGCCGGCAGCCTTCGCCTCGAGCCGGGAAACCGTTCTGGCCGCGAGGACCACGTTGTGCGGGGAGCGCGGTGGGGCGCCCTACCTAGAGCTCGGCCGGGAGGTCCGTGTACTGGGCGTACAGTTCGGGGTGTTTCTCCAGGAACCGGGCCACAAACTCGCAATGCGGGATGATGCGCTTGCCTGAGGCCACGACGTCGTCAAGGGCGTACCGCGCCAGCACCTTGGCCAGGCCACGCCCCTGAAAGCCGGCCTGCGCTTCGGTGTGGACGAGGTCCACGTGCCCCGGCAGGTCCCGGAACACGGTGGTGACAGCCAGTTCGGCACCGACGTGCAGCTCGTACCGGTGCTGTCCGTCGTTGCGGGCCATTGTCACATCTGCGTCGAATGCGCCGTCGCGGCCGCCTGTTTCATCGCTCATAAGCCGAGCTTGGCACAATGCAAGGATGCTGGCAACAGGCTTCTAGCCGGCTGCGCCACCCTGCCACAGCGCGGTGAACGGAGCCCCGGAAACCACGCGGTTTTTGATTCCGCGCGTCACGAAGGCCTTGGCGGCCCGGGCCGCTTCCAGCGGCGTGGCGCCCTTGGCCAGTTCGGCTGTCACCGCCGCCGCCAGCGAACAGCCCGCCCCGGACACGGCCACCTCACCCACCTTCGGGGCGGAGAGGACTTCCAGGGTTTCACCGTCAAAAAAGACGTCGACGGCGTCCGCGCCCGGCAGCCGCACCCCGCCCTTGGCGAGCACGGCAGCGCCGCTGATTTCGTGAATCCTGCGCGCAGCAGCTTTCAGATCCTCAACGTTGTTGATCGTGATGCCGGAAAGCGACTCGGCCTCAAAGTGGTTGGGTGTGACAAAGGTGGCCAGAGGCAGGATCCGCGATTTCAGCGCCTGGTCGGTGTCCAGGGCATGGCCGGGCTCCTGGCCCTTGCAGATCAGCACCGGATCCAGCACCACGTTCCTGAAGCCGGCTGCCTTGAGCGCCGTTTCCACGGCGCCGATGGTGGCCGGGCTGCCCAGCATTCCGATCTTCACGCTCTCCAGTGCCGCGGGTGCGCCGGATGCGGGTCCATAGGCGGCTGTGGCCGCCTCCAGCTGGTCCGCAATGACGTGCTCGTCCACGGGCACAAAGCGGTGTTTCCAGTTGTCCTTGGGGTCAAAGGAAACAATGCAGGTCAAGGTGACGATGCCAAAGACGCCCAGTTCCTGAAACGTCTTCAAGTCTGCTTGGGCGCCGGCGCCGCCCGTCGCTTCGGAGCCGGCGATGGTCAGGGCGAGTGCAGGTGCGCGCGAAGTCATGGAACCATCTTGCCAGCACAGCGCCCTGCCCGGGTGCCGCGGGGGGCCTGTGCCCGTCCGTCACAAAAGATGACGGACCATGTCCGGGCCAGCCGGTATCATCGCCACAACGCACCACACCCGAAAAGAAGTCCCCGCGAAGAAGTCCCTGCGAACAAGTCCCCGCGAACAAGGAGCCACGGCATGTCCGGCAAAGCACCCTTCTCACACCATGCACGCACCATGCTGCGAACTTCCCAAACCGTGTGGGGAGTCATTTTGACGGCACTGGCTTTGCTGTTCGTTGCCCTCAGCATCAGCGGCGGCTCCGGCGGCTGGTTGATCCCGGCGGCACTTATGGCCGCAATCGGCGTCCCCTTGCTGCTCACCGGCCTCAATGCCTGGCGCAAGGCGGTCGCCTTCAACGAAACGGATTACGCGTTTTCACGCTCCATCCACCAGGAGCTCTCGACGCTGGCCAATCTTCCGCACGAATCAGCTTTCGGCACCGATGCCACCTGTGTGAGCGTCCGCACCGCCAGCGTCGTCGAGCTCGAACGCCACTTCGACCAGGACACCTCCGGGGCCATCGTGGGAAGCCTGGACCACTCCATGAAAATGTTCGGCCACTCCGCCGGCATCGGTGCGGGCCGTCTTTTCGGCTCCGGGAACATGCTCACCGCCAACGTCTCCACCATGCGGGGATTCATCAACGGCGTGTCCAATGCCCAGCTGGCCATGAGCAGCACCACCCGCGCCAACCTCCTCGGTGACGCATTGTTTTCCGTGCTGGAGTTCACCGGCACTGACGGACACCCGGACACCATGCGCCTGGTGTCCATGTCCGGACCGGCCGCCACCCATTGGATGGGAGACCTCATCCACGGCGCCAGCCAGTGCCTGGGCGGCACCGCCACCCATGCAGGGCAGTCGGTAGCCCACTGGATCAACCCGCTCGTGGCCAACTTCACGCCCCGCGACATCTCCTACACCACCGACCGGCTCAAGGCCATGGAACGCCACCAGGACATGACCTTGCCGATGGCGTCGGGGCAGTTGGTGGGACGCAACGCCATCCTGGCCACCGCGATCGAATTCTCCAACGGCACCGTCACCCGGCTTTTCCCGCACAGGTTCCCTGCCATGTTCGGTGCCTGCATCGGCCGGGCCACCAGGGATGTTTTGGGGCTGCCGGGCCCGTCCTCCCCGGACGGCATCACCTCCGGTGTGCCGGAGCACCCCTGAACCCCGGCCCGCCGGCCACGGGCAGGTGAAAGGCCCCCTCGCAAGCGAGGGGGCCTTTCGAAGGTGGGCCCTGCGGGGCTCGAACCCGCGACCCACGGATTAAAAGTCCGATGCTCTACCAACTGAGCTAAAGGCCCGTTACCCTCGACAGCCCTTCCCAAGGAAAAGTTGTCGGGATTTAGACTATCGCACGGCGGGTGCCTGATGGCAATTTGACCAGGGACCCCGGCGGTGCCGCCGGATTCCTCGACCCTGCCGCGCAGCTGGCGTAGTGTCGTCTCATGAACGAAGGACCAGGCAATCGAGCACCCCGACCGCACAAGCCACTGCCTTTTGCACCGGCGGACTTCGAGCCGTTCACCGGCGGGACGGACCCCGCGCGCGTGTCGGAGGCGGCGCACTTGGCTGCCCGGGCGCTCGTGCGCGGCGGCCGGGAAAGCAACGACCCCGCCGTCACCAAGCGCCTGGTCAAGCTCGCGGACCGGCAGGGCTTGGAAGCCATCGCCGAGATGTGGGCGGCGAGTCCTGCCCGGTCCCTGCCCGGCGCCCTGTGGCGGCTGTACGCCCTGCGCGCCGCGACACTTCAGGACCCGGAGGGCATCAGCGTCTTTTTCCGTGCCGGCCAGCACCGGGCGCAGGTTTCCAACGCCGTGGCGGGGGTGGCCGAACCGCCTGGCGCCGAGGAGATCACCACCATGGCCGACGCCATCCTTTCCGGCGCGTTCGACGGCGATTTCGACGTTGCGCTGGAACGTTCCGCCGCGTTTTGCCGGGTGGTGGCGCTGGGCCAGGCCACCGTGGCCCAGGACCGCGAGGCGGCCCACCCCGACCATGCCCGGGTCCTGACCAAAAAGGCCCACCAGCTGGTGCGCACCGCCGACGACCTTGAGGGCGCTGCCATCTCCTGGCGCAAGGGCGAACTCGACTAGGCATCCCCACCCGCTGCGTGGCTGCCGCCTCCCGGGGAAGCGCTGTTGAAGCCACAGCCCGTGGCCCGCGGTTGACAGCAGGGACTCAACGTAGAACACTAAAAGTGGTGTCGAACCGCGGAACCCCCGGGCTCCATCTTTTAGCCGCTTTGAGCGGCCTAACGCCGAGAGGCGCTCCCGGTTCGGCACCACTTTTGTGCCCGGATTCACCCCCAAGCAAAGGCCACCGAAAGTGAAGCTGCGGTTCTTCCCCCAAGAGAGCGCCGGGCTGGACACCCTGGCGCTCATGGCCGGGCAGGTCCTGGCGGGCACGCACACCCTCGCGGAGCTTTTGGGCGCCCGGCGCGCCGACTTCCCGGCCTTGGCCGAGACCATGCGCCAGCACGAGGGCGCAGCAACGGCACACTTTTCCACCCTGTTGACCACCATGCGCACCAGCTTCATCAACCCGCTCCCCCGCGAGGACCTGTACGCGCTGGGCCGGCTGCTCCATGAGACCTGCGAGACCCTCACGGGGGCTGGCGAGTATGTGGAGCTTTACGCCCTTGACCGCATTCCGCCACGCGCATCGGATCAGCTGGAGATCCTGTCCCGCCAGGCCGAGCTGACGGCCACCGCAATGAAGGCACTCAACGACCTTGATTCGCTTGAGGACTACTGGCTGGAAATCCTGCGGCTGGCCAAACGCGCGGACCACACGCACCGCGTGCTGGTGGCCGAGCTGCTGGAGCACCACAGCCCCACCAGTTTTGCCAAGTACCGGTCCGTGGCCGACCAATTCGTTGCGGCCAGCGCAAGAATGCGTGCCGTAGCGACACAGGTGGGCAGCATCATCGTCAAGGAATCCTGAACTTGGTGCCGTTCCTGCTCGCCGCCGTGATCGTTGCGGCGGCGGTTTTCGCGTTCCTGAACGGTTTCCGCGATGCCTCCTCCGCCGTCGCACTTTCCGTGCGGACCCGCGCCTTGACGCCAACCCTGGCCGTACTGCTCGCCGGGTTTTTCAACGGCGTCGGCGCCCTGTTCAGCGCAGCCCTGGCGACAGCCTTTGCCGACCGCCTGTTCGCGGTGCCGGCGGGGCGCACCGGGTTGATCCTGCTGCTGGCCGGGCTGTTGGGGGCGTGCCTGTGGGGCGTGCATCAATGGTGGCGGGGGTACCCGTCCTCGTCCACGCACGCGCTGATCAGCGGGCTGGTGGGGGCCTCGCTGGGAGCCGCCGCGCTGGGCCAGCCGCCGCTGCAAGGCATCAACGCCACGCTGCTGACCTTGGTGGTGCTGCCCCTGCTGATCTCCCCCGTGATCGCCTTTGTGCTTGGTTTCGCGGCCGTGTACCCCACCGCCTGGGCCTTCCGGAACACTGCGCCCGGGCGGGCGTTCCGGCGCACCCGGCAGATCCAATCCGTGGCCGTCGCCGCGGTGGCGTTTGGGCACGGGCTCCAGGACGGCCAGCGCACGACGGCGGTTGTCCTGTTTGCCCTCCTGGCCGCCGGGGTGGGCACGGCCGGGGATGTGCCGCCGTGGGTGCCGGTCTTTACGGCGGTGATGCTGAGCGCGGGAACACTTTTTGGCGGGTGGCGGATTTCCTACACCCTGGGGCACCGGCTGGTCCGCCTTGACCCCATGCGGGGTTTCGTGGCGCAAATCGTTGCTGCGGGATTGTTGTTGGTGGGCGCAATTGGCCTGGCGCTGCCGCTGTCGACCACGCACACCGTCACGGCCGCCGTTGCCGGGGCCGGGCGGAACCAGCGCTTTTCCGTCACCAACACCCGCTTCATGCGCCGGATCGTGGGTATGTGGGTGGCGACGCCCTTCGCCTGCGCGTTTCTGGGCGGACTGTTCTTCCTGGCTCTCTCACCCCTCGGCTGACCTGCCGGGGAGGGGCCTAGCCGAAGCGGCCGGAAACGTAATCTTCGGTGGACTTGTGGCCCGGGTTGTTGAAGATCGTGGCCGTCTCGGCAAACTCGATCAGCTTGCCTGGCTTGCCGGTCCCGGCGATGTTGAAGAACGCCGTCTTGTCGGACACGCGGGCGGCCTGCTGCATGTTGTGCGTGACGATCACCACCGTGTAGTCGTCCTTGAGCTCGTTGATGAGGTCCTCAATGGCAAGGGTGGAGATGGGGTCAAGGGCGGAGCAGGGCTCGTCCATCAGGATCACCTCCGGTGAAACGGCGATGGCCCGGGCGATGCACAGGCGCTGCTGCTGGCCGCCGGACAGTCCGGAGCCGGGCTTGCCCAGGCGGTCCTTGACCTCGTTCCACAGGTTCGCGCCGCGAAGCGACTGCTCCACCAGGGCGTCGGCGTCTGACTTGGAAATTCGCCGGTTGTTCAGTTTCACGCCGGCCAGCACGTTGTCACGGATGCTCATGGTGGGGAATGGGTTGGGGCGCTGGAACACCATGCCGATCTGGCTGCGCACCGTCACCGGGTCCACGCCGTCGGCATACAGGTTGTCCCCGTCCAGCAGCACCTTGCCCTCCACGCGGGCGCCGGGAATGACCTCGTGCATGCGGTTCAGGGTGCGCAGGAACGTGGACTTGCCGCAGCCGGAGGGACCGATGAAGGCGGTGACGGACTTGGCGTCGAGGGTGATGGTGACGTCCTCAACGGCTAGGAAGTCGCTGTAGTAGACGTTCAAGGCGCTGACGTCGATGCGTTTGGACATGGTTGCAATTTCCGTTTCTGGGGTTCTGGGGGTTCTAGCGCCCGGTTTTGGGCGCAAAGAGGCGGGCCACGAGGCGGGCACCGAGATTCAGGAGCATGACCAGCAGGATCAGCAGCAGTGCCGCCGCCCAGGCGCGCTGCGCGGACGGGTCCGGGTTCGACGGCGAGGTGGGCGTCATGATCTGGGTGTAGATGAACGTGGGCAGGGACGCCATCCAGCCGGCAAACACGTTCGAGTTGATCTGGGTCGCGAAGCCCGCCGTGACCAGCAGCGGCGCCGTCTCCCCGATGACCCGGGCGATGGCCAGGGTGACGCCGGAGGCGATGCCGGAGATGGCCGTCGGAATGACCACCTTGACGATGGTGCGCCACTTGCGCACGCCGAGTGCGTACGCGGCCTCGCGGAGTTCGTTGGGCACAATCTTCAGCATTTCCTCACTGGAGCGCACCACCACGGGGATCATCAGCACTGAAAGCGCGACGGCGGCAACGAACCCGGTTTTCGTCCCCGGCCCCATGACCAGGCCAAAGAAGGCTGCGGCGAAAAGGCCGGCCACAATGGAGGGGATGCCCGTCATGACGTCCACCAGGAATGTGATGACCTTGGAGAAGCTGTTGCCGGCGCTGTATTCCACCAGGTAGATGGATGTCAGCAGGCCCACGGGCACCGAGATCAGTGTCGCCCACAGGGTGATCAGCACCGAGCCCAGCATGGCGTGGTAGACGCCGCCGAGCACCCGGGTGTGGTTGGCGGCGGAGTTGTTGTCCTGCACGCCGGTCACACCGTTCATCGAGGTGCCCAGGAATCCTGGCGTGAGGAGTCCGGGGATCCCGTTGGCCAGCACGGTCCAGATGACGGAGACCAGTGGCAGCAGTGCCACCAGGAAAGCGCCCGCCACCAGCGAGGTGGCCAGTTTGTCCGTGGCCCGGCGTCGGCCTTCGACGACGGCGGAGGCCGCCACATTGCCACCGGTGAACAACACGGCGGAGAGCACAGCCCAGCCGACGGCGTTGAAGCCGGCGAGGGACATGAGCGCCGCGGCCACGATGACGGCGGATACGGCAATCACGTGGGGCGTGTACCTGGGCAGGCGCCCGCGGGTCAGCGCGGAACGCTTCCGTTCGGTCATGGACGCGGTCATCAATTGGCCCCCGAAAATTCCTTGTGGCGGCTGATGATCCAGCGGGCCACCACGTTCACCAGCAAGGTGATGAGGAACAGGACCAGGCCTGCGGCGATGAGTTCACTGAGCCGCAGCCCGAACGCCTCAGGGAAGTCCAGGGCAATTTCGGCGGCGATGGTCTGGTTTCCCGAGCGGATCAGCGAAGCGATCAACGGTCCGGAAGAGAGCACCAGGGCCACCGCCATGGTTTCGCCCAGGGCCCGTCCCAGACCGAGCATGACGGCGCTGATGATCCCGCCGCGTGCGAAGGGGAGCACTGCCATGCGAATCATTTCCCACCGCGTGGCACCCAGTGCCAGGGCCGCTTCCTGGTGCAGCATGGGCGCCTGGAGGAAAATTTCGCGGGCGAGCGAGGCGATGATGGGCAGGACCATGACTGCCAGCACCATGCCGGCGGTCAGGATGGTCTTGCCGGTGCCGGAGGCAGGTCCGGCAAAAATAGGTATCCAGCCCAGGTTGTCAGCCAGCCACTGGTACGGCACCTTCAGCGCCGACGCCAGGAAGGTGGCGCCCCAGGCACCGTAAATGACGGAGGGGATCGCAGCGAGCAGGTCCACCACATAGCCAAGCCCCCGGGCCATGCCCCGCGGCGCATAGTGGGAGATGAACAGGGCCACGGCCACCCCGACGGGTGTGGCGATGGCCAGTGCAATGGCTGCAGCAATCATTGTGCCGACGACAATCGGGAAGATGTAGGAGGCGAACCCCCTGCCTCCGGTGATTTCGGCGGGTGCGGCGATGAATGTCGGAAGCGCCTGGTGGCGACCGCGAACAGCACAACCACAATCAGTACGCCGGCACCCAGTGCCGCACCGGAGAACACCTTGTCTCCGGCGCGGCCCGTGCCGGCCTGCCGTGTTCCCGGCTTGCGTGCGAGCTTGGTGGTGGACAATCTGCTACCTTTACCTGTTTCCCGGGCCGTGGCTTACTTGGCCGCGACGGTGATGGAATCGATGGAAGCCTTGGCCTTGGCCGCGAGCGCGGCGGACAACGGGGCGCTCTTGGCTGCAGCGGCGGCCTGCTGCTGTCCTTCAGCGCTGAGCGCGAAAGTCCCGAATGCCTTCACCAGCCCAACCGTCCTGGCGTCAGGGTAGTGCGCGCAAAACACGCCGTAGGAGACCAGCACGGCCGGGTACGCGCCGGCCGCGGTCGTGGTGCGGTCCAATTGCAGCGAAAGGTCGTTGGCGGACCGGCCGGGTACAACCTTGGCCTCGTCGACGGCCTTGGCTGCGGCCTCGGCGGTGACGGGCACGTACGCCTCCCCCACCTTCAGTTCAACCTTTCCGAGGACGTCGGTGACGGCGGAGTCGTCGGCGTAGGTGATCGCGCCGGCCGTCTCGGCCACAGTCTTCACGACCCCGGAGGTGCCCTTGGCGTTTTCGCCGGGCAGCGACGCGGGCCAGTCGCCGGACTTCGCGTCGGTCCAGATGGACTTTGCAGCCTGGGCCAGGTAGTCGGTGAAGTTTTCCGTGGTGCCGGAGTTGTCCGAGCGGTGCACCGGCGTGATCGCCAGGTCCGGCAGGGCGGCTGAGGGGTTGGTCGCCTTGATGGCGGCGTCGTTCCAGTTCTTGATCCGGCCGCGGAAGATCTTGGCGACGGTGCCGGCGTCGAGCTTGAGGTCCTGCACGCCCGGGACATTGAACGTCACGGCGATTGGGGAGATGTACCAGGGGATGTCGATGGCGCCGTCGGGGCCGCACTTGGCCTTCGCGCCAGCCAGCTCGGCGTCCACCAGATAGGCGTCGGAGCCGGCAAACTGCACGGCACCGGCCATCAGCGCCTTGCGGCCGGCACCGGAACCTTCAGGGGAGTACTGCACTGCGGCACCGGGATTGGCGGCTTCGAAGCCGGCCTTCCAGGAGTCCATGGCGGCGGAGATGGAGGTGGCGCCGGTGCCGCTCAGGGTCCCGGTGACCGACGCGCCGCCGGACGTCGTCGACGGGCCGCCGTTTGCCGCGCCCACCACGTTGTCGGTTCCGCAGCCTGTAAGTGCCAGCGCGCCGACCGTGAGTACTGCGGCCACGCGGCCCATGTGTTGTGCCTTCACGCGATCTACCTCTTCGATGGGTATCTGTGGATTGCTTACCCCTTGAAGCTACGGGCGCCAGGTGAATCGACGGCCCGCCCCAAGTGAACGGCAGGTGAACGGTGGTGGGACTCTTGGCTCCCGGGGGCCGCGGCGGCCATCCCGCCCGCGGGCGGCGGCGCGCCCGACAGGTGGTGCGCCCGACAGGTGGTGCACGTCACCGGGAATTTAGTTGCCTTTACGCAACCAATTCCATATAGTTGATATAAATCAACCTTTATCCAGCACTTCCTTGGAGACCCTTTTGTCACAAACAACCACAGCACCCCGACGGGAGCCGGCCCTGTCCGACTCCGGCATGTCACACCGCCAGGTGATCCAGTCCCTGACCGGACTCCTGATGGGCATGTTCGTCTCCATCCTCGCCGGGACCGTCGTCTCCACGTCGCTGCCCGTCATCCTCTCGGACCTGCACGGCGACCAGGCGGCCTACACGTGGGTGGTGACGGCAACACTGCTGGCAACCACCATTTCAACCCCGATCTGGGGCAAGCTTGCGGACCTTTCCAACCGCAAGGTGCTGTTGCAGCTCTCCCTGGTGATCTTCGTGGTCTCATCCGCCATAGCCGGATTCTCGCAGGACACCTCGATGCTCATCACCATGCGCGTCTTCCAGGGCCTGGGCGCCGGCGGCCTGACCGCCCTGAGCCAGATCGTCATGGCCGACATCATCTCCCCCCGCGAACGCGGAAAGTACATGGGACTCTTTGGGGCCGTCATGGCGCTGGGCACCGTGGGCGGGCCGCTGATCGGCGGCTTCATCACCGACGCGATCAACTGGCGCTGGAACTTCTTCGTGGCGCTGCCCTTTGCAGCCATCGCCATCTTCCTGATCCAAAAGACCCTTCACCTGCCCGTCCAGGCCAAGCGCAAGGTCACCATCGACTACGCCGGGATCATCCTTCTCTCCGCCGGAATTTCACTGCTGCTGGTCTGGGTGTCCCTGGCCGGAAACCAGTTCGAGTGGGCCAGCGCCACCACCGCATTCATGGTCGCCGGCGCCGTCGCGGCACTGCTTGCCTTCGTCATCGTGGAGCTGAAGTCCGCCGAGCCCATCATCCCGCTGGCCATGTTCAAGAACAACACCTTCACCCTTTCTGTCGTTGCATCGATCTCCGTGGGCGTGTCAATGTTCGGCACCTCGGTCTTCCTCGCCCAGTACATGCAGCTGGCCCGCGGCGCCAACGCCACCCAGTCAGGGCTGATGACCATTCCGATGATGGCCGGCCTGCTGGTCATCTCCACGGTTGCCGGCGCGCTGATCTCCAAGCACGGCAAGTGGAAGACGATCATGGTTCTCGGCTCGATCCTCCAGCTCGTGGGCCTGTATCTGCTGGGCACGATCCACTACGACACCAATTTCGTCTTGGTTTCCCTGTTCATGTTTATCCTTGGTGCCGGACTGGGCATGGTCATGCAGAATCTGGTGCTGATCGTCCAAAACGCCGTCACCCCGGCCGAAATCGGCGTGGCAAGCTCCGGGATTGCCTTCTTCCGCTCACTCGGCGGGACCATCGGCGTCTCCGTCCTCGGCGCACTCATGGCCACCAAGGTCATGGACCTGCTGGGCGGCAAGGCGGCAGAACTGCAGTCAGCCATCACCGCGCTCGGCGCGCAGGGCAAGGAGCTTGCCGCCGCACTTGCCAGCGGAAGCATCCCCGCGGTCCACAGCCTGCCCGACTCGGTCCGGACCATCATCGAATCCAGCTACGGCGATTCCGTGGCCTACATTTTCATGCTCGCCGCCCCGTTGAGCATCCTGACGATCCTGGCGGTCGCGTTCATGCCGAACCTGGAGCTGAGCACGCAGACCCGGGACCAGCGCGCACAAAGTGACGCCGCCGGACATGCGGACCTTGAAGACGCCGAGCGCAACCTTGCCGATGTGAGTGAAGCATTCGTTGCCGTGACTCCCGGTTTGGGCACCGAAAAACACGCGACCGCGCGGAGTTGACATGGGCTGCATGAGCGATTCCTGCGCGCCGCCGCCGTCCGCGGACGCCGCGGATCCGGCCCTGGGGCAGGCCATCAGCGACGTTGAGCGGCAATTCGGGATCATGGCTGTCAAAGCCCGGAACAACCTCCGGAACCGGGCGGCGTCCATCCATCCTGAGCTGCAGCCGATGGGCTTCAAGGTCCTGACAATCCTCTCCCGGTCGGGCCCCATCCAGCAGGTGGCCCTCGCCCACGAAGTGGATGTGGACAAGGCGGTGATGAGCCGTGCCGTCAAGCAGCTTGAAACACTCGGACTAGTCACCCGCACCGCCGATCCCAGCGACGGCCGGGCCCACCTGGTCGCCATGACGGCCGGGGGCCGGGCCCGCTTCGATGCGACGCAGTCGCAGGCCCGCCGGATACTGCACGACCGGCTCTCCGCCTGGGACGCCGGCGAGGTCCGCCGCTTCGCCGACCTCCTGGACCGGCTGAATGAAAGCAGCCGCTGACACGCCCATGCCCGGCGGATTTCCACGCCGACACCTGCCCGCTGCCAGCGGCGGCACCGCTGTTCTCCACACCCCGCATCCACCGGCGCTGCGTGTCAGTGCCCGGCGTTAGGGTGGTTCCATGGCAACAAAAACAAGCAAGGCGGCCAAATCCACGGGGCAAAACTTCCGCTGCACCGAATGCGGGTGGACGGCGGTCAAATGGGTGGGCCGCTGCGGGGAATGCCAGGAGTGGGGCACGCTGGAGGAGATTGGCACCGTCACGGTCCGCACGACGGCAGCCACCTTCGTGGTGCGTCCTGCCCAGCTGATCTCCGAGGTGGATGCGTCCAAGGCCGCCCACAACCTGACGGGCGTACCCGAGCTGGACCGCGTGCTGGGCGGGGGCATGGTGCCCGGTGCCGTGATCCTGCTGGCCGGGGAACCCGGCGTGGGCAAGTCCACGCTGCTGCTGGACGTGGCGGCCAAGTTCGCCCGCAATGAACACGGCCGGGAAACGCAAAAAGTGCTCTACCTAACCGGCGAGGAGTCCGCCGCACAGGTAAAGCTCCGTGCCGAACGCATCGGCGCCGTTGCCGACTCCCTGTACCTGGGGGCGGAGACCGACCTGGGCACGGCGCTGGGCCAGGTGGAGGCCGTCCAGCCGGCGCTGTTGATAGTGGACTCCGTGCAGACCTTCAGCAGCTCCCTGGTGGACGGCAGCGCCGGTGGCGTCTCGCAGGTGCGCGAGGTGGCGGCGTCGCTCATTGCAGCGGCCAAACGGCTGAACATGACCACGCTGCTGGTAGGGCATGTGACCAAGGACGGCTCCATTGCCGGGCCGCGCCTGCTCGAGCACCTGGTGGATGTGGTCTGCCAGTTCGACGGCGAACGGCACTCCCGCCTGCGCCTGCTGCGGGCGGTCAAGAACAGGTACGGCCAAACCGACGAGGTAGGCTGCTTTGACCTGACCGACAACGGCATAGAGGGGTTGGCCGATCCGAGCGGATTGTTCACCAGCCGCACCAGCCATCCAGTTTCGGGCACGTGCATATCGGTGACCATGGAAGGCAGGCGGCCGCTGCTGGCAGAGGTGCAGTCGCTGCTGGCCCCTGCCATGGGCTCGCAGCCGCGCAGGACAGTCAGCGGGCTCGATTCTGCCAGGGTGGGCATGCTGTTGGCCGTGTTGCAGCAGCGGGCCGGGGTCCGCCTGGACTCCGACGACAGCTATGTGGCAACCGTCGGCGGCGCCCGCCTGACTGAGCCCGCCATGGACCTCGCCGTGGCCCTGGCCATTGCCTCCGCCAAGACCAACCGTCCCGTGCACAACAAGCTGGTGGCCTTTGGCGAGGTGGGCCTGGCTGGGGAAGTGCGCCCCGTTCCGGGCATCAACCAGCGCATCCACGAGGCCAGCCGGCTGGGATTCACGCACGCCCTGGTCCCCCTCAGCCCCGCCGGCCCCGGCACCATCCCGCCAAATTTCACCGTCAAGCAAATTGAGCACATTGCCGAGGCCACGGAGCTTCTCCTCCACGCCTGACAATTCCGGCAGGGGCCGACACGAAAATTATGAGAATATATATTCGAATAGCTCTTACATTTATGTTTCCTTGAACGTATAATGAAGGCATGGGCACGATGGATCTGCCCGGCACCATGGGGGACTCCAACCCCGCCGGACAGTCTTTTCTGGATCAGTCCCCCGGTCCCCGGCCGGAGGATCTGCACGTTGTGCGACCCTCATCCGCATTAGCCGGAACAGCACGCTCGAAGGGGGTCCCTTCAGGGGCGGATACCTCCGGCGCCGTACCTGAAGAGGCGGGGCTTCCCGGCACGGTGCTTTGGGAAGCGGCACTGGCGGCGCTGATTGATTCCGACCCCATGGCCGGGGAGCCTCTCCCCGAACCCAGCGACGCCGAGTGGGCCGTTCGTTCCGCCGCTGCCGATGACGCGGATGCCCTGCCCTGCGATGAAGACATTGCCCTGCTGCTTTCCTCCATGCCGGCCGACGACCGGACTGAGGCCGGCTGTCCCCCAGCGGGCAATCATGCGCGGGGACCTGCCGCCGCCGGCACGGCAGCTGACGGCCTCCACGTGTTTCCGTTTCCGATGCCGGATGCGCCGTGGGCGGATCCCGGACAGTGCGACCCTGCCGTGTCGCTGTTCCCGGGGCCGATGGACCTGGGCCGCGTGCGGGTCATCCGCGCCGCGGTTCCCGACCTGGGTGAAGCGCCGCGACCGGACAATCCGCAAGGCGTTGAGTGGTCGCCGGTGGCCGGTGCAGACGCCTTGGCGGGCCTTGACCCGAACAACCTTGGCGAGAACGACCTCCTTGACTACGTCCACGCGGCGAACCGCCTGGCAGCGTTCGCCCGTGCCATGGAATATGCCGCACTGGCCGTCTTCGCCGCCCGTCGCCCACCGCTCGCCAGTGAGGCGCCTGCAACGCCTGAACAGGCGTTCCGGGATGTCACCTACCGCTCCAGATATGCGGCAGCGGAGATCATGGCGGTGCACTGTGTGGGAGTTGGAGCCGCGCGGTGCCGTCTGGACGACGCCGAAACCTTGGCGCACAACCTCCCCGGAACCAGTGCACTCTACCGTGCAGGGTTGCTCGACTCCATCCGCATCAAGGCGATCCTGGCCGGCCTGGAAAACGTTCCGGCCAAGGTGCAATCGGTCATAGAGCCCCTGTTCCTGCCCGGAGCGTCCCGGAGCAACCCCCGGGCGCTGACACGCAAAATCCGCAACCTCGCGCAAAAGCACAACCCCGAGCCCTTGGCCGTCAGGCACGAACGAGCCAAGGCCGACCGCCGCGTCTGGTTCACCCCGCTGCCGGACGGCATGGCCCAAATCAGCGCCGTCCTGGATGCCGTCCCCGCCAAGGCCCTTTATGACTCGCTCGATTCCTGGGCCCGCCAGGCACAGCGCGACGGCGCCGAACCCGGCGGAGGACCCAGCACGGGCACCACCCCGACGGGCAGGCCCTCTCGTTCGCTGAACAACTACCTCGCCGATTCTTTCCTGGACCTTCTTCACCAGGCCTTCCTGCATCCGGCCGCGTACTGCGTCGGCTGTGGCGGCAGCGTCCGCGAAGCCGGGGCCGGCAGCAGCAACCCCGGCCATCCGGTGCCGGAGGCATGGTTCGGCGGTAGAATTCCGGCGAAGATCGGGGTCGTAGTCCCGGCGCTGACGCTCCTGCACAAATTGGAAGAACCGGGACACTTGGAAGGTTACGGCCCCATCCCTCCCGGGCAGGCACGTGAACTTGCTGCCGGAGCGTATTGGTGGGAGCGTCTCCTGACCGATCCAGTCACGAACGCGCGGCTCAGCGTGGGCCGGCAACGCTATCATCCGCCGGCAGACATCGCGTCCGAGGTTCGCCGCAGGGACCCCGTCTGTACCGGGATCGGCTGCGACCACCCCGCGTCCACCTGCGAACTCGACCACACAGTGCCGTTCCGGAGGGAACGCCACGGCCCCGGCGGCATCCTCCTGGCCAAGGGGGACACCAGCGTGGAGAACCTCCGCCCCCGGGACCTGTACTGTCACCGGCTCAAGGACGTCCCGGACACCAACTGGAGCGTGGAGCCCGACGGCCCCGGGCGGACCAGGACCACCACTCCCACCGGCCGGATCTACATTCACACCCAAAACGAAGACCCGTGCCCCTTTTAGGGCATCCGGGCCCACCATCCGGCCTCGCGGCCCGCGCCGGACGGCGCTTCCCACTACTATGGCAGTGAGACGTGTGCGGATTCCCGCGCTTGAAAAGAAGGATTCGTTTAATGCTCCGCAGCCCCGAAGAGGCCTTGAAGGCCACTCTCGCCCGTGTTGCCCCGGGAACGCCGCTGCGCGACGGGCTGGAACGAATTCTTCGGGGGCGCACAGGGGCGCTCATTGTGCTGGGGTCCGACAAGACTGTTGACAGCTTATGTTCGGGCGGCTTTGAAATCGGGATTGACTTCGCCCCCACCCGGCTGCGCGAACTGGCCAAAATGGACGGCGCAATTGTGTGCGACAAGGATGTCACAAAAATCCTCCGCGCCGCCGTCCAACTAGTGCCGGACCCCAGCATTGAAACCCAGGAATCCGGCACACGCCACCGAACGGCCGAGCGCGTCGCCATTCAGACCGGCGTCCCGGTGGTCTCCGTCAGCCAGTCCATGCAGATCATCGCACTTTACGTTGACGGCCTGCGCTACGTGTTGGAGGGCTCGGAGAAGGTGCTGGCCCGCGCCAACCAGGCACTGGCCACGCTGGAACGCTACCGCGCGCGCCTGGACCAGGTGACAAGTTCGCTCTCCGCCCTGGAGATCGAGGCCATGGTTACCGTCAGGGACGTCGCCGTGACGCTGCAGCGCCATGAAATGGTCCGTCGCATTTCCGATGAAATTGCCCAATACGTTCTCGAACTTGGCTCTGACGGCCGTCTCCTCTCACTGCAGCTCGACGAACTGAGCGCCACGCGCGGCTCCGGCGCCGACATGGTGATCCGCGACTACACCGACCCCGACACCACGGACGTCGACAAGGCTGTTGTGGCACTTCAGGACATCGACCAGGCGGACCTGATCAACCTGAACCTGATTTCCGGCGTCGTGGGCCTCTCCACCGTTGATTCCCTGGAATCCATCGTCCAGCCCCGCGGCTACCGGCTCGTCTCCGAACTCAAGGCGGTGCCGCGCGCCGTTGCCGGCCGCCTGGTGGACCATTTCGGCGGGCTGCAGAACCTGATGGCCGCCACGATCGACGAACTCATGGTGGTTGACGGCATCGGCGAACTCCGCGCGCGCACGGTGCGTGAGGGCCTGTCCCGGATCGCCGAGGCCAGCCTGCTGGACCGTTTCCTCTAGGACCCCGGTTTGCCGGGTCCGGCGGCTACTGCAGTTCGAACACGACTTTCCCGCTGGACCATTTCCCCAGCGTCGCCACAAACACGTAGGTTCCTGCGCCGGGCGTGGCCCCGACCTTCGCGCAGCCGGGCACGCTGCGATTCCGTTTCCAGGTGAAGTTGGCAGCTTCCGCGGCGCCGGCCTTCAGGTTCTTGACCAGGTTGGTGGACTCGGCCTGGCAGTCGCGGGAATTGAAGATGACGTCCTCGCCGCTGGTGACCTTGAATTCCATCTGGCTCGTGCCGACATTGATGCCGCACGTCACCTTGCCGGTGTTCGTGACGCGCAGCGTCAACGTGGGGTCGACCCCGGCCGCATAGGACTTCCTGTCCACGGACCCGGTGACCTTGATGCCTGCCTCGTCGCAGACGCCCGACGGCGTGACGGCGGGATTCGCTGCCTGCGGCGCCGGGGCCGATGCCGCGGCCGCCGGCGCCGCTCCGGCAGAGGCACTGGCCGAAGGGGCAGCCGACGGGGTCACGGCGTCGGAGGTGCCGAGACTACCAAGGAAGTTGGCCAGCGCCATCCCCCCTGCCACCAGACCCGCCATGACGAGGAGGGCAAAAACGCCAACTACCTGGCGGCGGCGCCGGTAAACCTTGGCCGAGACTTTCGCCCCGCGGGCAGGCTGGCGCACGGTGCCGTCGAGCCCGTTCTTACCTGATGTAGCCACGCCTCCACAGTAGCGAAAACCCGGCCCCCGCCACGCCAACCACGCCGCCTTCGCTACAGTGGAACTGCCCACACACGCTTGAAGGAGAAACGGTGCAACAGGAAGTGCGGCAGTGGTTTCGTGAAACGGCCCGGGACCTGCCATGGCGGGGGGAGTGCCCCCCCTGGGGAATCCTGGTCAGCGAAATCATGCTGCAGCAGACCCCCGTGGTGCGGGTCCGGCCGGTCTGGGACGAGTGGATGGTGCGCTGGCCCACGCCCGCCGCCTTTGCCGCCGCAACCCAGGCGGAGGTCCTGCGCGCCTGGGGCAGGCTGGGCTACCCGCGCCGGGCGCTGAGGCTGCACGCCGCCGCCACGCAGATCGTGGAACGGCACGACGGCGACGTCCCTGATACTTTTGCGGAACTTTTGGCGCTGCCCGGCATCGGCACGTACACGGCAGCCGCCGTCGCCGCGTTCGCGTATGGCCGGCGCGAAACCGTGGTCGACACAAACATCCGCCGCGTCCACGCCCGCCTGGTCATAGGCCAGGCCCTCCCGGCTCCGGCGCTGACCGCCGCGGAAATGGCTTTGGCCGCGGACTTGCTGCCAGCAGATCCGGCCGAGTCCGTGGAATGGAACGCAGGGGTCATGGAGCTGGGCGCGCTGGTCTGCACAGCCCGCAGCCCCAAGTGTGGGCTCTGCCCGGTCCTGGACCAGTGCGCCTGGATTGCCGCGGGCCAGCCTGAACCCGCGTACATCCCCAGGGGCCAGCCCTGGGCCGGGACGGACCGGCAGGTGCGGGGCGCCGTCATGGCCGTGCTCCGCGCCGCGGAAGCACCAGTACATGCCGATCTTTTGTGGGGAGCAGGGGCAGAGCTTGACGCCGCCGCGGCGACAACCGTACACCCGGCAGGCGTGTCATCGGCGCTGGGCAAGCTGCACGGCCTGAACACCCACGCGCCCCAACTCCGGCGCGCCCTTGACGGGCTGGTCGCTGACGGCCTGGCGCAGCTCTCCCCGGACGGCTACCACCTGCCACACTGACCGGGCTCAGAGTTCGCCGAAACCGGCTTCCACGTTCCTGCGGACCAGGTCAACGGCGCGTTGCGCTTCGGGGCCCCTGGCGCTGATGTGCAGTTCCCTGCCCTGGCCCGCCCCCAACGCCATGAGGAGGAAAACCGACTGCCCGTCAGCGCCGTTGATCTCAATGTCCACGTCCATGGCGCCCAGCTCACCGGCAAGCACGGCTGCAGGCCGTGCGTGCAGCCCCAGGGGGTTGATCAGGGTGAGCGTGGCCGTCACGGCCGGGCCGTCGGAAGGAGCGGTGCCGGAAGGAGCGGTGCCGGAAACGCCGGGCTGCGCTGCGGCTTCCACCGGCTTTGCTGCTCCCGGGCCGGGAAACAGCGCCGTCTCCGCTGCTTTTCGCACCACGCCCAGGGCGGCGCCCGACTGGGCGGCCACCGCCGCCGCCACGGCGCCTTCAACCAGGGGCGCATCCGCCAGCACCATGTTTTCCGGGTTGCCCATGAATTCCAGCGCCGCTTCCGCCGTCATGACCGCCGAGCCCAAATCCGCCAGCACCACCACCCCGTCGCCGCCTTCCGCCAGGCCCAGCGCGGACATGACCTTCTCCAGGGACGTCCCAATGCCGCCGTCGTCCGTGCCGCCGGCGGGTGCCAGCACCACGTCCCGGGCCATCTGGGCCGCCAGCTCCACCACACCGGCCGCCAGCTGCGCGCTGTGCGAGACAACGACCAACCCGACGCTCACGCTCCCGCCCCGGAACTACCGCAGGGATCCGCCGCGTCGGCCGCCGCGCGCAGAATCAGCGCGGAGGACACGGCCCCGGGGTCCCGATGCCCGATGGCCCGCTCCCCCAGGTAGCTGGCCCTCCCCTTGTGCGCAATCAGCGGATCCGTGGCCACAGCCCCCGCCTCGGCAGCCTCCGCCGCAGCAGCAAGCACGGCTGCAGGGCTCCCGCCCGCGGCGGCTGCGGCAGCATCCACGGCAGGGGTCCAGGCATCTATCATGGTCTTGTCCCCGGGCTCGGCCTTTCCGCGGGCCACCACGCCGTCCCGGGCCGCGGCCAACGCACCAGCCAGCAGCGCCGAGTCCAGCACCGCGGCGTCCCCCACGGCCGTGGCGGCACGCAGGAATGCCGTGCCGTACAGCGGACCCGCAGCACCGCCCACCTTAGACATGAGCGTCATGGCAGCCATCTTGAACGCCGCACCCGGCGTGGCCGGGGCCTCCTCATCAAGCTTGGCCACAATGGCGGAAAAACCGCGGTCCATGTTCTCCCCGTGATCCCCGTCGCCAATGGCCCGGTCAAGTTCTATCAGGGCCACCCTGTTGGCGGCCACCACCGCAGCGCTGCGGCGCAGCCAGTCAATGGCCCAGGCCGCGTCCAGGGGTTGGCCTGTGCCAGTGTCAGCCACTTACATTCCCCATCGCAGTGCCGGCGTGTGGACGGGCGCGTCCCACAAAGCGGTCATTTCATCGTCCAGGCGCAGCACCGAAATGGAGCAGCCCTGCATTTCCAGCGACGTAATGTAGTTTCCCACCAGGGACCGTTCCACGCCCAGCCCGGCAGCTTCAAGGACCTTCACCGCGTGCCGGTACACAATGTACAGTTCGCTGGACGGGGTGCCGCCCATCCCGTTGACAAACAGCAACACCTTTTCCCCGGCAGCGGGCTTGAGGTCGGCAAGGATGGGCTCCAGCAGCCTGTCTGTGATGCCGTCGGCGTTCTCCATGGCGATTTTGTGCCTGCCAGGTTCACCGTGGATGCCAATCCCAATCTCTATCTCGTTCTCCGCGAGTTCAAAGCTCGGCACGCCCGCGTGCGGCACGGTGCAGGCGGACAGCGCCACGCCCATGGTACGGACATTGTCGTTGACGCGTTGACCGATGGCCGCCACGGCGTCCAGGTTGTCTCCGCGCTCTGCCGCGGCGCCGGCGATCTTCTCCACCAGGACCGTGCCGCCCACACCGCGCCGGCCGGCCGTGTACAGCGAATCCTCCACGGCGACGTCGTCGTTCACCAGCACGGTGCGCACCTCAATGCCGTCAGCCTGTGCCATTTCGGCTGCCGTTTCAAAGTTCAGCACGTCGCCCGTGTAGTTCTTCACGATGTGCACCACGCCGGCGCCGGAGTCCGCAGCGGCGGTCGCCGGAATGATGGCATCGGGGGTTGGGGAGGTGAAAACGGGACCGGGGACTGCGGCGTCGAGCATGCCGAAGCCCACATAGCCGGCGTGGAGGGGTTCGTGTCCGCTGCCGCCGCCGGAAACCAAGCCCACCTTCCCGGTCTTGGCTTCCTTCCGTGTGACAAACAGCGGGTCGGGGTGGACCGTGACCAGGTCGCCATGCGCCAGGCCAAATCCCTCCACCGATTCATCAACAACAGCCCTGGGATCATTTATGAGCTTCTTCATGGCGGCACCCTCCAAGTCGAACAGTGAGCAGAAAACAGTGAGCAGAAGCGGGTGGGGGCCGCCGCGGCGGACCTGACCCTCCCTTTGAACACTACCCGGCCCGGTTGCCGCGTGGTAGGGGCAAGCGGGCCGGGCCTGCCTCAGCCCACCAGCTTATAGACGGTGGCGTTGCCGACGGTGGTCGCTGTGTAATTTTGCCCTACCCACGCCGCGATGCCTGAACTCCCGCCCTGGCCGCCGCCCTGCCTTCCGGCACCGCCGCCGTTGCTGTCGCTGGCAATGAAATAGCTGACTTCACCGTTGCCCACCATGGTCTTGAATTGCGCCAGAGTGGGGTACGGGTCCGTGCCGTTCCACCCGCCCAGGTCAATGACCGAGGTGCCGGTGGCCAGTTCCAAATCAGCGGCACTGCTGGCACCGGTGATGATCGCAGACCACTTGGTGGTGGTCCGCTCCAAAAGTGAGTCCAGCGCTGTGGATGAGCTCCCCGCGCTGTCCGCACCACCTGCGCCGCCCGTCCCGCCGCCCGTCCCGCCGCCCAGGGCGGAGGGCGTGGGGCCCGACGTCGGAATGGATCCGGAGTGTCCCTGGGACACCGTCGCCAGGGTCCAGGCCGCGGGGCCCAGGCCTCCGGCCAGCAGCGAGAATACAATGATCACGGCGGCCCCGGCCTTGACGGAACCGACCCGCCAACCATCGAGCTTTGTCATGATGGCTGCGCCCGCGACGATGCCACAGGCAAGAACAACGAACTTCAACCACGGCAGCCAGGACGGGTCCCGTGCCAGGAGCACCGCTGACCAGATGGCAGTTCCGGACACCAGCACCGCCAGTACGGCCCGGGCCGGCGTGTGTTCACGCCCCCGCCAGAGTTCGGCGCCGCCGATCCCCACGAGTGCCGCCACGGCTGGTGCCAGGGCCACTACGTAATACGGGTGGATGGTCCCTTCCATGAAGCTGAACGTGAGCGCAGTGACCGCCAGCCAGCCGCCCCAGAGGATCAGCGAGCCGCGCACCTGGCTGGTCCTCGGCGCCCGGCGGGTGAACCATAGCCCCGCTACCAGCGCGATCAACGCCGCCGGCAGGAGCCAGGAGACCTCCGCGCCAAAGGAACTGCCGAACATCCGCATAGTGCCCGTGTCCCCGCCAAAAGCTATGTTGGCGCCGCCGGGCGCGCCGCCACCACCGCCGGTCCTCCCGAAAATGCGGCCCAGGCCGTTGTAGCCCAGGGCCAGGTCCCAGAAGGTGTTGTTGGTTGAGCCTGCCATGTATGGCCGGATCGACACGGGGGTGAGCTCGAAGGCCAATACATAAGCGCCGGAGACGGCAACAACGCCGCCAACGGCTGCCATCAGGTGACCCAGCCGCCGGCCCAGGGTGGTGTTGGCCGCCCACAGGTACGCCAGTCCCAGCGCTGGGACGGTGAGGAAGCCCTGCATCATCTTGGTCAGGAACGCCAGCCCGATCAGCGCGCCGGCCACGGCCAGCCAACGCCATCCCGGCTTGTCAATGGCCCGAACCACCGAGTAGGCGGAGGCCACCAGACACAAGGTCAGGAGCGCATCCGGGTTGTTGAAGCGGAACATCAGCGCCGCCACCGGGGTCGCCGCGAGCGCCGCCCCGGCAATCAGCCCGGCGCCCGGGCCGCTGACACGTTTTACGGCAGAGTACAAGAGTGCGACGGCGGCCACCCCCATCAGCGCCTGCGGCAGCAGGAGCGTCCAGGAGGAAAAACCAAACACCCGCCCCAGCAGCGCCGGGATCCACAACGACGCTGGAGGCTTGTCCACCGTGATGGCGTTGCCGGCGTCGAGCGAGCCGAAGAGCAGGGCAGTCCAGTTCTTGGTCCCTGCCTGGACCGCGGCCGCGTAGAAGCTATTGCCGTACCCTGAATTGTTCAAATTCCAGAGGTAGAGGAAGCCGGTGGCGACCGTCAACGCCAAGGCGCCGGGGCGCTGCCAGCGCGGCCTCCCGGCGGTGCCCGGGGCCGCCGGGGGGCTGGTGCGGCGGTGCCCGGGCACCGGTGCCGGTGCCGTTGCGCGGCCGGCGGCCAGCCTGGTCATGGCGCTCATTTTCCAGCCTCCCCTGCCGTTGCGCTGGCCGTTGAAATGGCCCTTGCGGGGGTGCGGAAGACCCAAAGCCGGAACGCCAGGAACTTCACCAGCGTCGCCACGAGGTTCGCCAGCACCACGGCCACCACCTCCACGGTCCGGTTGGGGCTGCCGATCGCGTGCACGCCCCACAGAGCGCCCGCTGTCAACACCCACCCCACGGCAAAGACAAGCAGGCCCAGGAACTGGTGGCGGAACGCCCCCTCCGGACCTGTCCGGCCGAAGGTGAACCTGCGGTTGACCGTCGTGTTGGCGACGGCGGAGACCAGGAGCGCTGCGAAGTTGGACCACTGGGCATCCGCCACCAGGCGGAAGGCCAGAAACAACAGCACGTAGAACAGCGTGGAGGCGGCCCCGACCGCGGCAAAGCGCATGAGCTGGCCGAAGAGCCTGCCCGGGCCCCCGGCACCGTCCTTTTCGAGTGGCCTGCGGGCCATCGCCTGACGAAGTTCCGCCACTGGAATCCGGCCGTTGACCAGGTCCCGGCTGATCCGGGCAATGCCGCGAAGATCAGCCACGGCCGTCGCCACAATGTCCACCTTGGAGTCCGGGTCGTCGGTCCAGTCCACGGGTACTTCGTGCACCCGCAGCCCGCAACGCTCGGCCAGGACCAGCAGTTCGGTGTCGAAAAACCAGGCGTCGTCGATGGTGTGTGGCAGGAGCTGGCGCGCCACATCCGTCCGGATGGCCTTGAAGCCACACTGGGCGTCGGTGAAATGCGCTGACAGGACGCTGCGCAGGAGCAGGTTGTAGCCGCGCGAAATAAACTCCCGCTTCGGGCCGCGGACCACCCTGGAGGTGTGTGACAGCCGAGTTCCCACGGCCAGGTCGGAATGTCCGGACACCAGCGGTGCCACAAGCGTGCCCAGCGCATTCAGGTCCGTGGACAGGTCAACGTCCATGTAGGCCACTATCGGTGACGGTGACGTCAGCCACGCCGTCCGCAACGCATGCCCGCGCCCCTTCATGTCCAGGTGCAGCACGCGGACGCCGCTGATCTCAAGGGCCAGTGCCCGGGCAATGGCGAGCGTGGAATCCGTGCTGGCATTGTCCGCCAGTGTGATGGAGTGGGAATAGGGAAAGTTCTCGTCGAGGTGGCGGTGCAGCCGGCGGACGCACAGTTCCAGGCTACGTTCCTCGTTGTAGACCGGAATCGTGATGTCCACCATGGCCGGTGCCGTGGGGCCGGGAGGGGTGCGTCGCAGACCGGGTTCCGGGTGCGCGTACGTCCCGCGCAGTTCTTGGGGGCTGGATGTTGTTGTCATGGTTCAACCATCGCGGGACAATTTCAGCCCCGTGTAGACCGAACATAGGTGCAGCCTGTGGGTATTGGTGTGGCATCCGGCGCCCGGGTGTCAGACCTGTCCTGCGCCCGGCAGCAAGATGGTGAATTCGGTGCCGGCCGGGCCGCTGGCCACCGTGATGCTCCCCCCATGGGATTCAACGATCGCCTTGACGATGGGCAGTCCGAGGCCGGTGGTCCCGTCCGTTCCGGAACGTGCGGAGTCGGCCCGGACGAAGCGGTCGAATATGCGCGGCAGGAACTGCGGGTCAATCCCCTTGCCCGTGTCACCGACCTTCACGACGGCGCCGCCGTCCGTGCCCGGTGCCAGGATGACACTGACCGAGGACCCCGGGTCTGTGTGCTTCTTGGCATTGCTGAGCAGGTTGGCGACGGCCCGGTGGAGCTGGACCTCGTCGCCGCGCACCAGGACCTCCCCGCCGGGGACGTCGATGTTCCACCGGTGTGCAGGCGCCCCGGACCGTGCGGAAGCCGCTGCGTCGGAGATTTCAGCGTCGGTCGCGGCTTCCACCACCACCTGGGTCAGGTCCAGCCCGTCCATGGTGATCTGCCAGCCTTCGTCGTAGTGGGCCAGCAGCAGCAGGTCGTCCACCAGGTTTTGCATGCGCAGCGCCTGGGAACGGACCCGGTCCATGGAGTCGCGGCCGCCACCGTCGAGGTGTTGGGTGCGCACCACCAGATCCGAATAGCCCCGGATCGATGTCAATGGCGTCCGCAGTTCGTGGCTGGCGTCCGCCACGAACTGGCGGACCTTGGTTTCGCTTTCCTGGCGGGCCTCGAGGGCGCCGGCAACATTGTCCAGCATGCGGTTGAGGGCAAAACCCACGCGGCCCACCTCGGTTTCGTTGTCGCTGGGTTCAATGCGCTCCATCAGGTCCACGTCCCCTGAGCCCAGGTGCAACTCGGCAACACGGTTGGCCACGGCGGAGACGTGCTCCAGCGGTTTGAGGTTGTGCCGGATCAGCACGGTGCCTGCCACACCGGCTGCCACCAGCCCTGCTGCGGCCACCAGTGCCATGGTCAGCCCCAGGGAAGACAAGGTGTCACTGAGCGCTGCCAGCGGCAGCCCCACCGCCACTATGCTGCCGTCGGCGGCCTCGATGGACTCGACGCGGTAGGCGCCCACCCTCAGGTTCGCGTTTCGCGGCGCGGCGCCTGGGGTGAGCGCCTTGAGAAGTGCGACGTCGTCCGAGGCGAGCTGGTGCTGCTGGTACTGCAGGTCGATCCAGCCCGAACGCGCGGCGTCCACGGCGCCGTCCACCACGTGCAGCATGAGGATCCCTTCGCCCTGGCCGGGGGCCTGCAAAGGATTGGGCGGTGTTGACCCCGGCCGGTCCGGAGGTTGCTCGGCGGTGGCAGCCTGGGCGGAGCGGCGCAACTGCTGATCCAGCTGGCCCGTCAGGTAGCTGTCCATGGAGACATAGCTGACCACGGCCATGCCGGCTCCGACGAACGCCACAAGAAGCAGCGACACCGCAATAAGTTTGGTGCGCAGCCGCATCCTGCGCCCGTGCGTCAGGGTCCGGCTACCGTTCATGCCCGGGCTCTTCCCCACGACAGGGAATCTTCGGGCTCACTTGGCCGGCTTGAGCACATATCCCGCCCCCCGGACCGTGTGGATGAGCGGAGTCCGGCCGGCGTCGATCTTCTTCCGCAAATAAGAAATGTAGAGCTCCACAATGTTTCCGTGGTCCCCGCCGGTCGAGTGCCAGACGTTGTCCAGGATCTGGACCTTGCTGACCACCGTCCGGGCGTTGCCCATCAGGTAGCGCAGAAGTTCAAATTGCGTGGTTGTCAGCGTGATCTCAGCCCCGCCCCGGTGCACCTCCCTGGTGTCCTCGTTGAGCACCAGGTCGCTGACCACCAGTTCGCTGCCGCCCAGGTCCGCGAGTCCGGAGCGGCTGATGAGCCGGTACAGGCGCGGGAGCACCTCTTCCATGCTGAACGGCTTGGTCACGTAGTCGTCGCCGCCCGCCGCCAGCCCGTCCACCCTGTTCTGGACGGAATCCTTCGCGGTCAGGAACAGGGCCAGCACCCCCGGCTGAAAAGTGCGGATGCGCTGCAGGGCCTCCACACCGTCAAAGGTGGGCATCATGACGTCCAGGACCAGGATGTCGGGGTGGAAATCCTTGGCGCGCCGGACTGTCTCCGGCCCGTCGGAGGCGATCTCCACCCGCCAGCCGGCCATCCGCAGGCCAATGCCCATCAGCTCCGCAAGGTGGGGGTCGTCGTCGGCCACGAGGGCCCTGATGGGGGATCCGTCGGTGTGCGAAAGTGTCCGCAGCTGGTCCAGGAACGCGTCCCTGCCTTGTAGTTGTGCCATGCTGCCATCTTCCTTTGCCTTCGTAACGCCATCTTAAGCGCAGGATGTGCAGAGACTGTGCGAAACGGGTCGCCAACCTTGCGGAACCGCAAGGTTTTCCAGGGCCAGTCACAGGAACGGATGCAATCCGGCACAGCTTGGACTAATCCTTTGGACCCACCATGGAGGAACCAGTCCCGGGAAGGCTCCGGCCCCGGACAGGGCCCCACGGCCTTGGCCCCGGGCACTACCACCAGTAAAGGACACTGCCATGAACCAGCAAGTTGCAAACCAGGCCCTGCCCCAGGGCGAACCGACCGCCGGCACCACGCCGGCGATGTACCCGGCCACCGACCCTGCCGGCACATCCTCGATGTGGGGTGCCGGCACGTCGCCGGGGACCTCCGGTCGAATGCGCTGGACACGCAGGAACACCGCCATCGCCATCGGAGTCGCCGTGGTGGTGGCTGGCGGCGGCGGGGCGGCAATCTACGCGGCCGGGACGGGTGCGGCGGGGACAGCGGGGACGTCGGGCCAGGTTGGCGCCGGCCGGGCCGTTCCCGGCGGCGGAACAGCCGGCGGCACCGGGGGCACGGCGAGCGGCGCCGAGGGCGGTCTGGCTTCGGCGTTGCACGGGGAATATGTGGTCTCGGAGGGCGCAAGCTACGCCACCATGCTGATCCAGACCGGCGAGATCACGGCCGTCAGTTCCACCTCGGTCACCGTCAAGAGCGCCGACGGCGTCTCCCTGAGCTACGCCCTCGGCACGGCCACATCCGTCAGCAAGGCGGACACGCTCCAGGGCGGTCAGGGCGGGGCGGCCCGCCCGGCACGGGCTCCGCCACCCAGGGCGCCCTCTCCGACCTGTCCACCGGGAAGGTGGTGCGGATCACCGCGAAGAAGGGGGCCGCGGAAAATACGGCCGAGGCAATCGTGGTGTCGACGTCGGCCGCCGCCACGGGCAACTAGGCTGCCCGCCCGGCCCGCGCCTACAAGCAGCGGATCATGCGCGTGTTGCCGAGCGTGTTCGGCTTGACCCGGGCAAGGTCCAGGAACTCGGCAATTCCCTCATCGGCGGAACGCAGGAGCTCCATGTAAACGGCCGGGTCCACGGCGCCCTGGTCCGCCATGACCTCAAAATGGTGCCGGATAAAAAAGTCCACCTCAAAGGTCAAGCAGAACACCCGGTTCACGCCCACCCGGCCGGCGTGCTCGAGCAGCCGCTCCACGAGTGCATGCCCGACGCCCCGCCCGCGCCAGCTGGCGGCGGTGGCCAGGGTGCGGATCTCCGCCAGGTCCTCCCACATGACGTGGAGGGCTCCACAGCCGACAACGACGCCGTCCACCTCGGCGACGATGAACTCCTGAATGGATTCGTAGTAGGTGACCGATTCCTTTGAGATCAGGATCCTCTGCTCCGCCAGGGGTGCCACCAGTTCCTTGATGGCGAGGACGTCCGAGGTCCGGGCCGGGCGGAGGGCAACGGTGCGGGAGGAAGTTTCAGCAGTCACGGTTTCAGTCTAAGGCGCCCGGGCCGCTGTCCGCCGCCGCCCTTAAACCCACGACTGAACGCACGACGCCGGTGACGCGCCTGGGGAAGGCGGGTCACCGGCGTCGTGCGTGGTCCGGGCTAGGACGCCGAAGCCGTGATGGCGTCGGGGATGGTTGGCTTGGAGGTGCCCACAAACGTGAACTTGGCCTCGTCGCCCTCCCCTTCGACGTCCACCGCGATGATGTCCCCGGTCTTGATGTCGCCGAAAAGGATCTTCTCGGACAGGTGGTCCTCGATCTCGCGCTGGATGGTGCGGCGCAGCGGACGGGCACCCATGGCGGGGTCGTAGCCGCGGGTGGCCAGCAGGACCTTGGCTGCGGGG
>CAJDTM010000016.1_pt1 | contig 57660 bp, 57 predicted proteins | sample 7389831 | NCBI WGS metagenome assembly CAJDTM01 (sample SAMEA7055656, study PRJEB34461) | soil metagenome | biome: terrestrial ecosystem; feature: Peninsula; material: soil | place: Antarctica | collected 2016
CGTCGGCGATGGAGGCCAGGACCTTGCCGGTCGCGGGGTCGTGTACGTCGAAGGTCTTGCCGCCGGCGGCCGCACGCCACTGGCCGTTGATGAGCAGCCCGGTGGGGACTGTGGCAAGCAGTGCCGCTTCGCGGTCAACTGTGATGGTCATGGAGGTGCTCCTTGGAAAGTGCGTTAGGGAAGGGGGCGTGAATGGGCCCACGCGCCGGAGGGTCCCGCCGCGAGCTTGCGAGCGCGGGAGGGCGTGGGGATTAGTAGCTTGCGGAGGGTCCGGCACCGGCCCGGGGAATGAACGTTGCGGCCAGGGCTTCGCTGCCGCGCGCCAGCAGGGCCACGTCCGCACCGACCAGGATGAAGTCCACGCCGGCAGCCAGGTAGCGGCGCGCCGTGGCCTCGGCAAAGGCATTCACGCCCACCGGCTTCCCGGCCTCCTTGGCCACCGTGATGCAGTGCTCGACGGCGGCCACCACGTCGGGGTGTTCCTGCGCTCCCAATACGCCCATGGACGCGGCCAGGTCGGACGGGCCGATGAAGACGGCGTCGATCCCGTCCACGGCCACGATCTCCGCGGCATTTTCCACGGCCTGGGCGGACTCGATCTGGACGATGACGGTGATGGTGTCCGAGGCCCGGGCCAGGTAGTCCGGGATGCGGTTCCAGCGCGCCGAGCGGGCCAGCGCGGAGCCCACCCCGCGTACGCCGAGGGGAGGATAGCGGGTGGCGGCAACCGCGGCGGCGGCGTCGTCGGCCGTGTGGACCATGGGGATCAGCAGGGACTGTGCGCCCAGGTCCAGGTACTGCTTGATGAGCACGGTGTCGTTGACGGGCGGGCGCACCACGGCGGTGACCGGGTAGCCGGTCACTGCCTGGAGTTGGGCCAGGACGGACTCCAGCCCGTTGGGGCTGTGCTCGGCGTCGATGAGCAGCCAGTCCAGGCCTGCCCCGGCGCAGATCTCGGCCATCAGCGGGCTGCCCGAACACACCCACATGCCGGCCAGCGGGCGCCCGGCCGCGGCCAGGGCGTCCTTGAAGGACGGTTCCGGTGCTACACGAACTGGCATGTGATGGTCCCCAGCGTCCCGTAGTCGGCGAAAACAGTGTCCCCTGCATTGACCCACATGGGCCGGGTGAAGGAGCCGGCGAGGATGAGTTCCCCGGCCTTGAGCGCGTCCCCGTGGGGGGCGATCTTGTTCGCCAGCCAGGACACGCCCGACGCCGGGTGGTTCAGTACTCCGGCCGCCACCCCGGTCTCCTCGACCACCTGGTTCTTGTACAGGATGGCCGAAACCCAGCGCAGGTCCAGCGCGTCCGGCCTGACCGGGGTGCCGCCCACCACCATGGCGCCCATGGCCGCGTTGTCGCTGATGGTGTCCACGATGGTCCGGCCCTCCATCTCGATCCGCGAATCGAGGATTTCCAGCGCCGGCACCACGTACTCGGTGGCCCGCAGGACGTCGAAGAGGGAGGCGTCGGGGCCGCTGAGGTCCTCCTTGAGCAGGAACGCCAGCTCCACCTCGATGCGGGGGTGTGAATACTGCTGCCACTCCACCGTGCAGCCGTTCTCCAAAATCATGTCCCTAAAAATGATCCCGTAGTCCGGCTCCGTGATGCCCGTGGCGTACTGCATGGCCTTGGACGTCAGGCCGATCTTGTGCCCGCCCAGCACCCGGCCGGCAGCCTCGCCGCGCTGCCGCCACAAGTTCTGCACGCGGTAGGAATCCTCCACCGTCATCTGCGGGTACCGCTGTGTCAGCCGTGGCACGGGGACCCGGCTCTTGCCGGCCTCCACGAGTTCGTCGGCGATGCGGGCAATCGTTGCTTCATCGAGCATGGTGTGTCTCCTCAATCGCCGTGGCTGGTGTTAGAGCTGCGAACCCATCTTGAAGCCGCGCTCCTCGCCCGGTTCGCGGGTGTAGGAGAAGCCGTCGGCGCCGACCGTGACGGCCAGCTCGGAGGCGGCGGTGCGCTTGGTGACCGGCTGCGGCTTGCCGTCCAGGTCCAGGACCAGGGAGGCCTGGGTGTACCAGGACGGGACCACGGGGTTGCCCCACCAGTCGCGGCGTTGGTTGTCGTGGACATCCCAGGTGACGGTGGGGTTGTCCGGGTCTCCGGTGTAGTAGTCCTGCGTGTAGATCTCCACGCGGTGGCCGTCCGGGTCCAGGATGTACAGGTAGAAGGCATTGGAGACGCCGTGGCGGCCGGGGCCGCGCTCGATCCGGTCGGAGATGCGCAGGGCACCCATCTTGTCGCAGATCTGGATGATGTTGTGCTTCTCGTGCGTGGCAAAGGCGAGGTGGTGCATGCGGGGGCCGTCACCACCGGTCAGTGCGGTGTCGTGGACGGTCTGCTTGCGGTGCATCCAGGCGGCGTAGGTCACGCCGTCGGAGTCCTTGATGTCCTCGGAGACGCGGAAGCCCAGGTCCTCAAGGTACTTGCGGCCGCGGGGGACGTCGGGGGTGACCTGGTTGAAGTGGTCCAGGCGGACCAGTTCACCGGCCGAGTAGAGGTCGTAGCGCTGGGTGAGGCGCTCCACGTGCTCGGTCTCGTAGAAGAACTCGTAGGGGAAGCCCAGCGGGTCCTCCACGCGGACGGCGTCGCCGATGCCCTTGGTGAAACCGTCCTTGCGGCGCTCAGTGCGGCATCCCAGTTCCTTGTAGTAGGCCTCGGCGGCGTCCACCTCGGCGGGGGACTTCACGCGGAAGGCGGCGGCGGCGATGGCAGCCACGGGTCCCTTGCGCAGCACCAGGTTGTGGTGGATGAACTCCTCCAGGGAGCGCAGGTAGATGGTGTTCTCGTCCTCTTCGGTGACGTGCAGTCCCAGCAGGTCCACATAGAATTCGCGGGACTTGGACAGGTCGGTGACAACCATTTCCATGTACGCGCAACGGACGATGTCGGGGGCAGGGACGGTGGGGGTGGGGATGAAGTCAGTCATGGGATGCTCCTCGTTGAGTCAGGGTCAGTTGGCGCCGGAGGCACCGAATTTGGGGGTGTGGACCGTGCCGAGGGTGATGTGCACGGCCTGCTGGTCGGTGTAGAAGTCGATCGAGCGGAAGCCGCCCTCATGGCCCAGCCCGGAGGCCTTGACACCGCCAAACGGGGTGCGCAGGTCGCGGACGTTGTGGCTGTTCAGCCACACCATGCCGGCCTCCACGTTTTGGGCGAAGTTGTGCGCCCGGGTGAGGTTCTGGGTCCAGATGTAGGCGGCCAGGCCGTACTTGACGCCGTTCGCCAAGGCCAGCGCCTCGTCGTCGTTCTCAAACGGGGTGATGGCGACCACGGGGCCGAAGATCTCCTCCTGGAAGATCCGCGCGTCCGCCTTGACGTCGGCAAAGACGGTGGGGGCCACGTAGTTGCCGTGCTCCAGGCCCTCGGGGCGGCCGCCGCCGGCGAGCAGGCGGCCCTCGGACTTGCCCAGGTCAACGTAGGACATGACCTTGTTGTAGTGCTCGGGGTGGACCAGTGCGCCCACCTCGGTCTTGGGGTCGTGCGGGTCCCCGACGATGATGTTCTTGGCGCGGGCGGCGTACTTTTCGCAGAATTCGTCGTAGATGGACCGCTCCACCAGGATGCGGGAGCCGGCCGTGCAGCGCTCGCCGTTGAGCGAGAAGACACCGAACAGGGCGGAGTCGATCGCGGCGTCGAGGTCTGCGTCGGCGAACACCACGCAGGGGCTCTTGCCGCCCAGCTCCATGGACAGGCCCTTGAGGTTGGTGGCGGCGTTGCGGAAGATGGTCTGGCCCGTGGTGGTCTCGCCGGTGAAGGAGATCAGCGGCACGTCCGGGTGCTTGACGAGGGCGTCGCCGGCGTCTTCGCCCAGGCCGTTGACCAGGTTGAAGACGCCCTTGGGCAGGCCGGCTTCTTCAAAGATCGTGGCCCAGAGCGAGGCGGAGAGCGGGGTGAACTCGGCCGGCTTGAGTACCACGGTGCAGCCGGAGGCGATCGCGGGGGCGAGCTTCCAGGACTCGAGCATGAACGGCGTGTTCCAGGGCGTGATCAGGCCCGCGACGCCGATCGGCTTGCGGTTGACGTAGTTGATCTGGGCGCCGGGGACCTTCATGGCGTCGTCAAACTGGGCCACGATCAGGTCCGCGAAGAAGCGGAAGTTCTCGGCGGCGCGCATCGCCTGGCCGCGGGCCTGGGTGATGGGCAGGCCGGAGTCAAAGGTTTCCAGCTCGGCCAGGCGCGCTTCCTGGGCCTCGACGGCGTCGGCGATCTTGTTCAGGACGCGGGCACGCTCGCGCGGTTTCATGCGCGGCCAGGGGCCCTCGTTGAAGGCGCGGGTCGCGGCGGCCACGGCCAGGTCGATGTCGGCCTTTTGCCCGGCTGCGGCCGTCGCATAGTTGTTGTTGGACACCGGATCGAGAACGTCGAAGGTCTCGCCGCCGACGGAATCGACGTTCTTGCCGTCAATGTAATGCTGGATGTGGGTGGGAAGGTTGTCCGGAAGGTAGTGCTCAGCCATTGAGATTGTCCTTTTCTTCGGGTGTTCGCTGGGGTTTGTCAGTAGGAGGGGGCCAGGGGTGCACGGGCCTGCTGCCCGGGACTGCTGCGGGCCAGGTAGGCGTCCAGGGTGGACGCGCGGTGTGCGCGGGCGGCGCGTTCGATGTCCTCGGCGCCGGCCCCGCCTTCGATCAGCGCCAGCAGTGCCTCGTGTTCGGCCACGGATTCCCGGGCACGGCCCGGGACGTAGCTGAAGGTCGATGATCGCAGGGCCTGCAGGCGGTTCCAGCCGCGGTGGACCAGGTCCAGGATGTGCGGGTTGGGGCAGTTTTCGAACAATACGCTGTGGAATTCAAGGTTCAGCGCCGTGAAGCGGACGGGGTCAAAATGGTCCAGGGATTCGCGCATTGCGGCGTTGACGGCCCGGGCCCGCGCGATGTCGGAGGCGGTGACCAGCGGGGCGGAAAGTGCGGTGGCGGCTCCCTCCACAATGCTCAGGGTCTGCATGGTGTACAGGTACTCCGTCGGGTCTATCCCGGCCACCGTGGCACCGACGTTGCGTTCAAAGGTGACGAAGTCTTCGGCCTCGAGCCGGCGGATGGCCTCACGGACGGGGACCACGCTAAAGCCGAGGTCCTCTGCCAGCTTGGCCAGCACCAGCCGGTAGCCGGGCGTGTACTCGCCGCCGAGAATTCTTTCCTTGATGGCTGCGTAGGCGCGCTCCGACTTGCTGCCGGCCGGCGCGCCTGCGGCCTGCGTGGTCACGGCTGTACCGCCGGGTTGGGGTGCGTCGCGGCCCACTCGGTGAACTTCGCCCGCCACGGCGCATTCATCGGGTACAGGCCCTCGACGCTGTTGCCCGCGGCGACCATTTCGGCGATGAACGTTTCCTCGTGTTCCTGGGCGATGGCGTCGTCGGCCACTTCCTCCGCCAACGACGGCGGGATCACCAGCACGCCGTCCGCGTCGCCGACAATGATGTCCCCGGGCTGGACGGTGGCGCCGCCGCAGGAGATGGTCAGGTCGGTGTCCCACGGAATGTGCTTGCGGCCCAAAACGGCGGGGTGTGCGCCGGTAAAGAAGGTGGGCATGTCCAGTGCAGCCACGGCGACGACGTCGCGGACGCCCCCGTCGGTGACGATGGCTGCGGCGCCGTTGAGCTGTGCGCGCAGGGCCAGGATGTCCCCGACGGTGCCGGTGCCGGGCTCCCCGCGGGCCTCCATGACCAGGACCTCGCCGTCGTTCAAGTTGTTGATGATGCGTTTCTGGGCGTTGTAGCCGCCCCCGTGCGACTTGAACAGGTCCTCGCGGTTGGGCACATAGCGCAGGGTGCGGGCGGTGCCGGCGATCCGCAGCTCGGGGCGGGTGGACGTCAGCCCGTCAATGCTGACGTTGTTCAGCCCTCGCTTGCGCAGCTGGGCGCTGAGGGTGGCGGTGCCGACGCTGGTCAGCTTGCGCCTGAGCTCGGCGCTGAGGCCCTTCGGTGCCAGGCCGGCCGCCTCGGCGGAGCCCCAGGCGTCGGTGCGGTCGGCGTCGGTGGCCTTGGGGCCGTTGCCGAAGCCGGCCATCTGTGTTTCGCCCTGGGTGACGGTGGTGCGCAGGCGCCCGCTGACCAGGCCTGCGGACGGGGCCTCCACCTCCACCTCGATGACGTCGCCGGGGACGGCTACGGAGGATCCCGCCGGGGTGCCGGTGAGGATCACGTCGCCGGGCTCCAGCGTCATGAGCTGGGACAGGTCCGCCACGATTTGGCTGAAGGGGAAGATCAATCCCGCGGTGGTGTCATCCTGGACTGATTCGCCGTTGACCCAGGTCCTGATGCGCAGGCCGGCCGGGTCAACGTCGGCCGCCGGGATGAGTGCCGGGCCGAACGGCGTGAAGCCGTCGCCGGACTTGGAACGGACGTTGGAGCCCTTGTCGGCGTATTTGAGGTCGTATACGCCCAGGTCGTTGCTGGCGGTGACGTGCCCGACGTGGGACCAGGCCTCCTCGGGGCTGACGCGACGTGCCGCGGTGCCGATGACGAGGGCGATCTCGCCCTCGTAGGCGAGCAGTTCGCAGCCTGCCGGGCGCTCGATGTCCGCGCCGCTAAGGCTCAGCGACGACGATGCCTTCAGGAAGTAGGACGGCTTGGCAGGGGTGCGCCCGCGCTGGTCGGCCCGCGACTGGTACGCCAGGTGGACGGCGATGACCTTGCCGGCCTGCTTGAGCGTGTCTGCAGTGACTTGTTCCACGGAACTCTCCTGGGATGGGTTGCGGGGCCGTTCTGTCCGACCCCGACTATCAAGTATGAAATCGTATACGATTACCCTAACCTTGTAGCCCCGGTCACGTCAAGGGTCCGGGGGAAACAATTTGGCGGGTCCTTCCTGAACGGGGCCTCTATTGCAATTGCGCTTCGATGGCCCGGGCGCTGGCGGCCAGCCGGGCGCCGATGGCGGCCGGGTCGGTGCCGGGACCCAGGAAGACCACGCAGATGGAGGCCGGCATGCCGCCGGGGATGTGGATGGGTGCGGCGATCGCAGAGACGCCGGGGAGGACCTCGTCGTGGCTCGTGGCGAACCCTGCGGTGCGGGCGGCGCGCGCCTCGGGCCGGTAGGGCAGGCCGGGTGCCAGCCGCGCCCACGCCTCCTCGCTGATGGCGGACTGGATGGCGATGCCGGGCGCGCCGGAGCTAAAGGAATGGCGTGTGCCCGGCCGCTGGGCCAGGGTGGCTCCGGAGTGGCGGGGCTCCACCGTCAGCAGGGTGACGGAATCGCGGTGGTCCCAGACGGCAATGAACGCCGTCATGGCCAGTTCGTTGGCCAGTTCCGTCAGTTCCGGGAGGGCGGCGGTTTGCAGGTCGCGGGAAACGCCGCGGGCGAGCGCCGCCAGTCCCGGCCCGGCCTGGACGCGGCCGGAGTCGTCCCGCATGAGCAGGGCGTGATCCTCAAGGGTGCGCAGGATGCGGTAGGCAACGGAGCGGTGCACGCCCAGGGCCTTGGACAGCTCGGCAATGGTCAGGGGGGATGGGGCCCCGGCCAGGATTTCCAGGGCACGGATGCCGCGGGACAGGGTTTGCGAATGGGCCGGTGCCTTGGCCGGGATGCCCTCAACTGCGTCTGTGCTCACGTCATCATCCTCTTCAGTCACCGGCGGCGGGGCGCCATGGGCCGGCGGAACGCCATGCTTGGTGGACTGGCGGCTGGTTGAGTGCCGCCCGGTCCGGCCGGGTGCCCCCGTACCACCATCATGATTGTTCCGTATTGGGAACACAGGTTCAATTATAGAACTCCAAGAGTGGTGATTCGGACCGGCCGCGGCCTCCGCCACGGCCGCCCCTGCCGGCGGTGCGTGCACCGTCAGGCGGATGTGTCCGGCGCCCCGCCAAAGCCGATGCCCCGGTAGATTTCCGGCCGGTCCCTCTTGAGCCGCAGACCCCAGAAAAGCCCGGCTATGCCCGGCACCACCACCAGGGCCGGCAGGATCCAGGAAAGCGGCGAGAAGCCGTCCGAGCCGATCAGGACATTGAAGTTCACCACGATCAGCACGAACACCGTGCCGAGGGTCAGGGCCGCCAGGGCGGGAGCCACCACCCGGGTCCACAGGGAGTACCCGGCCGCGTGCTTGCGGAAGTAGCCGATGACGGCCACCGAAATCAGGACCAGCAGCAGCACCAGGCCAAAAGCCGCCGTGTTGGTCAGCCAGGTAAAGAAGGTCAGGACCGGGTACAGCTCGCCCAGGTCGGAACCAATGCCGGCGATGGCGAACACGGCCAGCATGATCAGCGCCAGGACCGACTGGGTGAGGGAACCGGCCACCGGGGCGTGACGGGCGTTGACGCGGGCAAAGCCGCGCGGCAGCACGCTTTCGCGGCCCAGCGAGAACACGTACCGGGCCACGGCATTGTGGAACGCGATCAGGGCGGCGAGCAGGCTGGTGATGAACAGGACCTGGGCAATGTCGGAGACGATCACGGTGCCATGGCCGGAGAGGAAAACGAACAGCAGGTCAGGACCATATTTCTGCGACTGCGCAATGATCTGTCCGGGCCCCGTCCCGACGGTCATGGCCCAGCCGGAAAAGGCGTAGAAGAGGGAGATGATGCCGACGGCGATGTAGGTGGCCCGCGCGATGGAACGGGAGGGATCCTTGGCTTCTTCGCTGTAGATGGCGGCGGACTCAAAGCCCATGAAGGCGGCCATGCTGAAGGCCAGTGCCGCACCGACGCCGGCCGTGAACAAGTTCGACGGCGCCAGTCCGGCGCCGCTGATGCCCTCCGGGCTGACGGCGAAGGATACGACGTCGAAGATGATGACCGCGACGAACTCGAGCCCCACGAGGATGCCGATGATCTTGGCCGAGAGGTCAACCTTGTTGATTCCCAGCCAGCCGACGATGACGAAGCCCACCAGGGCGGTCACCCACCAGGGTACGTGGGTGCCGAACTTGCCGTTGACGAAGGATGCGGAGGCAAAGCCGAAGAGGCCGTAGATGCCGATCTGCATCGCATTGTAGGAGATCAGGGCCACCCAGGCGGCGCCCACTCCCGTGGCGCGTCCGATGCCCTGGGCAATGTAGGCGTAGAACGCGCCGGCGTTGCGGATGTGTGCACTCATGGCCGCGTAGCCGACGGCGAACAGCACGAGGCAGACACCGAGGACGATAAACGACAACGGGATGCCCACGTTGCCGGTGACGGCGAAGTTGCTGGGGATGCCCCCGGCAACCACCGTCAGCGGGGCGGATGCGGCGATGATCATGAAGACCAGGGCCGGCACGCCCAGCGTGCGCTTGCTCAGCCCTTTGCTGGTCCCGTTGCCGGCAGCGCTGCCGGTGGACGGAAGGGTTTGTTCGTGTGACATTAAAACCTCCAGTGGGAGAATAAATCTGTCTTGAGTGTGTCAGCGAGCACAGGCGTTGGCTTGTCATTCAAGGCACCGGCATTGACTACCCGTGCAGGTCTTCCAGGCGGGCCTTGGCCGCCATGGCCTGCCCGGATGGAAAAGGGGGCCGTCGCCGCACGCGCGGCAACGGCCCCCCATGGTGGCATAGTGCAGCTAGCCGTTGATCACTTGGGGGACGCCGAGGGCCTTGAGGCCTTCGGCGCCGAATTCGAGTCCATAGCCGGACTGCTTGGCGCCGCCGAACGGAATGCGGGGGTCCACGGCGCCGTGCTTGTTGATCCACACGGTCCCTGCCTGGATGCGTGCGGCCACGCTGCGGGCTGCGTCCAGGTCGGAGGACCAGACCGAGGCGCCGAGCCCGACGTCGAGGCCGTTCGCCATGGCCACCGCCTCGTCCACCGTGCCGTACCGGATGATGGGCAGGGCCGGGCCGAACTGCTCCTCCGCCACGAGCGGGTTGTCATTGTCGATGTCTGCCACGAGCGTGGCCGGGTAGAAGTAGCCCGGCTGCCCCGCTTCGGAGTCCCTGGCCGCTTCCACGAGCCGGGACACGATGTCGAACTGCGCCTTGTTCTGCAGCGGGCCCAGTACGTTGGCCTCGTCCAGGCCCACTCCCATCGGCATGGCGGAGGCGACGGCGGTAAGTTCCTCGCAGACGGCGTCGTAAATGTCCGCGTGCACATAGAGGCGCTTCAGGGCCGCACACGTCTGGCCCGTGTTGATGAACGCACCCCAGAACAGGTCCTCGGCGATCGCTTTGGGGTCGGCGTCGGGCAGGACAATGCCGGCGTCGTTGCCGCCGAGCTCCAGCGTGAGCCGTTTGACCGTCCCGGCGGAGGACTTGATGATCGCCTTTCCCGTTGCCGTGGATCCGGTGAACATGATCTTGCCGATCGCGGGGTGCTCGGCCAGGCGCGCGCCGACCTCCCGGCCGCCGCACACCACTGAGAGAATGCCGTCGGGAAGCTCCCGGTTCAGGACCTGGACCAGGGCCAGGACGCTGAGGGGGGTGTACTCGGAGGGCTTGAGCACCACGGCATTGCCCATGCGCAGGGCGGGTGCAATCTGCCAGACCGAGATCATCATGGGCCAGTTCCACGGGCCAATCGCGCCGACGACGCCGATGGGCCGGTAGTGCAGTTCGGCCCGGGTCTCGCCGTCGTCCACCACGGTTTCCGCCGTCAGCTCGGTGGCGGCGGCGGCGCGCAGCCAGGCCGCGCAGGCGCCGACCTCAAAACGGGCGTTGGGCCCGTTGAGTGGCTTGCCCTGCTCGCGGGAGAGCAGCCGGGCGAGCTCCTCGGCGGAGCCGTCGACGGCGTCGGCCGCGCGGAGCAGGGCCGCACTGCGCGCCTCATGGCCCAGGGCGGCCCAGGCCGGCTGGGCGGCCGTGGCGGCGGCGATGGCGCGTTCCAGATCCTCGACGCCGTGGACCGGCGCCTCACCCACCGCCTCGCCCGTGGCGGGGTCGAAGATGGTCCGGGTTTCGCCGGCGGCCGGTGTGATTGCGGTGAGAAGGTCAGCGTGCGTTTCCATGAAAACTCCACTTCGGGTAGTTAGGAGCAAAGCCGGTGGGGCAATGAAGTGCTTCCTTGATGACTCAAGTCTCATTGAGCGTCAACGCCCCCGTCTTGTCATTGCGCGAACGCCTGTTGACCCCAGGCGAACAGCTGCGTCCGCGGTGCGCCGGGCACGTGGGGGATCAGCCGCGGCCGGACGGGCGCCGGTAGCTGCTGGGGGGCTCGCCAAAGGCGGAACGGAAAATGCGGCTAAAGTGTGCCGCGTCCACGAACCCCCACCGTCCGGCGATGCTGCTGACCTGGCGGTGTGCCAGCAGGGGGTCGCGCAGTTCGCGCCGGCAGTTTTCCAGCCGTCGCGTGCGGATCCAGTGTGCCACCGTGGTTCCGGCTTCCTGAAAAACATTGTGCAGGTGCCGTGTGGAGATGAAGTGTGCGGCCGCGATGCTTGCCGGGGACAGTTCAGGATCGGCCAGGTTGGCCTCGATGAAGCGGCGGATCCTGGCCAAAAGTTCCTCATGCGGGCGCTCGCGGCCCTCCGGCCCCCGGTCCAGCTCCGCGGCGAACAAGGTGCTGAGAAGGTCAACCGTGTTGTGGGCCAGCCGGTGCCCGCTGGGGCCGGAGAGGACGTCAAGGTTTTCCGCCAGCTGCGTCATGAAGGGACTGATCATCCGCCCCAGCCCCTGGTCGGCGGCCATCCGCGTCGCCGTCAGCCGCCCCACGGAACCGGCCGGCAGGTCGAGGGCGTCGTGGGGAAACATCAAGACCAGTGTGCGGAAGTCGGATTCGAACGCCAGGGTATAGGGGCGGTGGGTGTCGTACACGGCGAGATCGCCGGGGTGCAGGACGGCCTCGCGGTTGTCCTGGACCAGGATCCCGGTGCCGGCCAGTTGCAGGTTGAGCTTGAAATAGAGCCGGTCTGAACGGGCGATGAGCGACGGCGTGCGGTGCACGCTGTGGCCGGACGCCGCGACCTCGATGATGGACAGCTCATCCAGGAGCCGGGAGCGCAACCGGCCGTGAAAATGCCCCGGATCGCTGGAGCGCACATGCAACGGCACGAACGATGCGGAGATGAGGTCATGCCAGTCGGAGAAGGAATGGGCGACGGCGGTCTGGACGGCATCCGTGCCGGGGGCTGCTTCTGCGGTATCGAGCGTGGCGGTCATTCGAAAATTCCCTAGTGGTGCGAGGGCCTGTGCGGCGGGGATGCGCCGTCCGCCGCCGGAATCGCCCGGGTCCGCGACGGCTCCCGGGCGAAACTGTGGTGAACAACACTTTCGGACCACTCTAGTGGCTTGCCTGGACGCTGTCACTTATTTTCGACGATTGGTGAATATAAATTCGGCTCAGGGCCGGGCGGCCGGCGCGACGGGGTTCAAGAGCAGCAGGTAGGCGTCCAGCTGGGCGCTCAACTGGGCCGGCAGGTGTTCGCCCGGGGACATGGCGGCGACGATCTGGGCGCCCAGGAGCATGCTCATCAGTTGGTTGACGATGTCCTCATCGCTTGTGGGGACCGTCACCTCGCCGCGGTCACGGGCGCGGCGCAGATGCCCCTCCAGGCAGGAGCGCCATTGGTTCATTGATGCCTCGTGCAGCTCGGCCTTGGCGGGGTCGGTGAGGGCCTTCTGCCAGAACGGGATGACGATGCGGGCCTCGTTGATGCGGTCTTCGTCCAGGGGCAGCACCTCCTGGCAGAACGCGCGCAGCGCCTCCAGTCCCACCTTGCCGGCCGAGGTGTCCGAGATCCGCTGGTTGGTGCGGTTGAAGACGTGTCCGAAGGCAAAAGTGATCAGGTGGTCCTTCGTGGGGAAGTACGGCTTCAGCGCACCGTTGGCAAAGCCGGCCTCCGTGGCGATCTCGCGCATGGTGGCGCCCTCGATCCCGTGCCGGGCAATGATGCGCCAGGTGGCATCCACCAGCTCAAGCCGGCGCTGGTCGTGGTCGACAATCTTTGGCACTCGAGTGCTCCTCACGGTCGGCCCGGCCGGCTGAATTCCGCCGGCCTCTTGTGATGCATCTTACGGGCGAGTATTCTCTACAATCATAGAATAAAAATCCTGGGCTGCCGGACCGCGGCCGCCCACCCACGGAAAGAGTAGCCATGACAGCCGCCATCGACGTCGACACTGCCGCACATTCGCTCGCCTCAGCCGCAGAAATCACGGCCGTCCGGAACATCCTGCACGCCGCCGGACTGCTGGGGGAGTCTGCCCGCATCGCCTACCTGGGCCTGCTGGACCCGCCGCGGACGCAGACCCCGGATGCCGCCGTCGACCGCCGCTTCCGCGTGTTCCTCCACGACGTGTCCGGTGCCGCCCCCACGGACGCGGTGGTCTCGGTGACCGGCGGCACGGTGGAATCCGCCGTCGAGCTTGACACGGGAACCACCGGCGAACTGCCCGTTCTGGAGGAGGAGTTCGCCGTGGTGGAGGAAATCCTCGCCGTCCATCCCGACTGGCTCACGGCGCTGCAGGCCCGGGGATTGGATGTGGCCAAGGTGCGCGTGGCGCCCCTGTCCGCCGGCGTCTTTGAATACCCGGAAGAGAAGGGGCGGCGCATCCTGCGCGGGCTCGCTTTCGTCCAGGACTTCCCGGAAGACAGCGCGTGGGCGCATCCGGTGGACGGGCTCCTCGCCTATGTTGACGTGACCAACAAGAGAGTCGACGCGGTGCTGGACTTCGGCGTGGTGCCCGTGCCCGCCGGACACGGCAACTACACGGACCCGGAGCTGACGGGCCCGTTGCGGGAAACCCAGCGGCCCATCAGCATCACACAGCCCGAGGGCCCCAGTTTCACGCTCACCGGCGGCAACCATGTCGAATGGGAGAAGTGGAGCGTTGACGTCGGCTTCGACGTGCGCGAAGGCGTCATCCTGCAGAATCTTGCGTTTAACGACGGCGGACGGAAGCGTCCTGTCATCAACCGCGCGTCCATCGCCGAGATGGTGGTGCCCTATGGCGACCCGTCACCCGTGCGGTCCTGGCAGAACTACTTCGACACCGGCGAATACCTGGTGGGCCAGTACGCCAATTCCCTCGAGCTTGGCTGTGACTGCCTGGGCGAGATCACGTACCTGAGCCCGGTCATCAGCGACGCCTTCGGCAACCCCCGTGAAATCCGCAACGGCATCTGCATGCACGAGGAGGACTGGTCCATCCTCGCCAAGCACTCGGATTTGTGGAGCGGCATCGAGTATACGCGCCGCAACCGCCGCCTGGTGATCTCCTTCTTCACCACTGTCGGCAACTACGACTACGGCTTCTACTGGTACCTCTACCTGGACGGCACGATCGAATTTGAGGCCAAGGCCACCGGCGTCGTCTTCACCAGCGCCTACCCCGGCAAGGGATACCCGTACGCCTCCGAACTGGCGCCGGGTCTCGGCGCGCCGTACCACCAGCACCTCTTCAGCGCCCGCCTGGACATGGCCCTGGACGGGCTGGCCAACCGGGTCGAGGAGGAAGATGTGGTGCGCGTGCCGATGGGGGAGGGCAACGAGCGCGGCAACGCCTTCACGCGCAAACGCACCGTCCTGGCCACGGAGTCCGCAGCCGTCCGCGAGGCCGACATGCGCAGCGGCCGGACCTGGGTGATCTCCAACCCGACATCCCTGAACCGGCTGGGGGAACCGGTGGCCTACAAGCTCCATCCCCAGGGCCAGCCCACGCTGCTGGCTGACCCGCAATCCTCGGTGGCCAAGCGGGCCGCGTTTGCCACAAAGGACCTGTGGGTCACCCAATTCGCAGAGGGGGAACGGTACCCGACCGGCGACTTCGTCAACCAGCACGGCGGCGGGGCCGGGCTGCCCTCCTACGTCAAGGCGGACCGTGACATTGACGGCCAGGACATCGTCGTGTGGCACACCTTCGGCCTCACCCATTTCCCGCGTGTGGAGGACTGGCCCATCATGCCGGTGGACTCGGTGGGGTTCAAGCTGCGGCCCGAAGGGTTCTTTGACCGCAGCCCCGTCCTGGACGTCCCGGCCGGCAAGCCGGGCCACGGGGAGGGGACCGGCAGTGGCGGCGACTGCCACTGCTGACGCGATCCCCGCGGCCGCTGCCCGTGCAAGCCGTGGTCCTGAGCGGCTGCCCGGGCGCCTGTGCGCGGGGGCGGCCCTGGCCTCCATCGCCGCGCACGTGTGGATGGCATGGGCGCACCGGGCGATGCCGTGGGAAAGCGGGCTCATGCTGCTGATGGCGGCCGCCTGTCTTCCCTGTGCGGTGTCGGTGTGGCGTGGCGCCCATGACAGGGCCGTGCCCGTCCTTTTTGCCATGGCACTGGCGATGGTGGGAGTGCATGCGGCCCTGCTGCTCCTGTCCCCGGGTGCCATGGCCGGCCACCGGCATGGCTCCATGGGGGCCATGGCCATCCCGGGCGCCGCCGCACAGTCCCGCACGGACGCCATGCTTGGCGTGATTGCCCTCGAACTTGTGGTGGCCCTGCTGGCTGCCCGGGTGATGCGGCGGGAGCGGTGCCGTGGCGCGCACCGGCCCGCCACCGTCCACGCCGCCGCGGCCACACGTTTCTAGCCCATGCGTCGACGACGGCGGCACCCGGGCAGGGCGGGTGCCGCCGTCGTCCTTCGTGCGTGGCTCAGGCTTGGGCGGGTGTGGATCCCACGGCCGGTGCGCGGTTGTCAAAGATGGTGGCGCCAACTTCCTGCTCGGCCTGGTTGGTAATGCTGAGATCGATCCCGGAACGGTCCCTGAGCATGATGACCGCGGCCAGGCCGATAAGGGTGGTCAGCAGCAGGTAGCCGGAGATGGCCAGGCTGGTGCCGGTGGCCTGCAGCAGCCACTGTGCGATCAAGGGAGAGAAGGCGCCGCCCAAAATCGCGCCGATGGCGTAGGAGATGGAGACGCCGGAGAAGCGCACCGAGGCCGGGAAGATCTCGCTGTACCAGGCGGCCTGGGGGCCGTAGGTCAGGCCCAAGCCAAAGGTGAGCAGCAGCAGGGCCAGGTACAGGGCCCAGAGTTCGCCGGTGTTGATCAACAGGAACAGCGGGAATACGGTCAGGGCCATGGCGACATAGCCGATCACGTAGGTGCGCTTGCGCCCGATCCTGTCGGACATGCCGCCCGCCAGGGCGGTGAAGATGAGCCATGTGGCCGCGGCAAAGGTCATGGCGATCAGCACGGGCGTCTTTGCCAGGCCCACGATGCCGTCGGGGTTGGTGGCATAGCTGGGGATAAAGCCTCCGGTGGCCATGTACCCGGCGGCGTTGTTGCCGACAAAAACCAGGGCCGCCAGAATGACGAGGAGCCAATGCTTGCGGAACAGTTCGACGACGGGGACCTTGGGCTGCTGCTTCTTTTCGGCAATCTCCAGGAACACCGGGCTCTCCTCCACGGCGCGGCGCACAAAGTAGCCCACGCCGATCAGGACGAAGCTGAGCAGGAACGGGATGCGCCAACCCCACGCCAGGAACGCCTCGCCCGGCGCGATGACCCCGGTCATCAGCGCCATGACGCCGGAGGCCAGGAGCAGGCCCAGCGGCACGCCGAGCTGCGGGAAGGAACCGGCCCGCCCGCGCTTGTTGGCGGGCGCATGCTCGACGGCCATCAAAACCGCGCCTCCCCATTCCCCGCCTGCCGAAACACCCTGCAGGATGCGCAGGAGCAGCAGGAGGACCGGGGCCAAAACGCCCGCCGTGGCATAGGTGGGCAGCAGGCCGATGAGCATGGTGCTGGTGCCCATCAACAAAAGGGTCAGCACCAGCATGGCCCGGCGGCCGATCCTGTCGCCGAAGTGGCCGGCCAGGAATGCGCCCAGCGGTCGGAACAGGAAGCTGATGCCTACGGAGGCAAAGGCGAGCAGCAGCCCGATCTGGGCTCCGGCCGGTTCAAAGAACAGGTGCGCAAAAACCAGGCCGGCGGCCGTGGCGTAAATGAAGTAGTCGTACCACTCAACGGTGGTGCCGATCAGGGTCGCAAACGCGACGCGACGCTGCGTGCGCCGCGTGTCAACGGCAGGAGGGGTGCTCATAGGTTCCAGTCCTTGGTTTTACTCCGGGAAGACCGCCCCGGACGGCGTGCCCGGAAGTGTGGCGGCGTGACGGGGGCAGTGGGGGATGTAACTAGTGTCACACCAAAGAATCCATGAGTAAACTTATGAAAATAGCCAAACTTATTCGGTTTTATGAAAGAAGAGGCCTTGGCCAAGTTCACCTTCCGCCAGTTGGAACTGTTCGTGGCCCTGGCGGACTTTCCCACGCTGAGCGAGGCCGCGGCGTCCCTGCACTTCTCCGAATCCGCACTGTCCCAGGCCATTACACGGCTGGAAAGCTCCGTCGGCGAGCAACTGTGCGTCCGGCGCAAATCCCGCGGCCTGCACCTGACCCCCGCCGGGGAACACTTTGCTGTCCGGGCAAGGGCGCTGCTGAACGACGCGGAGGACCTGCTGGCGGAGATGAGCGGGACAACGGGGCAGCTGACCGGGCCGGTGAAGCTGGGCTGCTTCGCCAGTTTCGCCGCCAGCGTCCTGCCCGCCATCCTGGACGGATTCCCCAAACGCCACCCGGGGGTCAGCGTGGAGGTGGTGGTGGGCACCCATGACGAGCTGCTGCCGGCGCTGGAAAGTGGCCGGCTGGACCTGGCGATCGTCTACGACATGGAACTGCCACCCGGTTTCCAACGCCGGACCATCTACGAAACCGAACTCCAGGCGGTGTTGCCAATTGACCACCCCCTGGCGCGGCAAGCATCCGTCGACCTGGCCGAACTGGCCCCTGAACCGCTGATCATGTACGATTCCAGCCCCAGCACCGCCAACACCCACCGGGCCTTCACGGACCGCGGGCTTCGGCCGAGGATTGTGGCGCACATGCCGCAGATCATCCTGGTCCAGGCGCTCGTGGGCCGCGGCCTGGGGTACGGGCTTTTGATGTCGCGGCCGAACTGGTCTCCGGTCAGCCTGGAGGGACTCCCCGTGGCGGTGCGGGCGCTGGAGCCTCCAGCCAGCCGGACCACCATGGCAGGCATTTGGCCCGGCCACCTCCGCCTCAGCCCCAGGGCACAGGCCCTCCTCGACTTCGCCGTTGAAACTTTCGGGGCGGCGCAGCACCTTCCCGCCCAGCCGCCGGGAAGGTGACGGTGCTACGCTCCAAGGAACATTTGGGTTGGGAGGCGTCTTGGCCGTACTCAAGTTCACCGACTGGTGGGACAGGTTCTTCGCCATCGGCATCATCCTCAAGGGCCTCGACGGACTCCTGGAGCTGGTGGGCGGTGCGTTCCTGCTCTTTGTGGCGCCGGCGCAGATCAATCAACTGGCCATTCTGGTCACCCAGCCGGAACTGACCGAGGACCCCAACGATTTCATCGCCAACCACGTCCTGCACGGTGCTGCCGGGCTCACCGACCATGTGGTGGTCTTTACCGCCCTCTATTTGCTCGCCCATGGCATCGTCAAGGTGGTCCTGGTGACGGCGCTGCTGCTGGATAAGTTGTGGGCCTACCCCTGGATGATCGGGGTCCTGGTCATCTTCATCCTGTACCAGTTCTACCAACTGACCCTCACCCCGTCACCCGGGCTGGTGGCCCTGACGGTGTTCGATATCCTGATCGTGGTGCTGACGTGGCATGAATACGGCAGGCACCGCCAACGCAGAAAAGAGCTGGCATGAAGATTCTCATGGTGGGGGCCGGTGCGACGGGCGGGTACTTTGGCGCCCGCCTGGCCCGGGCCGGGCGTGACGTGACGTTCCTGGTGCGCGAAGGCCGCGCGGCCGTGCTGCGGGAACGGGGCCTGCGGATTTCCGGGTTGGGCCAGGACATCCGGATCGAGCCCCGGCTGGTCACGGCCGCGCAGCTGGGGGAGGCCTTCGACGTCGTGGTTGTCGCCGTCAAGGCGCCCGGCCTCGCCGCGGCAATTGGCGAGCTGGCCCCGGCGGTGGGTCCGGAGACCGTGGTCATCCCGTTCCTCAACGGCATGGCACACCTGGATGCACTGGCTGCGGCCTTTGGCCGGGACCGGGTGCTGGGCGGCGTGGTCAAGGTGGTCACCACCATCGACGACGACGGCGGCATCCTCCAGCTGAACCCCCTCGCCGAATGGAACGTCGGCGAGCTGCGGGGCGGACCCTCCGACCGCGTGCAGCGGATCCTCGCCGAGATCGACGTCCCCGGCTACACGGCGCGGGCCATCCCGGACGCACTTGCAGCCATGTGGCACAAGTGGGTGTTCATCGCCACGGCAGGCGTGGTGACATGCCTGATGCGCGGGCCCGTCGGGGCCATCGTCGCCGTCCCGGGCGGCCCCGAATTTGTGTACGCGGCGCTTGCCGAGGCCGTGGCCGTTGCCAATGAGGCCGGCTTCCCGGTGCCTGACGGGGTCATCCGGGAGTCGCTGGCCTTCCTGACGCAGCCCGGCTCGACGTTCACCTCCTCGCTGTACCGGGATGCCACGGCCGGACTGGCGAACGAGGCCGAACACATCCTGGGCGACTTTGCCCGCCGGTCCCGGGAGCTGGGCCTGGAGGCGCCGCTGGTTGACCTGGCCCTGATGCAGCTGCGCGTCGCCGAAGCCGGGCGGCTCTGACCGCCGGCCCTACACGGTGAACGGGGTAAGCACGATCTTCCCGCCCCCGTGCCCCGACATGCTGGCCGCAAAGGCCGCACCGGCGTGCTCCATGGGGTAAGTGGCGGAGACGTCCACGGTGAGCGCACCTTCGGCGGCCAGGGCGCTGAGCCGGTCCAGTTCCCGGGCGTCGGGGCGGACCCAGATGTAGCGGCCGCCGTGGGCGGTCACGGAACCGTCGGCGACGGAGGCGTGGCGGCCGCCGGGCTTGAGCACCGCAAGGCTCGCCTCCACCACGCCGCCGGCAAAGTCGGCCACGGCGTCCACACCGTCCGGCGCCAGGGCGGTGACACGCTCCACCAGCCCGTCACCGTATTCCACCGGCTCGGCGCCGAGCTCGCGCAGGCGGGCGTGGTTCCCGGCCGACGCCGTGGCGATGACGCGCGCGCCCGCATGGACCGCCAGCTGGATGGCCGTGCGGCCCACCCCGCCGGAGCCGTTGTGGATCAGCAAGGTGGCGCCGGCGGAGAGTTCCAACGCATCCAGGGTCCGCAGGGCCGTCAGCCCGGTCAGCGGCAGCCCTGCGGCCTCCCCCCAGCCCAGCACGGCGGGCTTGCGGGCCACGATCGCGGCGGGCAGGGCCACGAGTTCGGCGAAGGTGCCGCCCTGGACGGTGTCGCGCCGGCCGTAGGAGTACACCTCATCGCCAACTTCGAACTCGGGCGTGTCCGGGCCCACGGCCTCCACGACGCCGGCCACGTCCCAGCCCGGGACGACGGGAAAATTGACGTCCATCATGCCATCCAGGTAGCCGGCCATGATCTTCCAGTCCACCGGGTTGACGCTGGCGGCCTTCACCCGGATGAGGACCGACCCCGGGGCAACCTTGGGCGCCGGCGGCTCGGACTGCTCAAGGACTTCGGTGCCGCCGTACCGTGCATAGCTCATGGCCTTCATGGGTTTTCCGCCTTTGCTGTAGAGACACTGCCTGTTCGGCTAACTGCGGGGCGCCCCGGAAGATTCCCGTCCTCTCCGGCGCCCGGTTAACCCCGTACGGTGCGCCGGGCAGTGTCCGGCGCCGGATTCGCTGCGAACACGGCGCACAACGGTACGCTTTGGTCCATGACGCCCCAGCGCTACCACTACGGCCCGGACCCCTCGCAGTGGGCCGAGCTCCACCTGCCCATTCGCCAGGAACGCCGCGGCGTGGTGGTCGTCATCCACGGCGGCTACTGGCGCTCCCGCTACACGGCCGAACTCGGCGACCCGCTGGCCCGGGACCTGGCCGCGCACGGCATGGCCGCCTGGAACCTGGAGTACCGGCGCATGGGCAACGGCGGCGGCTGGCCGGAGACGTTCCTCGACGTCGCCGCCGGCATCGACGCCCTGGCCGCCGCGGACCACGGGCTGGACCTTTCCCGTGTGGTCGTGTTGGGCCATTCGGCGGGCGGGGCGCTGGGCACCTGGGCGGCCGGGCGCGCGGCCTTCCCGGCCACGGCGGTGGGTGCCGGGCCCGCGGTGGCGGTGTCCGGCGTCGTCAGCCAGTCAGGGCTGCTGAACCTCGCGGAAGCGCGGCGGCTGGGGCTGAGCAACAACGCAGTGGCCCGGCTGATGGGCCCGGACGTGTCGGAGGCGGACCCCATGGCAGCCATTCCGCTGCCCGTTGCGGTGTACGCCGTCCATGCCGTGGACGACGACGACGTCCCCTTCTCCCAGAGCCGCAGTTACGTTGCCGCGGCGGTTGCCGCCGGCGGCCGGGCGGAACTCGTGGAAGTGCCCGGGGACCATTTCGGGTTGATCGACGTCGCCAGCAGTTCCTACGCCACCTGCCGGGACCTGGTGGGCTCGCTGCTGTTGCGGGCGTAGTGTGTGGGGAAAACCACCTGGAAGGGATCGCCATGTCCAAGGAGACGGCAGCGGGGCGCACGGCTGCAAAAAACACCCGGACGATCGAGTCCGGGATCGAGACGGACTTCAGCGACAAGATGAGCTACGGAAGCTACCTGGCCCTGGACACCCTGCTCAGTGCCCAGCAGCCCGTTAGCCGGCACCACGATGAGATGCTGTTCATCATCCAGCACCAGACCTCCGAGCTCTGGCTAAAGCTGATGCTGCACGAACTGCGGGCCGTGCGCCTGCAGCTGGCGTCGGACAACCTGCGCGCCGCCATGAAAGGCGTGGCCCGGATCAAGCACATCCAACGGTCGTTGACGGAGCAGTGGAGTGTCCTGGCCACGCTGACACCCAGTGAATACGCGCAGTTCCGCGGCGAGCTGGGGTCCGCGTCGGGGTTCCAGTCGTACCAGTACCGGGCTGTGGAGTTCATGCTGGGGAACAAGAACGCCGGCATGTTAAAGGTGTTCGATGCGAACCCGCCGGCGCGGGCCATGCTGGCGGAGATCCTGAAACAGACCAGCATCTACGACGAGTTCCTGGCCCTGCTCGCACGCCGGGGCTTTGCCGTCCCCCCGGAACTGCTGGAGCGCGACTTGACGAAGGCACACGTGTTCAACCACGACGTGGTCGAGGCCGTCCGTGTCGTTTATGAGCGCCCCGACGACCACTGGGACCTGTATGAGGCCTGCGAGGAGCTGGTGGACCTGGAGGACAACTTCCAGCTTTGGCGCTTCCGGCACGTGGCCACCGTCAAGCGAATCATCGGCATGAAGGCCGGCACGGGCGGTTCCTCCGGCGTCGGCTTCCTGCAGCGGGCGTTGGAGCTGACATTCTTCCCGGAGCTGTACGCCGTCCGCACCGAGATCGGGAACTGAACCCGCCAAACACGGCGGGGGCCTTGGTCAGGGCACCCGTTCCGCCCAGCGCCGCCGCGCCGCCGTGTCCAAGGCTGCCTCCACCCAGCGGCCCATGCCCGCGTAGGCGCCGGCCCGGACGGGCCCCGGCGAAAGGAACACGTCGTGGAAGGCGCCGGCAACCCGGTGCAGGGTCACGTCCGGCCCCAGGTCCGGCGCCCGGCCTGCCACGGAATCCACGTTCAGCACCACGTCTGCCGCCAGCGCGTCGGATGACCACTTGGGCTGCAGGTAGCTCTTGTCGGAGAGCATCACCAGCACCGGAACGCCAATGCCCAGCCCGCGCGCCACGTCCGCCTGCCCCTGGAACACGGCATTGAGGAACGACGCCGTGACCGGGAACCCGCGGTCCGGGCGCCAGCGCTGGTCATACTCCCATTCGCCCTCAAACCGGGCGGACACCGCCCGCGTGTAAAAACCGGGGTCGATCGGCGGCAGGGGAGCCAGCGGCCGGAAGCGGGTGCGCGCCTGGATCAGCGGCGCCACGACGGCCCGCCCCACCTCGGTGGCCTGAAATTCCAGCCAGGGGCTGTTGAGCACGACGGCGGCTGCCGCGCCCGGGTGCCGCGCCGCCCACAGGCTCAGCGTCAGCCCGCCCGTCGAATGGCCCAGCAGCACCAGCGGGCGTTCACGCCTCACCCCGGGGCCGTGGACCCCGGCGGCCTCCGCGGCTGCGGCGTCCCCGGCAACCACACGCCGCCCCATGGCACCCAGCGCGGCGGCGATGTCGTCGTCGTACTCCTCCAGTGAGGACACCTGCCCGGGCACCTGGCCCGGGCGCAGGCTGCGGCCGCAATGGTGCAGGTCCAGGGCGTAAAAGGCTGTCCCGGCCCGGTGCCAAAACTCGGCCAGCTCGCGCTGGAAAAAGTAGTCGGACCAGCCGTGCACGTACAGGATGTCGGCTCCGGTCAGCGGCGAAGCATCCCACGGTGCGCCGTCGCCGGCGTAGCGAACCAGGGTGGCAGGGGCGCCGGTGGGCAGTCCAAGGGTGAGCTGTTCAAAGCCGGTGCCCAGGACGTCAGGCTGCCAAGTGGTCATGGGGCGATGCTACCGGTGCGGGGCCGGTGCGCAGTGTGCCTATGCTGGAGGGGCCGAAGCCGCGGCCCCTCCGGGACCGCCCGCCCCGGCGCACAGCCACCCCAGGCACCGAGGCAAAGGATAAAGAGCATGGCGCATTGGCAGGAATCTTTAATGGTGTGGGGCCCTGCCTGGGCTTCTGTGCGCGGACTTGAGGGAGTGCCCCGGGAGGACTCGGTGGCCATCGCCGGCCCGGAGCGCCTGTCGGCATGGCCCGGGCCGGAAGAAGGGCCGTTGCCGGCGGGCGCCGTGCTGGCGCTGGTGACGGCGGATCCGCAGGCGGCCGGCGAGTACGCGGCGTCGCTCGGCCTCCGGCCCACAGGGGTGTTGGCGCTGCTGACCGCCCAAACCGGGAACCTCGACCTGGCGCCGTCGCTGCCCGAGAACGCGAACGTGGCCGAGGCCCCCATGGAGGACTACGACGCCGTCGAGGTGGCCCTCTTCGACCACCCCGTGGCCGACGGCCGCATCAAGCTGGCCGAGGGACTGGCCGTGGTGGGCGGCCTGACGGTCGACGCCGCCCACCAGGACCAGGCGGGCGTGTTTGAGCAGGCCATGGTGGCGGTCCTGGCCGAGGAGGCCTTCCTCCACGGTGCCGACACCCTGTACCTGGTGGCCGACGCCGCACAGGCCGGGCGTTTCGCTGCCGTGGAGGGCTGGACCAAGGTGGCGGACATCCTCAGCTTTGCCCGGTGAGCGTGCGGTGAAAAAGACTTCGCCGGATCTGGTTGACCCTGACACGGTGTCAGGGCCAACCATGAAGATGTCATGTTTCAAATAGGAGATTTCGCCAGGGCCGGCCGGGTGTCGGTGCGCATGCTGCGCCACTACGACAGCATTGGCCTGCTGCGCCCGGCCCGCGTCGATGCCACCGGCTACCGGTTCTACGAGGGCCCGCAACTGGCCCGGCTAAACCGGATTGTTGCGCTGAAGGCACTCGGGTTCACGCTGGAAACGGTGTCCCGCATGCTCGATTCCAGCCCCAGTGCGGAGGAGTTGCGCGGCCTGTTGAGGTTGCGCCGCAGCGAGCTGGAAGAGCAGCTGGCTGCGGATACAGCCCGGCTGGCATCGGTGGAGGCGAGGCTCCGCGTCATCGAGAGTGAGGGCACCATGCCTGAATACGAAGTCATCATCAAGTCCGTCCCGGCCGTCCGGCTCGCCGTCCTGTCCGCGGAGGCGGACAGTTTTGAGCCCGCGTCCATCAGCCCCGTCATCGGCCCGCTCTACGAGACGCTGTTCGGCGTCCTGGCCGCCGCCGGCATCACACCGACCGGCCCGGGTGTTGCCTACTATGACGAGCTCGACGGCGGACGGGTCCGGGTGCACGCCGGCGCCCAGGTCCCGTCCTCCGTGGACGGCGGCGGGTTCGAGCTGGTGGAACTGCCCGCAGTGGAACAGGCGGCTACGCTGATCCACCGCGGCCCCATGGACAACGTCATGCCGTCCATCCAGGCCCTGGCCCGGTGGATCGACGCCAACGGCTGGGTTTCCACCGGCCTGAACCGGGAACTGTACCTGGACTACGGCATGGGCCCGGACCCGGAGCAGTGGATCACCGAATTGCAGGAGCCCGTCACCCGGACCTGAGCGGCATCGTCCCGTCCTGCGCCGGCTGCAGTGCGAACCCGGCGCGGGACAGTGTCCTGAGCCTCGTTCGAAGCGAACCCGGCGCAGAACAGGACAGGCTATCGCTGCGGGCCGCGGGCGGGCTAGGCTGATTTGGCACGCACCCGAAGTCCACACAAGGAGTCTGCCGATGCACTACTGGTGGGTCAGCCACAGCCGGAACTACGAACAAGCCATCGCCGAGGGGACGCTCTGGAATTGTCCCGGACCCGGAGGCGTCCTGCCCGGCGACCGGGTTTATTTGAAGGATATGCGGCGCGGGGACGTGGTGTTCAACTACTTTGGCCCGTATATCCGGGCTGTGAGCGCCGTCAGTGAAGAATGGCAGGACGCGCCGCGGCCCGATGGCTACGAACAGCCGCCGGGCGAGGGGATCGAAGGCTGGCTGGTGCGCACCACGCCCCTGGCCGAGGGCCTCCGGGTCCACCGCGAACGCGCCGCGGACATCACCGCCGACGGCGCCCCCGGACCGCTGAACGCCGCCGGCAAGCCGCACCGGAGGTACGTTTCCGCACTGTCCGGCGAGGAGGGGCAGGCGCTGCTGGAAGAGTGCGGGGTGACCGCCCCGCAAACCTCCGCCGGCAGCCTGCGCGGGCTTCCGGCGAGCGCCTGGGGCGCCGACGAGCCGGACGACCAGACGCTGACCACCATCCGGCTGGAACAGGCCTATCTGCGCAAGAACCTGCTGCGCGGACGGTTGAAGGCACCCTGCGCACTCTGCGGGGAGGAGCTGCCGGCGCGGCTGCTCGTTGCCGGGTGCATCAAGCCCAGGTCGCACTGCTCGGAGGAAGAGCGCAGGGACTATGCCGGATGCGCCATGCTCACCTGCGCCCTGGGTTGCGACGCCTTGTACGAGTGGGGCTATGTGGTGGTGGATTCAAGCGGTCGGATCCAGGGCGGCCAGGCTGCCGAGACCGGGCGCGTCGAGAACGCCGTGGCGCGGCTGGTGGGGCGCAACTGCACCGCATTCAATGACCAGACCACGGAGTGCTTCGCCGAAAATGAAAGGCTCATGCTGGCACAACAGCTGTAGGGGGCACTGCTGACTTCCACGCCGTGCGGGCCGGCGTTTGGCCCTGCGCGAGACGGTTCGGTGGCAAACATGGCAGAATTGGTGCTGGCCCGGGAACAGAGGGGCCCAGTGATAATACAGCCGGCCGCAACCCCAAGCAGGTGGCGGCTGGGCGAACCACTACCCTACCGATTTGAGACTGCCTGCCATGCCACCGCTGCAAAACAATGCCGCCATCCCCGAAACCAGTGCCGGCCCCGCCCCCACCACGGGCCCCCGCTTTGCCGACGTCGGAAGCCGGTACTTCGGCATCCTGTTGGCGTGCATGGCCGTCATTGTCATCCTCTCCAACATCGGCGCCTCCAAGGGTGTCCTGTTCGGTCCGATCGTCACCGACGGCGGGTTCTTCCTGTTCCCCTTCGCCTACATCCTTGGCGACGTGATCAGTGAGATCTACGGGTTCAGGATGGCCCGCAAGGCCATTTTCACCACGTTCGCCCTGTCCGTCTTTGCCTCGTTGTCCTACTGGATCATCATCGCCCTGCCCGGTTTCACCGACGACTACGGCGTCGCCAAGCAGGCCGCCTTGGTCGAGGCACTGGGCCCCGTACCGCAGATCGTGCTCGCCAGCCTGCTCGCGTTCCTTGCCGGGCAGAGCATCAACTCGCTCATCATGGTCCGGCTCAAGGCCCGGCAGGGGGAGCGGAAGCTGTGGATGCGCCTCATGGGTTCCAGCGGCGTGGGCGAATTCATCGACACGGTGATCTTTTGCACCATTGCCGCCCCGGTGATCGGCATTGTCGGCTTCGGCATGTTCGCCAACTACGTGCTGGTGGGCTTCCTGTACAAGGTGGGCGTACAGTACCTGCTGGTCCCGGTCACCACGCTCGTCATCGGCTGGTTCAAGCGGCACGAACCGACGTACGCCTTTTAGCCACTGCGCCGGCAGCCCGCACCGCCAGTGCGATGGGCACGAACGTTGCCAATATCGCCACCGCACCGGCGAGCGTAGCCACGGGCCCGCCCAGGAACGTGGTGACAGTGAAGACCAGCGCGGCCACGGGGACCCAAACGGGCACCGCCCCGGCCAGCCGCAGACCGAGGGCCAGCAGCAGCGCCCCCAGCGTCAGGCCCGCCAGGAACACCCACAGCAGCACGCTGCCCAACGGGTAGCCGTCCTCCGCCTCGACGAGCTTTTCAACGGCGCCTGCCGGCAGGCCGCTGTCCGCCGCCGAGCCAAGCAAACCAAAGAACAGGGCAAAGTGCCCCTCACCGAAGGCCATGCCGGCGGCCAACAGCAAAGAACCAAGCACGGCCAGCGTCCGGCCCCGCCCCGGCGCAGGCGCCGCGGCGGCCAGGAGCCCCGGAAGCCACAGCACGGGGCCGGCCAAGGCCAGGGAGGCGGCCAACAGCCACAGACCGGGGCCGTCGGAGACCATGGCCAGCATGGCGGCGAAGCTTCCGTCCGCGGGCTGCTGCGCCAAGGTCAGCAGGTTGCCGGCCGCCAGGACGGCGGCGCCAGCCAACAGGCTTCCGGCGGCAACGTTGCGGGTAAGCCAGGGAATGTTCATGGCAATGGCCTTTCGTGCAAATTGTTCAGAATTGGACCTTCAGGATGCTCCCGGTGTCCGGCCGGCCGCGTCCGCCGCGTGGGCTAAATTGTGGTTCGGGCGTCCGCCAAACGGGGGACGACGGCGGGGGAGCGAAGGTTCTAGGATGGGGGCATGGCAGGCAAGCTCGCTGTTTGGTGGCACGCCCGGCCGGGAGGGTTTCCGGCTCCGGACGTGGCCTTCGCCGGGCTCCTGCTCGCGGCTGCCGTGGCATCGACTGCCGCCGGGGAACCGGACGAGGGACCGCTGGCCGTCACAGTGCCCGCCGCCGTAGTGATGACCGCATCCCTGGCCTGGCGGCGCAAGGTCCCGCTTATGCCGGCATTCGCCGCGGCCGCCGCGAACCTCTTCCAGGGGTGGCTGGCACAAACGCCCGGTTCACTGTGGTCGCTGGTGGTCTTCGCCGTCGCCATGTACTCGGTGGCCGCGTGGAGTTCCGAAGGTGCCGCGGCGCTGGGCGGTTCTGTGTTGTTGGCGGCCCTGCTGGGCGGTGAATGGTTGGGGCGGGGCCCGGATTACCTTTTCATCGTCCTGGTGTTTGGCGGTCTCTGGCTGCTGGGGCGCGCGGCCCGGACCTGGCGCGACCGCCTGTCCTTCGCCCAACTGCACGAGCGTGATGCCGCCCGGCTGGCCGTGGCGCAGGAGCGCCTGCGGATTGCCCGGGAACTTCACGATGTTCTCGGCCACAGCATGAGCGTCATCGCCGTGCAGTCCGACGCCGCCGGCGCCGCGCTGGAGCACAGGCCCGACCTTGCCCGTGAGCCGCTGCAGGTCATTCACTCCACGGCCAGGGGATCGCTGGCTGAGATCCGCAGCATGCTGGACGTGCTGCGCGGTGAGGACGAGAAAGCCGCGCCGGGCCTGCCGCAGCTGGGGGCGCTGCTGGAAAGCAACGCCCTGGCCGGTCTGCCCGTGAGGAAGCGGATCAGCGCGGAGTTGCCGGCACTGGACCCGGCCGCCGACCTGGCCCTGTACCGGGTGGTGCAGGAATCGCTGACCAATGTCATCAAGCACGCCGGCCTGGTTCCGACCAGCGTGTCGGTGCTGTCCGTGGACGGCGGCGTACAGGTGGAGGTCCGCAACGCCCCGGTCACATCCGGCAGCGGCCGTGAGGCCGGCCAGGCTGCCGGTGCCGGCTACGGGCTGCAGGGCCTGCGTGAGCGGATGGTGCTCGCGGGCGGCACCTTCGACGCGGGCCCCACGGACGACGGCGGCTGGGAGGTGGGCGCGTTCGTCCCCGCCCGGGGTGCCGGGGCGGGCGGACCATGACGACCATTTTGCTGGTAGACGACCAGCAGCTGATCCGGGAGGGGTTCAAGCTGATGCTCAACCTGGAGCCGGACCTGGAAGTGGTGGGCGAGGCCGCCAACGGCAAGGCGGCACTGGCCCTGACGGCGCAACTGCGTCCCGACGTCGTGCTGCTGGACATCAGGATGCCGGTGATGGACGGGCTGGAGGCTGTCCGGCGGCTCACGGCCGCGCACACCACGGCCGCCATCCTGGTCCTGACCACCTTTGATCTGGACGAATACGTGTTTGAGGCGCTGCGTGACGGCGCCCGCGGCTTCCTGCTCAAGGATGCGCCGCGCCAGCAGCTGGTCCATGCCGTGCGCACCGTGGCCGGCGGGGAGTCCCTGTTGGCGCCGGCCATCACCCGGCGCCTGATTGAGCGCTTTGTCCAGCGTCCGGCGCCCGGCGCCGTCCCGCTGGAGTTGGCGGCCCTGACGGCGCGCGAACAGACGGTCCTGCGGCTGCTGGCGGGCGGGCGCTCCAACGCGGAGATCGCCGCCGACCTTGTGGTGGGGGAGGCGACCGTAAAGACGCATGTGGCCCGGATCCTGGGCAAGCTTGCCGTCCGGGACCGGGTGCAGGCAGTCATTGCGGCGTACGAAAGCGGATTTGTGGAGCCCCGGACACCTGCGGCACCTATCGCTGCGGGTAGTACCGGCGCAGCGTCTCGGCCTTGAATTCGAAGAACGTGCCGTCCTCGATGGCGAGCCGGGCGTCGTCGACCATCTTCACCACGAAGCGTTCGTTGTGGATGGAGATCAGCGTGGCGCAGACCATTTCCTTGGCCTTGAACAGGTGTTGGATGTAGGCGCGCGTGTAATGCGTGCACGTGTAGCAGTCGCAGCCCTCCGCCAGCGGCGTGAAATCGCGTTTGAACCGGGCGTTGGAGAGGTTCGCCCGGCCGTCCGGGGTGTAGAACGCCGAGGTGCGGGCCACCCGGGTGGGGGAGACGCAGTCAAAGGTGTCCGCGCCGTTTTCGATGGCCGTGAAGATGTCGTCCGGCTCGGAGATGCCCAGCAGGTGGCGGGGCTTGTCCTCCGGAAGTTCCTCCGCACACCAGCGCACAATGGTGCCCAGATTCTCCTTTTCCAGCGCCCCCCCGATCCCGTAACCGTCAAAATTCATGGCGCCCAGGTCGCCGGAGGCCTTGCGTCGCAGGTCCTGGTACTGGGCGCCCTGGATGACGCCGAAGAGGGCCTGATACGGTTTGCCGGCGCGCTCTTCGGTGAGCCGGAAATGTTCGGCGATGCACCGTTGCGCCCACAGCCGGGTGCGCTCCAGCGACATCTCCTGGTAGCCGCGCGAATTCATCAGTGTGGTCAGTTCGTCAAAGGCGAACATGATGTCCGCGCCGATCTGGTGCTGGACCCGCATGGAGACCTCGGGGGTGAAGCGGTGCATGTCCCCGTTCAGGTGCGACTTGAACCAGACGCCGTCGTCGTCAATGTGGGCCAGCCGCTCCTTGCCCACGGCCACCGAATCGTCCGCGCCGGCGTGCGGGGAGGCGGCCGCGGCGTCCATGGTGATGACCTTTTTGAAGCCGGAGCCCAGGCTCATGACCTGGAAGCCGCCGCTGTCGGTGAACGTGGGGCCCTGCCAGTTCATGAACTTCCCCAGTCCGCCGGCGGCGTCGAGCAGGTCCGCGCCCGGCTGCAGGTACAGGTGGTAGGCGTTGGCGAGCAGGGCCTGGGCGCCGAGTTCGGCCATGGATTCGGGCAGCACCGACTTCACCGTGGCCTTGGTGCCGACGGCGATGAACGCCGGGGTCTTGATGGTGCCGTGAGGGGTGGTGATGGTGCCGGTGCGCCCCTGGAACTTTCCCCCATTAAGTTCGACGGCGGCCGCTGACGGCGTGCAGCTCTCCGACAGGCGGGTGGCGACCCGGAAGCTGAAGTCCCCCTGTGACGCAGGCCCACCCGGAGCGGCGGGGCGTGTGCCGGGCGTGGCGGCGGGGTCGGTGGCGAGCAGGTCCGTGGCGGTGTCGGGGGAAGGCATGCGTTCCATTTTGCCAGTGTTTGCCGCAAAGGCCCGTCCGCCCCCGTTGAGGTTTGAGATGATGACCCCCGCCCCGCCGTTCCGTGGGGACCTCGGCGTGGGAACTGTCCCCGGGGGACGTCGTTATCTGACATCTCAACGGAGGGGTGGGCTGCGGCGGGGGAAAATTCTTTCGCCAATGCCCTTTCGGTCACTAACCGGGATTCCTTACCATGAACGGGTCAAGATTATTCGAGGACGGCCGAGCCCTAAGGAGCCTCTCATGTCCGCAGCGAACATCACCCACGATTCCCCCACCCGAGGCCCCGCCAAACCCCTGCCGTACATCATCAGCGGGGTCCTCCTGGCGGCCGCCATCATCCTGCCGATCCTGGTGCCCCTGTACGCCAAGGCCGAACCGCACCTGTTCGGCTTCCCGTTCTTTTACTGGTATCAAATGCTTTGGGTGCCCATCTGCGCCATCCTGATTGGCATCTCCTACTGGCTCATGACGGCCGAGGACAAACGGCGCCGGCACGTGCTGAAACAGCCGGGGAGCCAAGGCGGCACTGGCACCGGCGGTACGGCCCAGTGAGCGCCGCGACCGGCGCCGTGGCCATGGCCCCCGCGGCAACGCGGGGCGTCGACGTGACGGCGCTCGTCGTCGTCGTCGTACTGTTTGTCCTGGTGGGGGTCATGGGGTTCTACGCTGCACGCTGGCGCGGCGGCGGCAAGGACGGGCTGCACACGCTGGATGAATGGGGCCTGGGCGGGCGGAAATTCGGGTCCTGGATCACCTGGTTCCTGCTCGGCGGGGACCTGTACACGGCGTACACGTTCGTCGCGGTGCCCGCGGCCATGTGGGCCGTAGGCTCGGTCAGCGGCTTTTTCGCGGTGCCCTACACGATTGTGCTGTACCCGATCGTGTTCCTCCTGATGGCCCGGCTGTGGTCGGTGTCCAAGCGGCACGGCTTCGTCACCACGGCCGACTTTGTGGGCGCGCGGTATGGCAGCAGGCCGCTGTCGCTGGCGATTGCCCTGACCGGGATCATCGCCACCATGCCCTACATTGCACTGCAGCTGGTGGGGATCAAATCGGTGCTCACCGTCCTGGGGGTGGGCAGCCCCGGCAACTGGTTCCTCAACGACCTGCCGCTGATCATTGCGTTTGTGGTCCTCGCCGCGTACACGTACACTTCCGGGCTGCGCGCGCCGGCCATGATCGCCGTCGTCAAGGACGTGCTGATCTACCTGGCGGTCATCGTCGCCGTTATCTACCTGCCGCAGAAGTTTGGCGGCTGGGAGCACATCTTCGGCGCGGCCCAGGAGAAGATGACCACCGTCAACCCTGCCACCGGCAAGGTCCCCGGGCCGTTCATCCCGGGTGCCGACAGCTACGCGGCCTACGCGACGCTGGCGCTGGGCTCGGCCATGGCGCTGTTCATGTACCCGCACTCCATCACCGGCGTCCTGGCCACCAAGAGCCGCAACACGATCCGCAAGAACGCCGCAGTGCTGCCGTTGTACTCCCTGGTGCTCGGCTTTCTGGCGCTGCTGGGCTACGTGGCCATCGCTGCCGGGACGCGCCCGGTGGAGCTGGACGGCAAGACCATCAACCCGCAGCTGGTGGTCCCGCAGCTGTTCCTGGACAACTTCCCGTCCTGGTTTGCCGGAGTTGCCCTCGCCGCCATCGCCGTGGGGGCCCTGGTCCCCGCGGCCATCATGTCCATTGCGGCCGCCAACATGTTCACCCGGAACATCTACCGCGACTTCTTCAGGAAGGACGCCACGCCGCGGCAGGAAGCCAAGGTCTCCAAGCTGGTCTCGCTGGTGGTGAAGTTTGGTGCGTTGATCTTTGTGATCGGCCTGGACTCCTCGGCGGCCATCAACATGCAGCTGCTGGGCGGCATCTGGATACTGCAGACGTTCCCGGCGATCGTGGCCGGACTGTACACCCGCTGGTTCCACAAATGGGCGCTGCTTTCCGGCTGGGCCGTAGGCATCATCTATGGCACGTGGACGGCATACAACGTGGTCAACCCTGTCACACACGCGCACTTTGGCGGTTCCATTGCCGTCTTTCCCGGCACCGACGTCAAGGTGTACATTGCCATCACGGCGTTTGTGCTGAACGCGCTGGTGGCCTGGGTGCTTACGCTCATCCTGCGCGCCGCGAAAGTGCCGGAGGGCAAGGACATCACCCGGGCTTCCGACTACGGGGCCAACGAGGACGACCCCGAGGTCACGGCCTTCGCAGCGAATAGTGTGGACACGCCGGGACCGGTGCTGTAAACCTCCCGGACAAGGCGGGACAGGTTGGAGATGATGACGCCCCCGGGGCGTCATCATCTCCAACCTCAACGAAATAAGGGAGCCTATGAGTCCGGGAAGTGGGTTTCCATGAACGCGTCCCACTGCGCGCCGATGGCGTCCAGCGCTGCCGCCCCGAGCCCGTAGGTTGAGGCGATGACTTGCGCGCCGGGATGCTCCCGCAGGCCCTCCACGCGTGCCTGCCGGACCAAAATCAACAGCCCGTCCCCGTGGTCGGCGTAGTCCGCGACGGTCAGGCCCAACTGGGTGTCGGTGCGGTACCAGACCTTTCCGCTGAGCGTGGCGCCCGTCGTCAGGGTGGTCTCGTAGGCTTCGCCCGGATCCGGCAGCCAGCCGGTGTCAATGCCCAGGGCGTCCCAGAGGTTGGTGTGCGCGGCGCTGGTGCCGTCCACGAAGATGGTGCGCCGGGGCGTGTGCGGGTGGCGTTCCAGCTTGAACTTGAGCTGCTGGAGAAACATGGTCCAGCCCTCGGTCATGTCGGAGTCATACTTGGCCCATTCGCCGGTGGCCTTCCCGCGTGTCATGGTCACCATGGTGCCGTCGGGGTGGGGCTCGAGGGTAAAGGCGTCGCCCAGGTTCAGATCCAGGCGAAGATGGTCGGCACCCTCCTTGACGTCGTCAAAGTAGATCTGGCGGATCTCATCCTCCAGGCCCTCCATTTCCCAACCGTGCCACTGGGCGATCCTGGCCGGCTCACGCAGCATCAGCCACACCTGTTCCGCGTCGGCATTGACGAGGACTGAGAGCTGGGTGGTGTCCATGAGAGGTAATCTACGCCGGTTCGCTGGAAGGGGCCAGGGCCGGACCGCCGCTGCCTACCGGCCCAGGCCGGCGTAGGAGATTGCCTGCCGGACCAACGCGCCGCGCCCGCCCACAAATTCCGCCTGCACGCCGGGGCTGAGCACTTCTTCCGGCGTCATCCAGGTCAGTTCCAGGGCGTCCTGGCGGGGCTCGCATTCCCCGGTCACCGGGATCACGTACACCATGGCGACGGCGTGCTGGCGTTCGTCGGTGAAGCCGGTTTGCGAGGGCGAGGGCAGGTATTCGGCGACCGTGAACGGTACGGGGCTGACGGGCAGCTGCGGGAACGCCAGCGGGCCCAGGTCCTTTTCGATGTGCCGGATCAAGGCGGCACGGATGGTTTCCCGGTACAGGACACGCCCGGAGACCAGGGTGCGGACCATGCTGCCGTATTCGTCGGCCTGCAGCAGCAACCCCACCTCATTGACATACCCCAGCGGGTCCAGGCGCACCGGCACCGCCTCGACATAGACCATGGGAAGCCGGTTCCTGGCCTCGTGCAGGTCCTCGTCGGACAGCCAGCCGGGATTGGGATCAGGGGTACGGACGTTCATGTATTAGTTCTACCCCATGAACCCTCCGGCGGGCACTTGGGACGGCCAAGCCAAGCCGGCTGCCATGACCGGCAGCGTGGTTCCGTCGGGTGTTGGCACCTCCAGTGTGGAGCCGGCCGCCGCGGCCGGCACCCCCGCTGCGGCGAGCCGGCGCCCCAAGGCGGCGAGGTCGCCGTCGTACTCAAGGGCGAGTGCGACGCCGGGCGCCGTACCCGGGCGGACGGCCACCAGCCCGCCGTTCTTGGCTGCGAACGGGGTGCGCCCGTCCGCGCGGGGCGCGACGGGGCGGGCACCGATGTCCGCCAGCACCTTCCGGGCGGTGTCAACGCACGGTGTGCGCCACAGCTGCACGACCGCCAGCGGTCCCGTGCCACCCGCCGTGCCGCCCGCGTCGGCAACGGGGTCGGCCAGGAAGCTGAAGCCGTCGGGGGCGGTGACGCGGGCGGACGGGCCATGGTCCGAATCGACCAGTTCGGCCTGCGTGCCGTCCGCCAGTGTGCGGCGGACAAACGCCTCCCGGTCCCGGATTTCAAAGCCCATCGCCGTGGTGCCGTCCTCCGGGCTGCCCGCGGCCACCCGGTGCAGGCCCACCTTGCCGTTGCCGGAGTCAAAGACCCGCCAGCCGCCGAAGTCTTGGCTGCACGCCAGACCCAGGGCTTCCAGCAGGGCGGTGTATTCCTCGAGCCGTGAGGTGAAGTGGACGGGGCGGACACGCAGCATGGCAACTCCTGGGTTGGGGGATTCCCACGCTACCAACCCCGCAACGCTACTGTGTAGCCATGATCGTTCTGCCCGAACTCCTTGTGCCCCATGCGGCTGCGTGGCGGGCCTGGCTTTCCGAACACCATGCGTCGAGCCGCGGAGTCCGGCTGGTGCTGCACAAGAAAGGCGGCACCGTCACGGAGCTGGACCACGCGGCTGCCCTGGACGTTGCGCTGTGCTTTGGCTGGATCGACGGCGTCATTGGCCGGCGCGACGCCGGCAGCTACCTCACGCGCTTCACGCCGCGGACCCGGACCAGCAAATGGTCAATGATCAATGTGGCCAACGTTGAGCGCCTGCACGCCGCGGGCCTGCTGGCACCGGCCGGGCACGCCGCCGTCGACGCGGCCAAGGCCGACGGCCGTTGGGACGCCGCGTACGCCGGCCAGGCCGGCGCCGAAGTGCCGCCGGACCTGGCGGACGCCATCGCCGCCAACCCGGAGGCGCAGGCCATGTTCAACGGCCTGACGGGGGTCAACCGCTACGCCCTGATCTATCGGACCACCACCGTGCAGTCCCCTGCCGCTCGGGCCGCGAAGATCGCACGTTTCGTGGCGATGCTGGCCGCCGGGGAAACCCCCCACCCGCAAAAGCGCCGCCCCTGAGCCGGGAACGGTGCGGGCAGGGCGGGGCTATCCGGCGGGCAGGGCGGCGGCGGCTTCCAGGACCGTCCACCGCTGGACGGCGGCGGAGAGCATGCGGGGTTCCGGCGCCCCGACGAGCCCGGCCGCCGTGGCGCGGACCATCCCGGCTGCCGTTTCCCGCGACGCCGGGGGCATCCGCCGGTGCCCTGCCGCGACGGCAAGGTAGCGGCACAGGATTCCGGTGAACAGGCTGCCGTCCGCGCCGGGTTCCAGCCGCAGCCCCCCGGCCGGTGTGGACAGCCGGCGTTCGACGGCGACCACCAGGTCCGCTGCCTGGGCCGGGTACCGCGGGTGGTCCAGTTCCAGCAGGGCGGCCAGGATGGGCCCCTGGTTGTAGGTGTAGATGGTGCGTTCCACCGCGCCTCCCGATGCGGCGGGGTGGACGCCGTCCAGGTACAGCCCTGCCTCCGGATCGAAAAGCTCCGTCCGCAGCCAGTCGGCCAGCGACGACGCCCTGTCGAGTTCGCCCCTGCGGGCAAAGTGCAGGGCGGCCGGTCCGTTGGCGGGGGTGTTCTTGTAGTCGCGCTTGCGGGACCAGTAGATGCCGCCGCCCAGGACGCCGTCGTGGGCGGATTGCAGCTGGGCTGTCAGCGTGCGCACGGCCCGGCCGGGGAGCAACGCAGACCGGCCGGTGACGGCGCGCGAGAGGGCCTCCAGCCGGCCGGCGGCCAGGGCCAGCCAGGCCATGTCGTCGTAAAAGTGGTTGGGGAAGCGGCCAAAGTTGCGGACCAGGATCCCGCGCAGCAGGGCCGCGGCCCGGGGCAGGGATGCCGCCGCTGCCGCCCGGTCGCCTCGGCGGAGGCTGCGCGCGCCCGCGTCCACGACGGCGTCAAGGTAGTGGGCCTGCCACCAGTAGTGCCATTCGGACCACGGCGCGGGCGTGCGCGGGCCGGGTAGGGCAACGGTGCCGATCCAGGTGCCGGGAAGCCCCATGAGCCGGTGGCCGAAGCGGGCGTGGACGGCAGCGGCGGCATCCCCGGCGGGCGCGTCCCAGTCAAGGTCCCGGTCCGCGGGCCCGCCCGCACCGCCGCCGCATCCCGCGCTGTTGCCCGCCATGGACACAGCGTACTGTCTGCGGCGCAGCCGGACATCCTTGGACCGGCGGACCCGCGGATTTTCAGTTAGTATGCATTAACGCAGTTTTGCCGCCGGGGGCGGCAGACCTCAATGAGGAGGAAGCATGGAAATTTCCAACAACGGAACCGTTGCGCTGATCACCGGCGGCGCGTCCGGCCTGGGCGCCGCCACGGCGAGGCGCCTGCATGCGGCGGGCGCCGGCGTCGTGCTCGTGGACCTGCCGCAGGCCAAGGGGGCCGAACTGGCCGCCGAACTCGGCGGGCGGGCCGTGTTTGCCCCGGCCGACGTCACGAACGAGGAGCAGGTGCGCGCCGCCGTCCAGGCAGCGGCGGCGCTGGGCACGCTGCGGATCGCGGTCAACTGCGCCGGGGTGGCAACCCCCGGGAAGGTGCTGGGACGCGAGGGCGTGCTGCCGCTGGAGCAGTTCAGCCGCGTGATCCAAGTCAACCTGGTCGGCACGTTCAATGTCGTGCGGTTGTGTGCCGAAGCCATGGCGGCGGCCGAGCCGCTCGCCGGGGAGTACGGTCCGGAACGCGGCATCATCGTCAACACCGCCTCCGTCGCGGCCTTTGACGGGCAGATCGGCCAGCCCGCCTATGCCGCGTCCAAGGGGGGCGTGGCCGCCATGACCCTGCCCCTGGCGCGTGAGCTGGCACGCTCGCTGATCCGCGTGGTCACCATTGCGCCGGGCATTTTTGAAACGCCCATGCTGGCCGGGCTGCCGCAGGCCGCGCAGGATTCCCTGGGACAGCAGGTCCCGCACCCGTCGCGCCTGGGCAAACCGGCCGAATATGCGGCTCTGGTGGAGCACATTGCCGCGAACGCCATGCTCAACGGCGAGACCATCCGGCTCGACGGCGCCATCCGGATGGCGCCCAAATGATGGAACTCCCCGCCGCCGACTTTTACGACTTCGAATCCCTGCTCACGGACGTGGAGGCCGCCAAGCTGGGCCGGCTGCGCGCATTTTTGGCCGCCGAAGTTGCCCCGCACGCCACCAACTGGTGGAACGACGCAGAGTTCCCGGCCCACATCCTGCCCAAGATCGCGGCGCTGGGGCTGGCGGCCCCGGACCGGCGCCGATACAGCCACCTGTTCACGGGCCTGGTGGTGGCGGAAATGACGCGCACGGACACCTCGCTGGCGACGTTCTTCCTGGTCCACCACGACCTCTTCGTCCAGGCCCTCATTGACTTTGGCTCCGAGGACCAAAAGGCGCGGCTGCTCCCGGACGCCGTCGCCCTGCACACCACGGGCGCCTTTGCCCTGACGGAACCGGAGCACGGCAGCGACGTGGCCGGAGGCATGGTCACCACCGCACGCAGGGTCGAGGACGACGGCGGCACCCACTGGATCCTGGACGGCGCCAAGCGCTGGATCGGCAACGGGACATTCTGCAACCACATGTTGCTCTGGGCGCGCGACTCCGTGAGCGGGCAGGTGCGCGGCTTCCTCCTCGACGCCTCCCTGCCCGGGGTGACGCGGACCAGGATCGAACACAAAATCGCGCTGCGGACAGTGCAGAACGCGCACATTGTCCTGGACCATGTCCGGGTCGAGGAACGGGACCGGTTCGCCGGCATCGGCTCCTTTGGCGACACCAACAGGCTGCTGCAGGGCTCGCGGATCTCCGTGGCCTGGCAGGCGGTGGGCCAGCAGCTGGCGGCCTTCGACGTGGCCCGGGCCTATGCCGTCGAACGCCTCCAGTTCGGCAAGCCCCTGGCCTCGTTCCAAATGATCCAGGCACAGCTGGTGAAAATGCTGGGCAACGCCACGTCCTCGCTGGCCATGATGGTGCGCATCGCCGCGCTGCAGGACCGGGGCGGGGACGCCGACGCGACCATGGCGCAGGTGGCGCTGGCCAAGGCGCACACGACGGCGGCCATGCGCGAAACCGTGGCGATGGGCCGGTCCATTCTGGGCGGCAACGGCATTGTCACGGACTACCGGATGGCCAAGATCTTTGCCGATGCCGAGGCCATCTACACCTACGAAGGCTCCCACGAGGTCAACACGCTGATCGCGGGCCGGGCCATCACCGGCATCTCCGCGATCGTCTAATCCCCGGCGGGCCCCGTTGAGATGTCAGATAATGACGCCTACTCGTTCCTCGCAGGCGTCATTATCTGACATCTCAACGGGGGGTCCCCGGGCCGTGCCAGGGAGCAGGGTCCAGGGAGCAGGGTTCAGCCGCCGGGAGACGCTACTTGCGGGGGTCGCGCTCGCCGGCCTCGATGGCGGCGTTGATGCGGTTGCCGGCCACGGGTGACGGGCAGGTGCCGTAGTCGGTGAAGGCGCTGGGGTAGTTGATGGCGCGGTTGAAGTCCACCACCACGGTGCCATCCGGGCGCGGGCGGGTCAGTTCCAGCTTGCGCCAAGGCGGGCTGGTGACATTGTTGGTGTCATCGAAGAACGTGAGGACCAGGGATCCCAGCCGGCCTGCCTCAGCGGCCAGGCGGTACGTGGTGCCGTCCAGCCCGAACACGACCTCGCCCACCAGCACGGCAACGCCGGGGACCTCCGGGTTGGCCGTGGCGATCTCCACCGTGCGGGGCTCAGCGAATGGTTCGTAGGCGGCCGTCAGGACCAGGGCGGGGTTGTAGCTGAACACCGGCACGCCCGTGAACTGCGTCAGGGTGGGGGCCCGGGAATCGCGGGTGCGGACCATGTAGCGGTTGGCCCGCATGCCCAATTCGACCACCACGGTTCCGGTCTTGACCCACAGCAGCGATTCCTCATCCTGCAGGGTGGCCGTCACGGTGCCGGACACCGGGCCGCCGCCGTCCACCAGCGCCAGGCCGTCGCCGGCAGCGGCGGTGAGGGCCGCCGTCGTGCCGTCCGAACTCCACAGGCCCGGGATTCCGTCCAGGGGAGACGGTGCGGCGGGCAGCCACTGGAAGGACGTCAGCGACAGCCAGCCGTGCCGGGCGGCCAGGGCTGCGTTGCGGCCGGTGCGGAAGCGGTCCCAGCGCTCTGCCAGGCGGGTGAGTTCCGGGGATTGCGTGGTCATGGTGCTCCTGTCGGCGGGTATGGCTGAATCCACAGTAGGCACAACGGGGGCGGGCGGGCGCCTATTCCGGCCGGGCGCCCGGCAGGGGTGGAACAATGGCGGGATGGGATCGAACAGCCACTGGAGCAACAACCGCCTGAACAAGGACATGGCCCGCTTTGCCCCGGGCACCGCGGAAACCCTGGCCACCGGCCAGGTGAAACTGACGCTGACCCGTGACTACGCCGCCGCGCCCGGGGAAGTGTGGGCCATGCTGACGGACCCGGCCAAGACGGAGATGTGGTGGTGCAGGGTGCGTGGCCGGGCCCGCACGGGTTCCTCCTTCGACCTGAAATGGCTCAACGTCAAGGATGAGGGCGACGGCATTGAGACGGACTGGTGGAACGGGCGCGTCCTGGCAGCGGAAGCGCCGCACGTCCTGGAAATCAGCAACGCCATGCATGGCCTCATCCGCGCCGAGCTCACGGCCGGCGGCGCCGGCACCCGGCTCGTGTTCAGCAACGTCATTTCGGTGCCGGAGGAGGTTGTCCTGATGTCCCTGGCCGGCTGGCACGTCCACCTGGACCACCTGCAGGAGGCCCTGGAGGGAAAGGGCGTTGACTGGCAGCACTGGTGGGACGACTTTTACCCGTGCTGGGAGCAGGTCCACGCCGCCTACCGGGCAGCGCGCGGCTGACATCAGGTGAGACAAACTGGCCCGTGCGCGGGCCCGCCGCGTAGTATCCAAACGGCCCCGCCATGGTGGGCCGGCCGTATTCAGCCCAGCATGCGGGCCTGGAACCACATACCGTAAGGACGCTGACCCATGAGCCCGAACCTGCCCGACACCCCGGCTGCCGCGACCGGGGGCACCGGCACCGCGGAAGACACGGCCCTGCGCCGCGACGTCCGGCGTGTCAGCACCCTGCTGGGCGAGTCGCTGGTGCGCCAGCACGGCCCCGAACTGCTGGCCATGGTGGAGCAGGTGCGCCTGCTGACGAAGGAATCCAAGGAAGCCGCGCGGGGGGAGACCGGCACCGGACCCTGGAGCGCGAACGACGTCGCCGAGCAGGTCCGCGAGGTCCTCGCCTCCCTGCCGCTGGAGCAGGCCACCGAGCTGGTCCGTGCCTTTGCGTTTTACTTCCACCTGGCCAACGCGGCAGAGCAGGTCCACCGGGTGCGCAGCCTGCGCACCCGGGCCGGGAAGGACGGCTGGCTGGCCAAGGCCGTCACCGAGATTGCGGAGAAGGCAGGTGCCGGGGCCCTGCAAAAGGTGGTCAACGAACTCGACGTCCGCCCCATCTTCACCGCCCACCCCACCGAGGCGTCCCGCCGCTCCGTCCTGGACAAGGTCCGCAAGCTTTCGGACATCCTGGCCACCCCCTCGGAGGAAGGTTCCAGCGCCCGCGCCCGCCAGGACCGCAAGTTGGCGGAGATCATCGACCAGATGTGGCAGACGGACGAGCTGCGCCGGGTCCGCCCCACGCCCATCGACGAGGCCCGCAACGCCATCTACTACCTGCGCAACATCCTCACGGACGCCCTCCCCGAGGTCCTGACCGAGCTGAGCCAACTTCTCGCCGTACACGGTGTTGTACTGCCCGGGGACGCGGCACCGCTGCGCTTCGGGTCCTGGATTGGCGGCGACCGCGACGGCAACCCCAATGTCACCTCCGAGGTCACCCGGGAGGTATTGCTGCTGCAAAACCACAATGCGGTCAAGATCAGCATTGCCATGGTCGACGAGCTGCTGTCCGTCCTGTCCAACTCCAGTTCGCTCTGCGGCGCCGATGCCGGGCTGACCCGCTCCATCGAGGCGGACCTGGCCCGGCTGCCCGGGATCGATCCGCGCATCCTGGAGCTCAACGCCGAGGAACCCTACCGCCTCAAGCTCACGTGCATCAAGGCCAAACTGCTGAACACGCGACGGCGCGCGGCCGCCGGCGCCCACCACGAGCCCGGCCGCGACTACGCCGGCACCGCCGAGCTCCTGGCCGACCTGGACATGCTGGCAACGTCCCTGCGAAACAACGCGGCCGCGCTGGTGGCCGACGGCGCCCTCGCCTCGGTCCGCCGGGCCGTCTCCTCCTTTGGCCTGCACCTGGCCACCCTGGACATCCGCGAACACGCGGACCACCACCACGATGCCGTCGGCCAGCTCATGGACCGCGTCGGCGAGCTGGCAGGACCCTATGCCGAACTGGACCGGGCCGGTCGCCTGGAGGCCCTGGGCGCCGAGCTGGCCAGCCACCGCCCGCTCTCCGGACACCCCATCACGCTCGACGGCGCGGCGGACGGCACCTACGACGTCTTCCGCGTGGTGCGCCGGGCCCTGCGGACCTACGGCCCCGACGTCATCGAAAGCTACATTGTTTCCATGACCCGCGGAGCCGACGACGTCCTGGCCCCCGCCGTGCTGGCCCGCGAGGCCGGACTGGTCCAGCTCACCGGCGGGAACCGCTATGCCAAGATCGGCTTCGCCCCGCTGCTGGAGACCGTCGAGGAGCTGCGTGCCTCCGCCGAAATCGTGGATGAACTGCTCTCCGACCCGTCCTACCGCGAACTGGTCCGGTTGCGTGGGGACGTGCAGGAAATCATGCTGGGCTACTCCGATTCCAACAAGGAATCCGGTGTGGTGACCAGCCAGTGGGAGATCCACAAGACCCAGCGCAAGCTGCGCGACGTGGCGCTCAAGCACGGCGTGAACGTGCGCATGTTCCACGGCCGCGGGGGCTCGGTGGGCCGCGGCGGCGGGCCCACCTACGACGCCATCCTGGCCCAGCCCAACGGCGTGTTGGAGGGGGCCATCAAGTTCACCGAACAGGGTGAAGTCATTTCGGACAAGTACTCGCTGCCGGAGCTGGCGCGGGAAAACCTGGAGCTGTCGCTGGCCGCCGTCCTGCAGGGATCGGCGCTGCACCAGGCGCCGCGCCACTCCGAGGACGAGCTGGTCCGCTTCGGGGAGGTCATGGAAATTGTTTCCGACGCCGCCTTTGCCAGCTACCGCTCCCTGATCGACGACGACGACTTGCCCGCCTACTTCCTCGCCTCCACCCCGGTGGAGCAGCTGGGCAGCCTGAACATCGGCTCCCGGCCGTCCAAGCGGCCCGACTCCGGCTCCGGGCTGGGCGGGCTGCGGGCCATACCGTGGGTGTTCGGCTGGACGCAGTCCCGGCAGATCGTGCCCGGCTGGTTTGGCGTGGGCTCGGGACTGAAGGCGGCCCGCGAGGCCGGCCGCGAATCAGAGCTGAAGGAAATGCTGGAGAACTGGCATTTCTTCTCCTCCACCATCTCCAACGTCGAAATGACCTTGGCCAAGACGGACATGGACATCGCCGCGCACTATGTGCGCACGCTCGTGCCGGAGCCGCTGGCACACCTGTTCGCCACCATCCGCGCCGAATTTGACCTCACCGTGGCCGAGGTCCGGCGGCTCACGGGGGAGGGCGAACTCCTGGACAGGCAGCCGCTGCTCAAGCGCTCGCTGAACGTGCGCGACCAATACCTGGACCCCATCTCCTACCTGCAGGTGGAGCTGCTGCGCCGGGTCCGCGAGGCCGGCATTTCCGGCGTCGAAGTGGACGAGCGCCTGCAGCGGGCCATGCTCATCACCATCAACGGCGTCGCCGCCGGCCTGCGGAACACGGGGTAGCCGATGCCGTCCTTCCGCGCCACCCTCCAGATCACCGGCCTGCGCCCGGGCCACGCCCCGGAGGAGGTCATGGACATGGCCGTCGCGGTGGTGTCCTCCGCCCACGTGGTGGAGGCCAAGCAGCTCGACGTCGTCGCCGGCGTTCCGCGCATCACGGTGCGCTTCATGGTTGAGGCCAGCGAGTACGACGCCGAGAACCGCCGGGCGAGGGACGTCGCCGCATCCCTCCAACACGGGGTCAACACGGTGGCGACCACCGGGGTCCTGCGCGCCTTCCGCCGCTCGGGCGGAAAGTGGCTCCCGCTCTGACAACTAAAATGTGAGATAAATCACACTGAAATCGCCGTGACGAAGATGCTCCCCGCTGCGCCTTAGTTGTGTAGGCGCCTCCAGGCGCCGAGCTTGGTCAACCATCGGCACAAAAAATTTCGGGAGTGATGAGTGTGACTGTTCAGCCTCAGGGAAAAACTGCTTCACCGGCCGCAAAGGCCATCCGCAACACCGACACCAGCCGCGGCACCACCACGGTGGCCGACGGCGTGGTCGCCAAGGTTGCCGGCATCGCCGCGCAGGACATCCCCGGCGTGTATGGAGGTCGGCCAAACCCAGGTGGCCGTTGACGTGACCATCGTGGTGGAATACCCCAACCCGCTCCAAAAGGTCGCCGACAACGTCCGTGACGCCATTTACGCCGCTGTCGAAGACGTGGTGGGCATGGAAGTCACCGAAGTCAACGTCGCCATCACCGACATCCACATCTCCGGAGACGACTCCGAGGATGAGGGCGCCGCCGGCAAGCGTGGTGGCAGTGGCACAGGCGATTCCGCAGACCACGGCACACGGGAAGCGCGTGTTTCATGAGTTCGACCACAGCCGGCGTCGCGGTGGGGGCAACCTTGGCGATTTCCGCCCTCGCGTTCGGTTTTTGGGCGATGCTCCTGGTGGCCCTGTTCATGGCTGTTGGCGCCGTGGTGGCACGGACCATGGAGGGCCGGCTGGACCTGCGCGGGGTGCTTGACGCCTTGGGCGGCAAGCGGACCTCGTCATGAGCGCCGGCACGCTGGCGCCGCGGCAGCTGCAGGAGAACCAGCAGCAGAAGTCCTCAACAAGGCGTGCCGGGCACACAGTCATTTCCGCCGGAACCATGGAGCGGCTGGTTGCCGTGATTGCCGCGGACGCCTTCAAGGTCCCGCTGCGCGAGGTGCGCGCCAAAGTCAGCGACAGGCAGGGACAAGTCAGCGTCTCGCTCGCGCTGGCCGTGGGCATCCCCGCGCTGGCCGACATCGGCCGGACCACGCCCATCCCGGCATCCGGCACCGTCTTTCACCGGGCGGCTGCTGCCAGGACGACCATCGCCGGGCGTATCCACGCACTTGCCGGAACAACCGTGGGCCGAGTGGACATCCGCTTCACCGGAGCCAAAGCAGAAGGGCAGGAGAGGGTCCAATGAACCGGGGACAACTGATTCGACGCATGGGCCGGCGGGAAACACACTCCGCCCGTTCGGTGCTTTCGATCACGGTCGCGGCCGTGCTCGTGGCCATCACGCTGTGGCTGGGCCTGGAACTGGTGCTCTCGGCCACCGGCAACAACGCGCTCCTGGTCTCTCCGCCGGAGCTTGCGCGCAGGGCTGCCTCCCTGGGTACTGCGACCCTGCCGCCGGCCCTGACGGCCGCGGGAGCGGCGCTTGCCTTGCTGGGACTTCTCCTGCTTGCAGCAGCATTCCTGCCGGGCCGCAAACCGCGGCACATCATCGAAAACCCGCGCTCCGCCGTCGTGGTGGACCGGGACGTGCTGGCTTCGGCCCTGGCCCGGACCGCACGCACCACGGCCCGGCTGGCACCTGAACAAGTCAGCGCCAGCGTGGGCCGGCGAAATGTCCAGGTGCGGGTCCACCCGGGCTCCGGCCGGCCCGTTGACCAGGCCGCCGTCCGCGAGGCCGTCGACCGGGACGTCTCCGGCTATTCCCTGGCGGGGAAGCTGCGGGTCGCCGTGGTGGTTTCCCCCCAGGGGGTGGTGGGCGCATGAACGCTACCCGCCGCGGGCTCAACCGGGCACTGCTGGGATTGTTGGGATTGCTCCTGATCGGGGCGGGGGCGCTGGCGGTGCTGGCCGGGACCAACACGGACCTCGCGAAGGGCTGGACCCGCACGGGCAACCAGCTTTGGGCCGGCATCCAGGAACAGTTGGCGGCGGTTCCCATCCCCGGACTGGATATCAGTTGGTGGACGGCGGCCGTGCTGGGGCTGCTGCTGCTGGCCGTGGTTCTGCTGGTGGCCTGGATCGCCTCACAGGGCGGGGGCCGCACCAACCAGCTGGCCCGCCATGACGGCGACACAGGCGCCACCACCGTGGACACCGCCGTCGCCGGCCAGGCCATCAAGGCGGCGTTGACGGACAACACCCAGGTGCTCTCCAGCGCAGTCCAGTCATGGCACATCAAGGGCCGCACCGGCCTGAAAATCAGTGTCCAGGCCCGCAAGGGCGCCTCACCCCGGGAGCTGGTGGCCGAGCTCAGTGAGCTTGTCAGCGGCCTCGACGCCGTCCTGGGCGAAAAGCCTCCGGTCCTGGTCCGCATCCAGGCCGGCACCCGTTCGCGGTTTTCCCACCGTGAACGGGTGGCATGAACCATCCATCAAATAATCAATCCATCAAAAATCAAGGAGAACACCATGGGACTGGACGACAAGATCCGCAACAGCTCGGAGAAGGGCCTCGGCAGCGCCAAGGAGGAAACCGGCAAGCTGCTGGGGGAGAACGACCTGGAGCGCGAAGGCCAGCGGGATCAGGCCTCCGCCGAGACCAAGCAGGCCGGCGAGAAGCTCAAGGATGCTGCGGCGGACGCCGGAGAGAACATCAAGCACGCCGGCGAGAAGCTCAAGGACAGCTTCACCAAGGACTAACCACGGAAGGAGAGCCTCATGGGCTTCTTTGGATTCATCATCCTCGGCCTCATTGTCGGTGTCATCGTCAAGGCCATCATGCCCGGCAAGGTCGGCGGCGGCTGGGTCACGAGCATTGTCTTGGGAGTGGTCGGGGCGATCGTGGGAGGCCTGCTCGGCTCCCTCCTGTTCCGCACCGGCTTGGGCGATTTCTTTGACCTGAGGACCTGGCTGCTTGCCTTGGTCGGCGGACTGGTGGTGGCCTTTGGTTACGGCGCCATCAAGGGCCGCAACTGACACCGTGCCCCGGGCCGGCGGACGCGTCCCGTCCGCCGGCCTCCGGCGCGTATAGGCTCACACCAGACTGCCGGACCAAGCCAACCCAGAGAAAGGACGGGCACCGGTGAAGGGAATGAACACCAGTTCGGGCACGCTCGCCGACGCCCCGGACGCGGTCCTGGCCGAACGCGCCGGCGACGGCGACGTGGCCGCCTTTGAAACCTTGGCCCGACGGTACGGGCCGTTGATGCGGGCCTACGCCCGCCGCCTGGCCCGGACCCCTGCCGAGGCCGACGACGTGGTGCAGGAAGCGCTGATCACGGCCTGGAAGGACATCGGCAGCGTCCGGGACGCCTCCGCCGTCAAGGCCTGGCTCATGCGCATTGTGGGGCACCGGGCGGTGGATGCGGGCCGGCGCCACAAGCCGCACGGCAACGTTGACGACCAGGCGGAGGTGCCGGACCTGGCACCCACGCCGGAACAGGCCGCCGTCCACGGCTCGCAGCGGCAGGCCTTGAACCGTGCGCTGGCCCGGCTGCCCGAGGAACAGCGAAGATGTTGGGTCCTGAAGGAATTCGGCGGCCAGTCGTATGAGGAGATCGCCGAGACGCTGGGCATCAGTGCCGCCAGCGTCCGGGGCCGGCTGGCCAGGGCACGGACCACGCTTGTGAAGGAAATGGAGGATTGGAGATGAACCCCACAGATGACTGCGGACGGCGCATCGAGGACCTCGGAGACTACCTGGACAGCGGCGTGTCAGCCGATGCCGAGCACATTGACCACTGCCCGCAATGCCAGGCGCGGCTCGCCGGATTGCGCAGCCTCAGGGCCGCCGCCATGGAACTGATGGACGACGACGTGGCCTCCGCGGCCGCCGACGACTCCGGCTGGCTGGAGGCGATGCTGGCCAACCTCGCCCTGGAAACCCGGGCCGGGCGTTCCATTCCGCTGGACGGGGGCCCGCTGGACCGCCTGACCGAGACGGAAGGGGCCGTCATTGCACTGGTCCGTTCGGTGGGGGACTCGCTCGGCGGCGTGCTCATTGGGCGCTGCAGGCTTGACGGCGATGTCACGGTGGCCGGCGCACCGGTGGAAATCAACATCAACGTCTCGGCCCGGTACGCGTACCCGTTGCCGCGGCTCGCCGACCAACTGCGTGAAGCAGTCATGGCGGAGCTGTTGCTGCAGACCGAACTGAACGTGGCGGCGGTGAACGTGGCATTCACTGACATGCGGCCACCCGCTGCCGGGAACGGGCCCGCCGCAGGAGGTTCGTTGTGAGCATGGAGGAGGACATCCGCCAGCTGGTCCTGGACGTGGACGGAGTTGCCAGGGTTTATTCGGCGGACCCGCTGTGGAAGTCGGTGGCCAGGCAGCTCGGGGCCCTGTTGGGGCCCGGGGAGGCGCCGGCGGAGGAACCGTTTGTGGACTGCCGCCTGGAGGGGGCGACCCTGACGGTGCGGATCCGGGTCGGCACCGACGGCTCCGTTCCCGCACCGGCGTTGGCCCGCACCGTCGCGGCCGCCATCCGTTCGTTCGTGGTGGGGCAGAGCCCCGACTCTGAGGTGGTGGCTGCGGTGGAAATTGCGGCGATTGGAGTTTAGGCGGGGAAGGCGGCCAGGCGCAGCCTTGAGGAGTACGACGTCGGCGCGCCCGTGATCGGGTCCGTGAAGGAAATACTGTGCGCCAGCAGCTGTAGCGGCTGGGTGTAGTCGTCTGGCGCCTGGTCGTGCAGGACCGGATAAAACGGGTCATTGAGGATGCCGATGCCCTGAGCGGCCAGGTGGACGCGCAGCTGGTGGGTTTTGCCGGTGTGCGGGGACAGCTTGTACAGGCCCAGCAGTTCCCCGGAGGCCGGGTCGGCCCGGGTGTCCAGCAGCTCGATCAGGGTTTCGGCGTTGGGTTCCCCCGGAACTTCCTCGGCCAGCAGGTAGGTGCGGGATTTGACCATGCGGCTGCGCACCACCAGCGGCAACTCCAACTCCGGCCGTACGGGTGCCACGGCACGGTAGGACTTGTGGATGCGGCGCTTTTCAAAGAGCAGCTGGTACCTGCCGCGGGTTTCCGGGTTGGCCGAAAACAGCAGCACGCCGGCCGTCATGCGGTCCAGGCGGTGGATCGGCACCAGCTCGGGCTGGTCCAGCAGGACGCGCAGCCGGACCAGGGCCGATTCCTGGACGTACATGCCGCCGGGGGTCGTGGGCAGGAAGTGCGGCTTGTCCACGACCACCAGGTTTTCATCCTGGTGCAGGATGGACAGCTCCACCGGAAGCCGCCGTTCCACGGGGAGTTCGCGGTAGTACCAAATAAACAGGTGCTCGTTCAGGGGGGTGTGCGGGGTGACGACTTCCCCGCCCAGCGCCCTGACTTCCCCGCGTTCAAATCTGTCCACGATCCCGGCCGGGTCGACATGGTTGAACTTCTCGAGCACGTAATCCATGGCCGTGGCCCACGGGCCCTCTCCGGGCATCCGCATGCGGGTGGCGTTGACGCCGTTGCGGACGGGAAGGGGGGATTTCATCATGCTTCAAGGGTACCGGCAGGGGTAGTGTCGAAAGGGACGGCCGGCGCCACATCGAAGAGCCTGCGGCCGGCACGGGAACGGGAGCGGCCAGGTGAACCGGAGCGGTGTTGCCATGATGTCCACGTCCCACCTGGTCGACGACCTGTACCAGGGGGTGGTGCCCGCCATGCTTCCCTTCCTTGTTTCCGAGCGCCACTACAGTTACGCAGCGGTGGCGGGGCTGACCTTGGCCGCGACCATGCTCTCCTCCGTCGTTCAGCCCGCCTTCGGCATCTGGTCCGACAGGAAGCCGCGGCGCTGGCTCATACCGGCCGGAATGACGACGGCGGCACTCGGCGTTGGTGCCGCGGGCCTGTCCACCGGATACGCGCTGACCTGGGTGATGATAGCGGTCTCCGGGCTGGGCATCGCGGCGTTCCACCCGTCGGCCGCCAGTGCGGCCCGGCGCGCGGCCGGAGACAGCAACCGGGGCATGAGCGTCTTTGCCCTCGGCGGAAACGTCGGTTTTGCGCTCGGGACACTCGTGGCGACTCCGGTGCTGCTCTGGTTGGGGTTGCGGGGCACCGCACTCCTGATACTGCCCGCACTGGCCATGGCGTTGATCCTGGTGCGCCGGCTCGGCCGGGTGCTCGACGGCCCCGCCGGCGCCCGGCGTCCGGCCACCATGCCCACCGGCCGCGACAACTGGCCCGAGTTCTTGAAGCTGACCTCCGTCGTGGTCGTGCGGTCGATCGTCTTTTTTGGACTCAGCTCCTTTCTCGCGCTGTACTTCATCCACGGCTTGGGCACCTCGACGGCGGTCGGCGGGGCCGCCCTGACGGTGTTTCTCGCGGCCGGGGCGCTGGGGACATTGCTCGGCGGCTGGCTGGCAGACCGCTTCGGCCCCCTGGTCTCCATCCGCTACGGCTTTGCGTTCTGCATCCCCGCGATGGTGGGGATGGTGCTGGCTTCCGAATGGCAGGTGGCGCTCATTTTCGTGGCGCTGACAGGGATGGGCATCTTCGTGCCATTTAGCGTTTTCGTCATCCTGGGCCAGAACTACCTGCCCCACCGGGTGGGCACGGCCAGCGGTGTCACCGTGGGTCTCGCCGTGACCGTGGGCGGTTTGTTCAACCCCGTGCTGGGAACCCTCGCCGACGCCCGCGGCCTGCACTTCACCCTCGTAGCGCTCATAGCGCTGCCGGCCGTTGCCTTGGCGCTTTCCGCCTTTCTCCGCGACCCGGCAGGGACCGTCCGGGGACCAGGGAAGGCGCGGCCTGCGGCGCGGCAGGGACTGTAATCGAGCTGTCATTATGTGACATCTCAACGGGAGGACGGCTGGCAGCGCGGACACCAATATATGTCCCGCGCGGCATGCGTGGGGGATGCGGGATCGCCCATCTTCGCGTGCCGGATCAGGGCGCCGCACCGCCTGCACGGCCTGCCCGCCAGCCCGTAAACCCACAGGGCGGCGTCGCGGCGGGCCGGGCCGCCGGTGGTGGCACGTACAGGACGGTCCTTGTTGGCCTCGAGCAGCCGCTTCGCCAACCCCACCATGCGCGGCAGCTCCGGCACCGCGCCGACGGCCGCAGCGGGGTGCACGCCGCCCAGGAAGCACAGTTCGTTGCGGTAAATGTTGCCAATCCCGGCCAGGTTCCGCTGGTCCAGCAGGGCCAGGCCGATGGGGCGTTCCGGGAACGTGCCGAGCCTGCGCAGCGCCTCCCGTTCGTCCCAGTCAGGCCCCAGCAGGTCCGGACCGAGATGGCCGAGGGCGTTCGCCACTGCCGCGTCCGCGAGGACTTCCAGCACGCCCAGCGAGAAGCCGACGGCGACAGCCCGTTCCGTGGTGAGGATGGCCCGCGCCGTATGGGCCGGACGCCGCCAGCGCGGTGGCCTGCCGCCCGTCGAAGCGGGGTAGATGTCCCAGTGTCCTTCCATGGCGAGGTGGGAATGGACCACCCACCCGTCGATGTACATCAGCAGGTGCTTGCCCCGCGACTGGACGGACTGCACCGTCCGGCCGCTGAAATCGACGGTGGCCAGCGATGGCACCCGGAAGTCGCAGCCGGCCAGCACTTGCCCGGCCAGCGCGGCGTGGAGGTCGCGTGCCTGCCGCCAGACTGTGTCGCCCTCAGGCACGGATCCGCACCCCGGCGGGCGAACTGTAGGCCCCGGCGGCCAGCAGCGCGGCGGCCAGCGGGGTGTCCAGGATGCCGGCCCCGTTGACCTTTTCCATGGCCAGCTTGTCCACGCCGCCGCGCCTGACCACCTGCACCAGGGCCCCGGCCGCCAAGGCCACGGACGCGTCGTCGTCGCTAAAGCACAGCAGCGTCTTGCCGCCGCGCTCCACGTACAGCACCAGGGCGCCGTCGACCATCACCACCAGCGCACCGGCCTTCCGTCCGGGGCGGTGCCCGGAATCCAGCGGCGGCCAGGCCAGCGCCGCGCCGTACGGGTTGGCGGGGTCTGTCGCGGCCAGCGCCAGGGCCTGGGGCGGGCGCGGGTTCAGTGCCGCGTCCTCGCTGAAGGTGCGCAGGCGGTCCACCGTGGCCGGCACGGCGAACTGGGCCGCGCCGAGGTGTTCAATGAAGTAGCCGCGCCGGCACTTGCCCGTCTCCTCCAGGCGGGCCAGCACCTTGTACATGAGCCCGAATCCACCCGGCAGCCCGGCCGCCATGACAGAACCACGCGTCACCACCCCGTAACGGTCCAGGAACAGTTCGGCCAGGGCATGGCTGCGCAGCGTGGTTTGGGCAGCCATCTGGGCCGCCGTCTGGGCCGCGGACTGGGCGGCAGACTCGGCGGTGGCCGGGGCGCCGTGGCCGGCGTCGGGCACCGGCAGGCGGCTCCAGCGGCCGGCCCCCAGGGGCGGCGCCCCCCGCTGCGCCGACTGCGTCCGTCCGGGCAGCCTGCCGTAACGACCGGCGCGCGCGGGCCGCAGCCGCGACGGTTCCGGGCGCTGGCGGTGCGCCGCATGCCCGCCTGCCAGCAGCGCGCGGACGGGCGCGAAGGTGTCGTTGCTGATCCGCCCGGCCCAAAACAGGTCCCACAGGGCCGCGGCCAGTTCGTTGTCGTTGGGCCCGGCGTCCTGCCCGTCTGCCGCCATTTCCCGCAGCTGGTGGAAGAAGTAGGCGCCGCCGCCGGCAAGCCCGGACAGCAGCCGGCGCTGGATGTCCGTGCCGGCAAAGTCGGCGGCAGGGTTCAAGGTGAGTTCGGCGGACTCGGCCAGGTGCAGGCCCAGCCAGCCGTCGCTGGTGCCGAGCGCGCCGGCCCCGGACAGCACCACCTCGCCGGTGGCCGTGAGTTCGTCCAGCATGGCCGGGCGGTAGTCCGCCACCCGCTGTGCCAGCACCAGCGGTTCCCACGCCGAGGCCGGAATGGACACGCCGGCCAGCTGGTCCACCACCGTCAGCAGCCCGTCCAGCCCGCGCAGCGCCGGGGACCCCGATGCCGCGGAAACGTGCTGCCACGCCGGGAGGAAACGCCCAAAGGTGGACGCATCCACCGGTTCAACCTCGGCCCGCAAGGCGGCCAGGGACCGCCGGCGCAGCCGGCGCAGCACCTCGGTGTCGCACCACTCCGGGACGCCGGCCTCGGCCCGGTCGGGGAGGAATTCGCCTTCTGCGACGCGCCTGTCCGCTGCCAGCCGTGCCAGCCCGGACTGCACCACGGCGATGCCCAGTCCCAGCCGCGCGGCCACGTCCGCGGCCGTGAAAGGCCCATGCGTGCGGGCATGGCGTCCCAGAAGGTCCCCAAGGGGGTCGGCCACGGGCTCGATGAACGCCAGCGGCACCCCCATGGGCAGTGGAATGCCGAGGGCGTCGCGCAGCCGGGCGGCATCCTCGATGGCCGCAAAGCGTTCCTCACCCGCCATGTTCACGCGCAGCGCCCTGTTCGCCGCGACCAGGGCCGCCAGATGGGCTTTCGCGGCAGCCGTGTGTCCGGCGTCGTGCCCCTCGTCCGGCCCGGCGTCGTGCCCCTCGTCCGGCCCGGTGGCAGGGAGCAGCCGGGCGGCCACCTCGCCGGCGGTCATCGGGCCCAACAGGCGAAGCAGGTCCGCCACCCCCTCCAGGCCGCGGACGCGACGGTCGCTGCCTTGGCTGCTGCCGGGCAGCCGCTGGAGCTCGGCCTCGGTGGCGGCGATGACCTTGGGATCCAGGAGTTCGCGCAGCTCGGCCCGGCCCAGCAGCTCATCCAGGAGGGCCGGGTCCAGGGACAGTGCGGCGGCGCGGCGCTCCGCCAGCGGGGAGTCGCCCTCGTACAGGAAACTGGCCACGTAGCCGAACAGCAGGGAGCGTGCAAAGGGGGACGGCTGCGCGGTGGTGGTTTCGACGATCCGCAGCTCGCGCCGCTCGATCGACGCGGCAATGTCCTTCAGCGCGGGCAGGTCGTACACGTCCTTCAGGCACTCGCGCACGGTTTCAAGCACAATGGGGAACTGCGGGTACTTCCGGGCCACATCCAGCAGTTGGGCGGAGCGCTGGCGCTGCTGCCACAGCGGGGACCGCTTGCCGGGGTTCTGCCGCGGCAGCAGCAGCGCCCGGGCCGCACACTCGCGGAAGCGGCTGGCAAAGAGGGCCGAGCCGCCCACCTCGGCCGTGACGATGCTGTCCAATTCGTCGGGTTCAAAGAGGAACAGCTCGGCGCCGGGCGGCTCGTCGTCCATCAGCGGCACGCGCAGCACAATGCCGTCGTCGGAGGCCATGGCGGAGCCGTCCAGGCCGTAGCGTTCATGCAGGCGGGCGGCGACGGCCAGCGCCCAGGGCGCGTGGACCGGCATGCCGAAGGGGCTGTGGAGGACCACGCGCCAGTCGCCGAGCTCGTCGTGGAAGCGTTCCACCATCAGTGTCCGGTCGTCGGGGACCTGCGTGGTGGCCGCCTTTTGTTCCGCCAGGTAGCCGAGCAGGTTGTTCGCCGCCCAGGTGTCGAGCCCGGTGGCCCGGCATCTGGCCAGCGCCTCCTTGTCCGGTGCCGCGCTGACTTCGCGGATGAACGCGCCGAGGGCCCGGCCCAGCTCCACCGGCCGGCCCAGGGAATCGCCCTTCCAGAACGGCAGCTTGCCCGGTTGGCCGAACGCGGGGGAGACCAGCACCCGGTCAAAGGTGATGTCCTCGATTTTCCAGCTGGTGGCGCCGAGGGCAAAGACGTCTCCCACCCGCGACTCGTAGACCATTTCCTCGTCGAGCTCGCCCACGCGGCGCCCGCCCTTGTTCGCCCGGCCCGCCGCACCGGCGGCGGCGCCGCCGTCGTCCGAGCCAACGATGAAGACGCCGAACATCCCCCGGTCGGGGATGGTCCCGCCGGAGGTGACGGCAAGCCGCTGCGCCCCGGGGCGGCCGGTGATGGTGCCGCCGGTCCGGTCCCAGACGATGCGCGGGCGCAGTTCGGCAAATTCGTCCGAGGGATAGCGCCCGGCCAGCAGGTCAAGGGTGGCGTCGTAGGCTGAGCGCGGCAGCGCCACAAACGGTGCGCTGCGCCGGAGGGTGTCGAACCATGCGTCCACGTCAAGGGCGCCGAGCGCCGCAGCGGCCACGGTTTGCTGCGCCAGGATGTCCAGCGGGTTGGCCGGCACGGCGAGAGGTTCGATCGCCCCGGCCAGCATGCGTTCCACCGTGACGGCCGAATGGAGCAGGTCGGCCCGGTGCTTCGGGAACAGGATCCCCTCGGAAATCTCGCCGACCTGGTGCCCGGCCCGGCCTACCCGCTGGAGCCCGCTGGCCACCGACGGCGGGGACTCCACCTGGATCACCAGGTCCACGGCGCCCATGTCGATGCCCAGTTCCAGGCTGGAGGTGGCCACCACGCAGCGGAGCCGCCCGGACTTCAGGTCATCCTCAATGAGCGCCCGCTGCTCCTTGGACACAGAACCGTGGTGCGCCTTCGCCAGCACGTTGGGTGCGCCGGCCACGGAGCCTGCCTGGGCCATCATCTCCGCCGGCATCCTGGTCCCGGGGACTGCCGGGGACGCCGCGGTGCGCCACGGGTCCGTGCCGGGGGCCGCGGCGTCGTCCGGGGTGTCCGCCGTGGCCGCCAGTTCCAGCCGCTCCGCATAAATCTCGTTCAGCCGCCCGGTCAGGCGCTCGGCCAGACGGCGCGAATTGGCGAAGATGATGGTGGACTTCCTTGCCAATACGGCGTCGGTGATCTTCTCCTCCACATGCGGCCAGATGGAGGCATTGGGCTGCAGGCCGGAGGCGGGCGCCGCGTTGGGGCCGTCGTCGTGCCCGGACGCCAAGGCGGGCAGCTCAGTCATGTCCTCCACCGGAACCGTCACGGTGAGGTTCCAGTTCTTCGTGCTGGGCGGGGCCACGATGGTGACGGGGGCGGTGCCGCCCAGGAACCGGGCGACGGCGGCGTGCGGCTCCACCGTCGCGGAGAGCCCGATCCGCTGGGCGGGACTGTCCAGCAGGGCGTCCAGACGCTCCAGGGAAACCGCCAGGTGGGCGCCGCGCTTGGTGCCGGCGACGGCGTGAACCTCGTCGATGATGACCGTGTCCACGTCGGCCAGCGTTTCGCGGGCCTTGGAGGTGAGCATCAGGAACAGCGATTCCGGCGTGGTGATCAGGATGTCCGGCGGGTGGCTGAGCAGGCGGCGGCGCTCATTGGCGGGGGTGTCCCCGGAGCGCACGCCCACGCTGACCGCCGGCACGTCCCGGCCCAGCCGCTTGGCTGTCTGGGTGATCCCGATCAGCGGTGCGCGCAGGTTCCGCTCCACATCCACGCCCAAGGCCTTCAGGGGTGAGATGTACAGGACCCGGGTGCCGGTTTTACCGTCCGGGTCCGGGGAGGCGGCGGCCAGCAGTCCGTCCAGGGCCCACAGGAAAGCGGCGAGCGTTTTTCCGGATCCGGTGGGGGCCACCACGAGTGAATGGGCGCCGCCGGCAATGGCCGTCCAGGCGCCGGACTGGGCCGGGGTGGGGGAGCCGAAGGCGCCCAGGAACCATTCGCGGGTGGGTGCCGCAAACGGGTCCATCGCAGTGTTGTCCGAAATTGCCTTCACGGCTCCATCTTGCCTCACGGGACTGACATTGATGCGAGTGGGTAACGATTCGTGCCGTCGCGGGTGCGGCGGCAAAAACTGCCGCAACGGGGCGGTAATCTAGCGGAAGGAGTGGCAATGGTTGCCCTTGCTGTTCCCGCCGGTTGCCGGCGCCCGGATAGCGTCCTGAAATTTTATGGTCCGACGGGAAAGGCAAGGCGCGGTGCAGACACGGCATGTGGGGAATAATTGGGTTCCTCTCCTTTGTTTGGCGCTGGTGTTTTTGTTCGCGGGGGCCGTGAGCATGATGGCCCATGGCGGCGACGGGGCCTCCCCGGGAGTGTTTGTGGTGGGGACCCTGGCAGCGGGCGCCGCGACTGCGCTGTGGCTGTGGCGGAACCCCTCATGGTGGCTTGCCCCCCGCAACCACTACCTTTACCTGGCGGGCGGCACGCTGGCCGGAGTGCTGCTGCTGTCCATGGTCCCGTTCCTGCACGGCTGCGGGCCGTGGCTGGTGCTTGGCGCCGCCGTATGCACCTATGGTGCCTGGGAACAGCTGCGCCTGCTGGTGACAACGGGCGCAGGCGTTGCGTTGACCGGGTTTTTGGCCATGGTCGTCCACGCCGACGTGTGGGGTGGGGCGATGCACCTGTTGGCCGCGGCCGGGCTGGCTTTTGCGGCCAACAGGCTCTATGTGCTGCGCCATGGCCGGCGCCGTGAAGTCCAGGACAGCGACCCCGTCTTCATCGGCATTTTCGAGGAGTTCGACTCCGCGGAAACGCCGGATTTCTGGGTGCGCCGCTAGGGCTTTTCGCCGGCCACGGCGTCAGGGCTGGAAGGCGCCGATCAGCAGCAGTTTGTCGTTTGCGTTGCCGCAGGCAGTCAGCGGATGGGCAACCACCAGCTGGTCCGTGGCGCTGGGCGGGTACACCATGACGCCGTCGGCCTGGACGGGCTGGCAGTCCTGATAGAGCCCGGCCTGGGTGTAGCGCAGCACGGCAGAGGCGCTCCGGCCCGGCGCCAGGGGGATGGGGCCCTGGGACGGTGCCGCAGGGTCCCGCTCCGCCGGGGCTCCGATGGGCGTGATGGATCCGTTCGTGACCAGGGAAACTCCCGGGTAGCCGTCCAGGATGCAGGTGGTCCCGGACGTGTTCTTCAACACCAACTTCATGTAGATGTGTCCGGCCGCGCCGCCGCCTGAATCGTCCAGGGTGGCGGGCGCGTCAGGGGTGGCGGGCGCGTCAGGGGTGGCGGGCGCGTCAGAGGTGGCGGGTGCGGTCGGGCTCGGGACCGACGCGCTGGGCGAAACACTTTCCATGGTCGAGGGTGTGCTCCCCGAGGTCGCGGACGCCGGGGCGGGCGTGCCGGACCCGGTGCCGGTGGCCGGACCGCAGCCGGCCAGGGCCAGTCCCAGCACGGCGGCCAGCCCGATGAGCGCGCCGGTGCGG